>Ga0209512_1001915_pt1 | contig 23791 bp, 10 predicted proteins | sample frozenSSSSmetaG_FD_184142 | JGI IMG/M metagenome (GOLD analysis project Ga0209512, IMG submission 184142) | Glacier valley bacterial and archeal communities from Borup Fiord, Nunavut, Canada, to study Microbial Dark Matter (Phase II) -... | ecosystem: Environmental > Aquatic > Freshwater > Ice >...
AGATGCTTGCTTCAAGATAGACATTATCTCGCTGTCACTATATTTTGATCTTTTCATTTGTAGAATCTCCTTTTTTATTATTAGAAAATTCTACTCATTTTGTCGATTGTTTTTAGGGATGATTACCGCTAAAGCTCTTCAATTTGGCCGCTCTCATCAGTTAGGACGTTTAAAGGGTAACTTTATAATAATTGGCCATAGTGATAAAGTAAGAATGGAAGATCATGCATCCTTACCTATAATGATACAGCAACATCAACAGTTATTTGGCCTTAAAACACTAAGTTCTGTTGCAACCGATAAGGGTTATGCGTCAAAAGAGAACAGGAATATTTTAATTGAGGCTGGGGTTCAGGAAATTGGAATGCAGTTAAGGGGTTTAAAAGAACTGACGACTTTAATGGATTTAGAAGGAAAAACAAAGCTAAAAAATAGGAGAGCCGGCATTGAACCATTAATAGGTCATCTCAAGCACGGATGGCAAATGGGTAAGACTAGGATGAAGACGGATAAAAGTTGCTTATCCTCAGCTTACACTTCGGTATTGGGATTTAACTTAAGACAATTAATGCGTTATCAAATTATAGCTGTCTAAAAACCTTTATTTTTGTAAATCAAAAAGTAAATCATAAATTTTAAACTTCAAAATCTTAAGAAATTTGATAATCTTATCTAGTTAATCATTTCGCGACAGCGACTAATTAGCAACAATGCCTAAGTATCATATTAGCTATAACACCCATTACGGCAAGCCCCCCTAATGCTCCTAAAATGCCATATTGTGCTTCACTAGAAAGTCCCTCAAGCATGGATGTGTCATTATAATTCGTAGGGAAGTGTGTCCAAGCTTCTTTATCTTTCGTAGTACCTAAAACTGCTAGAGAGGCATTTCCTAAAAATTCTGCAAACACAGTCGCGTAAAATGCTGCTTTTATAAGGGCATTGTTGAATTTAGGTGCTCCAATCATTCCTAAACCAGCTGAAATTATTGCCACTGCTAAAAGAATTAATGTAGGAACCGGGTGCCCTGGTTTATTGAATATTGCACTTGATACATTCGCGCCAGTAGATATAGTTGAAGCGATAGTTTGTGCCCATCCTAAGCGTTTTGCTTTTTTTTCTTCAGCTTTTTTCTCTTCTTTTTCTTTGTAACCTACTGTTAGTAACCGAGTCGTCTCCCCTTCAAGTCCCAGCTCCCTTTCTCGTGCGGAAGAATATGCTGTTACCAAAGTGTTATGCGACTGTTCATAATCGTTGTTATTCTGCTGTAATTCTGCGTTATTCTGCTGTAATTCTGCGTTCTTGCGCTGTAATTCTGCGTTCTTGCACCGTAATTCTGAAAAATCTTGTAACTCAACAGAATTCGGATCTTTCTCTTTCCCATCACTCCCATCTCTACTAGAGCTAGAATCTTCCTCGGAGTTACTACGATCTCTACTAGAGCTAGAATCTTCCTCGGAGTTACTACGATCTCTACTAGAGCTAGAATCTTCCTCGGAGTTACTACGATCTGTAAGCCCTACACCTTGTCCATTATCCTTCTTTTTCCCTTTCCCTCTCTTTACCAACCCCCCAATATCCACATGAGAAACAGGATTTCCTCCAACAAAAGCAAACAGATTCAGACCGTCGATAGTGCCAGCAGGGTCGGGGCTGAGCCATCTTCCGATCCAAGGCGCATAATACCTAGCCCCATAATAATATAGACCAGTTGCGTCTTTTTCTTTACCTGAATATCTGTAATATTTCAGCTGATTGCTTGAACCTGTTCCTATAAATAGCGTAGTGCTACCGTAGGGGCTGTATTCTTCCCTGCTTATGATGTTACCGTCCTCATCAAGCTGCAATGTGCAGGAGCCAAGATTGTCACTCAGGTTATATCTGACATAAGGAGAATTTATATCACTTTTGTCAGGCGGGCTACCTTTTAGCCAATAATCATACTGTGCTACTTTATTCCCGCTGTCACTTAAGTATAATGAATGACATTCCTCGTCCCAAACCACAGATGCAGGAATAGTACCCTGTCCTGTCTTTCTGATTTCTACCACACCAAGATATATCATCTCCTTAACCGTAATAGTACCCGCATTATATTTGTGGCTAACCTTGCGTACCCTGCTTCCTGAGGCATCATAAATATAATATTCGGTATCATCATTACCTTCTTCTCGTTGCACTGTGGTAGTATGGCTTAACTGATTGCGATAATCCCACATGAGCGGATTGATCGTCTGCATTTGAATCTGATTGCCACAATTATCAAAATAGTTATCTACCTGTCCTGGAGTAGCTAGCAACTGATTGTTGTTGATAGTAGAAATCACCGCTCGATTAGACTTGCCTGATACTATCATTTCTCGAGACCAGTTGTTATTATCCGCAATATGATTTGTCTTGATAAGATTACCTGCTACATCATAAGTATAGCGTTCCATATATTTTTGAATCGCCTCATTATTGTTTACTCCAGGCATGAAAGGTTTGTAAGGATCATCTGTTTTCCTGATAACTTTACCGTTACCGATTTTTTCAGGGCCTGTACCTTGAATTAATTGATATAAGCTGTTGTACAGATATTTGCCTTGTGAGGCAGTGGCTTGGTTATTGTAGTATGTAATGTGTAATGCAAGATCATCTTTCTGAAAAATATTTCCTGCTGGATCATATTGATAGTCAAGATTTTGCAGTATTTCATTGCTTGTGTTTACGGTAGAAATGTTAATAACGGCAAAGGTCTTAGGGTCGTATTGATAGTTTGTTTTAGCATCATTGCCATAAATAACCTGTAGCCTCTGACCTTTTGCATTGTAAAGAATGTCTTTTACGTAATTGATTGTTTTATTAGTGTGTTTGGTAGTAGCAGTCATACTTCTCAGTAATCCCGACTCATAATAATGAGGCAGTATTTGATTCTCGTCAGCATCAATTTCTTGCTTTATTCTACCTAATGCATCGTAATAGATTTTAGTTGGGTAATTCTTATCTTGTAACAACCCATTAGCGGTACTTGGCTCTAATGGTTTGACTTCGTTCCAATTTACTTCGTTTGTATAAAACTGTAAAAACCGTCGTTCAGTTTTCATCACCCCACCAATTAAACTGTAACTAGATGTGGTGACTAAGCCTGCTTCATCATAAAGACGATAGACCTGTCCTTTCAGATTATAATTCTCTGGTGCTTTCGATCCAGGAGTATCACCATACACAACCATTTTGGTAATCTGATCTAAAACCAACGGATCTTTTTTGGGATCATCACTTAAAGGTTTTTGTACTGTAACCGTAATAAGACGATTCAGTTCATCGTATTTATTGGTTATGCTGACATTTCTGCTGTTGTGGAGATATATCGGATTACCTAGTGTATTGGCAAGTATCCATGAAGTACCACCATCTGCACTGACAGTTTTCAATGGGTTTTTATTACCCATAACATAAAACATCTCAAAATTATAAAGTTTCTTGTCTGGATTATTCTTGTTATGCTCGGTAAACCTTGGATCGACATTATTAATTACTCTGCCTAAAATATCATAAGCAGTAGTAGTAACGAGAATCTCTTCTTTAACATTAGTGTCAGGATTATTAAGGTCAAGCGGTTTATTAAGGTCATCAGGGGACTTCTTAATCTGTAGGGTTACGATGTTACGCCCTAGATTATCGACTATTGTTGTTATTTTAGTATTAAAGTATTTTATCGCATATTTTATATTTTCTCTGCCTTCTGCTGTTAAATCCTTGTCGAAAAACGGAGAAAGAGGATTTGGGATCTTTATATTATCTTTATAGTATAGAGATTCCTTGATCGTATTATTCGTGTCGTGACTTATGCTCTCCCATGGTGTCCACTCACTTTTAGTTAAAAATCCTTTTGCAGTAACAACCTTGGTTACTCTATCAAGTGGATCATAGTACATGATTGGACTAACTCCAAACTCATCCAAAATTGGATTGGTAACGTAATCGGGCGTATTAATATAATACGGCTCATATTCTTTGACAGGATTACCTTTATTATTATATTGCACCCTACCAGAAGCTAGCCAGCGATCATTAGTCATGCCGCTGGTTATCTTTTTAGTAACAGGATTATATAAGAAAGACTCTCCGGCCTCTACCTTTAGTTTGCTTACTAAATTTCTGCCAAAACCGTCATTGTACGTTAGATGGATCTGTATACTTGGCGGATGATTGCTTGCCTCATCAGGATAATCTTCAGCTACCAGACTTAAACTACGAACTGGTTCTCCTTCGCGCTGCCAGGCAAAAACATCATAATAAAAATAACTCTGCATCTTACCAAGATATTTGGATGGATTGCCTATAATATCTGATAATTCTGCTTTGGGATCTAGCTTCTCTATTGGCTTCATTATCGGCGAGAGGATTTCTGCAAAACCTTTTGGTTTACCTTCTTCATAACCATACATTGTTGTATAGATTACGTGCCCAAGGGGATCAAAACTTACTTGAGCAACTCTACCGTTCATATCAATTACCTTGTTAGGATGAAGTGTCTGATAATCAATATCCTGAGCTGTTGTTTTATTACTTAGTGCATCTTCAACACTTGTCAGCAATATATTATAATGGTCGTAAGTATAACTAGTAGCACTATAAACTATTTCTTCTGCTGTACTTAAGGCGCTCGGGGTCAAGGTTGTTTTTGGTAAATAGAACTGGTTAGTGTCCGAATACTCAGCTTTTAAGCCTGAACTCCACCAATATTTACTATTGTCATCAAATTGATAATAACTTTCTTTCAGTTTTTTCTGTAACTCGTCTTGAGTTAATACTGTATCAAAAATTTTATCTATTTCTGTATTTAAAAATTCCGCAGTCTTTTGTAAGTACGGTAATAAGGGTAATGCAACTTTATATAAATCTAGCGGCACTGTTTTGCCAGTTTTTTCGTCAACCTTGGCATAGAGTGTTTGATTCCAGCCTAGTAGTACTGCATTATCCGAAAAAGGTTTTGTAGGCGATAAGTCGCTCAAAACTTTATTGATATAATCTTCAACTGTCTTAAAAGTAAATGCTGCTCCTACAGGAGAATCTAAACCTTTAATCTCATACGACTTGTTTTCAATAGGTACTCCTAATAGATATTGTTCTGGATCTTCATTGTTAGCATAATCATATGTACCATACGTTACTTTTAATGTCTGTTGTTCGGAGTAGACATTAACATCTGTTCCTATTCCAGGACGCCTGCCATAAGCAACCTCACAATTACTCTTAACATTACCGAATTCATCTACTTCTAGAATAAAGCTATGATGTATTTGCGGATCATCCGGATGTCTTTCATAGTTATAAGATAATGACTCTCTATTGTGTACAAAACAAACAGCATAGTTATTATTACCTTTTGGCTGATCTAGTCTTACGTAATAATTAGCCTCATTGACTGAATACGGGTTAAGTTTATTTTTATTCTCATCTAAACCATAAACTTCAGATCTAATCATGGTTCCAGCTAGAGCTCTATAAGCTTCTATTAAGTTGGTCTTATCATCTGGTTCAATAAAATGTTTCAGATCAATAACACTATCCGGCAGAATGAAAGCATCTTTATCACCCTGATAATATTCCTTTTTATATTGCTTGAGTAATTCTTCCCTTTTCTCGTAGCAACCGGTCTCATACCATGTTTTACTAAGTGCAGGTGCTACGTAATTTGGATCTTCCTCAGGATTTTTCTTTGATGGTGGAAAGTATTCGCTATCTTGCCTGTCTACTCGACCAAATCCTCTAAATTCCCTGTCTACCCCATCATAATACCCATGATGATACTTATAGTAGCTTGAATAAGAGGAATTTGATATTTCGTCTCTGTGAGTAATTTTAGTAACTACATGCACTGGAAAGGGAATATTGGTAATCCACGGCAGACCTGCTTTTTTATCGGCAAGATAAAAATCAACTGAGCTACCGTAAGTGATTTCCGTACTTGCCCCCATATTATTCTTTGTGGTCTTTAACAAATAAGGTTTCTGTCTTTGACAAAAGTCGTAATATAAATAACTCGGGATCAGATCATTCGCTGTATATCTCGAGATAATCATACAGCTATTACCGCGACCAAAAATATCAGCAAATGCTATTTGATCTGTTGAACTGTAAATTGATGGTAAGTCGATTGTAATTGGATCTTTGAATGCATTGCCATTGAAATTTAGATAAAGTGTAGCCTGTCTTGCGTTAATGTATATTATATCCGCTGTTCCTGAGCCATCAGTATCAACTAAAAATATTCTGGAACTATCAAAATCTTCTGGAAATTGTGGAGAGTTAGCCATTAAAACTTCTGCTCCAAATCTACCGTAACTTAAGTTAGGCCAATAACTAACCTGATTCTGAGTGATTTTTATCAAGTGTTGTTTGCCTGAACCGTCTATGTCTGCAAAATGAATAGACTGTTGTGGAGCTGATTCCAAGCTAGCCGGAAAGTTGGTAAGCTTGTTTGTGACTATAGGAGAACCAAATCCTTGACTACCTTTTGACGGGTAAACAATAATCATATTGGCTATTATTTGTAGTAGATCGGATAATCCATTACCTGTAGCATCAACAAAAACCTGACTTGGAGCTAAAAAATCAGCAGGAAAATTCTCAATAGGTTTAAAGTTTTCCCAGCCATCATAGGTCTTACTTTCCCAATATCCGACAATTGACTGCTCACTTAACAGCAGATCAAGCCTGCCGTTACCGGTTACGTCCATCAATCTTAATGAGTTTCCTTGTACTGCGTAACCAACAGGGAAATTTTGTGGATATTCAGGATCCTTGTAAGGTAGGTAACTAGTAGATTGAGGTTGTAGATTATCTTTTATAGCAAATGAATGACTCGAGGGGCCTTCATTATCATTTACCGACAATTTTATATCCGGCCTGCGGTAAGAGACAGTGGTACCGTCTGCATATAAAATACCTGATATGCCTTCTCCATGTAAATCAACTAAGCTATAGTGAGGTACTCTATTTACATCAACTAGATCTTTGCCTTCTTCATCAGTAAGTTTACCGAAATCATGCCCATTGGGGGTAAAAGTGCTGTATGCAAGTTCAAGGTCAGGATAACTCGCAGTTTGATAGTTTTTAGTATCACTATTCCACTGATAACCTATTTCTCTTGCTTTGGTGATTATACTGATTCCAGCTTCATTTAATTCATAATTGTAACTAGAAGCATGTGTTAATATCGGATTATCTCCTAGTTCCTTAAAACGATGAAATAATAATATATTAAAACAACGCCGGTAGGTTCTGATTTCAAAACCAGCATTATAATTTGAAAATGCGTCAGGGCGATATTGCCACTCTCTTACCGGTTTATATGGAGCATTATTAGCCACGGCAATATCATATTGCCCATAATCAAAAACATGCTCAAAATGCCAAAGAACACTATCCGGATTATTTGCCCCAAGAAGAATAGAATCATTAATCGGCAAATCATTACCGTAACATATACGGTCAATATAACGATTTGCAGTAATTATTCTGTCTTTTTCATAAATTGTATCACTAGGAACTCCTAAAGTATCTTCCTGCTTATAATAAAGTATCTGATGATTTCCTTTAGCATCATAACTTTCCTCAAGACACCACATAAACACCTGATCTGGATCAGCTGGATTTGCGATCTGGGCTTGCGGATTAAATCCGAAAATGCTTACAATATGATCTTTTGTTGTTACTTTCCAGAAAGATTTAGCACTTTCAGGCTTTTCGTCATATTGCCAATATTCTATTAAATCAAATCCTCCTTCTTTTCTAGGAGCATATTTTTGTACTAAATAATTCAAGTCAAGGATTGTTTGTTTTGTAGCACTACCAATCGGTACCAAATAATCACTGCCGGATATGATGAAATCGTCTTTACTATGATATTGTGGGGTGCCCCTATTAGTTCTACGAGAAATATTAGGCAGAGATAATGAAAAGCCAAGACCACAAGCGCCATTACCAGAACCGGAACTATAATCCAGGCTTAATGAAGGCTCAAAACCACGACAAGGAGAAGTTTGAATCGGTAAGGAAAAGCTGCTTGTACCTGAAAACTCATTAGCACTAAAGGATTCTCCTATACCTCTGATAGCTCCACCGCCTTTTGGTAACTCCAGCTTTTGTAGGTGAATCATAGATTTTTGACTTTTATTGTCCATAAAACTTTTCTTAGATACTACTTAATTACCTTTAAACTCAACCTTAGCTAAGATTGATATATATCCATCATTTAGAGTTAATACTGCATCATCAAAAAGAAATTGAAAATCTTTCATTATTGGTAAAGGAGTACCTGTTTTTCCTAAGTCATTCATTGCTCCAGCATAATTAGTATCTACTGCGTTCCAAAAATTACTACCATCCAAAGTTTCTGGTTTCAAACCAGGAACAGTTGTTGATTTAAAAGTTGTGCTACTTGATAGATTAACAAAATCAAACTGTATAGTTTGGGCTGTCTGTGTGTGACCTAACTTTAAACCTGTCATAAAATCAGTTCTGGTAACATCAAACACCAATTGTGGTTGATGAGTACCTCCTGTTAGAATAGTTAGAGTAAATTCTATATCTTGCGTTGTTACCATACCTCGTGTTTTTGTTACCTCTTCTATTAAAGGAAACCATTTTAGGATGATATGGAGTTCGTTAAGCTCACTCTCAATATCAGTTGTATTTGTATATGTGTTACCGTTCATATCACTACTGCTAATCGCGTTATAAACCTCTGGCGGCAACTTATCTTGTAAGATCTTCATTGCAGCACTTGTAAAATTATAGATTGTTTGAAATGACGTTATAGGTGCTTTTTTAGGAGAAATGTCAGCTTGCATAGCATGAGCTTCATATGGTACCAATGCCGCAGGTTTATTTTTGTTGATATAAGTTTTAACCCTAAGCATCTTAGGATCAGGTACATCAGAAGGCAATAGCGTAAGCTTTAATTTTTCATCTTTCCAATAAGCCCAATTAAGAGCATTAAACGCATAATTTGAGACATACACACAAAGATGATGCTCGTCATCATCTGATGGAACGGGTGGTACCGGGAGAGATGGTGGATTAGGATCTTTATACTCTTCTGGACCTTTTGGACCTTTATATATGGCAGAACCTGTAACTCCTAGAGTAATACCATCGGCGTTTGGAAATGCTAATTTACTGTCACCTATAGCAAAATCATACATGATATTATCAGTAAGCCTGCCGCTAGCAGGGATAGTCTTAGTTATGTCTGAAAATAGTGATGTAACAGCTTGGCCAAGGCCCATGTTATCAATATCCCCCATAATTGTATCGTTAATACTACTATCAAAACAATCATCCGAAGATATATAATGTATCAGGCTCTTATTCGGTATGCTAGCATTTTGTTTCGGCGCTATATTGGCAATGCAAGATACAGCATTAGGTTGAATAGAGTAACTTTTGCTCGTATCACTATATACAAATTCGTAATTTACAATACAATCCATATTAGTAATATTAATTGTATAATCATATGGTCCCCCCTCGCCAGATGTAGGTGCTGAGCAACCACTATTAATATCGCAGAGCCGATATTTATACTGTTCGCCCCACTGATAACCAGCAGTGAATCCGTCAGGAGTAACCATATGTATTCGAAACTGATTACCGTTAGGTGTACCAGCTTTTATTTGATGCTCATCTTTAAAAGAGAGAACAAAATTCTTAAAATATCCTTGATTTAATGAAACAGTGAAAATATCATACGATCTAATATTATTTCCTGCCCCAGACACATTAAAACTATCAACACTTATATTATGGTCAGCTGGCCTTAAGGTACTTAATTTCTCTTGAGTTAGTTTAACTGCTATAAATTTCTGGATAAAATAACTTATTCCTTTTTTACCGATTGCGATTGTTATAGCTTGCATATTTTCCTTTTTTATTTATTAAACCTTAAGCTGTAGGTGTTTTTATTTTACTTTTTACATAACTGGCAAAAACGTTATTTCCGGGAAGGGCGGTATAATTAATCTGGATAATTAAATCACTCAAATTGCCTAAATCAATACCATTGGGATCGTTATCGTTTTTAACTGGCATTTCAAGCTTCCAGGTAGATATAGCCCCTGTGCCTTCAAACGGCAAATAACGCTCATCATTAAAATTTAATACAAACAGGCCCGTATCATTTAACCCTTGAGATAGTGCTATTTGTTGGTTTGCCATCAAATTAACACGTAAAGGCAAGTTATCAGCCGCGCTATTAGCACCTCCATACAGATAGTCAATTCCTTTATTATCTGGCTTTATTAAAGTCTTATTAGCAATTTGCGTCAGCGTAGCGCAGATATTTTGATAAGGACCTATTAGTACAGGAAATGATAGAGAAACAGTTTTAATTTGCCTGCAATAATGACCAAGATAATCTAAATCAAAATCTTTTTCCGTGATATCAAAAATGCAAACTCCTTTACTTTTTAGGTTACCAAATGCAACAGAATCAAGTGTTTTCAAGGAAATAGTCTTTTGAATTTCAAGACGACGCTGGTTTTGTTCCATATAAGCGCTTTCCATACGTTCGAGATCTAGTTGTAGAACTTCTCCAGTGATCAAACCATGGTTTAAGTTACTCCAGTAATTTTGTTTAATAAAGTTGGTATCCACTCCTTTTTCAAACCTCCATGCTTGTTCTGCCTGTAGAGCTAAATTGTAGGCAAGCTGGTACGCACGGAAATAAAGCGATGATAGCTTTCCTATCATCCATTGATATAATTGTTCATTACTAAATTTTGACGTCAAAAAGAGCTGGATATTTTGTTCCTGCTTTATATTTGTCTTTAATATCATAAAATCCTGTTTGGCAATTTCTTGCTGATATTTGGCGGCTTGAATTTGATAATTAATTTGCTCTTTATCATCTGCAGCTATTGATTTCTGTAATTGCCAATCTTCATTTCTTCTAGCGTAACCTGCTTGTGTTGCTGCTAATCCGGAAGCAGTATTCAATATAGAAGCTGATCCTTCAAGCACTGATGCTCCCTGATTCAAAGCACTGCCTGGATTAAAGCCCCCATCTGCTAATCCAAAAATGGTAGGGGCGCTATAGCCGCCTATAGCTATTGCCTTTAGTGGTTGAGCTACTGTTTGCAAAGAAATTGCTGCAATATCTAAGTTTATCTGGGCTATTTCATTAGAAGAAAGACCGCCCGCAATCAATGTACTATAATGAACTAGCCGATCTTCGGCATTTTGTAAGCTAGCACTTAAGCTAAGTAGTGTATTTTCAGCAACGTACTGCTCTGACTTTTTTAAATCTTGGGTCAATGATAAAATGTTTTGTTGATTGATATGATTTAACAAAAACAATTGCTCACTATCCTTTTTTTCCAAAGCGCTGAGTAAGGACTGACCAAATTGTACTACAACTTGTGTTAAGGCTTTTGCTCTCTGAATTATAATCTCGAATCTATAGTACGGAATCTGGGTCTGCAAGTTAGATAATACTGAACCTAAATTACCTCCGGAACCAATCTGCTGTACGAGATCCATTGGATTGAGAACTGACTCAAACAAAGGTAGTTGTTGTCTAACACCATCTATATTTAATCCATGTCTTATGTTATATAAAGCTTGTTTTACTTTATCCCAGTAGCTTATAAATTGTTCATTATCAGGTAGACCAAAGTAAGAGTTAATAATATAATTATTTGGATTATCCGTTACTGTAATTGCTGATACATGTTTTTGTATTTGTTCTAATATAATAAGAAACTCAGGCAAATTTTGTAATCCTTGTGTCTTTACATCTTTTAGTATGTCGTTTAATGTCTGATCTGGTGGCAAAGAACAATCTCCAAGATTTGATGGTTGCTTGCCTAAAAGATCATAAGCCATAACATATAGCATTGTTGCCTCCATTATACTCTCAACAGTATATTGGCGAAACAAATTATCAGCCCAGGACAGGATATTATTTAAATAATGCATCACAATTGATTTTTGATATGCAATAGGCCTAAGTGCTGCAATTGCATGTGGATCAAAAGGATCAGAGTGATATTGATATAATTGCGCATTTTTTTTGAGATCCGATTGCATTTCATCTGCCCATGATTCGCTCAATTCTTCTGCTAATATTCTATTATTAAAACTGCGAAGCCCAATAAACCGCCAATATCTGTCATTGAGAATTTTATCTTTTTCATCAAGATCAAAATGCTTGCTATCAATAACCGGATTAAAAATATATTCGTACCAGGTTTTTGAGGCTGCAAATTGCTGGCCACTTTGAAGGGCATTTGCAATTAAAAATGGTGCATGGAAGAAAATTTCCCAATAATATTGACTCATCGCAGAGCTCAAACTAAAATCAATAGTATCTAGTGGCCAGGTTTCGATAGGAACATATCCAGGTTTCGGTATCAAATGGTTAAAAGGTATTTCTGGAGATTTCTGTATATCAATTGTAAACAGACCATCTAATCCTAGGATAAAAATAGTTTCAGCTAATTTAGCCACAGCTGAGGTATTAAGGCGATAACAACTACTTAGGAAATGCTTATCACTATTGTAAAATATATTGAGAAATTCAATACCATTACTACTTACAATAACAGAATTAGGTTGGCCCAGCACGTGTAACATATTAAATGGATTTTTGTTAAAACTTAAGAAGGAATTCTTAAGCATTGTGGAATAATCATGAACTTGCGAGATGCTTAAATCTTCAGTTATTTGTGTATTACTATTTTGGTATAACATTTCGATTTCTGTATCGCTAAGTGGACGATTATAGAAAAGACTTTCTTGCATAAAGCCATTCCAAATCTTAATGTTTGTGCTGGCAGTATTATCACACCCTACGAGCAAATTTTTTATATCAAGCGTAGTAGTTGAAATAGTAAAAGCCTGAAAATGCTGTCCGTTTATAAATATCTGAGCTTGACCTAATGTATGTAATAGGAAGTTTGACCTTCCTGAAAAGATTAATATTTGTCCAGATACTTGGCAAATATTTACCCATAATTTATAGGTTTTATATTGAGTCTCAAGGACAATAAGTTGCGTTTCATCTATTTTATTATCAGTAATTGTAGCAATACGTAATTTTGAACCATCTTTGGTATAATCAGTCCAAGCTACATATAGTTGATTTTTTATCAATTTTAGTGAAATCACTTTTGGAAAGGGAGTAGTAATTTCTTGCTTTAAATCAATACCTACAAGCTTTGTATCTCCAATCTTATAAGTAGAATAAAGTATTGTTTTCTTATCTACCCACACAAGATGTAAGCCACTGTCAGAAGCAGTAATAGCTGGATTAGTACCGGCAATCAGTTGATTTGAAGCTAGTAGTGATTTAACTATTCCAGACTCGGGGTGCACTACTCCTAAATTAATAATGCCCTTATCATCACTCCAAAATGCATATATTGTACTGTCAAAAACTGCAAAATCCGGTAAAGCGCCGGAGGTAGAGTCAGAAATCTGCAATTTTAATTCAACAGGCTCTGACATACTTTGATCTTTGGGTAAGATTTTCGCTATATATAATTTATTATCCGAACCTTTCCATGAAAAGTAAAATTCCTCGTTATCTCTAACAGTAATTAAAGAACCACCCAAAAGCCCAAAGTCATCTGCAAGCTTATTTTGAAAGCTTACTGTGTCTCCTAAAGATGCATCTCCTGATTCCGAAGGAAAATAGTCGGTTAAACAGATAGTACCCTCAGCGCCATTAATCCAGATTATATAATACTGGGACTGATAAACAAATAATTCGCTGCTATAAATAGTATCGGTTTTATTAGGAGCAGTAATTTCTTCTTTTTTTCCATATAAATATTTAATTGTTAACTGTTGCCACTGTGTTATATCTTGCTTTAGTGGCTGAGTTGTGTATTTAAAATTGAGATTCTTATAGTTTAAATTAATACATTTGTTTGCATCTAGAGAAAAACTAAATATTGAACTTACTTCATCGTTTAAACTTATTATTGGAGCAACAGTACCAGTAGCAACATTGGTCTCTAATTTTAACCAACTAGACCAGGTAAACCCTTGCTTAAACGTAACCTTATCTGATGTTACTGGTGTTACTGGTGTTACTGGTATTACTGGTATTACTGATGTTACTGGTATTACTGATGTTACTGGTATTACTGGTGTTATTACTGGTATTGGTATTAATACTATATTATCGTTGAAATTATGCCAATATCGGTAAGTTATCGGCGCTATAGTTACTACCGGTTGCGCCATTAGGCTGCCACTATAGCGAGAGTCACCACCTAAATATTTAGTATAAGCAATGGAACCTTTGTTTAGAAGCCCTTGATTCCAGTTCGCCAAATTTGAATAACCATCTCCGACTTTTGCGCCCTCATCAGCGGCTGTGACCTGACAAGGAATCATTAAAGTTTGCGATGCTTCAAAATACACAGGATATACACGATTCCAGTATTCATTACCTAACGTTTTCTTCTCTTCACCAACTGCTAATAGAACAGGTTCTCCAAAAGTTTGTGTAGCAACCCATTGACCACTTAAATTAAGGTAAGAAAATTTAATGGTAAGACTATATTGTGGGCTTGCCGTTTGCTGTGCCGGAGCATCCTTGGTTGCCGACGGAACGCTACTACCGGTCTGATTTTGCTCTATCCAAAAGATAAACCACTTGCCAAATGCAAAAGTTGGTTGGACAGGCCCAATCGGCTGCATATGAGCATCTATTTTTAACCACGGTTTCCATTCGATCGGCACATCGCGATTACTTGTTTTATCCCTACTAAAAATAGCTGTTCGATAATAATAACTATGTGGCGCCTGTTTGTTACGACCTATAAAACAATATTCTTTTATAGATTCTGATACTTGAGTACGACATGCAGACCCTATAAGATCTAAATTTGCTATTTCTACAAAATCATCTATGTACCCTTGAAAGGCTAACTCTACAGCACTTGTATCTTGTAAGTTTAACTGTTGCAAATCACATTCAAGTTGACTAAATAAAGGCGTTTTGTGTTTTCTTAACTCCGGTTCAATATAGTTTTCTGGATATAAAAATACTTGTCTGTTTGCTCTCCATACTCTGTAACTTTCTATCCAATCCCACCAATCATTCAATTCAGCTTGAACATTAACTCCTGCTTCTAAGTGATTACGACAACGATGCAAATATAGTTGAACTGCAGAAATTGCTTCGCTTATATAAGAGGTTTCAACAATACCACTTACTTCTACGTCAATTAACAAATATTCATATAAATCCCGTGCTGTTTGTACAGGCTTTTTTTCTTTTACTTGTAAGTAGTTTAGCACAAGACCAAGTAGAGCCGTTCTCTTCTGTTCCTCAATTAAACCTTTAATCTGAGTTAATTGTTTTAAATTATCTTTATAACTCTTTGTTAAACCACCCCAGATTGTATCCGCTACAGTAGAATAATCGCTGTAGATATTTTCATTATCATTTGAAATCGAAAGTTGTTGTATTTGCCATAAGGTAGCAATATCCAAATTAAGTTGCTGGCTGATTGTAAACCATCGTTGTAATTGACAGATTCCATTCATGCTCGCCCATAGCGCAGGAGCATCTAATTTAGAGAATAATAAATGTTCTATCAAAAAAACAACTGCTTTGTTGTCCCAGCCAGTTATTTCTGAAAGCTGCTCAGCTATAGTATCTATATTTAGAACCTTACCAGACGCTTTTTTTGCCCAATTTATGTAGTTTACCCAGCGATTCTGTGTATCTTTAAATTGCTGAATTAATCCTTTAAACTTACTTATTAAAAATATGCTTTGTAGTGTAAATTGATTAGCAATAGTACCTTTTTTTCCTTCTGAGTATGAAACATCATAGCATTCAGGATTGTAACGAATATTGTCAATTTCAGTAGGTGATAGTAATAATCGCTTACTTAAGTAAACATATTGCTGTAGTAACTTTAACCTAGTCTCAGCAGTAGCCTTATTATCATCAGTAGCGTCTTTTGCTGCTGCAACTAACAAATCATTTAATAACGGCACCGAAGCGTAATAATTGTTTCCATCTATCTCATTTGTTGCTTGGGTTACACTTAAGTCGCCTATACTAAGGCCTTGCCAAACTATTAAAGTGGGAAACATATCAGCGATAATACTAAACAAGCCTGCCAACTGTTTGTTCAAAGTGGATTGTTGTGACTCATAGTAACTATTTAAGTGGCCAGTAATTAAATCAACAATCTTCTTAAGCAACTGATCTGGAATATTCGGAAATAATGCAGTCGTTATTGCGTTTTTAATAGTAGAATTGTCTACGTCTACAATTTTTATAACGATCCCTTTATCACTTATAAATTTTGATGTCAGCAAATCATCAAAAATCTGCTCTCCCATATCTCTCCAAATCATATTAAGTAGAAAGTAATTCTTTGATAATGTAATGAAGTGATCTCTAGTTAATTTTATTTTCTTTTGAGAGCTACTTAGTAGGTCAATCAAACTAGTACTTAAATTTACTACATTGATATTTATTGCATTTGGATCATTATATTTAACAAAAAGGCTAGCCTTAGGAAAAATAGGAAATATCATTTTTTCCATTGTATTTTGGTCAGGTAACTGTACAACATTACCAACCACGTCAATATATTTACCATCCTTTACAAGGCTATCATACACATTAGTGACTGCATCATCACTATATTGTGGTTGTTGTAAAACCCCGTTCAATAAATTCTGAAAACTATCTTTAGTTACTAAAACTGTATTTATATCCTGATGTAGCTCTGTTAAAAAATTTTGTATTGCATCCTTTCCGAGGATCTGATTCCTTATAGCTATGTCATCGCTATTCCTTGTTAATGCATACTGTAATCCATAAGTAGAAAATGTTGAATTATTAATATCCTTTGCATAGGCAATGAGCCAGTCATATACTGGGTACATATCTACCGTAGCTTGTTCACCTCCAAACAATTGTTTCAAGCCGCCATTCAAATTGCCTGGCAATCCTAAAGCTACTAATATCTCGTCAATTGAAAGAGCTATCATATTAGCAAATTCTGATACACGATATAGTACAGAAAGGTTATTTAAAGTAAGTGGTAATATCTTTGAAGTATTTTGTGCTGTTAACATGCTGTTTGCAATAACAGCTAAATCATTCAGACTAATGTTAAGCGCCGAACTTAATGCTGATTGAATTTGTTGCTGCAGTTTCTTATCATCATCAGATTTTTTATCGTTACTTTTAGCATCAATACTAGGAACTGTCCAAAGAAGACCATACACCCCTTTATTATCTTTCCAAGATGGTGGGTTTACAACATTAGAATTATTATAAATTGTATCAAAAAGATTATTATTCTTGATACCCTCTTTACCAAAATCCTTAATTACTCCAATAAAAGCACAAATTTGACCAACAGATAATTGATTGTTTACTCCCTGCATCTTTTTTATAAATGACAGGTGAGGCAGTAAAATATCTTTACCGTTATTTTTGACAAAAACACTGACAGTACGAATAGCCCAATCTGCGTCAATAAATGACCAATTTAAAGCTTGCGCAAGTCTAATTAAACGGTTTAATCGATCTAGGCGAGCAAAAGTTAAATTTTTAATCACTTCTTCTTGCTTTTTTTCTTCAGGCTCTTCTGATGGCATTATCGCAATATACATTGCATCGCCCTCACCGGTTGCATTAATAAAAAATTGATCATTAAGTTTAGAATCAAGCTCTGTCGAGCTTAAATTACCAGATAGCAATGTATTTAGTTGATTACGATCTAAACCCGTTTGAGCTAAAAATGTTGATACTACTTGTAACGTGTTAATAAGAGCAGTTTTATCAGTACTTAAACCATAATAACCCGCTAAGGTTACTATATCGTTTGCTTTGGTTTCAGAAAGTTCCGTACTATATATAACCCATTGCTTAACTGATAAACCAAGTAGATCAAGCTGAATTGCTTTATTAATAAAATCAGAATTATTACCTGAAGTCAGACTTTGCCAAATATCAGATAAGCTGGTTTTTGTTACCTTCAAATATTGACGAATTTTTGCTAGCGGTAAGTTAAATGGCAGGTTAAATGGATAATTTATATTATCTAGCGGTTGATAACACTGATCTTCACTTTTATCTGGCGTAGACTTAGGCAGTCCTGAATTGTTTAATAATACCTTATTTACTATTTCTAATTTTGGTATGACGGTATTTGTGTTATCACAACTCAGCTCAAGGTTCCATAAATCAGGCCTTCTATGGAACAGGTCACTGGCGGTAAACATGTTAATTGGCGGTAAATTACTGTCTGAACTTATAAATTCACCATCCCACGCCCCTCCTCCCCCACGGGCATTATCAGACCACTCACCTTTATAGCGCGCACCCTCATCCGAGAAATTAAAAGTAAATGTTCCCGTATGAGCATCGTTGTTATTAATATAAGTTCCTTCAATGACATAGTTTGGTAAAATCCTTCCACTTAATGTGATGATTCCTTTACCCTGATCAATTGTGCCGCTAACTCCACTGCCAGAAAATGTTATAATAAGATCTGATTTCTCCTGGTCACAGGTGTAGATATAACTCCCATAGGTAATATAATTTGCCTCTAGTCTCATTAAATCAACAAAATACGCAGCCGGTGATAACACAGACCTACAATCTTGACAGTTACAGAAATCCAAATCGCCAAATAACTTCTGATAACTTGGTAGACTACTAAAGTTATTATCTGCTAAGTCTTGGTAGTTATTAAATTTGCTAGCACAGTAATGTGCTGCTGCTTGCTGGGCAATAGCCGTATAAGTTAGTGTCGCCTTTACTTTACGCGCTAAAGCATTTTTGTATACCAGCTCCGATTTAATACTTTCGAATCCCGCAAATACTTTTTTAGTTAGCTCAATGAATTGCTTTTCAGGCGTTGAGGCAATTTGACAAGCAGAATAAAATCCTTTTTCGTATAATTTTTCTGCTAAATCTTCATTACCTCCAACAAGACGTACTAAACGTTGCCTTGCTTTTAATTCTTCATGAAGCAAACTAATATTCGCTTCATCCAACTCATTAGGGTACTTTAACTTTTTAATCGCTTTTTTATCAAAAAAATTGAAAGTCTCAACTTTAAAATTAGAATTTAACTTTTGAAATTCCTCAATCATGATGCTATATTTTTAGTTAATATTAATTAGTATCTTCACTTAATGTTTTTTGTTTAAAAATCTATATTTCTAACTCTTTATGACTTACTGGTTAACCGTAAGTATATGTTGCTGTAGTAATATTAGTATCTTTATCATATTTGCAACTGGCGCTACATAACATACCTTGAGGTTGTGGATTATCTCCGCTTGAACTCTTATCGTAATAACCTAAACTGCATTTATGCAGTTTATTATTTCCACTACTGAAAATATACAGCTGAATATACTTTTGTTCTCTTTCAGACCAAAAATAAATCCACCCCCACTGATTCGGATCTGCCCAACCAGGATCTCCTATACCACCCACATCTACTGTACCACCAATAGGAATAATAGTGCCCTCAGCGAGCACATCATATGTACCATCATCTTTCTTCCAAGTTAAGTCACTTCCCCTAAACTGCTTGCTTTCACCTGTGGGTATAGCAACCTTTAAATCATAAAATGAATTATTTATTAATATACATCTCGTGCGAGTCATAGTTATAACCTTAAATTAATTAAACAAACTAATTAGCAATTTTAAAAAAATATGCTAATTCAATAAAAAGTTAGCGCACTTAAGCTAACGTTGACCAATAACCTATTAAACCTAAATCAAGTTACTATATTATTGCTACAACTATTCACAGATCTTGTATCTTTGATTGCTGCGAAATTATCGGCTATAGCAATTGTTAAGTCATAACCAGAATTATTCTTTAATATACATTTAACTTGACTCATAATTTCTTCCATATTACTAAACTATGCCTACGCTTTAGCTACCTTGAAAACTTAAAACCCACAGCCATAATAAAGGTTCGCTAAACTATTAATATTTGAACAATTTTTAACTTCCACTAATTATTGCTGTATGATTGTTGTTCAATCTCAACCCATTTCTGGGTATAAACAGATAAATAGCTTACCGGTACTGTAGTATGATCTAATTCACTACTGATAATAATCGCATGAATTGCCGGATGATAATCAGTACCACTATTATCCCCAGTATTGCTAAACGAATTTATTAATCCGGTGATTGAGGCATTCATATCAGGTGGAGAACCAAAAGCACCGAGGTTATAGTTAGATACAGGCACTAATACTTGAATATTATTTTGCTGACAATAATCTAAAAAGGGCTTATGGTTATTGTCTGCATCCCAATCATATAATCTAATTAATTTAACTCCTAAACTACTTAAGTTCTTTATATCGTCACGCCCTTTAAAATACCTTGCCTTTATCAGGTCCATCAATAGGGCTAAAAGACTCTCCCCATAATGGCTTAATATTCCCCTTGGCTACAATCACTACCAAACCATATACAAGTGCTATTAGCAGTAGAAGGATTGTAGCCGACAGGAAAAGGCTCGTAGCACAAACCTTTCAAAAACTTATATTTATATCTACCATAGCGTATTCTCCTTAAATCAATTATTTATTGAATTAATTTAGTATCTGATATATCCGAACATAATTTATACAATGCCTTATCTTTATAGACTAATCCTACTATATGTATTTTCTAATCCCGGTAACCCGATTAAGTTTTAGGCGCTCCGAGATTTAACGCTAATATCATTAGTATTAAGCATTAGTTAATTTGGTATACTAAATTATTAAATTCATATGGATAAACAACATTTTAAAAATCTATGTTGTTTATATATCGCATGCTGCGCAATATGATTACGTTATTCTGCACCGTTAATAGAGAGAAATGTATAGGTACAGCAAAGCCTTATAAGATAGAGACTTTCAATACAGGATCAAATATAGTAACAAATAAAATCTATGGCAGCAGCATATTCATAAGATTTAAAAGTTAAAGTAATAGCCTGGGAGAAGATGAAAAGGAGACAGGAGATGTATAGGCAGGGACCGGATATCAGAATATTATAAAAAATCTGCGCCATATAGGTTTTTGCTGACAAAACCTGAACTAATAATAAAAAAACGTTGCTCAAATCTTTTCCTGTCAATAAAATTGTTAATGCGTCGGTCCTTTTAACGTGACAAGGTCATCTTGACTTCTACACAATTAGTAGAAGTTATATTAATTTTATCAATTTAACATGACAATAACTATAGCTTAGATCCTATGAATAAATTACAAAAACTATCGCTAGTAATATTTGTATTGTTTGGTGTAATTAACCTCTCATTAGCAGATAATGCTACTTTACTATCAGAAAAACACGAGAGCTTAACGCCAAGTAACAAGTCAAGTTACAAGTATATTATTATCTCTCTTGATGGAGGAGGAGTAAGAGGTATAGTGCCAGCTAGAATATTACAAGAAATTGAAAAGAAGACAAATAAATCAATATGGCAGTTAACCGATATGATTGCTGGTAATTCTACTGGTGGGATTATTGCTTTAGCATTAGTTACGCCTGATGGTATCGGGAAGGCTAAGTATGCGGCAAAAGATTTAGTAACTTTATATAGAGATAGATCAGCTGAAATATTCTCTCAATCTATATGGAAGAAGATAGCAAGTGGAGCAGGGTTATGGGGAGCAAAATATGATCGTACCAACCTAGATAATATACTAAAGGAGAAGTTCGGTGATGCCTTACTTAGTGATACTCTTAAACCGGCTCTAGTGTTGTCATATTCTTTAGATAAAGCAGATGTGCATTTTTGGACAACAAGGATTGCTAGAACCAGTTCTGATAAGGATTTTTATTTGCGAGATATAGCAGGGGCTACTAGTGCTGCTCCTACCTATTTTGCTCCGAAGGTATTAAAAAATAAAAATGGCAAGGTTTGCCGTAGCGAAGATACCACGCAAGAGGACCTATGTTATGAAGCAGACGGTGGGTTGTTTGCTAATAACCCAGCTGTAGTGGCTATTACTGAAAGCTATAGAGCAATACATAATCTAGAGAGAGAGGATATATTACTTATTTCAATAGGTACAGGACAAGTTAAATTAAGCGCGCCAATTAATAATTTAAAAAACTCAGGTGTGTTAGGTTGGGTATGGAATGCTAACCTAATAGATGTAATAATGAGTGCCAGTAGCTTGCTTACTGAATGGGAGGCTGAGATTTTGGATATAAAGTCTTTCAGGATACAAATAGATTTGCCAACTGATCTTGGCCAGATGGATAATACTAATACTAAACATATTCAGGCACTACTTGATATTACTGAACAGTACATAGCTGATAATAGAGATTTGATAGATGAGGTATGTAAGAAATTGCTGACAAAAGCTAGCAAGTGAAACTTTACTGACTCAATAACAAGCAGCTGGTGGGTTGATATCTAGACTGTGAACACATTGCGAGTTTTAAAATAGCCCAAAGAAGCAGAACAAATAAAAGCCTAATTATCAAGGAGTAGGATAATATTTTAAGAATTCTTGCAACGTTAGGACTGAAGAAAAACACTCAAGGCAGTATTGTAAGGAAACTATGGTAATCCTCCCTAAAAACAATCGACAAAATGAGTAGAATTTTCTAATAATAAAAAAGGAGATTCTACAAATGACAAGATCAAAATATAGTGACAGCGAGATAATGTCTATCTTGAAGCAAGCATCTAGCGGAGTACCTGTAGCAAGTATACTCAGGGAACATAATATCTCTTCAGCTACTTTTTATAAATGGAGATCAAGATATGGAGGTATGGATTTGCCTATGATCACTAAGCTAAAGGAGTTGGAAGCTGAAAATACCAGGCTCAAGAAGATGTATGCTGAAGAAAGATTAAAAGCGGATATATTAAAGGAAGTACTTGAAAAAAAGTAATTCTGCCATCTCAAAGACGAGAGATGGCTAAGAGGATAGTGGGAGTCAAAGGTATTACCATATGTAATGCGTGTGAGATATTTAGTATAAGCGAAACGTGTTACAGATATAAGCATAAATTATCGTCAGAGAATACAGTAATAGCTGATTGGTTAGTTCGTTTAACTTACAATCAGAAGAATTGGGGTTTTGGTCTTTGCTTTTTATATTTACGCAACATCAAAGGTTTTGGTTGGAACCACAAACGTGTTTATAGGATATATAAGGAGCTAGAACTTAACATGCGGATAAAGCCTAGGAAAAGGCTAGTTAGAGAAAAGCCTGATAGTCTTATAGTACCCAGGGCAATTGCATGAAATTTTAATAGTTTCTTAACTCCCTGCAATGGCTTATAATATATAGGGTTAATGGAGGGTTTTATTGCAAGAATATGGTAGTATAATTAACCAATAACGACTACATTTTACAATAAAATCTTTAACTACGGTGCTATTTTCTTTTGCTTTAACAAAATTAATAATTATGTCTTCATGACAAACATTGATCAACAAAGGATTTAACTGAGTTATCAATAAAATCAGTGTTATATGTGTTAATAAAATTTCATGCAATTGCCCTGTTATAGTACCTGAGACGATAAATGAATGTTGGTCAATGGACTTCATGCATGATAGTTTAGAGAGCGGTAGGAACTCAGGGCTATTACTATATTTCATGCAATTGCCCTGGGTTTGGCCCTGTCCAACTAAGTGTGTAAATTTCTGGAGTAGGTTATATTAACGATAATATTGATATAATTTATAGAGGAATAATATGAGTAACACTAATCAAGAAAAGATAAAACAAGCAGTAGACTTACT
>Ga0209512_1001916_pt1 | contig 23780 bp, 22 predicted proteins | sample frozenSSSSmetaG_FD_184142 | JGI IMG/M metagenome (GOLD analysis project Ga0209512, IMG submission 184142) | Glacier valley bacterial and archeal communities from Borup Fiord, Nunavut, Canada, to study Microbial Dark Matter (Phase II) -... | ecosystem: Environmental > Aquatic > Freshwater > Ice >...
GGCGTCGCCGGCTCGCCGGCTCGCCCGCTCGCCCGCTCGCCCGCTCGCCCGCTCGCCCGCTCGCCCGCTCGCCCGCTCGCCCGCTCGCCTATCGAAGCGTGCGAGACCGACCGCTACCGCCAGCGCTACCGCCACCGCTACCGCTGCAGAGGCGATGGCAATAAACACGGTGACGGCCAACACCGCCCAGGCGATCAGCGCCGTGCTGACGGTGGGCCCGTCCTCGATGGTCACCGAGGTGGTACCCGAATTGCTGTGGGTCACAGCGACGAAACCGTTTCGAACCTAAATCTGGTGTTGCGAGACAGCCGCGCCGTTCGCAAGGGCAGCGCTCGCCTCCGCGCTCGGCGCGTGACCGAGAACGAGCCCGAGAATGGCGGCGTCCCCGTCCCAGACGTGCCCGTAACAGCTGCTCGAGAAGGCATCCGACCCTTCGTTCACGCCCCGACAGGTCGTATTCCAGACCGAGCTGGTCGTGCGAGAGGGTAGTTTGTAGAAATCATGCCGACGCAGATTCCCGCCGATGCTCCCGCGCTCATCGTGCCCGAGTTCGGCCGCATTGAACTTGGCCGGCGGCCCGTGCCGCATCCGGGGCCGGGGAAGGTGCTCATCCGCACCGACTTCACCGGCGTCAGCGTCGGCACCGAGATGCTCGCCGCGACCGGGGAGCGGCCCGCCTGGGGTCCCGTGCCCTTCACCCCGGGGTACCAGGGCGTCGGTCACATCGTCGCTTTCGGCGAGGGTGAGGACCGGCATGGCCTCGCGCTCGGCGAGGCGGTCGCCTGCTTCGGCGATGGCACTCACGGCGCCTACTTCATCGCCGACCTCGAGTTGACCTATCCAATCGAGGAGACTGATTCCCACCACATGGCGGCGCTGTTTGTGCCGGCTGCGGTCGGCCTCAATGCCATCAACAAGGCTGGACTCGAGAGCGGCGATACCGTGCTCGTGCTCGGCCAGGGGCTGATCGGCCAGGCCACCGCGATGCTCGCGCGGGACCGCGGAGCCTATGTAGTGGTCTCCGAGGTCTCACCGGAGCGGCGCGCCATCTCCGCCGCGAACTGCGCCGATCGGGTGATCGACGGCTCGGCTGGGTCACCCTGGTCCCAATTGCAGCCCGACTTTCCCGACGGCTTCGACATGGTGATCGAGTCCACCGGCGTCGCGACTCTCATCGACAGTGCGCTCGAGTGCCTGCGCTTCGAGGGCACCATGGTCTTCGAGGGCCTCTACCCCGACCAGGTCTCCTTCACCTACGAGCTCGCGCACGAACGCCAGATCAACGCGGTGTTCCCGTGGTTCATCGGCACCTCTGAAGTGCGCCGTACGGTGCTTCGCCGTATCGTCTCCGGCGAGCTCGACTTCGATCCCCTGATCACGAACCAGGTGAACTGGACCGAGGCGGATGCCACCTATAGGCGCCTCTTCACCTCTGAGCGCGACCATCTCAATGGAATCGTCATCGACTGGCGGGGAGCGGAATAACAATGCCTCTTGACGGGGACTACGCACCGAGCACGTCCGACTGGGCTCGCACCCAGGCCGAGCTGTTCGAGGCAACGGATGGCGCGCAGGGTGCGGACCTCCACGGCATGCCTGTCATTGTGCTGACATCGGTCGGGGCGAAGACCGGAAAGCTGCGAAAGACGGCACTCATGCGGGTCGAACGCGAGGGCGAGTACGCCGTTGTCGCATCGCTCGGCGGGGCCCCGAAGCATCCGGTGTGGTATTTCAACCTCCTGAAGAACCCGCATGTCGAGTTGCAGGATGGCGCCGAGAAGACCGACTATGTCGCCCGCGAAGTCACGGGCGCCGAGAAGTCGGTGTGGTGGGAGCGTGCAGTGGCGGCGTATCCGCCGTATGCCGAATACCAGGACAAGACCGACCGGCAGATCCCGGTGTTTGTGCTGAATCGCCGGAAAGGCTGAACGACGGATGACCGGCACCACCCCGACAAAGCGTCCGATCCTCGGCTGGGACATCGCCGTCTCGATCGCCGTGCTCCTGCTGGGCGGCGGATTCCTCGTGGTCGCCGCCGTGATCGACCTGTTCTCGGCCGCTTTCGTGGACCGTTGCCCGGTCCGCACGTGCTCGGCGGGCGCAGCGGTTGCTTCGCTCGGAATCTCCTGGTTCGTCATGTTGCTGCTGGTGATCATCGGGGCCGTGCTAACGATCGTCAGCCTCGTGCGGCGCCGCCAGTCGTGGTGGATCGCGCTCCTCACGCTCGTGCTTGTCGTCGCGGTCTGGATCGTTGGGTTCGTGCTGTATTCCCAGGCCGTGAACCACGATCGAGTGGCGATCGACGGCGTGGTCGCGCTGGCGCAATCCCTCGCCGTGTAGCCGCTGGGTTCGGCCGGTCACTGTCGCTGAGGGTCAACTCCGCAGCCCGAGTCGCGTTGAACCCGTGCGAAGCTGACACTTGACCTCGCGGATGAGGGAGGCCCCACTCCGCTTGTGCACCGAGGCCTCGCGTTCGAGTGCGGCGTACTTGGCGGGGTCGAGCAGGAACTGAACTCGACGATCGAGGGTCGCCGCACACCACTGCAGCATGTGTAGGTTTTCCCTGGCGAAGCCGAAACCTAGGGCGCGCGCCGTCGAAACAGCGCCGCAACATCCGGGGCCTAAGGTAAAGCCATGGATGGCCTGTTCGAGGGATACGGCGCCCAGGTTGCGAAAGTTCGCAAGACTGGAGCGACGCCGTGGGATGAGATGTTCGCCGACCCGTCCACGGTGCGTGCCGCCTATCGCGAGATCCACTCGGCGCTCGCGCAGATGACCCAGGATGAATTGCGCGGCCGCACCGACGCGCTTGCCAGCTCCTACCTCGCGCAGGGCGTCACGTTCGACTTCGCCGGGGAGGAGCGCCCGTTCCCGCTCGACGCCGTGCCGCGGGTGATAGAACTCGCAGAGTGGGTTACCGTCGAGACGGGAATCAAGCAGCGCGTCCGTGCCCTCGAGGCCTTTCTCGCCGACATCTACGGCGCCCAGAGCGCCGTGAAAGACGGGGTGATTCCCGCTGCGCTGGTCAGTTCCTCGAGCCACTTCCACCGCGAGGCGGCGGGCATCCATCCGGCCAACGGTGTGCGTATCCAGGTGTCCGGTATCGACCTCATCCGCGATGAGCAGGGCGCATGGCGAGTGCTCGAAGACAACGTGCGCGTACCCTCGGGCGTGAGCTACGTCATCTCGAACCGCCGGGTGATGGCGCAGACCCTCCCCGAACTGTTTGTCTCAATGCGGGTACGACCGGTGGGCGACTACCCGCACAAGCTGCTCCAGGCGCTCCGCGCGAGCGCGCCGGAGGGGGTGGATGACCCGACCATCGTCGTGCTCACCCCCGGGGTCTACAACTCCGCCTATTTCGAGCACACTCTTCTTGCCCGCCTGATGGGCGTCGAACTGGTGGAAGGCCGCGACCTGTTCTGCTCGGGCGGTCGCGTGTGGATGCGCACGACATCGGGCCCGACGCGTGTCGATGTGATCTACCGCAGGGTCGACGATGAGTTTCTCGATCCACTGCAGTTCCGCGCCGACTCGATGCTCGGAAGCCCCGGTCTCCTGCTCGCGGCCCGGCTCGGCAACGTGACCATCGCCAACGCGATCGGCAATGGAGTCGCCGACGACAAGCTCGTCTACACCTACCTGCCCGACCTCATCAGGTATTACCTGAGCGAGGAGGCGATCATCCCCAACGTCGATACCTGGCGCCTGGAAGACCCCGCTTCTCTCGAGGAGGTACTCGACCGACTCGACGAACTCGTCGTCAAACCCGTCGACGGATCGGGCGGGAAAGGTCTCGTCGTCGGTCCCGCGGCCAGCCCCGCCGAGCTCGAGAAGCTGCGCACGGCACTGCTCGCCGATCCGCGCGGCTGGATCGCGCAGCCCGTGGTGCAGCTCTCGACGATTCCCACGCTCGTCGAGGACGGCATGCGGCCGCGACATGCCGACCTCCGTCCGTTTGCCGTCAATGACGGAAAGGATGTCTGGGTGCTGCCCGGCGGGCTCACGAGGGTTGCGCTTCCGGAGGGCGAACTCGTGGTCAACTCCTCGCAGGGCGGCGGCTCGAAAGATACCTGGGTCGTGGGGGAGTCTGCGCTGCAGGTGTCGCGCCACTCCATCCAGGGGCTCGTCGCCGACCAGGCCACCTCCACCGAAGCCATCCCGATCATCAACTCCGCGGTACACCACATCGACCAGGCTCCCCGCGACCGCACGCTCGGCCAGGGGCAGCAGGAGCAGCAGCAACAGGGTCGTTCAGCTGGTCGAGTAGTCAGCGCCAGCGAGCGTATCGAGTCCGACTTACCGACTCGGCGCGTCGCCAGTGGACCGACGACCGCGGAGGTCACCCCATGCTGAGCCGTATCGCCGAGAGCCTGTTCTGGATCGGACGCTACATCGAGCGCTCCGACGGCACCGCCCGCATCCTCGATGTGCACCTCCAGCTGCTGCTCGAAGACCCGTGGATCGAAGAGGACCTCGCCTGCCGCTCGCTCCTCAGCGTGATGGGTAGCAATGTGCCCGAAGACCGGGTGCTCACCCGGCAGAGCGTGCTCGAGATCCTTGCCGTGGATCGCTCGGAGCCAGCATCCATCGCCTATTCACTCGGTGCGGCCCGGGAGAACGCCCGACGTGCTCGCGAGATCGTATCGAGCGAGCTCTGGGAGTGCCTCAACACCACGCGGGCGCGGATGCCTCGCAAGATCGCCGCCGACAAGGTGCACGAGTTCTTTGGCTTCGTGCGGGAGCGTGCGGCGCTCGCCGTCGGCATCATCGAGTCGGCGACTAGCCGCGATGAGGCCTGGCAGTTCTTCACCCTCGGTCGATCGATCGAGCGCGCCGACATGACCGCCCGACTTCTGGCGACCAGGAGCCTCACCGAGGCGAGCGGACCGTCGTGGACCACCATCCTGCGATCCTGCGGCGCCTATGAGGCCTATCTGCGCACCTACCGCGGGGTGCCGAGCGCACGCAATGCGGCCGAGTTCCTTCTGCTCGATCGGCTGTTTCCGCGCAGCATCCTCTTCTCCGTTCGTCGCGCCGAGATGTGCATGCGCGACATCGAGCCGCGAACCGATCGGGTCGGTGTTTCCGACCAGGCGCAGCGCCTGCTCGGGCAGATCCGCAGTGAGCTCGAATACCGACCCATCGCCGAGATCCTCGATGACCTCACCCTGCACATGGACAGTGTGCAGGCCGCCACGAGCGCGGCCTCGGAGGCGATCCGCCAGCGCTACTTCCCCACGAATGCCGCGCCGAGCTGGATCGGTGAGAACACGTGAATCGACTTCGCATCACACACATGACGGGCTTCCACTACGGCGGAGAGGTCACGGCCAGTTATAACGAGGCGCGGATGCTCCCCACCAGTGGTGATGGGCAGCTGGTGCTCTACTCCAACCTGGAGATCCAGCCGATCTCCTCCCATCACACCTACGTGGACTACTGGGGGAGCCGGGTCTCGGCGTTCGAGATCCTCACCCCGCACAAGGATCTGTCGCTCACGGCCACCAGCCTCGTCGAGGTGCGGCCACGCGATCATCCCGAGCATTCGATTACCTGGGCAGGTCTCGCCGAGGCGGCGGAACGCGCCACCGAGTACGTGGAGCAGCGCAGGCAGACCAGGCGCACCGAGCCGCCGGCTGAAGTGGTCGCCCTCGCGAAGGAGATCGCCGACGGCACGGGGGATCCGTGCGGGGCCGCCCTCGCCATCTGTCTGAAGATCGGTGGGAGCGTCGAGTACATGCAGGGCGTCACGGGCGTGCACACGACCGCCACCGAGGCCTGGACCCACCGCAAGGGAGTCTGCCAGGACATCGCGCACCTCGCGCTCGGAGCGTTGCGCGCGGTCGGCATCCCGGCCCGGTATGTGTCTGGCTACCTGCACCCGAAGCCCAACGCGGCGATCGGTGAGACAGTCGCGGGTGAGTCGCACGCGTGGGTCGAATGGTTCTGTGGTGGTGAATGGCGCGGATTCGACCCCACCAATCAGATCGACATCGGGGACCGCCACGTGACCGTCGGCCGCGGCCGCGACTACAACGACGTGCCCCCGTTGCGCGGTGTCTACGCCGGCCCGTTCAAGTCGGTGCTGTTCGTGAAGGTGGAGATCACCCGCGAGAACTGATCGCCCGACAGGAGGGAACAATCGCGGACTGAGGTGCGGTCGGTCAGCTCTTTTGGGAGATGACCTCCGCGGTGATGATCTCTGCAGCGACGCGATCAGCAGCAGCACCGCGGCCGTCGTGGGACACGCTCAGCCGCCGGCCGGCATAGTGCACGCGCAGGTGGTGGTACTTCACCAGCCAGAGCAGGCCGACGATCGTCGCCACAATTCCGGATGCCGCTCCGACACCGAGCGCCCAACGCGGCCCGAACTCGTTGGCGACCCAGCCCACGATTGGGGCACCGATCGGAGTACCGCCCATGAAGATCGCCATGTAGATGGCCATCACCCGGCCGCGCACGGGCGCCGGCGTCGAGAGCTGCACGGCTCCGTTGGCCGTGGTCATCATGGTCTGGGCGGCGAGACCCACCACCGCGAGTGCGAGGGCAAAACCCCAGTAGCTCGGCATGATGGCAGCCGCGGCACAGCCGACACCGAACACAGCGGACGCCACGAAGAGAAATCGAAGCCGCGGCCGGTCCCTCCGTGCCGAGAGGAGGGCGCCGACGACGGATCCGATTGCCATCACCGAGGAGAGCACCCCGAACTCCGCCGCGCCCTGGCGGAACACTGCAGTGGACATCGTCGAGATGAAGATGGGGAAGTTGAGACCGAAGGTACCGATGAGGAAGACCATTACCAGGATCAGCATGATGTCGGGTCGCGACCGCACATAGCGGAAACCCTCCACCAGGTTGCCCTTCTTCGACACTGCGCGGGGGAAACGCTGCAACTCGCCGACCCGCAGGAACACGAGCGACAACAGCACCGCGCCAAACGATCCGGCATTGATCAGGAAGACCCACCCGGCCCCGACCGCGGCGGTGAGCAGTCCGGCGACGGCGGGTCCGAGCATCCGCGCCGCACTGAAGGATGCCGAGTTGAGTGCGACCGCGTTCGAGAGATTGGCACCGCCGACGAGCTGGGAGACGAAGGTCTGGCGCGCGGGAGCATCGAATGCCGCAACGCAGCCGAGAAGGGCGGCGAAGACGTAGACGTGCCAGAGTTGCACCGCACTCGTGACCGTGAGGATACCGAGCCCCAGCCCGAGCACACCCCCGGCCGCCTGCGTGGCCATGATGATCTTGCGCTGGTCGAAGCGATCGGCCACCAGCCCGGTGAGGGGCAGCAACAGCAGCTGCGGCCCGAACTGCAGGGCCATCACGAATCCGACGGCCGCGGCGTCGTGATTGGTGAGCTGGGTCAGCACGATCCAGTCCTGGGCGGTGCGTTGCATCCAGGTGCCCACATTGGAGACCAGTGCTCCGGCCGCCCAGACGCGATAGTTGAAGCCGCTCAGCGAGCGGAACATCGCACTCAATTGTCGGCCAGGTCCCGAAGGACCGGCGCGATCTCCCGCAGCATCCGACGCTGGTCGGACGGCAGCGCGTCGAGTCGTGTCGTGAACCACGCGTCTCGCCGCCGGCGGGTCTCCGCGATGAAGGCCTCACCCGCCGGCGAGAGGTCGAGGCTCACCTTGCGCGCATCATCCGGCGCGGGCTCTCGGGTCACGAGGGCGAGTGCCACGAGGGCATTGATGGTGCGGTTCATGCTGGGGGGCGTCACACGCTCGTGCTCGCTGAGGGATCCGAGGGTCTGCGTGCCATTCTTCGACAGTGCGAACAGCACGGCGCGCTGGCCTTCGGTCACGTCGTCGGCCTGCATGGAGCGGATGCGGCGGGCGAGGCGCTGGATCGCCAGGCGCAGGTCCTGGTCATCGGTCAGATCATCGGGTGCCATATTCTCTTAGCATAGCTCATTAGCCATGCTAAGGAGTCCGGATGCCGCGGAGCTCCCTCACGCAACAATCGTGGTGCTCGATCACGGCGGGATCGCGGAGGTGGGTTCGCACGACGAACTCCTCGCCCTCGATGGCCGGTATCGACAACTCGTCGAGGCGCAGAGCCTGTGAGTCGGCGGCGCGCCCCTGAGTGACACGCGCGCCCGAATATTCGGGCGCGCGTGTCACTCAGGGGCGCGCAGTAGACGTGGACATGTTCCTGTTTGCCGGCACTCGGCCACCCCGGCCTCTACACTGGAGCACCCGAGAATATGTCCGCTGCCAGGAGGCCCGATGGTCCAGTTCACCGCCGCGCGACAGGAGCGCACATTCGTCGATTCGGACGGTGTGACGATCCACTTCTTCTATTGGAAGGTGGGCATCCCGATCGGGGTCGTGCAGATCGCCCACGGCCTCGGCGAGTATGCGGCCCGGTACGAAGATCTCGCCCAGAGGCTCGTGGCCGCCGGGTACTCCGTCTACGCGGATGACCACCGCGGACACGGCCAGACCGGCCTCGATCAGTGGGGTGGGGATCACTCGCAGCTCGGCAAGCTCGGCCCGGGAGGCATACGCTCGACCATCCGCTCGGTGCGGGAGCTGCTGCCGATCATCCGCCACGAGAATGCCGGGCTGCCGCTCGCGCTGCTCGGCCACAGCTGGGGCTCGCTCATCGCGCAGTCGATCATCAATGAGCACGCGGATGCCTATGAGGCACTGATCCTCACCGGCACCGCCTACCGAACCCTGATTCACATGAACGGTGGCGACCTCGCGAAGAAACACGCGCACCTCGGCACGACCGGATACGAATGGCTGAGCCGTGACCACTCGGTCGGGCAGGCATTCCTCGACGATCCGCTGACCTTCAAGGCCAACGGCATGAAGCTGTTTGGTGTCCTGGACAGCCTGCGCCTGCTCGGGCGGCCAGCAAAGGACTTGGCCCACGACATCCCGGTGCTCATCCAGATCGGCAGCGAGGACACCCTCGGAGGGGTGCACAGCGCCGAGTTATTGGCCCAGGGGTATCTCACTCGGTCGAAGCTCAGCGACGTGAAACTGATCATCTACACGGATGCCCGTCACGAGGTCTTCAATGAGACCAATCGCGAGGAGGTCTTTGCCGACACGATCGCGTGGCTCTCGTCTCGCCTTGCGAGCGATCCGGTGGTCGAGTAGCGGCGCACACCGTGCCCTCGACCACCGAGCAAGGCTACTTCGAGAGGAACGCCAGCAGCACGGAGTTGACCTCGGCGTGGTGCGTCCAGAGCATACCGTGTGGGGCTCCTTCGATCTCCACATACTCCGCTGACGGGAGCGACTTCGCGAAGACGCGGCCGGTCGAGTCGATTGGCAGGATCCGGTCGGCGGTGCCGTGCACGATCAACGCAGGGACATCGATCTTGGGGATGTCGCCCCGGAAGTCCGTGAGCCAGGTCGGCTGGTCGGCGACCGAGGAGTAGAAGGACGAACCCGCGGCGATCGACTGGCTCACGTCGACGACCTCCTGGCTGACCCGACTGCCAAGGTTCTCATCGAGATTGTAGAAGTTCTGGTAGAAACCGGTGAAGAAGGCGAAACGGTCGGCAGACACGGCCTTCAGCAGCCCATCGAAAACCTCCTGAGGCACACCGGTCGGGTTGTCGTCGGTCTGCAACAGGAATGGCTGGAGCGATCCGAGGAAGACAGCCTTCGCGACGCGAGCGGAGCCGTAATTACCGATGTACCGGGCGACCTCACCGGTGCCCATGGAGAATCCGACCAGGACGGCCTCGGTGAGGTCGAGAGTGTCGAGTACGACCTTGAGGTCAGCGGCGAAGGTGTCGTAGTCGTAGCCGACGGTGGGCTGACTGGACTTGCCGGATCCGCGACGATCGTAGGTGATGACCCGGTAGCCGGCCTCGAGAAGCGCGTGCGTCTGCTTTTCAAATGACGATCCGTCGAGCGGATAGCCGTGGATCAGCACGACAGGTTGGCCCGATCCATGATCTTCGTAGTACAGCTCGATGGCGGTGCTGTTCTCAGTACCCACGGTGATTGTCGACATGACAAGTTCCTTTCATAGCGAGAGAACGATCGTTCTCATTACCTCCACAATAGAGAACGAACGTTCTCAAAGCAAGTAGAATAAGTGAATGATCGATGAACGGGTGAGAGAGCGTGTGCTCGACGCGGCGGACCGTCTGTATTACGGCCGGGGCATCCAGTCGGTGGGTATGGACGAGTTGCGACGCGCGTCCGGCGTCTCGCTGAAGGGCCTCTACGGGGTATTCCCGTCGAAGGCCGCGATCGTGCTCGAGGTGCTCGACCGTCGTCATGCGCTGTGGACGCACGGCGTCACCGAGCGAGTTGCGCGCGAGACGGCGCCTCGCGAAAAACTGCTCGCGATCTATGATTTTCTGGCGGACTGGTTCCTTGACGACACTTTTCGTGGGTGCGGGTTCATTAATGCCTTTGCCGAGCTCGGGTCCATATCTCCCGCGGTGGTGCAGCGCGCTCGGGAGCACAAGGCGGGATTCCAGGAGTACGTGGCCCGTCTGGTTGCCGCCGCTGGCGCGGACCCGGCGTTGGCACCCCAGCTTTCCATTCTGGCCGAGGGCGCCCAGACCACAGCGGCGATCGCTGGCACCGGGGATGCCGCCGGTCATGCGCGTCGCGCCGCCGGCATCCTCATCGATGCCGCGATGCCGGCGTGAAGCGCGCCCTCACCACCCGAGCCCTAGGCTGGAATCCGCTCGACGAAAGGCACAGCAATGCACGGTGAGTACAAGGTTCCCGGCGGAAAGCTCGTGGTCGTCGACCTCGACGTGATCGGGGGCCGCATCGCCAACTTCCGACTGGCCGGAGACTTCTTTCTCGAACCGGATGGCGCGCTGGCCCTGATCAACGGGGCGGTCAACGGTCTCTCCGAAGACAGCGACGCGTCCACGATCTCCTTCGCGGTGCAGGGCGCGCTGCCCAAAGACGTGATGATGCTCGGTTTCTCGCCGGATGCCGTGGCCGTAGCGGTGCGCCGCTCACTCGCCAGGGCCACCAGCTGGACCGACTACGACTGGCAGCTCATCCATGGCGCCGCGTATCCGCCCGTACTGCAGATGGCGATCGACCAGGTGCTCTCGGAAGAGGTCGGCGCCGGTCGCCGCAAGCCGACCCTGCGCATCTGGGAATGGAATACGCCCGGCGTCGTGATCGGCAGCTTCCAGTCGGTGAAGAACGAGGTCGACCTCGAGAATGCTGCGAAATACGGTTTCCAGGTGGTGCGCCGGGTGAGCGGTGGTGGGGCCATGTTCATGGAGGCAGGCTCCGTGATCACCTACTCGATTTATGCGCCGACCGATCTTGTGCACGGCATGACCTTCGCTGACTCCTATGCGTTTCTCGATGAATGGGTGATCACTGCTCTCAAGTCGCTCGGAATCGATGCCTCGTACCAGCCGCTCAACGACATCACGAGCCCGAGCGGAAAAATCGGCGGCGCGGCGCAGAAGCGGCTCGGAACCGGCGCCGTGCTCCACCACGTGACCATGAGTTACGACATGGACGGTGACCGCATGGTGGAGGTGCTGCGCATCGGCCGCGAGAAGATGAGCGACAAGGGAACGAAGAGCGCGAACAAGCGCGTCGATCCGCTGCGCAGCCAGACCGGACTCAGCCGGGCGGCGATCATCGAGCGCATGGAGCAGACCTTCACGCGACTGTACGGCGCGACTCCCGATGACCTGACCCTTGACGAACTCGCTCGCGCTGAGCAACTCGTCACAGAGAAATTCGCCACGGAAGAATGGCTCCACCGCGTGCCGTAAATCGACGATACTCACCGGGAGGATGATCCGATTGGCTGGGGTGTCCCGTAGCCTTACCTCATGAACTGGTGGATTTTCGGGGGTGTGGTCGTTGGCCTTGTGCTGTTCGGCATCCTCGGCCAGCGTTTCGGTCTTATCGACATCGTCGGCAAGACCAAGGCCCGCAGTGCCGGGAATGGCGCCGGAATGATGGGGATTGGTGACGAGATCTTCGCCCCGGCGCGGCACGAAGCCGCGATTGAAATGGACCGCCAGACCATCCTGCCCGCTCCTGCACCGCTGGCTGGAGATCCGGTACGCCCCTCGCAGGAGGCTGGCATCTACCGCGGTCGCGTGACCATCGATCTCACTCGTCCTCCCCGCGACTAGAGGCTCATGGGTTCCCACGACCAGATGCCCATGGGGTGGGGTCTGTTCCCTCCCGTGAGGTGAGGCCTGCTCGCCCTCGCACAAACCTGACAGCAGGGAACAGTTTCGTGTCGGGGGAGCTCTCAGGCGCGCTGCTCGAGCATGTGGTATTCCGGATGGCGACTCAGCCAGGTCACCACGTAGGGGCAGTCGGCGACCACGCGATAGTCGGTGTCGGCGCGGATCGCGTCGAGAACGCCCTGCACCATCTCCGATGCCAGACCTGCGCTCCGCACTGACGGGTCGATCTCGGTATGGGTGATGTGGATGTCACGGTCCACGAGTTGATAGTCGGTGAGCCCGACGTCGACGCCGTCTTTGTTGAAGACGTAACGGTTCTGGGCTGGAAGGTGCTGCACGACACTGGCCATCACACGAGACTACGGTCGGCGAGCGGGCAGCGCAAAGGGATCGTGCTGCCGGTGCGGGAGAATAAGAGAATGCTCGCCGCCTGGACGCCCGAATCGCCTGACCGCGTGATCCACAATGACAACCTCGCGGCCGTCGCGGGGCTGCCCGACAGGGCTTTCACCCTGGTGTACCTCGACCCGCCGTTCAATACCGGGCGCTCGCAGGCCAGGCAGTCCACGACGAGCGTGCGCTCCGCATCCGGTCCGATCCGCGGGTTCAAGGGGCAGCAGTACGAGCGCATCCGGGGCGACCTGATGAGCTATGACGACCGTTTCGAGGACTACTGGACGTTTCTCGAACCGCGCCTCGCCGAGGCCTGGCGCCTGCTCGCCGACGACGGCACGCTCTACCTGCACCTCGACTATCGCGAGGCGCACTACGCCAAGGTGCTGCTCGACGCACTGTTCGGTCGCGAGAGCTTTCTCAATGAGATCATCTGGGCCTACGACTATGGGGCCAAGTCGAAGAGCCGCTGGCCGGCGAAGCACGACACGATCCTCGTCTACGTGAAGAACCCGAAGGGGTATTACTTCGACTCGACCTCCGTCGACCGCGAGCCGTATATGGCCCCCGGACTCGTCACGCCGGAGAAGGTGGCGCTCGGCAAGCTCCCGACGGATGTGTGGTGGCACACCATCGTCTCGCCGACCGGCCATGAGAAGACCGGCTATCCCACACAGAAGCCCGAGGGTGTCTTGCGCCGCATCATCCAGGCCTCGACGCGCGAGGGCGACTGGGTGCTCGACTTCTTCGCCGGCTCCGGCACGACCGGCGCGGTCGCCGCATCCCTCGGCCGACGGTTCGTGCTCGTCGACGAGAGCGCGGATGCCCTTGCCGTGATCCGCGCGCGACTGGCGAAGGCGGGCGTCGCGTTCGAGTGACGTGCCGAGCGCCGGCGGGCAGAACGGCCCGGGAACCACGCGCCCCAGCAGTCCCGGCTAGGCGCTGTCGCGCTCCACGATGTGGGTCTCCATGATGCACTGGTGCTCCACGGGCTCACCGCGCAGCAGACTCAGCATCATCTGAGCCATCTTCGCGCCCATCGCCTCTGAGGGCTGGTGCACGGTGGTGAGCTGGATGTCGCCGTTTGAGGCCGCGGGAGAATCGTCAAAACCCACCACCGCGACATCCCCGGGAACGCTGCGACCGCGCTCACGCAGCACTGAGACTGCGCCGATTGCCATGAGGTCGCTTGCCACAAACACCGAATCCGTGTCGGGGAAGCGATCGAGCAGGTCGCGCATGGCGCGAGCGCCACTCACCTGGGAGAAGTCGCCGTAAGCCACGCGGTCGATACCTCGCCCCGCCGCCGCGAGTGCGCGGACCGATCCCTTGGCGCGGTCGGCACCGGCTGGCATGTCGGGAGGACCGGCGATGATGCCGATATGCTGTCGACCGCGATCGATCAGGTACTGCGTGCCACCTGCCGCGGCGGCGGCGTTGTCCACATCGACGAAGTAGGCCGATGGGTTATCGAACCGCATCGGACGACCGTTGTAGACCAGCGGAATCGTCTCCTGCAGTGCCGCAAGGAACTCGTTGCCGGAGTGGTGGGATGCCACGAACGCGCCGTCGACGTTACCGCCGGTGAGGTAGCGGATGGTCTTCTCGCTCGGCCGGGACTGCGTTAGCTGCAGCGTGAGCACGTAGTCGCTCGTGTCTAGCTCGCGAGTAATGCCCTGCACGATCGCCGCAAAGTACGGATCGCCGAAGAACCGACTGGTCTCCTCGGGGATTACCAGCGCGATCGCGAGAGAGCGATTGTTAGCGAGGGATCGTGCCGCTCGGTTCGGACTGTAGTTGAGGGCGCGAATCGCCTCCTGCACGGCCTCGAGCACCTGGGGGCTGACCTGACTTGATCCGTTGACCACCCGGGACACGGTAGAACGTGAGACGCCAGCAGCTGCCGCCACGGCCTCCAGGGTCGGGGCGGCTCGTCGTGTCGACGGCACGGTACTCATGTGTTTCGAAGTCTAACCAGAGCGGGCGGGCGGTCGGAATGCGCCTACAGGGCTCGTTCACTAATGATTCGGGCGTATTCGATCGCGCTGGTCTTCGGCGTGCGTGCCTGGGTCTCGTAGTCCACCCGCACGATGCCGAATCTCTTGTCATATCCCCAGGCCCACTCGAAGTTGTCGAGCAGTGACCAGTAGAAGAAGCCCTTTACCGGCACTCCATCGTCGATGGTATCGAGGATGGCATCGAGGTGCGCGGCCAGGAAGTCGCGGCGGTCGGCGTCGTCGACCGATCCATCCTCTCGAACCACGTCATCGTAGGCCGCACCGTTCTCTGTCACCGAGAGGGCGACGCCGGCCGGGCCGCTGTACTCGTCATGCACACGGTGCAGGAGGCGAGTGAGTCCCTCCGGCTGCACCTCCCAACCCATAGCCGTGACCGGCAGGCCGCGCGAGTGCCAGTAGACGCCATCGGCGGCGGGGAAGGGCGAGCGCTTCGGGCGCACGGACGGCGCGGCGGTCGATGTCTCGTGCACTCCGGGCCGCACACTCACGAAGTCACCGTGGTAGTAGTTGACGCCGAGAGCATCGATCGGCGCCGAGATGATCGCGAGGTCGCCGTCATGCACGACTGCCTCGAAGCCGTTACCCGCGACATCCTGAAGCACGTCTTCCGGGTACTCGCCCCGGAAGATCGGATCGAGGAAGAACCGGTTGAACTGACCGTCGATGCGCCTCGCGGCATCGTGGTCTCCGGCATCAGAGGGATCGACCGGATCTGCGACGGTGAGATTGAGGGTGAGCCCGAGCTGAAGTGTGGGGTCGCGTTTGCGGAGTTGCTGCACGACGAGTCCGTGACCGAGCAGCAAGTGATGCGCTGCTGCTAATCCCGCGGGCACGTCCTGGCGACCGGGTGCGTGCTCACCGCCGATATAGCTCAGGAATGACGCGCACCACGGCTCGTTGAGGGTGGTCCACGCCTCCACGCGGTCTCCGAGCACATCGTGCACCGTCGCGGCATATTCGGCGAACCGGTAGGCGGTGTCCCGGTTGGCCCATCCACCCTTCTCCTCGAGCGCCTGCGGCAGGTCCCAGTGATACAGCGTGAGCCACGGCTTGATGTTCTTCTCGAGCAACTGATCGACCAGCTTCGAGTAGAACGCGAGGCCCCGCTTGTTGGCGTGTCCGCCGTCCGGACGCACCCGCGACCAGGAGGTAGAGAAGCGGTAGGTCTGCAACCCGAGGTCGGCCATCAGTGCCACGTCATCCGCGTATCGGTGGTAATGGTCGCAGGCGACCTCGCCATTGTCGCCGCGTACGACCGCCCCGGGAACGCGACAGAAGACATCCCAAATCGAATCGGTGCGCCCACCTTCGTGGGCCCCGCCCTCGATCTGGTAGGCGGCCGTCGCGGCTCCGAAGAGAAAGTCCTGCGGAAATGTGCGAGCGACCCGGCCGGGAGTGGCCAGTGGTGCGGTGTCGATGGTCACGGGGCCATCCCTTCAATGCTTGTCGTTGTGGCAGGGATCGGTAGCGGATAAAATTGTACCCCAGGACTTGGGAGCGCTCTCAAACCGCTGAAGTGTCTGTGAAAAGAACGCACGCCGCCTGTCGAAACACAATCGAACGGCCCACCAGACAAATTGGGGAGCCGCCCGAGGCGCGACGAGGGTCGAGTTACAGTTCTGGCGTGGCTCCGACTCGTCCTTCGGCCGAAACGCCACCGGATCGATCGGTCACGGCGGCTCGCCCGGGGATCCCCCGGCTGTCGTAGTCGCGGCTCGAGGTGTCCGCCTCGAGCGGTGCGCCCATCATCTCTGCCGCCTGCGTGGCGAGGATGGCGGCGTCCTGGTCGGCGACCTCCTGGATGGCCGACTTCTCGCGAAGCGGCGTCGCCTTGAGGAAGAAACTCAGAATGAACGCCACGAGCACGACGGCGAGGCTCACCCAGAAGCCGCGCACCATCGCGTCGGAGAAGCCGCTGAGGAACGGCGCCGCGAGCGCGTGGTTGGCATTGGTGAGGAACGAGGTGTTTCCGTCGAGCGATGCGCTTGCGCTCCCGCCACCGGTGCTGCCGGGGGTGATCTTGGCGAGCACGCTGTCGACGACCTGCTGACGTGAGGTCGCGTTCGAGAGGTCGACCTGTGCGGGGAGGTTCTGCTTGATCGGGCCGACGATCGAGTCGTAGATCTTCGACATGATGGCCCTGTTGGCTGGCGCATTCGCGATGGCCGGGTTGAGTGCCGCATCGAGAGCCGCTCGGAGAGTGCCCCTATCGCTGAAGTTGGCCTTGATGAAGCCGCCGACGACGCTGAAGACCACGGAGAAGATCACCGCGACGCCGAGAGTCCCACCGACCTGGCGGAAGAAGGTCGACGACGAGGTCGCTACCCCGATGTCGCGCGCCCCCACGGCGTTCTGGCTTGCGATGGTGAGCGTCTGCATGAGTTGGCCGAGGCCAAGGCCCACGAGCAACATCGCGCTGGCGAGCACGAGGTAATTCGAGTCTGCCGTGATCGTGGTGAAGATCAGGAACCCGATCACCATGAACCCGGTGCCGATGATCGGGAAGATCTTGTAGCGGCCGGTGCGGGAGATGAGCTGGCCGCTCACGATCGAAGAGATCATCAGGCCGAGGATCATCGGCAGCAGCTGGAAGCCGCTCTCGGTCGGGGTCGAGCCCTTCACGAGTTGCAGGTAGAGCGGCACTGTGGAGATCGCACCGAACATGCCGAAACCGACGAGAACACCAAGGATCGTGGCGACCGAGAAGGTCGACGACGTGAACAGCTTGAGCGGGATGAGCGCGTCGTCCCCCATCAGCCTTTCCGAGATGATGAACGCGATGATTCCGAGCCCACCGGCGATGTAGCAGGCGATCGCCCCACCGGAGGCCCAGCCCCAGTCGCGACCCTGCTCGGCGACGAGGAGCAGCGGAGCGACAGCGATGATCACCGTCGTGGCGCCCCACCAGTCGATGCGAACCAGTCGGTTGATGCTGCGCTTAGGCAGGTGAAGGAAGCGAAGGACCATGGCGAGGGCGATGATGCCGATCGGGATGTTGATCAGGAAGACCCAGCGCCATCCGGTGATGAACAGGATGTAGGGTGCGCCGGCGAACAGTCCGCCGATGAGCGGGCCGATGACGCTCGAGATGCCGAAGACGGCCAGGAAGTAGCCCTGGTACTTCGCACGCTCGCGGGGGGCGAGCATGTCGCCCATAATCGCGAGCGGTAGCGCCATGAGGCCGCCGGCACCGATGCCCTGGATCGCGCGGAATCCGGCAAGCTCCAGGATCGAGGTGGAAAAGCCCGAGGCCACGGAGCCGATGATGAACACGGAGATGGCGAAGATGAAGAGCGGGCGGCGGCCGAAGATGTCGGAGAGCTTGCCGTAGATCGGAGTCGCGATCGTCGAGACGATCAGGTACGCCGTGGTGACCCAGGCCTGCTGGCTGAGGCCGTCGAGGTCATCCGCTATGGTGCGGATGGAGGTGCCGACCACGGTCTGGTCGAGTGCGGAGAGAAACATGCCCGCCATCAGGCCGTAGAGCACGAAGAGAATCTGGCGGTGGGTCATGATCCCCCCGGACTCGTGGACCTCTTTTGCCCGGGTTGCTGCGTCGGCGCGTGACATGGATCCTCGATCTGTATGGCGGTGGGCGTGCTAGCGAAAACTGCCTCTGATCAACACGCATTCATCAGCGGCAGAAAAACTTGCGTAGTCTGCAAAGTTATACCCACGGCAAGGATTTCGCAAGTCCGCAGAGCAGCACGCTCGACCGCATGCCGGAACGCACCTCGCGCCGGGGGCGCGGCCGTTTCGATGGGCAGGTGAAGGAACCGAACTTGTGCCGGACAGCTGCCCCTGGTCAGCCCCGGATGGTGACGAGGGTGCCGACCTGCGCCCAGTCGAACAGCATCGCTATCACGGCAACGGGAACGTGCACGCAGCCATGGGAGCCCTGCGTTTTATAGAGATCACTGCCGTACGGGAAGGTCTGCCACGACGAGTCGTGAAATCCGACGCCGCCGGAAAATGGCATCCAGAACTTAACCGGGTCGTTCCACGGCCCGTTCACGTCTCGGCCCGCGAGCACCGTATTGCGGCTCTTCCCGGTGATGTGTGAGGTGCCCATCGGGGTCGAATCGTGCACGTTAGTTATCGCCGATGCGCCGGTCGTGACGGCACTGTCGGTGAGCAGCACGTCACCGGTGCACGCCCAGAGGTGCTGTGCACCGATGCTCACGTAGATGTGTTTGACGCCCGCCGGTGTCCCGACGCACGGCGGGTTTTGGGCCGGGGCGGCTGGGGGCTGCGCCGGGGCGGCGACCGGCTTTGCGACCGGAGCCGGAGCCGGTGCGGCGGCGGCGTGCGTCGAAGTGGCCGTGGGGGCCGCAGTCGTGGTGGTCGACGCTGCATTCAGAACTAAGCTGCTGCATCCGACGAGGGCGACCACGAGCGCCACCGCTCCGGCGACCGCGCCAATGTTTCGCAGGTTGGTCAGTTTTTTCATTAGCAGTCCTTCCGCTTGAGGCTGGTCCACCGATTGCGACGGCCTAAATCAACATAACTCCTCGAGGCTGGTCGGTGGCTGATCTACCCGATCCTCCCTGGCGATTTGTTATTTGCCAATGACGCCCCGGGGGTATCGATCGTTCAGCCGCCAAGCGCCGCGTCCACGATCGTCTTCGCTTCGGCCTGCACCAGCTTCAAGTGGTCCGCCCCCAGGAACGACTCGGCGTAGATCTTGTACACGTCCTCCGTACCGCTCGGGCGCGCCGCGAACCAGGCATGTTCCGTGACGACCTTCACTCCACCGACGGCGGCTCCGTTGCCCGGCGCTTCGCTGAGCTTCGCGATGATCGGTTCGCCAGCGAGCACTGTTGCCGTGATTGCCGAGCCGTTGAGTTTGCCGAGCGCGGCCTTCTGCGCCTTGCTCGCTGCGGCATCCACTCGCTCGTAAACGGGCGAGCCGTACTTCTCGGTGAGTTCGGTATAGAGCTGGCTGGGGGACTTGCCGGTGACCGCGATGATCTCGCTTGCGAGCAGGGCGAGCAGGATGCCGTCCTTGTCGGTGGTCCACACGGTGCCGTCCTTGCGCAGGAAGCTCGCCCCGGCGGACTCCTCGCCGCCGAATGCGACAGAGCCATCGACGAGTCCGGGCACGAACCATTTGAATCCCACCGGAACCTCCCAGAGCCGTCGGCCGATGGACTCGGCAACGAGATCGATCATCGAGCTGGAAACCAGGGTCTTGCCAATCGCGGCATCCGCATTCCACTGCGGGCGATGGCTGTAGAGGTACTGGATGGCCACAGCCAGGTAGTGATTCGGGTTCATGAGCCCGCCATCCGGGGTCACGATGCCGTGCCGGTCGGCATCGGCATCGTTGCCGGTGATTACGTCGAAGTCGTCCTTGTGCACGAGCACGCTCGCCATGACGGATGCCGACGAGGGATCCATGCGGATCTTGCCATCCCAGTCCAGCGTCATGAATCCCCACTGCGGGTCCACCCCGGGGCCCACCACCGTGAGGTCGAGTCCGTAGCGTTCGGCGATGGCGCTCCAGTAGTGCACGCTCGCCCCGCCGAGCGGATCCGCGCCGATGTGCACGCCCGCTTTCTTGATCGCCTCCATATCGATGATGTTCTCGAGGTCGTTCACGTAGTTGCCCCGGTAATCGTAGGTGCCGACTCCGGAGGGCTCGGCCCGTTTCACGGCGTGGCTGCCCTCGGCGATGATCTCGTTCGCACGGTTTGCGATCCAGTTGGTGGCATCGCTGTCGGCCGGTCCACCGTGTGGCGGGTTGTACTTGAATCCGCCATCGCGAGGGGGGTTGTGACTCGGGGTCACGACGATTCCGTCGGCCCGCCCGGCAGGCCCGGAGGCATTGAACTTGATGATCGCGTGGCTGAGCGCGGGGGTGGGCACGAAGTCGTCGAATTCGTCGACGAGCGCATCCACGCCGTTGGCGACGAGCACCTCGAGGGCGGTGGTCTGGGCCGGACGACTGAGAGCATGGGTATCTCCGCCGATGAACAGCGGACCGGTGATGCCCTGGCCCACCCGGTACTCCACGATGGCCTGCGTGATCGCCGCGATATGTGTTTCGTTGAAGGCACTGTCGAGGCTGGATCCGCGGTGCCCGGAGGTGCCGAACACCACCTTCTGCTCGGCGATGCTCACATCCGGGACCAGGTCGTAATAGGCCGCGTGCAGTGCGGCGAGGTCGACGAGATGGGAAGTCTGGGCGGGCTGGCCGGCGCGAGCATTCATGCGCCAAGTCTTGCACCCGACGACGGCTTTCCCAGTGCCTCGTTGCATAACTCCTGCAGCTTTTGCGGGGCTGGGCGGCCTCACCCGTAGTCCCGGGGGCCCCCACCGGCATTCGCAAAACAGCAGGAGTTACGGCGGAGAGGGAGGGAGGGCGGCGAGCCAATAAACTCGGCGCTATGCCGCATCCGACGCACCTCCACGACACCTACTCCTACCTGGGTCCGGCTGGCACTTTCACCGAGGCCGCGCTCGCCCAGGTGGAGGACGCCGCCGGCAAGACCTGGCAGCCGGTCAATAATGTCGGCCAGGCCCTCGACGATGTCGTGTCGGGGCGGAGCACCGCGGCCATGATCGCGATCGAGAACTCGATCGAGGGCGGCGTGGGCGCGAGCCAGGATGCGCTCGCCAACATCCCGAACCTCCGCATCATCGGCGAGTATCTCGTGCCGGTGAACTTCGTGCTCGTTGCCCGGCCGGGCACCCGGTTGCGGGATGTGCGGGTCGTGAATGCGCATCCGGTGGCCTATGCGCAGTGCCATCGCTGGCTCGATGCCACCCTGCCCGAGCACGGCCACCTGCCGGCCACCTCCAATGTCGCCGCCGCGGCATCGCTGCTGTTGGACACGACAGCGGATGCCGCGATCGCGCCTCCCGGAATCACCAGCCACTACCCGCTCGAGGTGCTCGCCGGTGAGATCGGCGACAATCCGAACGCGGTCACCCGCTTCGTACTGGTGAGCCGCACGACCCGCCTGCCCGCGCCGACGGGGTCGGACAAGACCAGCGTGATTGTGGAGCTTCCGGATGACACGGCCGGCCGGCTGCTCGAGATGCTGGAGCAGTTCGCCACCCGCGGAGTCAACATGAGCCTGCTCGCTTCTCGCCCGATCGGCGATGCCCTCGGCCGCTACCGTTTCGTGATCGATCTCGATGGCCACCTCCACGACGAGCGGGTCGCTGACGCCCTCCTCGGCCTCAAGCGATTCAGCCCGAACGTGATCTTCCTCGGGTCGTATCCTCGCGCCGACAAGCTCGCCGTCACGGTGATTCCGCGGTACGACAATCGGGCATTCACCGCTGCTCGCGACTGGCTCGAGGGACTCGACTCCTAGCCGATCCCAGTTTTCTTGCGCGGTGAGGTATCTCGCCCGGGGCGCAGCCCTCCTGTATTGGTAGCGACTCCAATCCGTGGGATCGCCCGTATGGAGGAGTAACTCATGGCCACCGAGCCAGAGAACGAAGCCCGAGCGGCCATCCGCCCGGTCAAGGAACGGGTCGAGGACGCGCTGATCGCCCAACCTGGCGTCGTCGCGGTCGACATCGGCCACAAGGTGTCGAAGGGGGTGAGCACCGGCGAACTGAGCATTGTCGTCTACGTCGACACGAAGAAGCCGAAGAGCGCGCTGCCCAAGGACCAGGTCATCCCGGTCGAGATAGACGGCATCAAAACAGACGTCAAGGAGCTGACGATCGAATTGCAGCCCGCCCGGGAGCTCGCGGACAGTTCCGCGTTCGTCGACGCCACCGTCTACCCGACGCTCACCGGCGGCATCAGCATGGGGCCGGTGCGCAGCATCCATCTCGATCCGCCGGATGTGACGACGAGCGGCCAGTATGTCTTCTCCGGCACTCTCGGTGCGCTCGTGCGCGACCGGGCATCCGGAGCGACGATGGCTCTCACCAATTTCCACGTGGCTTGTCTCAACAACTCGTGGACTACGGGGGACCGGATGGTGCAGCCGTCCATTCCGGACGGTGGAGGTTCCGCCGTGCAGTTCGGCAGTCTCGCGCGTGGTTCGCTGACGGACCAGGTGGATGCCGCGGTCATCACCCTCGACGCCGGAAAGGCCTGGGAGCCGACCATCCGGGACATCGGAAACGTTGCCGGCCCGGCCACCGCGATCGTCGGAGAGCCGGTGCGCAAGCGCGGTCGCACGACCGAGCTCACCTTTGGTGGCATCGCGTCGACCGACTTCACGGCGAGCATCAACTACGGCGGAGTCATCGGCATGCGCACGCTCAAGCACCAGTTGCGCATCAACACCGACATGACGAAGTCGCCGCGGTTCTCGGATCACGGCGACTCCGGATCGATGGTCGTGAACGCGAGTCGGCATGTCGTCGGCCTGCTCTTCGCGGGCTCCAACGATGGATCGATGACGTTCGCCAACCCGATCGCCACGGCCCTGGACACCATGGGAGTCGACCTGATGGTGCGGATCATCTCCGTGCCGCTGACCCGCATCCCGGTGCTCTGCCCCACCCGGGTGACCACCACGTGTCTCACCCGGTCGCCTCTGCTCTGCCGGGTCACGCGGTCGGTGATCTGCCTTCCGACACGGCCGATCACCTGCCGGATCACGCGCACCCCGATCTGCGAGCTGGTCTACAGCCGCCCGGCCTGCCCGCCCGGCCCGATCTTCTCGCGCGCATGCAACGATCCCTCCGACCCATTCAACCCGCGCGGTCCGATCGAAATCCCGGGAGGTCGGATCCCCGGCTTCCAGACGGACTACTCGGACCCGTACGCCGGGCAGTACTCGACCGGCGAGTTCGAGGATGACACCACCTACTGGGCCGGGTACCTCGCCGCGCTGGAAGACCTGTCGGACGAGGGCACGGAATGACCACCGCTCCGGGACTTGCGGCCGCGGCGATCCGATCCGGTCTCATCCACGCCTCCGACGTGCTTGGCGGATCGGTCGCCATCGTGCCGCAGTCCCGGAGCAACGTCGTTCATCGGTTCGACCGGGGCGACATTCCCCTCGCCTTCGTCAAGCAGCGCGGGCTCGCCTCGCTGCTCGACGGTGACGATGCGATCGAAAACGAGCGGGCGGTGCTGCGGATGCTGCAGGGCCGCCGGTTCGCGCCCACCCTGATAGGGGTGCCCGGCCCCGCCCTCTGGACCCTCGCCGTACCCGGCACCGACCTCGCCGAGTTCGCGCAGGACCCGTTCTCGCTCATCGCGGCGGCGCGGGCGA
>Ga0209512_1001919_pt1 | contig 23743 bp, 16 predicted proteins | sample frozenSSSSmetaG_FD_184142 | JGI IMG/M metagenome (GOLD analysis project Ga0209512, IMG submission 184142) | Glacier valley bacterial and archeal communities from Borup Fiord, Nunavut, Canada, to study Microbial Dark Matter (Phase II) -... | ecosystem: Environmental > Aquatic > Freshwater > Ice >...
GAGTGGGGGAGTGGGGGAGGGGGGGAGTGGGGGAGTGTCTTGGGCTGCTGGTTCACTTTTTGTTTCAATTTCTGCTAGCAGACCTGTTAAATATGCTTCGACATTTTGGGTTGTGGTTTCTTGCTGTGTTGGTGGTGGGGGGCTTGTTACATATGCTTCGACATTTTGGGTTGTGACTTCTTGCTGTGTTGATAGTTGCAGACCTGTTAAATATGCCTCGACATTTTGAGTTGCGATTTCTTCCTCTGTTAGTAGTGAGGGAATGTCCGATGGAGGGAAATCTTCTTGTCCGGTTGATACTACAGGAGTAAGCGGGAGTTCATCCTCATAGACATCTGCTTCCTTAGGTAAGACTTGCAAATGGACACTGCGCTGCCAGGGTATTCCCATCTCGGACAAATCGTTGGAACAGCGTATCTCCCAATCTCCCGGCTTGAGGTAGGCAAAAGGAAATACTACCATCAAGCCGTTCGGGTTGATTTGACGCGATCGCGTTTGGACGCGCCGCAGTGGCGGTTCTGGTGTAATGTAAGTGACACGTACAGAGACAGTGACATGGGGACGGTTAGAGCGAGCGACAACTCGATACCGACCTTCTAAGATTTCGACATCTGGTGATTGCAGGGGAAGCCACTCGCCGTCTCCCTGTTTTTGGATCAGAAATTCCCAATTTTCCATTACTAGTGATGCTTGGGCAGTACGGGTATGAGCGCGAACAAGACAGATTTATGAATTTTTCTCAGCCGTTTACAGTTGCATCACCTGATATAAGAGTCTAAACGGCTACATTTCCTTATGAGCAGTAATCTGCCGTTGGAGTTCATCTGTGTCTGCTAACAAAGTAACCTGCGATATCGCTTGTTGATCCTTTGTTGTCATCCACTTTAACTTAACAGTGCTATTTATTGCTTCCTCATCACCTAAAATTAAGCAAGCAATTGCCCCACTGCGATCGGCGCGAGTAAATTGTTTTTTGAAACCACTGGCGCTGAGATCTAAATCCACACTAAAACCAGCCTGACGCAGCTTTTGCGCCAATACGAGTGCTTGTGATTCGGCGCGATCGCCTTTAGAAACGATGTAAAAATCTATTTCTGGGGCTGGGGGAGTTTGCAATTGTTGAAGTAGCAAAACTAACCGCTCTAAACCCATCGCCCAACCAACCGCTGGTGTTGGGGTTCCGCCTAATTGACCAATCAGTCCATCATAACGACCACCACCACAAACGGTGGCTTGCGCTCCTAAGTTTTCTGACTGAATTTCAAAAGCGGTGTGGGTATAGTAGTCTAAACCGCGCACTAGCCGAGGATTGACTGTGTAGGCAATTCCCAAATCAGTCAACATCTGTTGAACTTTCTCAAAGTGGAGTTGAGAATCGCTGCCGAGATAATCTAGGATCTTCGGCGCACCTAAGGCAATTTCTTGAGTACGTTCGTCTTTACTATCGAGAATTCGTAAGGGATTGCGTGTTAGGCGTTCTTGAGAATCTGAGTCTAATTGGTCTTTATAGGGAGTTAAGTACTCAACTAGGGCTTGGCGGTAATGCTGGCGGTCTTCCAGCTGACCTACGGAATTTATACACAATTGTAAATTTTTTAGACCAATTCTTCGCAAAATATCAGTAGCGATCGCAATCACTTCGGCATCAGCTCGCGCCTCCCCACTACCTAAAACTTCTGCACCTAATTGGTGAAATTGCCTTTGTCTACCAGCTTGGGGACGTTCGTAACGGAACATCGGACCTGCATACCATAAGCGTTGGACACCGCCGCTGACCAAACCGTGTTCAATCGCCGATCTGGCAACACCTGCAGTGCCTTCTGGACGTAGAGTAATCGAGCGATCGCCCCGATCAGAAAACGTATACATTTCTTTACCGACAACATCTGTCGCTTCGCCAATTCCGCGCTCAAACAAATCTGTTTGTTCAAAAATTGGCGGGCGAATTTCTTTATAAGCAGCCGCATTGAGAATTTGCCGCGCCGTTGCTTCTAGACGTTGCCAATAACCGACTTCTTCGGGAAGAATATCCCGCGTTCCTCTTAATGCTTGAATTTGCGCCATTTACTCTCTTTCTATAAAGCGATCGCTTGTCTCTTGATAACGGCTTTGAAATGCGACGTTAAGCAGAGACACCATAGCGATTTTCATAGTAAGCTAAAATCTGGTCTACCCGTTGACGACTTTCCCAGTCAGCGTTAGGAGCATATTCAATCATCACTCCGCCAATTTGACTTTGATTGTAGTCAAACGTGTCTGATGTTTGAGGTAGCAGAGTGGCAGAAACGCCTTCACAAGAACATAAATGGGCGGCAAGTTCCCGATACACAGCTAATGGCATCGGAATTTGAATTGAGCGCTGCATCTCCATCTTGATTACACTCCCGAAGAAACAGGGTTTTGCGAAACAGTATTTGGGCTATTCGGTTGAGCAATTTTGACAACTGGTTCACCAACAGTCCGAGCGACTTCAATCCCAAATTGTTCAAAAATGACAATGGGATCAGATCCTTCATTCATTTGAATGCGTTTTACCAACACACCATTAGCTAATCTTTGTCCGGCGCGGACATATCGGCTACTCCGCTCTTCGGGAACTTTCACAATCGCTTGCGGTTCTTGGCCAACGAGAAGGACACCTGTAACACTAACAGACCGAGCCAGTTCTGGTTGTGGTGCTGGTGGTAGAACAGAGATTAAAGTCGGGTTAGGGATAATTGGTGGTAAGGCACTGGGACGGACAGGATTGAACGGCACCAAAGGCATTCTCGGAATACTTGGTGGACGCAAATGTTCGGGGATACGACTAGCGATAATTACTCTTGGCGTTGTCGTTGTGGTTGTCGTTGTGGTTCTATTGATCACAACTGTTGGTCTAACTGTGGCTGTAGGTAAGGGTGGGACTTGGGGAATAGGTCTAGGAGCCGCATTACTGGTCATTATACCTACAGGAATTGAGCCGGTAATTTGGGCAAAGGGGTCAGGTCGCCCTTTTGGTACTACCCCAATCCGTTCTTTAGAATTAGTTGTCTCAATTAAGTTAGCAGTAGGGACTGCAGTTGGCAGCGCCGGATTTGGACTCACTACGGGGTTAGCGAATGCTTGCGCTTTCGGTGGCGACTTTGGTGGTGTTGCATCGGGAGTCCCACCTTTTTCGTCAGAACTACAGCCAACAACAACTAAAGCTAGTAATCCGGCAAATGCAATTGTGGAAATTTTACGCATTACGCTTTCCCTGAAAGGCATATCTTCATTTTATTCCAATTAGAAAACGGGATGATCTTTAGGTTTAGCATTTTTATTCAATTCAATTGAGAAATCCGTAAAAGTGAAAGTATGAAAGCAAATATTGACTCAAATGGGGATTTTTGACTTAAATTACCATTGACTTGTACATTATAGAGCTTTATTAGCAGCCTCTATATCGTTGTGATTACTTAGATAGCCACCGAAGTAAAAATTATTCTGACTCATGGGATGTATGTGGTTTTTACTGAGACGAGACTTGAAATAAGAGTTCTATTCCGCCACACCCATTAATTGTTTCAAAGATCCCAGCCCTTTTTTCACTTGCCGAGAAACTGTAACGACGCTAATTCCCATGCGTTCCGCGACTTCTTTTTGCGTCAATTCATGCAAAAATACAAATTCTAAAACTTCGCGAGTGCGATTTTCTAACTGAAACAGTGCTTGCTGCAAGCGCATTTGATCTTCTTGCGCCAGTTGAAAACTGCGGTAACGATGGTCAGGAACCATCTCTCCTAAAGTAGCCCCCTCTTCTGCATCGAGTATGGGTACATCTAAACTCAAGGGACACCGATTAGTCCAGGCTAATTTAATTTCTTGCCATTCGCCAGGAGAAATGAGCAATCCCTCTGCTATTTCGGCATCTGTCGGTTGGCGATTGTACTTTTCGCGTAGAGACCGGGAAACACCAATTGCTTGCTGTTGCAGCGCCAGCCAGCGGCGGGGAATTCGCACAGTGACGCCTTTATCGCGAAGATAATGTTGAATTTCGCCGCGAATGTAAGGTATCGCAAATGAACTAAAGGCATGACCTTTGGAAATTTCAAATCGCTCAATCGCCCGAATTAAGCCCAGACTTCCGACTTGGATGAGGTCATCATGACTCTCTGTACATTGATTGAGCCAGTAATGAGCTTCTTTTCTGACTAGTCCAAAATTAAGATTGACTAGTTGGTTCCGCACAGTCGCGCTTTGAGATTTTTGATACTCTCTCAACAACTGCCAAATTTCATGCTTGAGTTCTGTGGTATGCATAACACCGTGATAATTACACGTTTCAAGTAGCTTGCTGCCGCTAGATTCTGTATTAGAGATTCTGGCGGAGATTGCTCTTGATGACTTTTCTACGGGATTTCACAAGTGGTATATGTAGTTTTGCTACATAGACACATCGATCTTCCCAGTTAGCTAAACTACTTTGTTCTAGCCGGATGACTGATTGATATTGAATTTTGTTTTTCTGGTAGGTCTAACAACCTACACAAACAGAGAATATAAAATTTTCTCTAATTGTTACAATGGAAGTTCCACTGAATCTTAAATTGAAGATAAAAAATAACTTTAAGTATAAATCAGTGAATAAGTAAAATTTATGTAAATATTCATACTAAGCACTTAACTAAATGCAAAAAGGGAAGATCAAGAAAGAAATAACCAAGTCTTTCTTGAAATCTTCCCTTTGTTGAGCAGGGTTTAGGGTTTAGGGTTTCGAGGAAAATCGTGTTCCATATCCGGATCTTGACGATCCCCCTTCATCAGCGCCGTCGAGTTCCCCACTCCCCTACTCCCTTACTCCCGTGCGAAACACTTTAACTAATAGGTTTCATCCGACCGTAGAAAATACCCCGGATTTTCACTTCTTTAGGTTCAGCAGCACCCAAATCGGTATCCGATGGTTGGTTGCTCTCAAAAGTGCCCGCAATTTCACCAGTAGCACTATCTACTTTGGCAACTTGGAGAGAAATTTTACCTTCCAAAACCTCAGCCCGTTTGTTATTGGTGCGGTTTAGTTCTGATTTATCTGCTCCACCAGGCAGGGCAACGGCATTATCATAGCCACTGGTGACACCACGACCTTTGGGATCGAGGAAAGCCGCTCCACGGTAGGAGGGGACTTTAAAGGTGCCTTCAAAGTCAGTAGAGGTGTTAACGCTGCTCAAATTTGGTTGGGTTTGCGCCACCAAGTCTTTAATTGTGAACAGGAAAGGTACGCGCTCACCGCCCGGTAATTGAACGGTGGTGGCTTGGAAGTCCAAACCATCTTCTTCCTTAAAGGTCAAGCTGCGATCATCGTTAACTTTCACAGAACCTAGCACCTGGTCAATGGAGGAGGTATAGCGAGTCAATAATTTGCCGGCAATAAATTCTGCCGCTTGCCGCTTGTTGGTGGGTTCTTCTTTCACAAAGAACGAAGTCGGCTCTAAGCACAGGTCTTTCAGGCTAAAGGACTGACCGGGAGTAATGGGGATAGAACCGCGACTCGTTTCTGTAAGTTGGGGGCATTTATTGGCTAAGCCAGTACCTTGAATCTCGTCGTAGGTAAGTAAGTCCTTACCACCGCTGGCGGATGGACCATCACTACAAGCAGTGAGGACTCCTAAGCACAAAGCCAAGAATGCAATAATTAAAGCGCGAAACCTCATTCTTCACCTCAGTGTCAAAAATTATATTCAATTAAGAATTATTTTATGTTGGGTTGAGCACAACTCAACAGGGATCGCGCTATAACAATGAGCTAGTTATTGATTTTTTTGCTTGGTGGAAGTGAAAACTAGGTAATGGCAAATTTAATTGTAAATTTAAGTTAAGCAATACAGGGAGCAATGTTCATGAATAATGGCAAAAGTGTTGATTTTGACAAGCATCAGATCTCATACCAGGCGCTCGCTGAGTCTGTGCGTGACTTGGCTGTTGATTACCAAGGAGATACTCATGCTCTATTGGCTTTGCTGAGGTTATTGGAGCAGTTGCACCGCGAAATTCGGGATGAATTCTTTGTGAAAACTCTGCCCGATAACCGTCAAGCACTCTACGCTCTACTCAAAGATATTGAATCTGAAGGTGGCTGGCCTTATATCGAGCGCATGAAGATCAGAGCCTTATTGGCAAACATCGAAGTGGAAACTAGTCAGGAAAAGAGTGCGGGGTGTTAGGGAGTGGTACTCGCGCGAAGCGCTGGACTGACGCCGTCACACAGATGACGATCTTGGTCGTCTAGTTTGGGGTTGTGCTGGAGGTAGTCACTTACCCAGCCACAACCCTGCTGTAGCAAATCATCAAAATTTAAATTCCAGATGATGATTGTATTGTCATCGCTTGCTGAAGCCAGTGCTTGACCGTCTGGGCTAAAACTTACACTAAAGACAGCGCTGCGATGACCGTTGAGGGTTTTAATCAACTTACCCTCATTACTCCACAGTCTGACTGTACTATCCCAACTAGCCGCAGCTAGAGTCTCGCCATCAGGGCTGAAAGTGACGGCGTTGACACTATCGCTGTATCCTTTCAATAAAGTTTTCAACAACGTGCCGTCCTGACGCCACAATTTCACCGTATTATCCCAGCTAGCACTGGCAAGCTTACGGTCAGTTGGACTAAAAGTTACACCCAACACCCAGCCGTCATGAGGTGAAAAGGTCTTCAGCAAAGTGCCATCACTCTGCCAAACTTTGACTGTTTGGTCATCACTTGCACTCGCCAGTGCTTGACTGTCTGGACTAAAACTGATGCTGTTTACCCAGCCTTGATGTCCGACTAAGGTTTTTAAAGGCAAACCTTGACTATCCCAAAGTTTGACTGTTTTATCTTTACTAGCTGATGCCAATAGTTTGCCGTCTGGACTAAAACTGACACTCAAAACACTATCGTCATGTCCAATCAGAGTTTTGAGCAAAGTCCCATCTCGCCGCCAAATTTTTACCGTTTTGTCATAACTAGCTGATGCGAGAGTCTGACCGTTAGGATGAAAACTCACGCTGGTAACTCGGGCAGTATGTCCGGTTAAAGTCTTGAGTAACGTCCCATCCCTTGCCCACAATTTCACCGTATTATCTCGACTGCCAGAAGCTAACATTTGACCATCTGGACTCCAAACGACACTTAAAACTCGATCGGTATGTCCGCGCAATATCGGCAATGTGGGAGGGTTCAAACTCCACAGTTTAACTGTTTTGTCATAACTTGCTGATGCTAACAACTTGTCATCTGGACTAAATGACACGCTGGTAATGCTATCGCTGTGCCCTGTGTAAGTTTTGATTAAGTTACCTGTGCGACTCCACAACTTCAACGTATTGTCTGCACTTGCCGAAGCTAACTGTTGACTATCGTGACTAAAATTTAAGCTCCAAATTGTACCGTTATGTGCTTCTAAATTTTTGACGAGGCTGAAGTTTAGGTTATCGGAACTATGAGGCTGATCTCGCTTCCACAGCTTGATTGTTTTATCTTGACCGGCTGTTGCTAAGAGTTGACTGTTGGGACTAAAGACTACACAATTCACGCCGTCCTGGTGACCAAGCAAAGTTGTGACCAAGTTACCATTAAGCTGCCAAACCTTGACCGTGCCGTCATCGCTAGCACTGGCAATTAACTCACCATCTGGACTAAAGCTGACCCAATTCACTTGTCCTTCGTGCAGTGCGAATGTCCTCAGTAATTTCCCGTCACGATCCCATAGTTTAACGGTTTTATCTTTACTGGCAGTAGCTAGCAGGCGACCGTCAGGACTGAAATTGACACTGTAGACGGCATCTTCGTGTCCTAAGAGGGTTTTGTCAGCAACAGTGGCAAATTTGTCTGTATTCGGAATTTTGCGCCATATTTTAACTGTCTTGTCTTTACTGGATGAGGCGATTAATTCACCGTCAGGGCTGAAAGCGACACTGGTAACACTATCGTCATGAGCATTTAGGGTTTGGATAATAGTTCCGTTACGATTCCACACTTTAACTGTTTTATCATGACTACCTGAAGCTAACGTGCGACCGTCAGGGCTAAAGGCTACACCCCAAACAATGTCTCGATGTCCCTCTAAGCGGTTAGTTTCTGTGACGCCGTAAACTGCTTGCTGGAGGGCTGTGACTACACGCATTTTTGTGTCTGGCTGAATATCACCGTGCTTAAGTTTGCCCCAAGCACGTAAACTTTCTAGCAAAGCATCGAGTTCTTTGTTGGAGGCATATAAAGCCTCAGAAGCAGCAGTCAAAGCAGTGATTTGAAAATTTGTTTCGCTATGTTCAGCGCGGATGGTTTGATGTTCTGCTGCTCTTTTTTCAAAGTCGGCTTGCCACCACAATCCACCAATAGTTAGTGATAGCATTGATAATACTATTCCGGCGAGCCGAGCTTCTCGCAGTCGGCGTTTTAAAATTAAGTTGAGTTGGGCTTGACTAAGTTTTTGCGCTGCTTCGGCTTTGGTTTTTTCAAAGCGGACTTTTTCTAGTTCAGCAACCATCCCGTAGTTATTGCGACGGCGAATTGGTTCTACTAGATAATCATGCACTAATTGGTAGCGATCGCCTGATTCTTCTCGCACTCGCATCACTAAGCCTGAACCGACCAAGATTTCTAAAATCAATTCCCAAGCTTGGGTAACTTTTGATACCTTGATCTCAATACCGATGGCGGTGGCTAAGTCGGCTTCGGTTCTCAGGGGACGAGTTCCTTTTTCGTCGGTTAACTCAAATAAGATTGTCCAACTCGATTCTTGATTTTCTGGACCACAATCTTGAATGACTTGTTCTAGCCAGCGTTCAATCAATTTTTCGGAAGAGCCATAATTTATGTACTCATCTAATGTGGTAATATTTTCCGTCTGTAATTGAGCGCCTACGATTTGGAGTTCAATTGGGTGGACTTTATTCTCTACTGCTAAATCTTCCACTAATTGATGAATCAGTTCATCCGACATCTCGTAGTGCGATCGCGCTGTTAAACTGCGAATAATACTAATTGCATCAGCTTGCGAGAATTTACCTAGGTAGTAGCGAATATCTTTGTCAAGAATGTTGTTGTTTATTACTCCTAAATTGTAGGCGCTACTACCCGCATTTTGGCTGAGTCGCTCGCATTCTAAGAGGTAATGTAGATAGTCCTCACGCAAAGAGAGGATCACTTTGACAAAGGGAATATTTAGACAATCGCTTAAAAACTTGTAAAATTTTGTTCTGCTGGCTGGCTCAGGGCTGACGAAGAAGAATTCTTCAAACTGATCGAAAATCAACGCGATCGTTAAGTTGCGGTCAGATAACAAGCGCATTTTCCGCAGAATCGCCTCTGTGGTTAACTCGATTTCAGTTGGTAGGTCAAGTTCTTCTAACGCTTGGCTTAAACTGCCTTCAAGAGCGCGAATCCAATCTGTATAAACAGATAAAACCACTGGTTTTGCCATGCGATCGCCTAAATTTTTCTCGGTCAACGCCGGAACCAAACCGGCTTTGAGAATTGAGCTTTTGCCAACACCTGATGGTCCATGTATAACTGTGAGTTTATAATCAGCCCGTGTGATTCTCGTCAGCAGTCTATTTACATCTTGCTGGCGACCAGAAACAGCAATTTCCTGAGCCACAACGGGAACGGTGTGAGTTCGGCTTTTCGCCACAGGACTAATTCGATAACGTTGCACTTGTAGTTGACTTGCGCCAATAAAAGCGCGAAAGCCATACTGGTGTTCGATTTGAATCTTTTCTTGCTTGAGTTTAAAAGCTTCCAAATATTGATGACTCTCGTTAAAGTAGAGCGATCGCAACTCTTCTAAAATCTCTAAATATAAGGATGGCTCATATTGTAATTCGCAAACTACCCTAGCCCATTCCAGGTTATTAACTGCTTCCGCCCACTCACCGAGTTGTCGCTGTGTGCGTGCTAATAGTAACAAATACCAACTTTCATCTTGCCGCGACACCCCAGTCGCCTGTTCGGAAATCGCCAGGGCAGTAGTTGCGCTTTCATAAGCCTCTAGCCAGTTAGCTCTTTGGATACCGACAGCCGCCAGAAAGCCATAATCTTGAGCTTCTTGAGCGCGGGAACCATATGTTTGATGTAACAAAAGTGCTTTGAGTGCAAGTTCTCGTAAACTTTCCCACTCACCACAGCGTTGTAACATTTCCAACACTGGAATCATAAACTTCGCGACTAAATCTGGACGCGTGGCAGTTTCAAATACTTCTAAACTTTGCTGAAAGCACAGCAGCGCATCTTGCCAGTAATGTTTTGCCTGAGTGTTTCCTAAATCAGCTTTCCGCCGGTAACACAGTCCAATATTGAAAAGGACAACCCCTTGGCGTTCAACAGAGGTAGGGGACAGGGGAGGAAGGAGGGAAGGGGGGAGCACAGAATTCGCATCTTCCAATCGGACACTCCCCCAATCGGACACTCCTCCACTCTCCCTCTCCTCTGTTGAATGCCAAAATGCTCGCGCCCGTTGGTAATGACTCAACGCCAAATCGATTTGATCGTTAGCATAAGCGTCGCGACCTAGGACAAATTCTAAACTTGCTTCTAGGTCAGCTTCGATCTTGACACCATGCAGGCGGTGTAAATCATTTCGGGCTGTCTCAATTTCATGACGTTGCTGAGATTTGGGATCTAAATAAATCGAGGCATTAGATAAAAATCTCTGAGATCCGGATTCAATCACTTTGGTAAACAGACAATCTGTTTCGTGGCGAATTAACGTGATTAAATCGGTTGTCGCCATCTCAAATTTGATCGTGGTCGCCCCCCAGCTTTTGAAATCTGGGGCTAGCCGGGAGAAAGCTGTCACGACTTCATCAGAAAGCCACAATACCAGTGGAAAGGGGAAACTCGCAGCGTAAATATCCCGCGCTTTATTGATCCCCGCGATCACGTCGTCCTGAGCATGCACAGACTCTAAACCAAAAATCATCACTGATGCCGGATTTCCACTGAGTGTTGAGGCAATGGTGGTGTGTAGAGTTGTGACGGTCGGCGATAAAAATATTTCTTGGATTTCTAGATTAGGAGTGTTATGGCGGAGATTTTTTAACATTTGATCGCGCAACTGGATGTAGTTACAGCGAACTAAAATTAAGGCGAAGTTACCTTGGGAAAGCGCGATCGCTCGAATCAAACGTTGCAATGAACGCTCGTTCTCCAGAGCGATCGCTCCTGATAAATGCGATTTCATAACCTTTCAGTAGATGCAAATAAGAGAAGGGAGTTTGTGATAACGCTCTTGTTGCGTCTCTACGGGCGTGGTAAAGACGCTTTTAATCTTTGAGGTTTAAACTAGCTTTTTGTTATTGATGATTCTGTCTGATTCGGCTAAAGCGGGGCTGATGCCAAACCAGCGTCCAATGGGATCGCGGTATTCAAAGACAAACATACTGCGAAGCAATCGTTGGTATTCAGCTTCACCTTTGACACTCTGTTGCTGTACGACTTGAAACAGCAATTCCCACTCATCATCATCAATCGCTAACAACAGGTCATCGCGGTAGTCTTTAATTACTGCTTCCAAACAAGCGTTAGAAAAAGGTGGATCTTGGCGTTGCAAGCAACTGTAAAGCAATCCCAACAAATTACGGATGTGACCGCCACTGACGCGACACAAGCGATCTAAGGTTTGCTCTTGTTCAAACAACTCTGTTACCAAATTTACTCTTGTCTCAGAAACTACCTCAGGAAACGCTCTAGCTAAAACTAGCTGGCGCAGAAGAGACATTCCTGGTTCGTAATCGCTACCATCTCTTTGGCGTACCAATACCATTGGCAAGACTTTGGGCGCAACCCCACCGCCTAAGCGATTTTTGAGGGTTTCATATTCGTTAGAGAAAATTAATGCCAAAGGAATTGTGTAAACCACATGACATTTGAGTCGGCGTAATTGTTCGCCTCGGTCGATGAACAGATATTCTGGTTGCGATCGCCCGGAAGCAACAGGACGCATATCCACACGGTCTAAGTTATCGACAATTACCACGAGTCCTTTTTGACCGCGCTGTTTCAGTAGTTGAATTGCCCTTTCTAATAACTCTTCGTTAATTGCTTGCAAAATGCTACTGGTACGCGGTTCTAGGTATTGCCGCAGTTGCGTGCGTAGCTGGGGGCTGTCTTTCGTCTTAGCAGTGATTTTGGCAATCCCTAGAGACAACTCGGCTTGGGCAGAGAAATCAATCGGGGTTTGTAAAAATTCGCCAATTTCTTGAAATAAGTTGGCAAAGTATCCAGGTTTTACCTTAATGCCAATAGCTTCTAGACTGACACTGACCTGACGGGCGACACTAAGCAATATATCGCTGACATCAATATCTGCCATGTCCAAATCTTGACTAGACTCAAAATAGACAACGTGAAATCCCGCAAATTCTAGTTCGGATTTGAGTCGTTGTAGCTCAGTTGACTTACCACAACCGATGTGACCTGTGAATAGCTGACAGGTTGGTTCCTCGGGAGAAATGCGGACGATAGTACGTTTAAGTTCTTCGACAATTTTACAACCACGCACGGCCGAAAAATCTATGTAATACTGCCGGTCGGAAGGGTCGCCCATTACCAGTGTTTTACTGGGATTACAGGCTTTAAAAAATCTCGATAAATTAAGAGTTGTTCCCATGTAGATGCACAATTGGCGTTTAGAGCGGTTTGGACAGCAGAATCAGGCTGCTAGTTAATCTTGAGTTTTATCTACTTAGTTTTTATACACCTTGATAACTTAATAATTCACCGTTACCAACCGCATATACAATATAAGAATGTAGCCTAGTTGACATGTGCTTACTGCCAAAGAGCGATTAATTTGGCTACAGCTTGAGTAAAAACCTCAGTGCATGATTCAATTAACTCTGCTGGTCGTTCGTGGAGAGGTGCCAAAGCATCTATCGGCTTAAAAAAATCTTATAGCATTAGTTTTGACTAATGTCAATATTTTTCTGTAGCCAGTTTTCGCAAAAAATGTTGAGGTTTGAATTAGAGAGGCTACACTTGGTCTTACCTAATGCCATCAAACTCTAATTTAAAGATTGATGCTGTTCCCGAGGTGGTAAACGCACAACTATACGCCTTGTCTTTGATCGCGTTAAGAGCACAAAATGTTAAGAAAATTTTTAACATTAGTGACCGGCAAGCGTCAGCAACATTTATTTAGACTAAATGGTGAGTTATCGCACACCGAAAACTTGACTGAAACCACTGAGGAATTCCAATGGCTGGCATGGCATCAGTGTCTCGTAAGCAACTGCAAGCGAGGCGGCATAAATTACGCCGACAACGGCAAATGAAAATTCTCAAAACCAGCTGGCGGACTTTAGCGGTCTGTAGTTTGGTAGGAGTTCTCTTGTGGGGAGTTAGTCAACCAATTTGGGTACTCAGCACTCCGCAACAAATCGCGATTTCGGGGAATCGATTACTTTCACCAACGGCAATTCAGTCTTTGATCGCCGTAACTTATCCTCAATCTCTGTGGCGGATCGAGCCAACGGCTTTAGCCCAAGCTTTACAAAAACAAGCCACGATTCAATCTGCTACTGTTAGTCGCCGTCTATTTCCGCCCGGTTTGATGGTTCATGTTCAGGAACGCTTACCAGTAGCGATTGCTCAAAGAGGGGCTACGTCAAAAGCAAAAGTATCTCCCGGATTACTAGATGAAAATGGTGTCTGGATACCTTTAGAGAATTACAAGTCATCGGGAAATATTACATTGCCCAGCCTCAAGGTGATTGGTGTGCCAGAGCAATACCGTCCTTACTGGAAAGCTCTTTACCAAGAAATCAGTCACAGTCAGGTCAAAGTGCTGGAAATTGATTACCAAGACCTAAGTAATTTAGTTCTGAAAACAGAATTGGGTCAGGTACATCTGGGTGCTGATAGTTCCCAATTAAAAGAGCAACTTCAAGTACTTGCTAAAATGAAGCACTTGCCATCTCAACTCATAACAACAAAAATTAACTACATCGATCTGAAAAATCCCCGCGTCCCAATAGTACAAATGAACCAAGAAAAAGTGCCAGTTACCGGAAAACCTTCCTAGTACCTAAAAGTAAAAACTCGGATGTCCTATGTATCTTTAACAAGTAATAACAATTCTCATAATAGGAGCGAGCGATCGCTCTCTTGTGATATTAGGTTTTTGATTCTTGGGTGTAAGCTTTGTGTAATCGCTGTTCAGTATAAAAATTAATTCGTTTTTAACAAATCTTTGGCGAGTTCGATGTGCATTCGAGAAAAAGGTTCTATGCTTATGTATATGTTTTTCGATGTTGGTTTTTCTACCAGCTATGCAAAAACGCTCGTCCCCAATCGTCCATGCTTGTGTTCTGGGTGCCAACATTTAATCATCAGGTGACGTTATTGGATTGACACTTAGATCGTAGAAAGGCGATCTCGTAGGTGCCAGCATCTGGCAATAGGGTGCAAGATGTTAGACAATTTGATGAAGCCTGACTTGGATTGACAGATCTAATGAGCAACAAGAGAGTTTTTTGAGCAGTTCTGATGAGAAATGACATGAATCAGTAATCACTCTTACAAGCTGTAAGTAACCATTAACATTTCCTTCAGGCGCTCTATGACCTGACAGACAACTTGCAAAAGTACAAAGTAGATAAAGACAATCGCCCAAAAAGAAAGCAAAAATTATCCTGCATGGTCACTCCTTACCAACCACAGTATCAGCCAGCAAGTTGTGCAGTTAACTCAGAAATATGGATATCAGCATAAATGAAGATAAAACACAACCATATTCAGAATGACAGCGCAATATAGTTGATTTCTAAGCCAATTACACGTTAAAAAGTCCTTTATCTACCGCTCCTAAGTACAATGACACATGATAATATCCGAGAGATTGCCTACAGAGCCGCCCAGTCCTCAGGACAGTCAGCATTTCCTTTGCCCGTAAATTCAGCCAATCCCTTTAATAATTCTGGACTACTTTTTAATTCAAATAATGACCACCGGCGGCTGACAGGCGAAGATGATCGCGGTAATGATATTATGCCCGGTCGAATTGCCAACATTAAAGTCATCGGTGTCGGTGGTGGCGGTGGTAATGCCGTTAATCGCATGATTGCCAGTGATGTTGCGGGAGTTGAATTTTGGTCAATCAATACTGATGCCCAAGCTTTACTCCTTGCCGAAGCTCCCAGACACTTACAAATCGGTCAGAAGCTAACGCGAGGTTTAGGCGCAGGTGGGAATCCGGCAATTGGTCAAAAAGCCGCAGAAGAATCACGGGATGAATTAGCTGCAGCTCTTGAAAATGCTGACCTGGTGTTTATCACTGCAGGTATGGGTGGCGGCACTGGTACGGGAGCCGCGCCAATTGTAGCTGAAGTCGCCAAAGAAATGGGTGCTTTGACTGTTGGCGTTGTTACCCGTCCATTTATTTTTGAAGGTCGTCGGCGCACTAGCCAAGCCGAACAAGGAATTGAAGCCTTGAAGAGCCGGGTGGATACACTGATCATTATTCCCAATAATAAATTGTTGGAAGTGATCCCCGAGCAAACACCTGTGCAAGAAGCTTTTCGCTATGCCGATGATGTGTTGCGGCAGGGTGTACAAGGTATCTCTGATATCATCACCATCCCCGGTTTGGTGAACGTTGACTTTGCTGACGTCCGGGCAATTATGGCGGATGCCGGATCGGCTTTGATGGGTATTGGGGTTGGTTCTGGTAAATCACGAGCCAGAGAAGCCGCGATCGCGGCTATTTCTTCGCCGTTACTCGAATGTTCGATTGAAGGTGCTAGAGGTGTTGTCTTTAACATCACTGGTGGCAGCGACATCACTCTCCACGAAGTAAATGCCGCAGCGGAAACCATCTACGAAGTTGTTGATCCCAACGCGAATATTATTTTTGGCGCTGTGATTGATGACCGACTTCAAGGTGAAGTGAGAATTACGGTGATTGCCACAGGGTTCACCGGCGAAGCCCAAGTAGCACCATCTGCGGCAGCGGCTCGTGCGGGAACACAGCAACGGCGACCACTAGCACAGCCAACTACCCCAACCCCACCCCCACCAGCAGCAGCAGAACCAAAAGAAAAAGGAGGATTGGATATTCCTGAGTTTTTACAACGCCGTCGTCCACCAAGGAATTGAAGAAGGATGGGACAGGGGGAGAGTGTTCCCCACTCAGGAACACTCGGGAACACTCATTTCTCTCTCTCCGCTATCCAGGTAATTACCTGTTCGCCTAAGTGAGTACCTGAAAATCGGTCAATCTCTCTAATTCCCGTGGGACTGGTAACGTTGATTTCCGTTAGATAACCACCGATTACATCAATTCCCACAAAAATTAAACCCGCTTGATGGAGAGTTTCGGCAATCATCGAGCAAATTTCTAGCTCTCTCGGAGTAATCTCGGTGGGTGCGACTGTCCCGCCAGCTGCCATATTATTGCGAAACTCTCCACTGGCTGAAAGGCGATTGAGAGCACCAATTGGTTTGCCATCCAATAGGATAATGCGCTTGTCTCCCGCTTTTGCCTCTGGTAAATAAGTTTGCACCATCACCGGGACTGTTCCTTGCAATGTACTTAGTTCGATGATGGAATTGATATTGCGATCGCTATGTTGCATAAATAAGATCCCAGCACCAGCTTTATTTCCCAATGGCTTGAGAATCGCCGCCTCATGAGATTCGACAAATTGCCGGATAAACTGTTTGTCAGCACTAACAATTGTTTCGGGAATTGCTAGAGGAAATTGCAAGGCATACATTTTTTCGTTGGCGGAACGAATGCCTTGGGGATTGTTGATGATTAAAGTTTTGCCAGGGTCGATGTAATCGAGAATATAGGTGGCATAGAGGTAGGAATCGTTAACTGGTGGATCTGTCCGCAGGAATACGGCGTCCATTGTTTCTAAGCTGATTGTCGTGGGAGTGTGCAGCTTGTACCACGGATTCACCGCATTCCAGCGTCCCGCTACCAACTCTATGGGTACGAGTTCTACTCGCTGTAATATTGCCCAAGCTTTGCCTGCTACTACACTTAGTAGATTTGCCTGAGTCACCCAAACTTCATGTCCCATCACTTGTGCTGCTTCCATCAGCGCCACACTAGTATCGTGGCACGGATCGAGTTTCGAGATGGGATCGATGATAAAAGCAAGTTTCACGCCTTTTGCCTCAAATGCCAGGAAAATAAGATTCTTCAATCTTGATTATAAGAATGTGAATTCAGCTTTCTCTGACTTTTAGCTTTTGATATCGTCGCTATCTGCTGCTAGTAGTGGGTCAAGCTTACCTTGAACATCTAAGGCATAAATATCATCACAACCGCCATAGTGGCGATCGTTGATGAAAACTTGCGGCACGGAACGCTGTCCATTTGACCGATTAGACATTTTCAACCGGGCGACTTCATCTCCATCAATACTGTATTCGATATAGTCAACGCCTTTGCGCGTCAGCAACTGTTTAGCGCGGACACAATATGGACAGGTTTTCCAAGTGTAAATTTCAACTTTTGCAGCCATGACATTCTCATCTATAAGTAATATTTCTTAATATTATCGCTTTAGTGTGTGAGGGACAACCTTCTTTGTTTTCCTCATAATACTTAAAAGAATGGGCAAGTCAAAAACTCACCCATTCTTTCCCAAGTATTTTTGGCAAAAATCAGATGCACCCTGATATCATTGATGCTGTTACTAACGCATCAGTAATTTGCCAATTTATTTACTACCACCGACTACGTGATACGAGTCAAGGCTTACTTACTTAGCCTGAAGGCAATGCGGAGTGAGCATAACTAAGCTGAATCCTTTGCCCGTACCACTTTTTTACTGCACCCTGACAACCAACGCTCATAATAGTATTACAGGTAACATCTAAAAGAAGCAGCAATAATACTGATGTTTTTAATACGCTTAAAAAATAATTTCAGTATTTGTACTGTTACAATTTTCCTGACTTAAAATCATACCTCCCGCAAAATCACGGAAAATATTACGTAAGTAATCACTCCCATCACCGACGTACCCAGCCGTTGATTGTAAAGCGGCTATCAGCAAAAGCTTTAGTTGGGCAAATTACAGGTAAAACTTCATGCATGTAGCGGCTGAGGAAGAACACAATACTGTTATTCCGAGGTTCGACTGTTTGGAAAGAGTCCGCACTGACGTAGAAGTTGTTTTCCACCTTACTGTCATAAACCAACAACTCACCGCCGGAAAAGGCTTTAGGTTCGCGGTAAAAGTAATAAACGTAAGTAAGTTCTCTAGTCGCCGTTTCTAAACTTCCGTTATCATTATGAATTTTGTAATAATTGCCATCGTTATGCAAAGTTAGTTGGGCTTCAATTTGCGATACAGTGAATGGTGTTAGCCCTAACTTATCAATCACATCTGGCATCAGCGTCTGAATTCGCTCTATTGTTAATTCCATAAATTCGGGAAATGAGTAGAGAACCATTGAACGCCGGTAATCCGTATCATTCGTTGAAGTGGAGGTAGAGACAAAATCTGACTCGTTCTGCTGGACGTATTCGAGTAAGCGCTGATGTTCAGTTGGGGTGAAAAAATTATCTATCTGTAAACACTGAGAAGGTAAAATCTCTGTTGGCTGAAGTGCTACTTCCGGTTGCGGGACAAAAACTGGCGGTTCTGTAAGCAAGCCAATCAAGTGTTCACTAGGGAAACACAGCACAGCACGATTTTCATTGAGCGGAATTTGATACAAACCGTTAAAACCAGATACTCCATGATGAGCACGGGCTAAAACGGTTGTTAATAGACTGTGCAGTACAGGTGCATCTGATCGTAAATAAACGGTTTGTTGATGACCGCCAGCTAAAAGCAACGTAACTTTGATCTCTTTCTCTTCAAGCGTGCCAAATGCTTGCATATCTGTCTACCGAATGATGATAAATACTAATTATATGTATTTATCTTGGGGCTACAGCATATTCGACCAGTTGGGCGAGACGGTGACGGAGTGTTTCTAAACCTAAGCGATCGCTAGCGGAAATAAACATAGCCAGCGGAAATTCTTCTTGGGCTAAAGCTAAAGTATCACTATCGACGCGATCAATTTTATTAAAAGCTACCAGCGCCGGTCCTGGTGTGACAGGCATTTCTGCCAAGATTTCCCGCACAGTCCGGATGTGACTCAGCCAAGCTGGATGGGACAAATCCACTAGATGTAATAAAGCATCAGCTTCTGTAACTTCCTCCAAGGTAGCGCGGAAAGCGTCCATCAGTGATTCCGGTAGCTCATGGATAAATCCAACTGTATCTGTGAGCAGAATTTCTAATGGTTCATCAGTCAAAGCATGAGGAATTGTTAAGCGACGAGTGGTTGGGTCAAGAGTCGCAAACAACTGGTCAGCCGCGTAAACTTCGGCATTAGTTAAGGAATTTAGTAAGGTAGACTTACCAGCATTGGTGTAACCAACGATAGCGATACTCGGAACTTCATAATGTTGTCGCCGTTGGCGTAATCGCGAACGATGTGCTTGGAGTTGGGTAACTTCAAGCTGTAACCGCGCAATCCGACCTTGAATCGCTCGTCGTTCTGTTTCTAACTTCGTTTCACCAGGACCGCGAGTACCAATACCACCACCCTGTCGGGACATCGCCTGACCTTTGCCTTTAAGTCGTGGTAGCATATACGCGAGTTGTGCAAGTTCCACTTGCAGTTGACCAGCGCGAGATTGGGCGCGTTGAGCAAAGATATCCAGAATGACTTCGGTGCGGTCAATGACGCGCAGACCAATTTGCGTTTCTAAGTTACGCGCTTGGGCGGGTGAGAGATTGTGGTCAAAGACGATTAAATTAGCCCCAATTGTCTGGGCTGTGAGGGCGATTTCTTGAACTTTACCTTCGCCAATCAATGTTTGCGGATGAGGACGCGATCGCTTCTGCTGAACTGTCTGCAAGACCTCTCCACCAGCAGTATCCACTAACATTGCCAACTCTTCCAGCATATCTTGGAATAGCTTTGCACTTATCCCGTCGGTTAAAACCCCAACCAGCAGGACGCGATCCTTGTCAGAATCAACCTTTTGGGCGACAAATTGCCGCTCAAATTCGCCTTCTAGTTCTTCGACTAGTTCGACAAAATTCTGATTTGTCAATGCATCTAAAGTTAGAGGATCGGATATGTGGGAGTAAAGTGCTGTATGGTTTGTGGTGTCGGTTGTGATGGCGGCTTTTTGGACTGGAGTTGGTACCAGATGAGCCAAATAAGCTTCTTTGACATAGCCTGCAGCACCACCACCTCGGCGTTGAAATCCGGTTCCGGTTATATTCAGAATCACTAAAACGTCTAGCCTTTGGAGTGCCATTGCGGTCAAAGCCGCTTCACTGGGTAGGTCTGGCTTGAGTTGAGTGGCGATGCAGCGAATACCGCTAAGTCGTTGAGCACCGTACCGGGGTAATTCTAGAGGCGGGATTTGGGTTTGTCGTGGTGTACCCACTCCTACCCGCATCACTTGTCCCCGACGATTGAGGTAAACGCATAGTGGCTCATCTATTTCTGTACTAATCGCCGCTACCCGCTGGCAGAATTCCGCCGTAGTGATGTGATCGCTCGGTATCCGCTCGTGGTACAGCTTTTGCAACTGCTTAAGTTGACTGGATTTTAGACCTTGAAGGTTGCCGTGTATAGTTTCTATAAGCTGCTACCAGAACCCTGGTGCCTGAACTCGTCAGATCTATTTTACAAAAAATATTCTCAGGTTGGATGTATCATATTGTTACATAAGGGAAACTTAGTTGCTAATCAGTGTATTTATAGCAACTAAGTATGATTTTTTCACAGCTTGGCGATAGCGCAATTTAAAATCACAAACTATCGGGTTCACCTAACTCCCGCAGTCGAGCCGCCAAACGTTCGGCGCGTTGATGTTCAGTCTCGGCGCGTTGGCGTTCAGTCTCAGCGCGTTGATGTTCAGTCTCAGCGCGTTGATGTTCAGTCTCAGCGCGTTGATGTTCAGTCTCAGCGCGTTGATGTTCAGCTTCCTCTGGGAGGAATACTAAATTTCCGGAGTCGTCATAAAACCGCAACCAACTGGTCTCGTCACCCTCGACGTTTCCGGTCCAAGTGCCTAACCATAACTTCAAGGTCTCACACCAAAGCCATCCTTGTTCATTGGGACTTATGGGTTGATAACCGCTATCAGCATTTAAATGCCAACCCTGTAGAGAAGTTCCGGTATGTGGCTCAAAGACGAAATAATCACGAGTTCTGAATACTTCCTCATACAGCTTTTTCTTGATGCCGAGATCGATGTGGGTTGTGCTGTCAGAAAGCAATTCCACAATCACATCCGGATAGCGTCCGTTTTCTTCCCACACTACCCAGCCAGGACGAGAGCGATCGCTATCTACTCCCAACACAACAAAGAAATCTGGTCCTCTAAAGTCTCGATTACGAGCTTGTTTACTACTGTAGTAAATAAACATGTTGCCACCGGCAAAAAAATCTGAGCGTCCTAGACAATCAGAATTCATTGAGCGGATTAGGACGTTCATGGCAACACGATGGCGATTCGTTTCCAAAGGTTCTCCGTCATCAAAAATCAAATCGGTGGGTGGCATGGGTGGCTGCCATTCCAGCGGTTCGATGATGGAAGTGATTGGTTCAGTTGTTTCCAGTGACATTTCCACAATCTCCCGATGCCAGTTGCATAGGTTTATGCTTGTTGACTATTTTACCTTGCAAAGGATTGAGCCGCCAACGTTTCACATCTGTTTGCAATTCCATTGTTAACCAATCGTCATACTGCGGATAAATGGGTAAACGGGCTTGCAATTTCCACCCAGCCGGTTCGATAATTTCCCTCAAGGCAATTTCCTGAGGATGAGGATAATTGGGGTTGACTTCATCTTTTGGTCCGATTCCGCCAAGGTCTCTTGCGCCAGCTGCTAAACAAGCGAGTAACCAGCTAGGTTCCGGGACTAAATTTGGCGGGATTTGGATTGTAATTTCTGGAGGTAAAATTTCCCGTGCTTTGGTAATTACAAATGGTAATTGATGTGGATTGAATGGTGCGGCGTTGAAGGATTGCTGATTGCCAGGACTGTGAGGTTGGAGGATAACTTCTTGAATGTGATGGTAACGTTGATGGAGGTGTGCGATCGCGTCCAATGTCTCCCACCAATCTTTTTCTGTTTCCCCAATCCCCAACAATAACCCTGTCGTAAACGGAATCCGTAATTCTCCCGCCCATTGTAATTGTTGCAACCTTGACTCTGGTAATTTACTCGGAGCGTGGCGATGCACGGTTTTCAGTAATTCCGGTGTCAATTGTTCCAGCATCAACCCCATAGAAACGTTCACAGTCTGTAACTTCGCCATTTCCGCAAACGAAAGCGGACCAACATTGGTATGCGGTAAAAATCCGAATGAGAGTGCTAATTCACACAAATCATAAATCAACTCAAACCATGCTTGACGCGCCGGCGAATGGGGATGAACTTCGCCGCTAAGAATTAAAATTTCACAGACATCTTGAGATTGCAGTTTTCGCAAAAGCCTTTCAGCGTCTGTGCGAGTTAACCACGGACTTTGACCGGGATCTGTCCGAAAATTACAGTAGCTACAGCGATTAAAGCACTCGTAAGTTGGGACGATGGTGTAAGCCGGACTATAAGTAACTATTTGGGAATCAGAATTTAGCATAAAATGAGCGTCAGATAGCTAAAAGCACCTATGTGGGTACTATTAAGCATTTCTCTCACAATCAGCAGAGAGACGATTAAGTACATTGAACACTCAACAATTCTGTTCCCAACAGCGGAAATTATTAAGTGTTCCTCTTTAATTATGAGCACGAAACTTCCTGCTGCTTAGCGTGAACACTTTTCCGGTGCTTTTTGACAATTCTTAACAATAGATGTCAAACAGGCTATTTCCATCTTGAAGTTTCATTAAGCGATTAGCCGCAGCCAGAAAAGTAAAGCAAGAGGAAACCTACGTTTTTCTGGTTCAGCTTAGTCCAATATTTCCGCTATTTTTACGTAAAAATAGGTGTTACAGCCTTTTATCGGTGACTTCCCACTCCCTTATTAGGGTTAACCCCCAAGCTAACCCCACCCCAACTTGTAAATATTCTTTTTCATAATCCTTTACAAACTGAAATAAATAAATTAATGTATATGTATGGAAAGCAGAAATGCCTACCACCATAAATCACATTTTGCACTCATAAAACAATGACAACCACCTTACAAAGACGCGAGAGCGCTAATGTATGGGATCGCTTCTGTGAATGGATCACCAGCACAGACAACCGTTTATACATCGGTTGGTTCGGCGTTATCATGATCCCTACCTTACTAGCAGCCACCATCTGTTTCGTAATTGCCTTCATCGCTGCTCCCCCAGTGGACATCGACGGTATCCGCGAACCAGTAGCAGGTTCCTTGATGTATGGAAACAACATCATCTCCGGCGCAGTTGTACCTTCTTCTAACGCAATCGGCTTGCACTTCTACCCAATATGGGAAGCAGCATCCTTAGACGAGTGGTTGTACAACGGTGGACCTTACCAATTGGTAATATTCCACTTCTTGATCGGTGTATTTTGTTACATGGGTCGTGAATGGGAACTATCCTACCGCTTAGGAATGCGTCCTTGGATTGCAGTAGCATACAGCGCACCAGTTGCAGCCGCTACAGCAGTGTTCTTGATCTACCCAATCGGTCAAGGTTCATTCTCAGATGGTATGCCTTTAGGAATCTCTGGAACATTCAACTTCATGTTGGTCTTCCAAGCAGAACATAACATCTTGATGCACCCCTTCCA
>Ga0209512_1001921_pt1 | contig 23741 bp, 29 predicted proteins | sample frozenSSSSmetaG_FD_184142 | JGI IMG/M metagenome (GOLD analysis project Ga0209512, IMG submission 184142) | Glacier valley bacterial and archeal communities from Borup Fiord, Nunavut, Canada, to study Microbial Dark Matter (Phase II) -... | ecosystem: Environmental > Aquatic > Freshwater > Ice >...
GTGATGTCGAAATTTTTCACGTAACTCCCGAGCTCCTTGCGGATCAGAAGATCCAGCGATCCGCCGGCGGCTTCGTAGGAATAGCCGTCGTTTTCCAACTCCTTCACGCGGCGCAGGATGGCTCCGGCTGCGGGCGAACCTTTCACCAGCGGGATTCCCAGCTCCTCGGCCTTGATCAGGATGTTCGACTGGCCGCTGAGTTCGGAAACGAGGATGTTCTGCTCGTTGCCAACGCTGCCGGGAACGATGTGCTCGTAGCTGCGCGCCAGTTTCTGCACCGCATTCACGTGCATGCCGCCCTTGTGGGCGAACGCGGTCCGTCCGATGAACGCCGCCCTGGCGAAATGAGGGTTGTTGGAAACGTCGTCCACGAAATAGGACAGCTCACGCAGTTTTTCCAAATGCGGCACGACCGGCATGTTCATCTTGAGCTGTAAGATCGGGATGACGGACGTGAGATTGCAATTTCCCGTTCGCTCGCCGTAGCCGTTGATCGTGCCCTGAACCTGGTTCGCACCCGCTCTAACGGCGGCGATCGCGTTGGCCACGGCCAGTTCACAGTCGTTGTGGGTGTGGATGCCCATCGGCGTGTCCGGCAGGCGGTTTTTCACCGCGGCGCAGATTTGCATGACTTCCGACGGCAGCGTGCCGCCGTTGGTATCGCATAAAACCAGACAAGCCGCACCGCCTTGCGCGGCGGCTTCGAGAGTTGCCAGCGCGTGCTCGGGAGAGTCCTTGTAGCCGTCGAAAAAGTGCTCCGCATCGTACACCACCTCGCGGCCGTGTTTCACCAGGTGTGCCACGGTATCGCGGATCATCGCCTGGTTTTCCTGCACCGTTGTCCGCAGCACCTCGGTGACTTGGAGTTCCCAGCTTTTTCCGAAAATCGTCACCACCGGCGTCTCCGCCTCCAGCAGCAGCCGCACCTGCGGATCTTCCTCCACCGGCGTGTCCGCCCGGCGGGTGGAGCCGAAGGCAGCGAGCTTCGCGTGCTTGAGTTTCAGCTTTTTCGCCTCGCGGAAGAATTCGATATCCTTCGGGTTCGAGCCCGGCCAGCCGCCTTCGATGTAGTCCACCCCGAATTCGTCCAAACGTTCGGCAATCCGCAGCTTGTCGAGGCCGGAAAGTTGGAAGCCTTCTCCCTGCGTGCCATCGCGCAAGGTCGTGTCGTAAAGGAATACAGGTTTGGTGCTCATCGGCAGGGGCGCGGAGCCTAGGTCTCCCCGCGCCGATGGGCAAGGGAGAAGCGATGTGTCCTCAAGGCTACCTCATTTTTGAAGTTACTGAGTCCCAGGGCCGGGCCTCGCGAAAAGGTGGTTGCGGCGTCTCGCCGCAATGTGACTTTGCTGCGAGACGCCGCAACCAGTGCGAACGCACATACATGAAATCAACTAGTGAAAGTCTGAGTCATCCCGAGACGAGCAACGGGAGAGCAGCCGGAGGCAACTGCGTCGTCGCGAGACGGGGTGGAGAGCAGCCCGAGGCGGACCTGCGGTCCCAAATACAAGTGAACCCGATTCGGTTTACGACAACGGCGAGCCTGCTGGTTAGGACGCCCGCAAAAGCAAATATTGCTTTTTTGCTTGGAAAAAAATGAGGGAGGAAGATTCAATTATCAAATAAATAACAGTGAACGAAAAATAAGCAATTATGGGGAAGTGGTAGAAATACCAGTTGATCAAACATCACAATTTGTAACAAAGGGGCTGAGAATAACAATTAAACCCGATCCTGATAAAGCTGCATCATTCCTTGTGGAAAAGGAGGTAGATCTTCGTTCCATAGGTGGAAAGCTTTATCTGGAGAAATTTAGTATGTCATTTGCCTCAGGGGTAGCTGTTTTTGGCGATAAAATGATCGCAGATGGCCACTAGTGTCGAGCAGATCGAAGATTCGTCCTATGAAATTGAACCGTTTACTAGAATTCTCGCCTGGGAAAGTGGTTCTATTGAAGGTTTCGAAGTTCAGCTTATTGAAAATCTAGGCTTATCCACGCCATTAAATAGGGTCATTGCTCACGGATTCACATTTCTGTTCATCGGTGGAGAGCCACCAGCACCGACTGGGGGTGAGACTCGGCGAGGCGAAGGAGGGAGCGGGCGGGAGAGAGGTTGAACATCGAACATCGGAGTGAAGACGGGAGTTTGGATTTTGGATGGGGAGAGGAAGATTTTGTGGCGGGAAGGAAAGGGGATGAAGAAGTTTCCCGCTTTTCAGGACGGCGAATTCTGCGTGGAACCATGCCATGAGGGTCGATGAAATGGCCCCTGAAGCACTTCGTCTCCCCGCACGGGAACGGGCACTGTTGGCGGCATCGCTCTGGGAAAGCGCCGGAGATCCCTACGCTCTTGCCGCGGAACGCAGCGATGAGGATGCCCTGGCGTGGGCTCTTGCGCGGGACGCGGAATTGGAATCCGGGGCGCTTGCTCCGATTTCACACGCTGACCTGATGACCCGCTTGAGAAAATGAGGATCGACTACCATCCGGCGATTGCGGACGAACTTCAGAAGATGCGGGATCATTACGAAGCATGTTCTCCCGGCCTCGGGAGTGATTTTGTGGATGAGTTTGAACGGTAGGTTCTGATGATCGCTGCGATGCCAACCCGGTGGATGGTGCCAGTGGAGACATCCGGAGGTCACTTATGATGCGCTTTCCCTACGTGATCCTGTTTCGGATCGTCGGCGGCGACACCATCGCCACCCGGCGTTCGGGTTTTCCAGAAGATAGGTAAAAGTCTGGAGGGTAAAGTGGTTGGCGCGGAGAAGTCCGCTTTTGAAGTCCGGGCGAGACGTCCTGACAACGAACTGGCGTGAGACGCGTCTGCCACTTTGGTCATCCAACGGACGAGACGTTCATTGCCTTGTGGAATCATTTCGGAAGGCCGATTTCGCTTGGCGTCCCAGGCGGCGGGCGTGCAGCGTTCCGGCCGACCATGAAAATCTCCCTCTACACCGGCGGCTTTGTCCAGACGAACGGCTATCTGATCGAAACTCCGGATGGAAATCTGCTGATCGACGCGCCGGAGGGAATCACGGACTGGATCGCGGAACGCGGCGTGCGGGTCGATCACGTGCTTCTCACCCACCAGCATTACGACCACGTCACCGACGCTGCGGCGCTGCGGGCTTCCGGGGCGAAGCTGCACGCGCTAGAGGAATATTCGAAGGATCTCACGCTCGAATCCGCCGCGCGAGGCTGGGGGCTGCCAATCTCGGTGCCGCCCTATCAGGTTGACGCGCGCTTCGAGATGGGAAAGCCGTTGAAGCTCGCGGGGCTGGAATTTTCACTCGCCCACATTCCGGGGCATGCGACGGACAGCGTGACTTTCCATCTGGTCGATCACGGCGTCGTGTTTTCCGGCGACACGCTTTTCGCCGGTTCCATCGGCCGGACGGATCTGCCAGGCGGCAGCACCACGGAGTTGTTGGATGGGATTGCGAAGCATCTGATGACGCTGCCGCCGGAAACCAAAATCCTGCCGGGCCATGGACCTGGAACGACGGTGGGTGAGGAAGCGGTTGAAAATCCTTATCTGGATTGATCTCAGATATTCTCCGCCGGATCCTCCGCGACAGTGAGCGCGGTTTGGGCAGGAGATGAGTTGCCAAGCCCCGGGATCACGCGGCGGACGAGTTTTTTCAAACCGGACTCCGAGGCATCGACCTCCGCCTCGCCCTGACGCAGGGCTTTTTCCCATGCGGGCGCGAAGCCGGGCGCCTGCTCGCGCATGATGCGGATGGCGATTTCCTGGATCTGAAGCAGCTTTTGCTCGGCGCGGCCGGGTTTCTGTTGGAGCGCGGCGTTGTTCACGCGGAGGGTTTCGTTTTGTCTTCGCAGGGATTCGAGCTCGGTTTGGAGGGATTCGTTGCCGCTGGCGTTGATCTTGAGCTGGGTGTTGAGATGGCTCTGGAGGTTTTTCATTTCCTCCTCCACCCGTCTCAAATCGCGGGCGACGGCGCGGCGGGCGGAGAAACCGGACTTCCAGATGAAGGCGGCGATGAGCAGGCCGAGGAGCAGGCCCCAGGTGAACGGGTTTTTGAGTACCTCTGTGAATTGTTCCATGATGAGGGGAGTTAAGGTTTGGTGGCGGGTTTTTCAACCGGTTTCTGGGCGGCCTCGCTGTCCTTGAGGGCGGCTTGGACGTCTTCCGTGAGATCGGGTGCTTTTTTGGTGTAGAGGACGAAGGGGACGCCGGTGTTGGTGTTGCCGGAGCTGTCGAAAACCGAGTTGAAGCCTTTTTCCTTCGCGATCTTGTTGGAAATTTTCACGATCCGGTCGAGCGACGCGCGCATCCCGGCGACCATCTTCTTGTTGATGACCTTCTCCTTCTCGCTTTTGAAACTCTCGAATTCCTGCTGCAGCGTCTGGGCTTCCTGACGCCTGATTTCGTAGGTGCGGGCGAGTTTTTTTCCGGTCGCCTCGTCGATCGGGTTGTTCTTGTCTGAGAGCTGGGTCTGGAGTGTCTGGAGTTCGGTGAGTATCCTCCGGAGCTGCTCGGCGCGCTCGTCCTTCATGATCTCGTCGCGCTCTTTTTTAATTTCCTGCTGGAGGCTCGTAGTCGAGGGCAGGGCGACGTAGATGTCTTTCACCCGCACGAGCGCGAACCGGGGCGCGGCGACTGCAGTGGCGGCGCTCGCGAGGAGGACGAGGGAGATGGCTTTCAGAGGATTCATGCGCGTCGGGACGATGAACGGACGCGGCCGGGATGTCGATATCAGATCCTCAGGCAGCCTTGATGATCGGCAAACAGGAAATCACGGCTCGCCGATGTCTTCGTTCCAGAGTTCAGGCTTGTCGGTGATAAATTGAGTCATCATTTCGATGCATTTCGGGTCGTTGAGCACCTCCAGCGTCAGCCCGCGGGATTTCAGGTGCTCCTCGTCACCCATGAAGGTGACGTTTTCGCCGATGACTACCGTGGGGATGCCGTAAAGCAGGATGGCACCGCTGCACATCGGGCAGGGGGACAGAGTGGTGTAAATGACGCATTCCTGATAAACCGACGCGCTCTGGCGGCCGGCGTTTTCGAGGGCGTCCATTTCGCCATGGAGGGTCGTGCTGCCTTTTTGCACACGCTGGTTGTGGCCGCGGCCGATGATTTTTCCCTGATGAACGATCACGCTGCCGATCGGGATGCCGCCCTCCGCCAGCCCTTTGCGGGCCTCGTCAACTGCCGCTTGCATGAATGGATCCATGGGCTTCAATATGCAGATGGCAGGCCGCTCCCGCGATAAAAAGTATCAAACGGCACGGAAATTGCCTCATGCTGTCCCCACCCATTGAAATCATGCCCAAAGTTCGTCTAGCAGGAACCGTCCGCGGAGAAAAGGATCCCAACCGGGAAGTCCGCGCCCGTCTTTTATACAGCCTCTTCAGCAAAGGCTGGGACATCTACAACTCCAACGGCGACCAGCGGATTTCCCTCTCCAACATCGAGCGCAAGATCATCGAGTCCGACGCCTTCGTCTTCACACCGGGAGCCACGTTGGAGGATCTTTTCAAGGCGGTTTCCGTCTTCGTCGGCTATCAGACGCTCGATGTCAATCTCTCCGGAAAACCGACCGTCCTGCTCAATTCCGACCACTCGTGGGACCGCCTTTTCGCGCTGCTCGCCCACCTCAACAATCTCGGCACGGTGAAGCAGAACCACCGCGACTACCTCCTCCTCGCCGAGTCACCGGAGGAGGTGCTGGAACTCCTCGAGTCCGCCCGCAGCCATGGAATTCCCAGCGTGGGTCGTGAAAAAATCGGCACCAGCACCGTGGAGTCGTTCGATACCCCGTTGCCCGCCGATCACGAGGGCAGCGTCTGCGTTTTCTGCTCCGCCTCCATCGAGGATCCTGCCTACCTCAGCGACGGCTACGAACTCGGCAAACTCCTCGCCGAAAACAACCTCGGCTGCGTCTCCGGCGCGGGCAGCTCCGGCATCATGGGCGAGGTCGTCCGCGGCTCCGTGGACGCCGGCGGTTGGACCGCCGGCTCTAACGTGCCGCACATCATCGAGCTCGAAGGCCTGCCCGATGGCATGTCCAGCTTCTGGCTGAAGCCCGACATCTACACCCGCATGGAAATCATGATCCAGCACTCCGACGCCTTCGTGATTTTCCCCGGCGGATCCGGCACAGTGCAGGAAATGCTCGCCCTCATGATTTTCAAACATCAGGGCCACCCGTCGATGGTCGGAAAGCCAGTCGTCGTCTTTAACCGCGTGGACGCCAACGGCCTCTCGTTCTGGACACCGCTCATCGAAATGCTCGGCACCTGGTGCTACGACGGCGAGTTTGTCGTCGTCGATGAGCTCGAACAGCTCGTCCCTACCGTGAAAAGCCTCATTGCCACCCCGCGCCCGGCCGGGGTTTGAAATGAAGATCCGCCGTTCTGCTGCTTGCCACCGGACCCATTGACCCGATAGGTTGTCGCATCGTGAACGTCGGAATCCTCGCAAATCCTCACAAGTCTGGCTCGCTTCCCACCCTTCACGCGCTCCGGACCGCGTTGAAGGCCCACGGATGCCACGCCGTTCTGGATGAGGAAACCGCCGCGCTCGCCGGGGAAAAGGGCGGAATCCCGACATCGGAGTTTTCCAAACACGTCGATATCGCCGCCGTGCTCGGTGGCGACGGCACGATGCTCAATGCGCTTTCCCGGCTCGGAAATTTCCAAAAACCCGTCGCCGGCATCAACATCGGCACACTCGGATTTCTCACGAGCTGCACCGATGACGAGCTCGACCTGTTTGCTGAAACGATCGCCAACGGCAGCTTCACCACCAGCGTCCGCACCTTGCTGGAGGCCACCGTCCACCGCCCGGGCCAAGCGCCTGAGCCCTTCATCGCCCTGAACGAAATCACCCTCGCCCGCGGCGATACAGGCCGCCTCGTTTCCCTCCGCGCCAGCGTCAATGGCGAGCTGCTCAACGACTACCGCGCCGACGGCCTGATCGTCGCCACACCCACCGGTTCCACCGCCTATTCGCTTTCTGCCGGTGGGCCGCTCATTTCTCCCGGCGCTGCGGTTTTTGTCATCACGCCGATCTGTCCGCACAGCCTCAGCCAGCGCTCGTTGATCCTCTCCGACGACTCCGTGATCGAACTCTCCTCCGAAGATCCCGACTGCGGGCCCATGCTCTTCACCGTCGATGGCCGCGACAGCATCCGCATCGAAACCGGCGACCGCATCGAGGTGAAAAAAGCCCCGCGCTCCTTCCATCTGCTCCGCCTCCAAGACCGCTCGTTTTACGAAGCGCTGCGTCAAAAACTGCGCTGGCAGGGCGTCTAGCAGCGATCTTCGATTCTCCACAACGCCGCGATCAACCTCGCCCGCAGCGGACCCGCTTTTTCCGCCAGTCGCTTCTGCTCATTTTCATAAATCCGTCTGCCATCTGGCGTCTCGATGCAAATCGGCTCCCGCCCCCAGCTCGTGAGATTGTAGGGACTCGCCCGCATGTCGAGATCCCGGAGCTCGATCGCCAGCTCGAAACAATCGAGCAGCAGCTCCGTTCCCACCCACGGCATCGCCTTCGCGGCCCATTTGTAGAGGTCCATGTTCGCATGCACGCAGCCCGGCTGCTCCAGCGAAACCCGGTCTTCCAGCGTCGGCTGCAGGCGGTTCATCGCGCCCGACCCACCTGCGAAAAACCGGAACGCATCGTAATGCGAGCAGCAGATCGCCCGCGATTCCACCAGCGCGTCGATCTCCGCCTGTGGCAGTCGCAGCGGTGTCGTTTTTTCATGCCGCACCTCTGCTCCCCGGTAAACCATCGCCCACTCGTGCAGCCCGTGGCAGGCGAAATTCGGCGCACGATCCCGCGTTGCCACCAGCAGGCTGCGGATCCACTGCAACCGCTCGCGCTCTTTCGCTGGCAGCAGCTCCGGATCTGCGAAAAGAGCGCCATCCGCCATCGAATAATCCCGCTCCGAAAACGGCTTCGACAGGGCAGGGGAAATCCGCTCGAACTCCAAAGCCACCCCGATCCCCGGATGCCATTTCTCCAACAGCGCGAACGGATAAGGATAATACTGGAACAAAAAATCCTCCACCGGATGCGGCACCCCCGAGTCCCTGCGCTTTCTCGCCGGCAACGTGTGGCGCTCCGCCCGCGCGCGATGTGCAGCCACCCGCTCCCGCCAGTCGGCGGTGGTCAGGGTGGTCATCGGAAGCTTCGAAATCATCGCGCGGCGAAAAAACCACAAACTTCAAACAAAGGCAAAATTTCCCTTGCGATTCCAAAGCCTCGACCCTAATTATTCCGCCCCGCGCCGCAAGGCGCATGGTTAAAATCGCGGGATGGAGCAGCCAGGTAGCTCGTCAGGCTCATAACCTGAAGGTCGTAGGTTCAAATCCTACTCCCGCAACCACTTTCAAAGCCTTAAACCTCAATGGTTTAAGGCTTTTTGACTTTGGTCTGAATGTTGACCGTAAGCGCATGACGCAAGCAAAAATTTGGTAATCATTCTCGCCATAAATTCCATGGAATCGAGATGAGTCGGTCACTTCGGAGAAAAGTCGAGATATTCAATCCGTACCAGCTTCCTTCACTCCAGTGATCTCGATCGCTGAAAAGGCCATCAACTGGAAACGCCAGAATTAATTTTGCGGTGAAGCCAGCGCCATGAACGACCTCAGTCTCCACGTCGCCCGCGTCCCGCTGCGGATGGGCTGGAAACCCAACCGCCGCTACGCCCAGCTCCGGAAAATCTACCCCGAGCGGCCCGACGGCAAGGGCGGCAAGGGCGGCACCGCGCCGTGCGACACCTGGGACAACGTCACGCTTCATTGCACTGTCGATCTTTACCTAACAAGACTCTGCACTCGGTCTCATTCTTCAACCCGCCGCCGCATAACATTTCAAGTTAGTAGGAAGGTGGCTGGGGCTTTTGAAAGAACAGACAGGAATGTCCGTGTCACGCCGGGATCACGGCTGCGGCGCTTTCAGGGCTTCAAGTCGATCTTTTCCGGCTTGCCTTCTATGGTGGCTTCTAACGTCGAATAGTTCCAGACGCCCGAGGTTCTTTTTGCTTCGACGTGGATGTTGGCTTTGCCCTTGGGGCCGGAGACCGGAATGTCCAAGTTGGCGCTGCCGGAGGAGTTGCTGGTGCTGATGTTTCCATTGACCATGAAGCCTTCCTCGATGGGTGTGCCCAGTTCCGACCTGAGCTGTGGGTTCGCCATCGCCTTGGCCAGTGCTTCTTTCGCAGGCTCGGAAGATTTCAGCAGGCCGAAAACCGCGAAGAAGATCATCGTGAAAAATCCGGCGATAAGAACGAGGCCCGACACGACGAGAGTCGGCACGCACCATTTCCAATTCTTCGACCACCAGCCCGGAGGTGGCATCGGTGGTGGTAAGGGAGGAGCGGGATTCACGGATTCTTCGGCGGCTCGATGTGTTTGAAGAGGCGGAAGAGATCGCTGTTCGAGGTGAAGATGGTGGTCGTGTCCTTGTTGAGCGTTTTCTTGTAGGTCTCCAGGGTTTTCACAAATTGATAGAAATCGGCGGCGGTCGGGCTGGAACTGTAGGCGGAGGCGTAGATGCCGGTGGCCTGCGCGTCGGCCTTGCCCTTGATCTCCTGCTCTTTCCGATAGGCCTCGGACTGGATGGAAAGCAGGTCACGCTCCTTGCGGCCGATGATTTTCGCGGCCTCGCCGGCACCTTCGGAGCGGAAACGATCGGCGATCTGCTGGCGCTCCGAGGCCATGCGGGCGTAGATCTTGTCGATCACGCCGGGTTTGTAGTTGATGCGCTTGAAGCGGACGTCGAGCAGCTCGATGCCCCAGGAGGCGACTTTCGGTTGGGCGGCGGCGAGGATCTGTTTGTCTAGCATGTTGCGGCCGTATTGGATCGGCGGGAGAACGCCGAGGGTGGAGTTTGCCTGGGAGAGCGCGGCATCCCGGACGGGCACCCGGTCCTTCTGGCTGCGGATCACTTCGATCAGATCATGCGCGGCGATGACGTTGCGGGTCTCGCTGCCGATGATGTCGTCGAGCCGTGAAAGCGCGCTGCGTTCGTCGCGGAGTTTTTCGAAATACGTCTTCGGGTCGGAAATCCGCCAGCGGGCGAAGTTGTCCACGGAGATGTAGAGCTTGTCGCGTGTCGGCATTTCCGTGGCCGGGCCGTCCCATTCGAGGATGCGTTTCTCGATGCGGTTCACTTCCTGGATGAAGGGTTTCTTGAAATGCAGGCCGGCTTCGTTGACGGCGGGGTTGGCGTTGATCGGCTTGCCCACGGGCTTGCCGAACTCGGTGACGAAGACCTGCTCGGTCTCGCTCACGTTGAACAGGCTGCTTGAGACGACGATGGCTGCGATGCCGAGGAAAAGCAGGATGGAAAGATGTTTCATGGTCGGTTGATTTGAATGTTAGGAAAAAAGAGGAACTCAGTTCTGTTTAAGGTTCATGAGCGGAAGGAACTGCTTCGCATCCTCGTCGATGATGATTTTCGAGCCGATCTGGGGCAGCACCTCGTTCATCGTTTCCAGATAGAGCCGCTGTTTGGTGATGGCCGGAGCCTTGTCATACTGGATGAGCAGTTCCTTGAAGCGGGCGACGTCACCCTCCGCCTCGTTGATCCGCTGCACGGCGAATCCTTCCGCACCGGAGATCCGCTGGTCGGCCAAGCCCTTGGCTTTCGGGATCACCCGGTTGTATTCGCCATTCGCTTCGTTGATCATCTGCTCGCGCTCCTGTTGGGCTCGGTTCACTTCGTCGAACGAGCGCTGCACTGGGCCGGGCGGATGGACGTTCTTCAACTGGATCTGCTCGGCGGTTACCCCCATGTTGAGCTTTTCCAGGATGCTCTTCAACCGCAGCAGGCCTTCCGTTTCGATCTCGGTGCGGCCGATCGTCAGGACCTCGTCCACCGTCCGGTCGCCGATGACCTCACAGATCACGCTCTCTGTCAGGTCACGCAGCGTGGAGCCTGGATTGCGAAAATTGAAGAGATACTCCTTGGGTGAGGAGATGCTGTATTGCACGATCCATTCGACTTGGGCGGCGTTGAGATCGCCGGTCACCATGTCGCGTTCGAGGTCGGGTTCCTCGCTGGTTTGTTCCGGGTTGCTGGAGCCGGGCGTCGAGAAACCGAACTCCAGTTTCAACTGACGGCGTACCGGCACGATCATTGCGGTATCGATGCCGTAAGGCAGCTTGAAATGCAGCCCCGGTTCGGCGACTTCCGTGAATTTCCCGAACCGCTGCACCACCGCCACAGATTCCGGACTTACCGTATAGAACGATGAGAAAACTCCGATCAGAAGAAAAACGGCGAGCGGCAGGATGATGAACCATTTTCCCGAAAAATTGATTTTCGGGCGGACGAAGGTGACGGTGTTGTTCATGGTCGGTGCGTGGGTGATGGCCGCAAAAGGGAATGAGTCATCTTGCTGGCTGCCTCGGACCGTAGGGGAAAGCCGGGCGTTGGAAACCTTGAAAATTCACTCTGGTTTGTAATAGGATGGAAATGAGCGGGATCGGTGGATTTATTCCGTATTTCCTGATGATTCGCTTTGACGAACTACGGCGATCTCCATAGAAGAATGCGTCCTTGCAATCATGAAGTGCCCCCGTTGCGTCCAGCGAATCCACCGAGCGGCGACATCGTGCCCGCATTGCGGATTCACCCTGGCGGACGCGGACGTGAGATTCGGCGCGGAAGAAGTGCGCATCCGCTGCCTTACTGATAGTGCCGGTATCCTGCGTCGCGGTGACCGCGAGCGGGTGCAGGCGGCGATGGATCACATCACGCGGCGTTTCCCGCAGATTTTCGTGGCGATCTACACAGGTTCGTTAGGAGAAATTTCCAACCTCCGCCAGTTCGGCTTCTGGCTCCTGAACCGCTCCGCCTTCGAGGACGTGCCGGTGACGAAACCTAACGCCGCGGGCATCCTCATCACCATCGATCCCGAGTCGAAAGCCGCCGGCATGGTCTTCGGCTACCTGCTCGACCCGTTTCTCGAAGAATCCGATACCTTCGACTGCCTCTCCCGCGCCCACGCCTACTGGCTGGACGGCGACTACGCGGACGGGATCGTTCGCCTGCTCGCCCACCTCGATTCCGTCCTGCGGAAACGCAGCCGCCAGGCCCGCCGGGATCCCGAGCACTTCGAGCGCAAGGTTCTGCCACCCGCGCAAATGGGCGATCTGGTCCGCCGGATCCGCGCCGGCCACCGCCCCGCCGCCGAGGAGGAATCGAACACGGAGGTGACGAAGTGAAATCACGCTTCGCAGCGGTTTTCCTGAGTCTCACGGGGATCGCGGCCCTCGCCGCTATGGACGAGCCGCTGCCAAAATGGACCGGCAACGAGAAAAAGGAGCTAGAATCCTCTGGTTGGATCGCCGGAGGCGTGCTCCTCACCGACGAACCCGTCCCTGACGAGCCGAAACCACAAGCGGCCACCGAGCTCAAGGTCGAGCAGCCGACTGCCGAGGAAATCGCCCCGGAACCCGTGCCCTCGCCCGAGATTGCCGAGAAATTCCTGCCCGCCTATTTCGCCGAGCGGCCGAAATCCTTCCTCATCGATCCCCAAGGCCTTCTCAGTCAGGCTGACTACCATGACCGCCTCAATTTTCTGAACTACCACGCCAGCGATTCGTCGATCGATCTCTTCGTTTACGTCATCGGCGGCAATCAGGAAATCCCCAGCGAGGTCCGCGAGGAGGAAATGATCGAGCGCTTCTTCTCACAAGGCCGCCCGGCCGCCATCGTCTATTACTACCTCGGTGCGCCCCAGCGCTCGGTCGTCTATCTCAGTCCGTCGCTCACCGACGCCGTTTCCGCCGCCGAACAGAAGCGCGCCCTGGCCAGTTCGGTGATGCAGGCGTTTGAAAAAATCCATCCGTCCGAACAGCTCGAAGCCTTCCTCGTCCAGATGTCCATCCGCATCTACTGGATGGAGCGCATGATCGGCGGCGAGGCAAACGCCGGTAACGACCTGCCCGCCTTCAGCCGCAAATCCCCGGCCACCGCTAAGGACGCCGGAAAAAGCGCGAAACTCGAATGGGCCCTCAGCCTCGCCCGGAAATTCGCCATGCCCGCCGGTGTCACCGCCGCCTCGCTGCTCGCCGCCTTCATCATGAATTTCTGGCTCAAGCGCCGCGCCCGCTACCATTTCCCGGACTTCGATGTCGAGCCGAGGCTGGGGGGAGCGCATGCCGCGGGCGTTGGTGCCGTGATTTCCTTCGCCAGCGCCGCCGTCCCGCCTGCTTCGCAGAGGGATCAGGTGCCGGACTATTTGAGGCGGGCTTGAAAGTCTCATTTCATCGCCTGATTCCATTCAGAATCCCTAACCAGGCTGATTTAGGGGCCCGAAAAGATTCAGGACCCGAAAAAAGACTCATTTGGGCTTCTGAAATCGTTCGAGGCCGAAAATCAGCCTCATTTGAGCGGCTGAAACCGTTCAGGGCGGGAAACAAGCCTCGTTTGTTTCCCCAAACCCGTTCGGCGGAGGAAATGAAGTTCAACCGGCTCTCTCAGCGAATTCAGGGCCGCTTCGGCTGCGAAATCAGTGCCAGTTGCCATTGTCGCGGAGTCCGGGTCCCAATTGTTTCGCGCAACCGGAAACCGACATAAAAAGAGCGGCGACGAGAAGGCACCAAATCAATCCAAGCCATACGACAGGGAGTTTCTTTCGTTTGCTGAAACCCGCAATCCACAGGCTCCAGAAGATAGCATGTATGATCAAAATGAGAGTGGTTTGATGATCCTTGGGTTCCAAGGTGATTTTCTCGAAGTAACCGATAATTCCCAACGGTGCGTTCAGAATCACGATCGGCAGAAACAACGCGCCTGGTCCCAGTGCTGGAATAGCGCAGGCATAGGCAATGAATGGCAGAAGAACCCAAGATTTCGCCAAGCGGAGTAAGCTATCAGTTGGTGAAGTGGTTGGGTCCATTGGGTGAGTTGGGAAGCGGCAGATCAAAGAAGGGTGTCTTTGGGGATTCTGACTCACCGGAGGTCGTAACCATCCGGCACGAACGGGTGGCGTTTTCCGGTGATCTGCGAAATAGCGACCGCTGCATTTATTTTTACGTCCTCGTCCGATAGCAGTTGATTCAGCAGGTCAGTCGCGGCGGCGGCGTGCATCCTGCCTAATGAGCCAATCGCATTGCAGCGGGTTCCTCGATCCAATTCCTTGTTTCCAGCCGCACCCATCAATATAGGGGGGGATTCCGGGTCGCCGATTTCACCCAACACGATAGCAACCCACTGTCTCACGTCAGGGTCTGGATCGTGAATCAGTTGAACGACTCCTTTCGGAGCGCGTTTCAACTTCAGGAACTGGAAAGCGACTACACCAGAGACCCTCGTCTTCGCATCCGGACTAACCAACCGTTCGTAAAACGGGCCAAGCAGGTCGTTGTCACCGGTCAGGATGTAGAGCGCGTCCGTCCGGGAGTCGTCCGATGTGGCAGGAATCTTCTGAATGGCTTTAGCAATGCGTTCCCGTTCCGATGGCAGGCGAAGACCTAGCTCGGCCAGTGCGAGGAATGCGTCCCGACGGGCGCTCGTATGATGTTCCATTATACAACCATTGAGGTGATCTCCGGCAGGATCATTGCATGCACAATCCAACAATGGCTCGATCGACTGCGCCGTCCCGCTCTTGGCGAGAGTTTCTACCGCGAAAAGGCGCATGCCCACGTCCGAATCGCCTTTCACGACACCTATGAGCAGTTTCTCAAAATCATCCCCCGGAAACTTTCCCGCCATGCGAAGAATCTCGTGTCGCATATAGTCATCTGACGAATGTGCGAGTTCGTTTTGGAGATAGCGGATTTTCGATGACGTATCGGGACATCCGTCAAGGGAACTGTGCATTCGCTCCAGCTCTGCTTTGATCGAAGCTGCCTCGTGCACTGTCATCGGCCCTGCCACAAGCAAGGCGCTGTGCAGAAAACAAAGTGCTGAGGCTTTCCTCAATCTGTGAATGATTGGTCCGGTTTTCATTTTTTTGAGGAGCGACGGATGGTAAAAAGCAGAGAACTATCCAAAAAAGCTACTTTGAGGGGAATCGCTTTTTTGGGTTTGTTCAAGGCGCTCTTAAATCAGGACGGCACCGTTTCCAAGTGCCATTTGATAGTCCTCCATTGCTTGCGCCCCGCCACCCGCTCGCTATCCTCACCCATGACTGACTGGGACGAACGCTACCGCACCGGAGACACGCCATGGGAAAAGGGAAAACCCGCGCCGCCGTTGCTGGAACTGCTTGAACGCCTGCCGTTGGAAAACTGGGGCGTTGGGCCGGTGCTGGTGCCGGGCTGCGGGACCGGTCATGACGTGCGGGCCTTGGCGGAAACTGGCCTGCCGGCGGTAGGCGTGGACATTTCCACAATGGCGGTCGAGCGGGCGCGGGCGGTTCCGGCGGTGGGAGGCGAGAGATACGAACTGGCTGATTTCCTCGATCCTGCGTGGCGGGTTGGTCGCGCATTTTCCGCAGTGTGGGAGCATACGTGCTTTTGCGCGATCGATCCGGCGCTGCGGCCCGCCTACGCCGAGGCGGTATCGGATTTGCTGGGCGAGGGTGGATTGCTGGCGGGGGTGTTTTTCCTGACCCCGCATGATCCGGGCGAGGAAAGCGCGGGGCCGCCGTTCGCGACGAGCGTCGCGGAGCTGGAGGAGCGGTTTTCGCCGTGGTTCGAGCGCATCGACGGCTGGGTGCCGGAGCGGGCTTACCCGGGCCGGGAGGGGCGCGAATGGATCGGACTTTTTCGCAAAGTTTCGCAGGCATCAGTTGCCGGACAGGCATGACCTCGTTAGCGTGACGCTCAAGAACGTGATGAAATCCCGCCTGTCGTGTCTGTTGATCGCCCTGCTGCCATGGTGCGCATTTGCCCAGGAAGGGCGGCTCTATGTAAATGACAAGAAGGCTCCGGATTCCCGCAAGGACCTGGATGCGATCCAGAAATCCCTGATCAGCGTGCTCCCCAAAGCCCGCGCGGCGACGGTGTGCATCGAGATTTCCGAAGGCTCCGGCAGCGGCGTGATTGTCTCGCCGGACGGCCTGATCCTCACCGCCGCCCACGTCGCCACCGGCGTGAAGAAGAAAGTCACGATCGTGCTGGAGGACGGCACGAAGCTGAAAGCCGAAACGCTCGGCGTGGTGGCAGACACGGACGCGGCCATGATCAAAATCACGGAGAAGGGAACCTATCCGTTCATCGACATCGACCGCGCGGAATCCGCCAGACTCGGTGACTGGGTGTTCGCGCTCGGCCACTCCGGCGGCTTCGACAAGGAGCGCGGCTCGGTGGTGCGCCTCGGCCGGTTGGTACGGATGGCGAACTCGACATTTCAGTCCGACTGCACGCTCATCGGCGGCGACTCGGGCGGTCCGCTTTTCGATCTCAGCGGAAAACTGATAGGAATCCACTCGCGGGTCGGGCAGCAGTTGCAGTCCAACATGCATGTGCCGATGAGCGAGTTCATCAAGAACTGGGAGAGTTTGGAAAAAGCCGAGTTCGTTGGTGAGGGCCCATTCGCCAAGAAGCCGGAAAAAGGCACAGGATTCCTCGGCCTCGCCACCGAAGCGCGGAAGGAAGGCGGCCTGCGGGTGACGAAGGTCGGCAGCAAAAGCCCGTCCGAAACCGCGGGCATCAAGGAGGGCGACGTGCTGCTCAAGCTGAACGAAACTGCTCTCGAAAAACGCGAGCAACTTCAGGACCTGCTCAAGGAAATGGCCGCCGGCGACGAGGTGAAACTCGATCTCCTCCACGACGGCAAGCCGCAAACCCTTACCCTCAATCTCGGTGAACGCTAACCTGATTCTATCGGTATTTTCCGCCTTGCTTGTGCTGCCTTCGGCCGGCCAACAGAGTTTGGAATCGAACTTCCGCACGACCGGTGCGACCGTGGTCGCCGCGTTTGAAAGCCAGCGTCAGGTGTTGCAGACCTCCAGCGCCGTGATGCTCAACGGACGGAAGGAAATCGGCTATGGCGTGGTCGTTTCCGCTGACGGTTACGTGCTGACGAAGGCCAGTGAGATCGCGGAGGTGAAAGCTCTATCCGTCACCGTGGATCAGAGGAATTATCCGCAGGCGAAGGTTCTGCTGGTCGATTCCGTGTGGGATGTGGCCTTGCTCAAGGTCGAGGCGAGCGGCCTTGTTCCGGTCGTTTACGCTCCGACGAGCGCGGTTCCCCAAGGCTCGTGGGTGGTGGCCAACGGCGCCACGACGCGCACCAACCGCCGTGCGCTGGCCGGGATCATCAGCGCGAAGATCCGTGAGATCCCCGCAGCCGGTGGTGCGGCGCTGGGCGTGACCCTGAATCCGAAATCAAAGCTGTTGGAAATCGACGGGGTGAACGAAAAGAGCGGCGCGAAGGAAGCCGGACTGCAGAAGGGCGATGTGATTCTAACGATCGAAGGCAGGAAGGTGGGCAAGATCGAAGAGATCGGCGAGATTCTCAAGGACCGCAAGGAAGGCAGTACCGTGAAGGTGACCTATCGCCGCAACAAGGAAGAGAAAACCGTGGATGTCCGCCTCGCGGCGCGCAGCGAGTTGTTCACCGACCAGATGACGCGCAACGACCAGATGAGCGGCAAATTCTCGACACGTCGGAGTGGGTTTCCCCGCGTCATGCAGCACGATATCCTCGGCAGCAGCGATGTGGAGGGCGGTCCGTTACTGGACCTTGAAGGGCATTGCGTGGGCATGAACATCGCCCGCGCGAACCGTGCCGAAAACTACGCGATTCCGGTGGAGGACTTGAAGGAAATCGCCGCACGCATGATGAAACAGGCGGCGGGAAACTGACCTATCGGAATTCCAGCACCCGGCTGAGGAAGCGTTTCACCTCCGGCTCCTTCGGCGTGTTGAACAGTTCATCGGGCTTGGCGCATTCTCTGATTTTTCCAGCAGCGACGAATGCCACCGCATCCGCCACCGCGCGGGCGAAGCCCATTTCGTGGGTGCAAAGGATCACGTCCTGCCCGCCGAGAATGAGCTCACGCACCAATTCCAGCACTTCCACGGTCATTTCCGGATCGAGCGCGGCAGTGGGCTCGTCGAGAAACAGCAACTCCGGCGCGGCGACCATCGCGCGGATCAGCGCGACACGCTGTTGCTGGCCACCGCTGAGCTGGACGGGAAGTTTGTCGGCATGCGGGGCGAGTCCGAAGCGCTCCAGATTTGTGATTGCCAGATCGTTGGCCTCCGCCGGAGTTTTTCCATGAACCTCGACGAGCGGCAGCACGATGTTCTGCCGCGCGGTGAGGTGGGGGAAGAGGTTGTAACCTTGGAAGAGAAAACCGTTTTTCCGTCGGAAACCGCGGAGAGCCGTTTCATCGGTTGATAGAAATTTCCCATTCACTTCGATGGTTCCGGCGTCCGGCAGTTCGAGGCCGCCGATATGCCGGAGCAGGGTGGATTTTCCGCCACCTGACGGACCGATCAGCGCGAGGCAACGGGTGCCTTCCGGCAATGCGAGTGACAGCCCGTCAAGCGCCCGCTGGCTGCCGTAGTTTTTCACCAGTCCCGAGACATCCAGCTTCATGTGGCCCTCCATTTCATCTCAAGTTTCCGCGCCAGCCAGCTCAGCGGCAGGGTCAGCGCGAGGTAGCCGATGGCCATCGGAATGTAGCCCTCCAGCGGCGAGCTCGATGTGCTCACCGCGACGTCAGTTTGTTTCGCGAACTCGGCGATGCCTAACACGCTCAGCAGGCTGGAGTCCTTCACCAGCGAGGCGCATTGGCCGGCCATGCCCGGCAGCACACGCCGCAGTGCCTGCGGGAGGATGACAAACCGCCAGGTCTGTTTTCTATCAAAGCCCAGCGCCCGCGCGGCGTCCCACTGCGCGCGCTCGATGCTGGCCACTCCGCCACGCAGGATTTCCGCCATGTAGGCGGCTTCGAAGGAGGTGAGTAGAATGATGCCGGCGAGGATCTTGTTGTCCACGTGGAATGCTGCAGCGATGACGTAATAGCCTAGCAGGAGTTGTGTGAGCAGGGGCGTGCCGCGGATCAGCTCGACGTAGCCGCGGCACACCGCCCGCAGGACGGGCTCCCTGGTCTCCTGACCGATCGCGAGCAGCAGGCCGAACAGGATCGTGCCGGCCAGTGCGCCTAACGAAATCAGGATCGTCAGCCCCCAGCCACGAAGCAGCAGTTCCCGCTGCTCCCAAATGCCTGACCAGTTCCAGTGATAGCGCAATGATGCCAGCACCTGGCAGCTCGCCAGTGCGAGCAGCAGCAGGACCAGCGATCCGATGAGCAGCGTGCGGATTTTCATTCCAGGACAAATGGCACGCCGCGTTCCTTAAGTGCTGTTTTTTCGGCCTTGAGGTATTTCTCTCCGAGGGTGTCCATGCCGCCGCTGGCGCGGAAATCCTTTAAGAAGGTGTTGATCTGTTGCTTTAGCTCCGGCTCGTCCTTGCGGATCGCCATCGCCCACGATTCGCTTTGCAGCGGTTCAAGCAGGGCGCGGGTGTTTTCCGGCTGGGCCAGATGCAGCTTCAGGATCGAGAGCTGGTCGTAGATGAAGGCGTCCGCTTTTCCCTGCGTCACTTCCAACAGACAGGCGGCGTTCTGGTCGAGCAGAACGAGTTCCGCTTTGGGGAATCTGGACTTCACGAAATCGACGGCAGTGGTGCCTAACCGGGCGACGATCTTTCGCCCTGCCTGATTCAGATCGTCAGGCCCTTGGACGCTTGAATCCTTTGCGACCAGGAGCGCGAGTCCGATCCTGCAATAGGCGTCCGAGAAGTCGATCGACTCACGACGTTTCGGCGTGTCGGTCATGCTGGAAAGGATGATGTCGATTTTTCCTGTTTTCAGCGCGGTTTCCAGTCCTTTGAACGCCATCACCTCGATGTCTAGCGGTCTGCCGAGTTGTTTCGCCAGCGCTTCCGCCAGTCGCACGCCGACGCCGTCGGGATTTCCCGAAGAGTCCACCATTTCAAACGGCGGCGTGCTCAGCTCCATGCCGACGCGCAGGGGCTTCGGGCCGTCGGTGGATTTCGGGCTGCAGGCGCAGAGGGTCGCGATGAGGCCGCAAAGGGAAATTTTTCTCACGCGCGACGCTAGCAACGCTCCGGGATTTTGCACGGGCGGATTTGCGTGCGGTGTTCCTGATCCGGTCGCCCGGGCCTCATAAAGTCTCGCCGCCCTTCCGATCCACCGTTAAAACCACGCCATGAGCGATTCCATTGCCGAGTTGACCGCCAGAATCCAGACCTTCGTGGACGCCCGCGAGTGGCGACAATTCCACAACGCCAAGGATCTTTCGGTGGCCATCGCCGCCGAGGCCGGAGAGCTGATGCAGCATTTCGTCTGGCAGCAGGCGGAGCAGATCGAGGCGCGGGTGGAAAGCCGTCGCGACGAGATCGCTTCGGAAATCGCCGACGTCGCCATCCTGCTTTTCGAACTCGCCGACAACCTGGGTTTCAAACTTGGCGATGTCATGGAAGCGAAGATCGCTAACAATGACATCCGCTATCCCGTCGAGAAATCCCGCGGCAACAACCTGAAATACTCCGAGCTGTGAGCGACGAAGTCCCACGCCCGCCCCGCCGGAAGCGTTACAGCGGGAAAAATCCGCGTCGTTTCGAGGATAAGTATAAGGAGCACGATCCCAGCCGCTACGGTGAAACCGTCGCCAAGGTCATCGCCTCCGGCAAAACTCCCGCAGGCACGCACATCCCCATCATGGTCACCGAGAGCCTCGATGCGCTCGCCCTCGCGCCCGGCCTCACCGGCGTCGATGCCACACTCGGCTACGGCGGCCACGCGCTGCGGATTCTGGAGAAAATTTCGCCCGGCGGGAAACTGCTCGGCCTCGACGTCGATCCCATCGAGCAGCCGAAAACCGAATCCCGCATCCGCAGCGCAGGCTACGGCCCGGAGAGTTTCGAGGCCGTGAAATCCAACTACGCCGGCATCGCCAAGGCCCTCACCTCGCGCGGCATCACCGGCGGCGTCGATTTCATTTTCGCCGATCTCGGCTGCTCCTCCATGCAGCTCGACGATCCCTCGCGCGGCTTCAGTTTCAAATCCGCCGGCCCGCTCGACATGCGCATGAACCCCGCCCGCGGCCTCTCCGCCGCCGATTGGCTGCAAAAAACCAGCGCGGAAAAACTCACCACCGCCCTCGCCGAAAACGCCGACGAACCGCGTGCCGAGTCCATCGCACTCGCCCTTGCCGGCCATTGGTTCGCCAATACCCAGACGCTCGCCCAAGCGATCCGCGAATCCGTCCGCATCAGCGACGAAACCGAGCTCGACCTCACCGTGCGCCGCGTTTTCCAAGCCGTCCGCATCGCCGTGAACGAGGAATTCATCGCGCTCGATGCCTTCCTCCGCGTCCTGCCGGACTGCCTGAAACCCGGCGGCCGCGCCGCCATCCTCACCTTCCACTCCGGCGAGGACCGCCGCGTGAAACAATCCCTCAAAGCCGGCCTCAGCGACGGCCTCTACTCGGAAACCAGCGACGGCGTCATCACCGCCACCCCCGAAGAACGCCGCCTCAACCCCCGCAGCACCTCCGCCAAACTCCGCTGGGTCACCCGCGCGTGAGGCAGGCATTCCCGCCCGCCATAAGGTAGCGAGACATTCCCGGCTGCCATAAGGAGCCACGACATTCCTGTCGTGGAGCCGATGAAAAGCGAAAGAAGCGCCCCAAAAGCACCCTCCTTTCTTCCCTCCATCGCCAGCCCGCGCCCCCCGCGCCTCCACCCAAAGTGGTCCGCACAGTCCCCTGTGCGGGATCTTTGTTCGCAGGACCGTCCCACTGCCAACCTGAAGTCCGCACAGAGGGCTGCGCGGACCACTTTTCCTCCGTCCCGGCACTCTCCAGAGTTCTGGACGCCCTTGGGACGCCGTCCCGGAGCCTTCTGAATTTATAGACGTCCTCGGGACCCCCTCCCGGAGCCCTCTAAATTTATAGACGCCCTCGAGACGGGGATTTTTGCCACTTTCGCGCCATTTTGTCACACTTGGCAGGCAAAAAGCACGGAAATCCTCCGAGTTCAACATCCCGCCTTGCCTCCAGCAGCTTGCTCCGATAGACACCCTTCCATCGCAAAAAGCGACGTTCCCACACCACCATCCATCCCAATCCCAACCTAAGTTCCCACTATGCCACGCGTCCGCATTCCACGTTCCGATGACGGCCAGGTCCACCTCCTCGGCACCGCCCTCAAGACCGCCGCCGGAGATACCCAGAAAAACCTCCACTACCTCCCAGCCCAGCTCGTCACCGAAGTCACAGCCTTCCTAGGCGACCGTCAGGAAAACGGCGCCACCGTTCCCGGCTACGCCACCCTCGTCACCGGCCGCGCCGCGCTGGAGGGAAATGTCACCAAGGAAACCGCCGAGGCCCAAGCCGCTGAGGACAGTCTGGGCACCCACATCCGCGACTACATCGTCGCCCTCTCCCGCCGCACCTTCCGCATGAAACACAGCGTGGCCGTGCTCGATTTCCACCAGATCGACCACTCCGGGAACCTCCCCATCATCTCCAGCCGCGAGGACCGCCGCACTCTCGCCGCCCAGTTCATCCACGGCGATGCCACCGCCACCGCCGCCGGCTTCCCACCCATGGCGAATCCCTCCGCCGCCGAGCTCCAACTCGCCCTCACCACCGCCACCCGCGAGGCCGAGGAAATCATCCCCGCCGATCGCGAACTCCAGGCCCTCCTCACCCAGATTCGCGCCGCCCGCCCCCGCGCCACGGAACTCGCCCAGGAAGTCATCGACGAACTCCGCCACGTCACCCGCAAGATCGAACCCGGCACCGGCCGCGACATCATGCGCTCCTACGGCGTCACCTTCGAGACCCTCGAAGGCGAAACCCCTGAACCCGGTGATGTTCCCGTGGATCCCGCCACTCCTCCCACAACGTGAGCCCCGAAGCAGTAACGAACACAAAAAATGAGCTACCGAAATAAAACCTATGCCGCGTTCGCGAGCGAAGAAATCCATCTCTATCGGCTGATGGAAGCGTGGCGAGAAAATTCTAAGATCGACTTTGATTTCTACGATGCGCACGACCTTTACATTTCAAGGGATTATAGCCAAAGAGACACGATCAAGAGGAACTTACGTGAAAGACTGAAGAATGCGAAACAAGTTGTGTTAATCGGAAGCAGAAATGCCAAATCCAAAGGCGGCGATGGTTACTCTTTCCTCGCGCACGAAATCGAGGTGATTATGGAGGCAATCTTCCAGTGGTTGTTGCCAATAGTGATTCGGATCGGAACGTAGACAAAAACTTTATCCCCCAACCACTGCTCGACGCCAATTACTATACATTGTCAGTCTCGTTTCAGCCCGCAATCATCAAGTTCGCGCTGGACAACTACGTATCCGCATTCGGGACTCATGGGAGAATTGGACCGCACTATTACAAGCCCGAAATATATACTCAGCTAGGCCTTTAAATGAGCATTATTTCAGATATCAATACCGCCCGCTTCTTGCGGCACTTTTTTCTCAAGTCGCTTGCTTGCCTCGGATTCACATCGGGAATCATTCAGTTAATAATTATCTTCCAACCGACTTTCGCCACTGCCTTTCAAGGCTTCGTGCCTTTCGCGCTTGTTACCATCTTGTGTTTCATCATTGGGGCAGTGGCCTCTTGGCCTAGACCTTTGGAAATGGAGTGCGACGCACCGAAAATAAAAATGCCTCTTCCGCCAAAACTGTGGGTGGAAACGGGATCTAATCGCCGCGTAGCGGCGTGATCCTCTTGAAAGTTGTCCACAACAGGCCGATTCGAGAATGGGACTGAAACTCGTCGGAGAAGCGGACTG
>Ga0209512_1001922_pt1 | contig 23728 bp, 25 predicted proteins | sample frozenSSSSmetaG_FD_184142 | JGI IMG/M metagenome (GOLD analysis project Ga0209512, IMG submission 184142) | Glacier valley bacterial and archeal communities from Borup Fiord, Nunavut, Canada, to study Microbial Dark Matter (Phase II) -... | ecosystem: Environmental > Aquatic > Freshwater > Ice >...
TAAATTAGCACCCTTGTATTCACTTCAGTTTCTTTACCAAAATCTATCATACTTCCATCAATACCATAGCGACTGGCACGCCACTTGTTTTCGTTTATCAATGCCCGTGAGTAGGTCATAAAATTTAGGTTTTGGCTACGTAGTTTATACAATTTTGCACACAAAGCCTGAAATAATGCAGTAATAGCGATGGTTTCCTGTACGGTCATAGGTATATCGCAAATTCGAAACTCAACCGTATTAAAGAAAGGATGTACCCTTAGATCCCACCAGATTTTTTTTGCATTGTCTATACAATTTGTTTTTACCAGTAATTTTACATAACTCTCATAAGCTTCTATGCTTTCAAAATAATCAGGGATACCTGTACGTGGAAATTTATCAAATACTTTTGTACGAAAAGATTTATAGCCTGTTTTTCTGCCTTCCCAAAAAGGGGAGTTAGTGCTTAACGCATAAATATGGGGTAAAAAATAGCGGGCGGAATTAGCAATATGAATCGCCATTTCACGATTTTCCATACCCACGTGTACATGTAATCCAAAAATAAGATTGCTTCTTGCTGCTTCCTGTAGTTCGTTCACTATCTCACTATACCTTACATGATCGGTTATCAACTGGCTTTCCCAATGGCTAAAAGGATGGGTGCCGGAAGCACCTAATTTTAAACCCAGGCCTTCACCAATACTGCTGATGGTTTTACGTAAAGTAGAAACATCCATAAAGGCTTCATCAATATCCTCGCAAATATCAGTTCCAACTTCTACAACAGCCTGGTGCATCTCGGCTTTAACTTTGTCTTTAATTATCTTTTGGCCTTCCTGCACAATTTTTTGTTCATGGCTTTTAAGTTCCCTTGTTTCAGGATCAATTACCATATATTCTTCTTCTACTCCAATTGTAAAACCTTTGTATGATAGGTTAGCCATAATAATAATTGATAAATGATTAGTTGATAATTGATAAAAAATTATCCATTAAAAAAGACTTTGCCTGGCAGCACTACGTTTAATGTATTCGCCCCATGTTAAATTATCTTCCCCATCTTTTAGTTCTAATGCTTTTTCAATGGCGTAGGTAGCAGCAGTTTCTACAACCCATTCAAAATTTTCTTCGCCAACACTGGTTCTTTCAGCATCAGGCGCAGGGTTACAAAAGTCAATAGCATAGGGTATTCCATCTTTTAGTGCTAATTCTACCGTATTAAAATCGTATCCCAAATAATGGTTTATGCGCAATACAATATCCGTCATCAGTTTTAATTTTTCTTCTGAGGGCTTAAAATCGGCAACGTATCGCAAAGCATGTGGATTGCGTGGCTCATACGGCATGATGCGCACATATTTGCCTCCGATACAATAACAGCGGTAATACTCTTCAAAAATTATTTCTTCCTGCAGCATCATTACCAGCTCACCTGTTTCGCCATGTTTTTCAAAAAAATCATTTTTATCAGTCAATTTATAAACGCTTTTCCAACCGCCTCCTGCAAAGGGTTTCATATATGCCGGAAAGCCAACATAATTAAAAATGCCTTCCCAATCCAGCGGATATGCAAGGTTACTGAACGAGTCACTGGTAGTATCCACAGGTAAATCTCTTGAAGGCAGAATAACTGTTTTTGGAACAGGAACATTTATTTTTGTTGATAAACAATTATTAAAAAACTTCTCATCTGCGCTCCACCAAAATGGGTTGTTTATTACAGCCGTACCACATAAAGCAGCATTTTTTAAGTAGGCTCTGTAAAATGGTACATCCTGCGATATACGGTCAATAATAACAGCATAGCCGCTACTTTCACCTTGCATTACCTTATCAATTTTTACCGGTTCAGCTAAAATACCTTCAATATTTTTGCTGTTTACTCTTTCAACAAAAGCTTCAGGAAAACTTCTTTCTTTACCATATAAAATCCCTATTTTTTTCATACTTATATTTTTATAAAGGAATGATGAATTGAAAAATATTTTGTAAGAAAACATCAATTATCGAATTTATTTTTTTCAATGGAATTTACCAAATAATATTTGCTGCTTTATATTAAGATGATCAAAATACATTGTAACCAAAATAGTTTCCCAGTCATTGCTTATTTTTGGTGCGATGCTTAATGGTAAGACTGCACATATTATTGTGGAACAACATGTAATTAAATCAGCCTGGCTGCAAAGGGATGTTAAAGTAGATTATTATTTACCTACTCATATCGAGCCATCTTCACCAATGAGCCTGTTATTGATTAATGACGGGCAAGATTTGGTAACAATGCAGTTTCAATACATTCTCGAGAAACTTTACCGTGAAAATGTTATTGCACCATTGTTGTGCGTAGGTCTGCATTGTGGACACGATAGAAGGAACGAATATGCTACTGCAAAAGTCACTGATTATAAAGGCCGGGGAACTAAGGCTGCTCAATATACCCGCTTTGTTTTTGAAGAGTTGTTACCTTTTATTAATAAAGAATATAGCATATTTTCATTTAACGAAAAATCATTTGCGGGTTTTTCTTTGGGTGGATTGAGTGCATTGGATATAGTATGGAACCATCCCGAGGAATTTGTAAAAGTTGGCGTATTTAGTGGCTCTTTTTGGTGGAGAGATAAAGACCAGGATGCAGTTGATTTTGATGAAGCGAAAAACCGTATTATGCACCGGCAGGTTAGAGAAGGCAATTATGCACCATGGCTACAATTTTTTTTTGAAGTAGGTACACAGGATGAAACTGCTGACCGGAATAATAACGGTATCATAGATGCCATTGATGATACCATCAGTTTAATTTTTGAATTGAAAAAGAAAGGGTACAAAGATGGCAAGATTGAATACCTCGAATTGCATGATGGCAGGCACGATGTATGCACATGGGCAAGAGCATTTCCTGCTTTTTTAGAATGGGGGTGGGGTGTTATAAGAAGTAAATAATTATTTTATTCCCACTTTTTATAAACTTAAATTACTCCGCACACACTAATTTTATCTCAATGATTTTAATTAAAATTTACAAGATATTTTTCACATTTATACTTTGCACATTTAACTGAAATTCATTTTTAGAGTACTAATTTGCACAAAATGCTGTCCAGTATTTTTGTATTAAAATAATTTTAAGATTTAAAACCTGTATCATGCAGTTTTATGATGCTTCCTGGTCAAGGTATTGTTGAATAGAAATAAAATTTGCTTCTTTTTGCAGATCATAAATTAGTTTTTCTAATTTGTGAACTAACTTATTGCCACAATCCTTTTTTATATATCTGGGTAAATTATAGTTGTTGATGTTTGTAAATTCCCACGGATGAAAATACAGGTTAAGGTACCCATCTTTCCTTAGTGTTTGTAAAGCTAACTTTAGATATAATGGATATGCTATATTTTTAAAAGTAAGCCAAAAAAGTGGTATTCTGCATTTAGGCGTTACAGAAGCAGGAATACGCAATATTTTTTTTTCTGTGTAAGTTACTCTAGGTAAATGTATGTTATTGTACCTGCCAGGTAACCAGGTTGGATTTACAGAAGAGTCATATAGATAACCTGCTGCTTTTACCACTTCCATTTCTACTGGTCGCATACGCGGCATACGCAGGCCTGTAACAGATTTGCCACAAATTTCTTCCAATGTAATTTTTGATGCTGCCAAGTCTTCATTTTTAAAAGAAGAATGAAAGAATGTGTGAGAAGCAATTTCATGCAGTACAGACAAGCGGCTAATATCTGCAGGATATTGCTGCGCAAAATTTGCAGTGGTAAAAAGTGTAAAACTAAAATCTTTTATATCAAAAAGGTGCATGATTGCTTCTAAGCCAAGCCTACCAATTTCCATTTGTTTAACCATATCAATCTCGAATTGATATTCTAATGGAATATCAAATTCTTCTGCGTCAAAAGTTAGTAAAACAGAAGGTTCGCTTTTTACTTTCATATAATCATATTAATGTTATTTCTTTCGCCCTTAGCCCATTTGATAAATCTACTTTTAAAAATTGTTTTGTATAAACCTGCCATGTTATAACAAGCCAAACAATAAAACAGGGAAGTGCCTTGAGAGAGTAAGGCATAATAATACTGGCACGTAAATAAGGTGTAAAGATATCTGAGTAAGAAAAGCTGGTTAATATTAATGCGAAAACAAAAATACCATTTGCTCTTGTGGATGGGGGCTGAAGCACATACCATATACACACAGAGGGAAAAGCAATAATATAAGTTGGGTTTTCAGCACTGTTGCTGAAAATAACAGGAAAAATAAGTACCGAACACAAAATATACAATCTAAATCTGAGATCAGAAAAATATCTGTAATTAAAATATTGCCCTAAAAAAACTGCAAGTGCAGGTACAATAACATAGGCATCTTTAAGCCAGGTAAATTTAAAAATACGGCGTAACATTCCCATTACCGATATATCCTGCAACAAATTACTTTTTAAAAAGATGTTTTTATCAATTTTGGCTACCAAGGATTCATGCCAGTCGTAGTACGATTGAATTATGAAAGATGGAGGGGCAAGTAACATAGGGGCAACGAAAAAGAATATGCACCATATTGCTGTCCATACAATAAAATTTATTTTATCCTTACTAAAGAAAAAGAATGCAAAACCAACAACGCCGTAAATTTTTATGAAAGTTGCCAGCAGGATAAAAAACAATCCCTGGCTATTTTTATTTTCATTAATAAAACAAAAACCAAGTATAATACAGCCAGCAATTAAAGCATTTATCTGCAGCCAGGATGATGCAGTCATCAATTCATGAGAACAAAGGATGAGGATAGCATTTTGATATTTTGTAACTATAGGTAACTTTCTTATTGCATAATATAAAAATGTGACGTTTGCCATAACCCAAAAAAATACTGCAATTTTATCAGGCCATAACGCAAAAGGTGCGATTACAATACTAAAGACAGGTCCGTAGTGATTGCTGTCGTCATAAAACATAGGATAGTCAAGGTATATATTCAGTTGTTGCAGGGTATGAATATATACGTATTTATAAATTAGGTAATTGTTAAGTCTTGAGTTTAATATTTCCATTGTTACTGCCAGCAATGAAAGACCAAACCACAATCCAATAGCAAGTTTCCGGTTAAATAAAAAGGTACCGGATAAAAACCAGTTTTTTATTGTCATAACGTTGTTGTTACAATCACTGAATATTTTTTTCTTTCACAATATAGTGAGGCCGTTGCTTGCTTTGCATAAAGAGTTTACCTAGGTAAATACCTATTATACCCAATATCATTAATTGCAGACCGCCAAAAAAAACAATGGTAATAATAATTGATGACCACCCGGATACTGCTACTCCTTTGTATTTTGAGATAAGGACATAAGGTATATACAACAATGAAAGGAGTGAAAATATAAACCCCAAATAGATCGCTGCGTTAAGTGGTTTTACACTAAAAGAGGTAATACCTTTAAGGGCAAACTCTAACATTTTTTTAAAGTTATATTTTGACAGTCCCAACTTTCTTGTGTCTGGATGATATTCAATACCAATTTGTTTAAAACCTAACCACTTTACCAAGCCACGCCAGAATAGATCAGTTTCGGTAAAATTGCGCATTAATTGAGCTACAGACTTATCCACTAACCTGAAATCAGCTGTCCCAATTTCTAAATCTATGTCAGATATTTTGTTGAGAAAGTTATAAAACAGCTTTGAACTCTTTCGCTTGGTAAGCGGTAAATATGTATTGTCTTTCCTGATTGTATAAACAATATCATACCCTTCCTCCCATTTGTTTATTAATTCTGGAATAAGGGCTGGGGGATGTTGCAAATCTCCATCCAAACTAATAACACAATCTCCTTTGCTCATATCCAACCCTGCTTTTAATGCATTCTGATGCCCAAAATTCTTTGAAAAAGAAATAAAAAAAATAGTTGAACTGTTATTTGCAGCGGTTTTGATATCGTTTAATGTGCCATCAGTACTTCCATCGTCTATAAAGATTATCTCAAAAGTATAGGGTAACTTATTGAGTACATTATCCAGTGTTTTTGTAATTAATGTAATATTTCCCATCTCGTTATAAACGGGTATTATTATGCTGATCAGACTTGACATTTTAGAAGACATCGTTAAGATAGCTACAAAATTAAGGGAATGGCTACGATTAGATTTCAATTATTTTGGAACAATGAAATTGATAAACCTGGTTGATTTTTATACATTAAGTAACCAATAGTTGGTGGTTGGTTTACTTACAATATTAGTAAACCACGGAAGATGCCTAAACATAAAATTAAGAAACGAACTCAGTAAAATATTTGTGAAAATAGGGAATGGTTTCTATCCCTTTATAAAAATTCTCCACATTAAATTTCTCGTTCGGGCTGTGCAGATTATCGCTATCCAAACCAAATCCCATAAATACGATTTTAATACCCAACTCTTTTTCAAACAAAGCACAAATTGGTATACTCCCACCACCACGAACGGGGATGGGCTTTTTTCCAAAAGTGGTCTCCATTGCTTTGGCTGCCGCCAGGTAAGCTTTACTATCTATCGGTGTCATATAAGGTTCGCCACCATGGTGCTCAAATGCACTTATGGTAACATAGGCAGGGGCAATTTTTTTAAAATGATCCAGCAACATAGCAGTAATTTTTACTGAAGATTGATTTGGTACTAAACGGGTAGAAATTTTTGCAGTAGCCTTACTTGGTAATACTGTCTTGGCTCCTTCTCCCTGATAACCACCCCAGATACCATTTAGTTCCAGTGTTGGTCGTATACCTGTTCTTTCATTGGTGCTATATTCTTTTTCTCCCCATAATTCCTTCACTCCTAAATCATCTTTATATTCTTGTTCATCAAAGGGTGCTTCAGCCATTAATTTTCGTTCTTCTGTAGTGGAAATAACAACATCATCATAAAAGCCAGGAATGGTAATGTGATTGTTTTCATCATGACAACTCGCAATCATTTTAGCAAGTACAGTAATTGGGTTGGCAACTGCACCTCCATATACACCACTATGCAAATCCCGATTTGGACCGGTAACAGTTACTTCAATATAACTTAAGCCACGCACACCAATATCAATACTTGGTGTATCTAAACTAATCATAGCAGTATCACTAATCAATATTACATCAGCTTTTAATAACTCCTTATGTGATGCTACAAATTTGCCGAGGTTAGGCGAACCTACTTCTTCTTCTCCTTCAATACAAAACTTGATGTTATTGCTAAGTGTGTTTGTTTGCACCAATGTTTCCAGCGCTTTAATGTGCATGTACATCTGGCCTTTATCATCGCAACTGCCACGGGCAAAAATTTTTCCTTCAATAATTACCGGGTCGAATGGTCCGCTTTTCCAAAGTTCTAAAGGCTCCGCAGGTTGTACATCATAATGGCCATAAACTAACACAGTTGGTTTGTCGGCGTCAATAATTTTTTCAGCATAAACAATCGGATGTCCTTCTGTGGGGTAAATTTCTACTTTGTCAACTCCTGCTTCCAGCAGCCGTTGCTTTACAGTTTCTGCGCAATTTACCATATCTGTTTTATTCTCGATTTTGGCACTGATACTTGGTATACGCAACAGCTCTAATAATTCATTTAAAAAACGATCTTTATTTTTTTCCTGGTACTCTTTCCAAACTTGCATAATACTATCTATGATTTATATAAAAAATGGAATTTTTTGTAAAACTAAAGTAAGTTTTTATACAACTAAAAAAGAATAATTTAAAAACAAAAATTATACTAAAAGAAATAAAAATGTCGTTTACTTAACATTGTGCAATTACATTTGCTGCACAATTGAATTCCCAATTTATCAGCCTTTGCCTTAGTTGTATTATTAAATGTACTTCTACTGCAAAGGCTGAGTCTATTAAAGCAGGCTGACGTAGTATACTTTGTGCAACCAAAAATTAAACCCGCTAATAATAAAGCGGGTATGATTTAAAATATCTCAGGTATTAATGATTTAAGACTTACAATAAAAATGTAAGTCTTAAATTAGATACTATTAAAACGATCGTTAACAGTATTCCAGTTTAATATTTTCCAAAAACTGGCAATATAATCTGCCCTACGATTTTGATATTTAAGATAATAGGCATGTTCCCAAACATCCAACCCAATTAATGGGAATCCTTTTATTTCTGCAATATCCATTAACGGATTATCCTGGTTTGGCGTAGATACAATCGACAATTTTTTATCGCTGTTGTATATCAACCATGCCCAACCACTACCAAATCTTGTAGTTGCAGCAGTGGTAAATTGTTTTTTAAATTCATCCAGCGAGCCAAAACCTGCTACTGTAGCAGCTAACAATTTAACGGAAGGTTGTGTATTTGTATCTGCCGATAATAATTTCCAAAACAATTCGTGGTTGTAATGACCACCGGCATTATTGCGCATTTTTACTGAGTACTTTGAAATTTTGCCCAATACATCTTCCATTGGCTTTGTGGTATCCACACTTTCAGCCACTGCTGCTTCTTTTACATTTTTGCTGTATGCCGCTGCATGTTTATTAAAATGTATATCCATGGTCAGGGTATCAATTGAAGGTTCCAGTGCACTGTAGGCATAGGGCAATGGCTGTTGGTCAAAGCCGGTTTTAAAAGGCGAAGGCGTGTTGACACCTGCTTTTTTATTAGCCTCTAATAAGGCACCAAGTGAGGGCAAAGTAACTAATGTTCCAATACCTGCCAATGCAGATTGTCCAAGAAAATTTCTACGCGTAGATTGTTTCATAATATAAAGTTTTATTGTATAAAATTAGTCAAACTATTTCTTCCGGCTCAGTGCATTTACAACTAATTTAAAAAAGGGACGAATATTTTTGAAAAACCGATAATAAAATTCCTTGTTAAACAGTGCTGAATCATGCATAGCCTTATAAGTTAAAAAAATCCCAAGGGGAGTTAAGACCAATACAGAAAGCCACATTCCAACAAAAGGAGTAACCAGACTATCTTTTACAAATTTTTCGCCAAACATATTCAACAGGTGAAAAATAAGGAAGAACAATATGGCTACTATCAACGGCATGCCAAGCCCACCCTTACGAATAATAGAACCTAAAGGGGCCCCGATAAAAAATAACACCAGGCAGGCTAACGACAATGAAAATTTACGATGCCATTCAACCTTTCCAAAACGTATTTCATAATCCCTGCTATCAAATTCAGAACCGGAAAACTGGTAACTGTTTTTTATAGAATATGCTATTTGCATGGCATTGTCATACACGATACTTTTAATTGAATCTGGAATCTGAGTATAAAATAGTTTTTCTTTTGGTGATAATGGTGGCATCTTTTTCCATGTACTGTCTGGTACGTTCAAATAATGTAATTGAAGTGCTACATTCATATTTATTTTTTTTGCAACGCTGTCGTTTACCATGTTTAAAGAGTCAATTGATTTATCCAGCAAGCGAATGCTCTGCATCTTTATATCATTTTTAAAAACGGTATCAGATGTTTGCATTATTTGCAGAGCAGATATATCAAATAGCTTTTTATACTCTTTAAACCCCATACGTATAAATTCAGAAGAGGTGTCAATTGAGGAGCCTCTTTCCTGGTAACGATGGCCATTCTGTAGTGTAAACTCCAGGTATTTTTTATCTGTAGATAATTGCATGATGCCTTGTTCGGCAATTATACTATTATCCTGTAGTTGGCTTTGCTGCTCATAGATCACCACACTATGTATGGTTTTACCATCAACATCTTTTTTACCAATTTTAATTGCGTAGCCGGGAATATGTTTATAAAAAACACCCGGCTTTAGATCCAATGCCGGTTTCTTGTAGGCAATATCATAATAAATAGTTTTAAATTTTAAATTGGCATAAGGAATAACATAATTGGCAAATAAAAAAGTGATACCACAGAGCAAAACAGCTACCCAAATTAAAGGCCGCATAAAACGTAACAAAGAGATGCCTGCAGATTTTATGGCTACCAGTTCAAAGCTTTCACCAAGGTTGCCAAAGGTCATGATTGACGAAATAAGAATCGCTATGGGCATAGCTAATGTAAGCAGAGAGGCACTGGCATACCATAAACATTGTCCGATAGTAAAAAGGTCAAGGTCTTTGCCGACAAAGTCATCAATGTACTTCCATAAGGTCTGCATCATCAGCACAAAAAAAGTGATGAAAAAAGTTACAATAAACGGACCTATAAATGACCTGATAATCAGTTTGTCTAATTTTTTTATCATTCCCAAATCGCCAAAGGCGAAGCTTTAATTAGTTATTTGTATCTTGATAACAATGACGAACAATAAAACAAAATTAGCACTTTCATCCAAGGAACAGGAATTGGTTTGCAATACCGAATGGATTTTAACTAAACAAACTATTATTGAAAAAATTGTACTGCTCTTTAGTGAGTTATTAATATATATGCAACAAATAACAACTGCACAAAAAGGGAATTTGCCTGCAGTAATATTTGTAACAGATCCCAAAATTTCAAGAGGTGAAAATTACAAAGGACTCCCTTACATAATACTTGACTATCCACGTTATTTTAATAAAGAGAATACACTTGCTATCCGAACGCTTTTTTGGTGGGGAAATTTTTTCAGTATTAATCTTCAATTATCTGGCAAAATAAAAAATGATTTGGAGACAAATTTGGTATCGCAATTTTTAATGCTACAGCAAAATAATTATTGGATATGCACCAACAATCATCCATGGGATCACTATTTTGAAGAAGGGAATTATATGCCAATACAAAAGATTACAAAAGAACAATTTATTATCCTGCTTAACAAGGAGCCTTTTGTAAAAATTGGGAAAAAAATTTCAATACAATATTGGGATACCGTCAACCAATTTGTAGAGCAAACTTTTGAAGAAATGATTCTATTGCTGCAAAATTAATTACCCAACCGATGAAACAAATCTTTTACCTGGTATTCCCACAACTGACTTTGATCTTTAATATCTTTCTTCTCAGCAAAATCTTTAATGATCAAAATGGTTTGATTGGTAACTTCTGATTTTTCTATACTGAATTCAAAGTATTCGCCTTTTGGCATATGCATCCAGTGAAAACGAATGTATTTATTTTCTTCACCTTCCAGCAATTCTGCTTTTTCATCAGTTGCACCATTCCAGGAAAAACTAAATATGCCATCTCTTTCGTCTACTTTATCAGCAAACCATTCCTGCAATCCTGCAGGCGTACTTAAAAATTCATACATTATGCCGGGAGAGCATCTAACCGGGTATTCTAATGTATATAATACTTTTTTACTCATCCAATTAATTTAAATCTTCTTTGTGTGATGCAATAATAACAAAATAAACGAGGTAATCAGATAATTTCTCAACTATTTTTTGCTATATAAACATTGAGTTAACAATAAACAGATATAATTTTTTATAAAAAACATGTTTTTCAAAAAAAAACTTTTTTGGAAACATATTATAAAAGGTATAAATTACGTTTAACAAAATATGTTTTCTTTAATCGTTCCGTATTTTAACTTTTAACCAATTAAAACAACCTGTTATGAGTATGCGTCAGCTCAAAATCACGAAGTCGATTACCAATCGTGAAAGCCAGAGTTTAGAAAAATACTTACAGGAAATCGGTAAGGTAGAATTAATAACTCCTGAAGAAGAAGTAAAACTAGCCATTCGTATTAAACAAGGCGATCAGGCTGCTCTTGAAAAATTAACCAAGGCTAATCTTCGTTTTGTGGTATCTGTTGCTAAACAATACCAAAACCAGGGTTTAACATTGCCTGATGTTATAAATGAAGGGAATCTTGGATTAATAAAAGCCGCACAAAGATTTGATGAAACCCGTGGCTTCAAATTTATATCATACGCCGTATGGTGGATACGCCAAAGTATTTTACAGGCACTTGCAGAACAATCCAGAATTGTACGTTTACCATTAAATAAAGTGGGACTAACCAATCGTATCAGTAAGGCGTACTCGCAGTTAGAGCAAGAGTATGAAAGAGAACCAACAGCAGAAGAGCTTGCTCAATTACTGGATTTAGAATCGGATGAAGTAGCTGCTGCAATGGGCGCTTCGGTGAGGCATGTAAGCATGGATCAACCTTTTGGAGATGGTGATGAAGGTTCTTTAATGGATGTGCTGGAAAACCCTAATGCAGATAGTACAGACATGCATTTGGCTTTTAATGCCTCATTGGCTACTGAAATAGACAGGTCCTTAAGTACCTTAACAGACAGGCAGAAAGATGTTATCCGTTTCTTTTTTGGAATCGGTGTAGATCATGCATTGAGTTTAGAAGATATTGGCGAAAGATTTAATCTTACACGGGAAAGGGTAAGGCAAATAAAAGATAAAGCGATTACTAAATTGCAGGTGACTTCCCGGTGCAAACTGTTACGTAGTTATCTGGGAGCATAAAGATTTCATACATTTGCAAAGATTAAGTGAACTTTTACGTTCACTTTTTTTATACCTATACATTTAAAATAATCAGAACAGATGTTTAATTCTCTTAGTGAAAAGTTAGAAAGTGCTTTTAAAAATATTAAAGGTCAGGGAAGAATTACAGAACTTAATATTGCAAATACAGTAAAAGAAATTCGCAGAGCGCTTGTTGATGCGGATGTGAATTATAAAATTGCCAAAGAATTTACTGATACACTAAAAGAAAAGGCACTGGGCGAAAAAGTATTGACAGCTGTAAGTCCTGGCCAGCTAATGGTTAAAATTGTACAGGATCAGCTAACTGAATTGATGGGAGGAACTGAAAGTGAATTTAATATTACAGGCAATCCTGCAATAATTTTAATAGCAGGTTTGCAAGGTAGTGGTAAAACTACTTTTAGCGGTAAACTAGCCAATTACTTAAAAACAAAAAAGGGTAAATCCCCTTTACTTGTGGCGGCGGATATTTACAGACCTGCGGCAATTGATCAATTAGAAATTTTGGGTGGTCAGATTGGAGTGGATGTTTATAGTGAAAGAGAAAATAAAGATGCTGTAAGCATTGTTGAAAATGCAATTAAAGAAGCCAGGGCTAAAAATAAAAATGTAATCATTGTAGATACTGCAGGCCGTTTGGCAGTAGATGAAGTAATGATGACTGAAATAACGAATATTAAAGCGGCTATTAAACCACAGGAAATTTTATTTGTGGTGGATAGTATGACTGGTCAGGATGCAGTGAATACTGCAGCTGCATTTAATGAGCGACTTGATTTTACTGGTGTTGTATTAACCAAGTTAGATGGCGATACAAGAGGTGGTGCAGCCTTATCAATTAAATACACAGTTAATAAGCCAATTAAGTTTGCAAGTAGCGGCGAAAAGATGGAAACGCTGGATGTGTTTTATCCCGAGAGAATGGCGCAGCGTATTTTAGGAATGGGAGATATTGTAAGCCTGGTAGAAAAAGCACAGGAGCAATTTGATGCTGTTGAAGCAGCTAAGTTGGAAAAAAAGATCCGTAAAAATCAATTTGATTTTGAAGATTTTAAAACTCAGTTGCAGCAAATTAAAAAGATGGGTAATCTTAAAGACCTGATGGGAATGATACCAGGCGTAGGAAAACAGATTAAGGATGTAGATATAAATGATGATGCTTTTAAAGGTATTGAAGCGATGATTAATTCTATGACTTTGCAGGAACGCCGTAACCCGGACATTATTAATCCTAATCGAAAATTGCGAATAGCCAAAGGCAGTGGAAAAGATATTTCAGAATTGAATCAGTTTTTAAAGCAGTTTGAGCAAATGAAAGGCATGATGAAGATGATGAATAAAATGCCTATGGGCAAAATGCCGGGTATGGGCAAAAGATAAAATTCAATATTAAAGATATTGCGCCACTATGAAACTTCACGGTGGCTTTTTTTATGCCATTTGATAAAATCTGTTTTTATGTTAATTAAATGTATGATTAAGTATTATCTTTTCACCTGTTTGACATTCATACAAACAGCAAAAGAAGACTTATTAAAATATTAATGAAGGGGCTACTATTACACTTGTTAAAGATGTAAAAAAAAAAATAATAATTTTTTACAATTAAATTTAATCCATTATTGGGTAAAGTAAGTTTTAGACGTATAAATTTAAAAATTGAAGATGACAAAAAAGATATTCTTTCTGCCCATTATTTTGTGGAAATAGATAACATCAAATTTATAAAAGAGTAAGTAAAACTTTTAAAATGAGTAAATCAGATCTGTGGATAAATTTAGCAATACTCTTTTTGATTGTAATACACTTATCAGTTTGGCTAATCGGATACAAAACTCACAAACTTTGTAGTTTAATTACCTGGTTAAATTTAGTTGCTGCTTTATCTATTTTTTTTTATTGGATACAACATGAAATCAGCATTACACAACACATATTTGAAGTAAGAGAAATGTTGGTGTTGTCATTAGAGGTTATACTAATAAGTTGCGCTTTATATTCATTGATTACACATCAATGGAATACCTGGCTAAAAATTGTACAATATATTTTTTTTGGAATTCATTTAATTATTCTAATTAGTTTTTTAATTTTTATGTTAACCTTTAAAATGAACAGGCTTATATAAAAGTTGAGCAAAAGCCTATAGAAAATACCTGATATGTTGAATCATTAGTCTTTAAATTAAATACAATATCTATTAATTTCCAGCTAGTACAATTTAATTATTTGTCCTTCGTTCAAGGATAGATGTAGTGTTGTTTATACCACATTTTCACTATTAAAGTGATACCTATGAAAGTACTTTTACCTTTATCGTTTTTACTTCTTAGTATTCAACTTGCTACCAGTCAAATTACTACGTCTATTGTAAAAGCTAACTTTGGTATAGAAGCAGACCTAAGGTCTAATTATTTTAATGCTGCAAATCAACCTTCAGGCGATGACTGGTATAGTAACGGTTTCGTCGGAAGCGGACAATCTATAATAGATACTACTGGTGCAGCAGCTATTGTAGCTGGTTATACTACTAATCCTGCAACCAGGCTGGAATCTTTTTTAAGACGTATGAAACAGGGCTTCTATTCTGTAGTTAATAACAAATTATTATTGGATGCTGTTTTTGTAAGGGATTATCATGGGCAAGATTCAACCGTTTTTGCTTCCGGAAGCAATAAAAATGCTATGACTCCTGCAATATGGAGCACCCCGGTAGCACAGTCAATACCTGATAAAAATGAATTCCTGGATGCCTATACGCATGTTAGAAGAGATGGGCCAAATGCAATTGGCTCAGATTCGTTGTGGATGTTTGGCGGTGTCTCAATAGAAAACACTACCGGCAACAGGTATTTTGATTTTGAATTATTTCAGACTGATTTAGTTTATAGCAAAAGCACACTGTCTTTTTCAGGGTATGGGCCAGATGCCGGCCATACCAGCTGGACATTTGATGCTGCAGGCAATATTATAACTCCCGGTGATATCATTTTTACAGAAGAGTTTAGTAGTTCATCCTTAACCCTTGTGGAAGCCAGGATATGGATAAAAAAGACAGATCTTAGTATTACCCCCACTGCATTTAGCTGGGGCGGTGCATTTGATGGAGATGGTTCCGGAGCTACGTATGGTTATGCTAATATTTTACCAAAAACAGCGGGTGCATTTTATACAGGCCTTCAAAATCCTGCTGCTACCTGGGCTGGCCCATTTGCATTGGTACGTGATGATAACAGTGTGCTAAGTTCTTATATACCGGGGCAGTTTATGGAATTCTCGGTAAACCTTACAAAACTTGGAATTGACCCGGCAACATATACCAATAATGCCTGTGCCATGCCATTTAAAAGTGTATTGATAAAATCAAGGGCCTCTACATCATTTACATCAGCGTTAAAAGATTTTATAGCTCCTTTTAAAATGTTTGGTTATCCAGAGGTAAAGGCTAATGCTTTTCTAAGATATTTCTGTGGAATAATGCCTGCTACTACCATAGAAGTAAGTAACCCTATTGAAACATCTACCTATACTTGGACTACCAGCAATGGAAATATTGTAGGATCAACAACTGATAGTGTGATTACCATTGACGCTCCAGGTACCTATTATGTTAACCAGCAGATGCATACTATGTGTCCAAGCTTAGCGGTAGATTCTATCACTATTTTATTTGATCCTGTTTGTTCAGTTTTAAATATAAACTTTACAAAATTTAATGTTAAGTATGATGGTAAGGATGCGGTAATTAGCTGGCAGGTTGATAATAATGAACAGGTTGCAAAATATGTTATAGAATACAGCAAGGATAATCGATTATTTAGCGAACTGGAAATCACAATGCCAACTACAAAATCCAGAATTGCAGATTATGCTTTTCATAAGCCATTAAAAGGTATTGGACCTTCAGCTATCTATTTTCGGATTAGGTTAATCGAAAGAAATGGAAATACTAAGTATACCAATACCCTTTTATTTAATTACGAAAATAGTATTATAAAAAATATCCCATTTATTTTTCCAAATCCTGCACACAACGAAGCTTGGTTGTCAATACAATCTTCACAAAATACAGCTGTAAATATTTACTTATCCGACCTAACAGGAAGGCTAATTAAAACATTTAAAATTTCTGTGAGGAAAGGAAACAACAAGGTGTTGCTTTCTGAGTTGATAATTCAATCAGCTACCATTTATATAGTTAAAATAAAGAGTATTGATGGAGAAACAACTCAAAAATTATTGCTTACAAAATGACCTGTTTATTATATAAATATTATAGAAGGCTAAAATTAGTTTAAACAAATCTTTGTGGAAACATAACTGATATACAGTTATAAAAAAGGAAGGCTTTTCGAAAAAATGGCCTCAACCAGTTTCAAAAAAATATATTAACTTTTCTATTTCCTATAAATACAGATGTGGTTTCATTTTTTTAACCATTAAGTGCTTAGCATCATTCATTGCGCAAAAAATTATAAAAAATAGCAACCCTTTTCTAAGTTAATGTGTTATTGTTTTTTGTGAAAATCATGATTACTTTTAATTTGTCAGTCTTTACTTAAACCTGAGCAAACTAGTAAAATTTTAATTATATTTTATTAAGGCAACCTTTTAAGTGTATTTTACGATTCTTAAGCAACCTTAAATTGACACCAACGAAACAGGAACTAGAATATATTATCCAGGGGTGCATCAAGTCAAATCGGGAAAGCCAAAAAATGTTTTATCAGCAATTTTATGGCTACGCCATGGATATTTGTATGAGGTATTGCAATACCAGGGATGATGCTATGGAAGTTGTAAATGACGGATTTCTAAAAATATATAAGGAACTACCTGTATTTAAGCCTAGGTATGATAACTACGAGGCATCGTTGAAAGGTTGGATGAAAAGTATTCTTGTAAATACAGCCATTGATCATTTTAGAAAAAATAATAAAAATTATTTGGTGAATGATTTGGAAGATTCTCATTTTGAAATGGAGCATATGGAAGAAACTGTTTTAGATAAAATGACCTATAAAGAAATTCTTGAAATGGTACAACGATTATCTCCAGTATATAAAACCATTTTTAACTTATTTGTGATAGATGGATTTAAGCATGAAGAAATAGCGAGCCGGTTAAATATTTCTGTTGGTACTTCAAAATCAAATCTTTCAAAAGCAAAAGCAAATATTCAAAAAATGCTCAGGGAAGGGGCAGTAAAATTTTATGAGCAAAAAATCATTTGATCATATTGAGAATCGCATAAGGGAAGCCGCCGAAAACAGTGAGTCCGCCTTTGATGAATTTGCCTGGGGCAAAATGGAGGCCTTGTTGGATAAAGAAAAAGATAACAAACGCAGGTATATTTTTTGGTGGATATTGTTGCCTTTACTTTTTGCAAGTGCAGGAAGCGCTTACCTGTTTTTTAAGAACAAGCCCATAAAAGAAACAACTTTAATTAAAACGCAAAAAAAATTTACAGAAGATCAATCAACGAAAATTAAAAATATTCCTGTGGAATCCCAGCCACTTACAGCAAAACCCAATGATTTAACTAAGAAACCGGCTTTAAATAAAATAATTACTTCGGAACTTGAATATGCTGCCAGTCAGTTAACAAGCAACAATAAAAATAAAGAGACAATTATTTTTGCGGGTACGGTAAACCACAAAGTTGGAAGAATACAGCAAAATAAAAAGGGGAAATTATTTTCAAATGTTAATTCCAGACAAGCAGAATCTACTGATGAGATAGCAATAATTGAAGATACTGCAAGTGTAATTTTAGATGCTACATCTTTAAATAACAATGAAAATACAAGCCCTGTTGTTTTAAAAGATTCTACCCTAAAAATTGACAGTGCTAAAATAATTACGAAAATAAGTCCCGAGAAACGCAAGACAGACAAATTAGCAGTCAACAAACTTTCTCGTTTTTATTTACTTGCAACTATTGGTGCAGATGCAGGCAGTGTAAAATTTTTATCTCTAAAAAATAGTAAGATTGCAGCTAAATACGGCATTGGTGTTGGATATCAATTAAATAAAAAAATGAGCGTACAGACAGGTTTTTATGTAGGGTTAAAAAAATACATAGCTGGCCCTGGTGATTATAAAGCCAAACAAGGGTCCTATTGGAATATGGTGCAAATTATAAAAGTTAATGCTTCCTGCCTGGTGTATGATATTCCTGTAACTTTTAGATATAATTTTTTACAAAAGCCATCAACTTTTCTTTATGCCACTACAGGAGTTTCGTCTTTTATAATGAAAAAGGAGGATTATAATTACTATTATAACCGCTATAATACACTTCATAATGCATCTTGGACCTACACAGGCAACAAGACTCTTTTTGCTGTCGCTAATTTTTCTATAGGTGTGGAGAAAAAACTTTCTGCTAATTTTTCTATTCTTGCCGAACCTTCTGTTAGCTTACCTATTACTGGTGTTGGTGATGGTAGTGTAAAATTATATTCTACAGCTTTGCAAGTGGGATTAAAATATTATCCTTACAGAAAACATAAATAAAAACATGCAACAATTGTTTTAGAGAGTCGCAATGCGACTCTTTTTGTTTTAATTTATGTATAAATAATTTTTGGTAAGGCAACCTTTGAATCAATAAATACGATTATTTCTAAAATAAATTATATGAATAAGCGTATCACAAATTGCCTTATCATTTCTACTTTTTCTTTTACAGCGATATTTTTTGCAGCATGTAGTAAAAGTGATTCCTCCCCAACACCAGTATTGCCGGCAGATGCTTGTGCCGGCAAAATCATTTCGATTACCACAACCCCCGAAGCTGCCATACATTGTAGTAGCGATGGCAGCATAAATATTGCTGTTGCAGGAAGCACCAATTTCACCTATAAATTAAACAGTAGTGGTATATACCAGGCTGCATCAAAATTTACAGATTTGGCAGAAGGTGCTTATACCGTTTTTGTAAAAGATGGCGCAGGTTGTGAAAAATCTGTTTCAGTAACTGTTGGTTCCGGCGGTACAATAGGACCATTATTTACAGCAGTTAAAGATCTGGTAACCACTAAATGTAAGAGTTGTCATAATAACGCAGTGGCCAATGGGGGAATGAATTTTGAAATTGAATGTAATATCATTAAAAGTAAGGTACGCATTAAGGTAAGAGCTGTTGATGAAGGAACTATGCCACAAACCGGAGCTCTGCCACAATCAGAAAAAAATATTATCAATAATTGGATAACTGCCGGAGGAACATTTACAAATTAAATTATTCATCCGTTATTTCAGTAAATGAAATTAACTAAAAAAAATATTTCAGTTTTTACTTCAGTCATTCTACTGTTGATGACAGCCTTTTTTTTAAAAGAATATTTTCGCAAACCTGCTGATGTAATGGGTATGCAACCATCAATAAAAACAACAGTTGCAGACATTGTTGATCTGTATGAGAATGATGAAGCAAAGGCCAATAAACTTTTTCTTGATAAAACAATCCAGATAAAAGGTGCTATTACAGAAATTGTCAATCAGCAGGATACACTTATTAATGTTTTCGTGGGAGATACCAACTCTTTACACAAGGTTAGTTGCCTATTGGATAAAAGACATTTTAATTCAATAAAAAAATACACAGCGGGGCAACAAATTACCCTTAAAGGAATTTGTATAGGATTTTTAATGGATGTAGAATTAAACAGGTGTGTTATAATTGATGATAATGAACAATAAATTTTTACTTGTATGAAATTTTTACTTCTTCTGAATACTGCGATACTATTATCTTTTAGCACAATAGCTCAAACAAAATATTATACTAAGGCTGGCACCATTTCTTTTTATTCCAAATCTGCATTGGAAAATATTGAAGCTACCAATAATAAAGTGGTAAGTATTTGGGATGTGGGCACAGGGCAAATTGAGTTTGCTGTGTTAATGAAAGGATTTGAATTTGAGAAAGCATTGATGCAGGAACATTTTAATGAAAATTATGTTGAAAGTGATACATATCCTAAAGCCACTTTTAAAGGAATGATCGAAAATAGCAAGGCTGTTTCATTTGCAACAGACAATGTGATAACAGTAAAAGTAAATGGTACGCTTACAATGCATGGTGTTACAAACCCTGTAAATACCATAGCAACTGTAATTATCAAAAACGGTGTTATTAGTGCAACTTCAAAATTTATTGTCATCCTGGCTGATTACAAAATTACAATACCATCTGTTGTTTCAGATAAAATCAATAAAACTATTGCTATTACAATAAACATTCCTGCTTTCCAGTTACTCAATTCAAAATAATTATAATAACAGCAACCTTCCAAAATATGTATATGATAAAAGTTATAGGAACTATTTTTTTTGGCAGTTTTTTATTAACTGTTCAATTACAGGCACAGTCACTTTTGAAGGATGTGGAGGATACTGCTCCGGCAAATGAAAAAATAACAGGTGCTTTTAAATCAACCAGGGTTATAAATGCGCATTCCATTGAAATGTTGCATAAAAGGAATTTAGATTTCAGGATTATGCACCGCTTTAGCCCGGTAAGCACAGGTATAAAAGAATTATACGGACTGGACCATGCATCTATGCGTATGAGTTTTGATTATGGGATTACTGATAATACCACCATTGGTTTTGGAAGAAGTACTTTTAGAAAAGAGATAGATCTTTTTATAAAAACAAGAGTGTTACAACAATCTACCGGTGTTGGAGCAATTCCGTTTTCTTTGGTTATTGTGGCGGGTGGATTAGAAAGACCTAAACAATCTTATAATACAAAAGATTCCTCATTGACTTTTATTGACAGGTCTGCTTATTATTTTCAACTGGTTATAGGACGTAAATTTAATTCTGCATTTTCTTTTCAGTTGAGTCCAATAATTGTTCATACTGTTACGCCTATTAATTTTGGAGATGATAAAACCATTTTTGCAATGGGGGGTGGCACCCGCTTTAAAGTGAGTAAAAGGATGGCTGTAACATTAGATTACCATCATTACTTTGGTACACTTAATGAAAATAACACAGATCCCTTATCGTTAGGTTTAGACATTGAAACTGGCGGCCATGTATTTCAGCTGCAGTTTTCAAATGCTGTTGGGATGAACGAACGGGCATACATTACTGAAACAACTGGTAAATTTTTTAAAGGCGATATCCGTTTCGGATTTAATCTGTCCCGTATTTTTAAAACAGGGAAACACAAATAATATCGCCTGGTACTTATGCCCTCCATCTAGTAGCTCAACAATATATTAAGGTTAAACTTTTGCTGTCAGTATTAAATATTTGGATATTTTACAGTAGCATGTTATCTTCGCCTTCCTTTTTTAAGGAGATTAAAGAAACCCTTTTTATTCACAACCCAAAAAAATTTCTATTTTTTATGGCTGTAAAAATGAGACTGCAACGCCACGGATCTAAAAAAAGACCGTTCTACTTTATTGTAGTTGCAGACGGACGGAGCCCCCGCGACGGCAAATTTATTCAAAAACTTGGTACGTACAATCCATTGACTGTTCCTGCAACTGTGCAGATTGACCGTCAAAAGGCATTGGACTGGTTACACAAAGGTGCTCAGCCTACTGACACTGTACGTCGTATCCTTTCCTTTAAAGGCGTATTGTTCCTGAAGCATTTGTTAAGAGGTGTTGGCTTAGGTCTGTTTGATGAGGCTGTTGCAATGCAAAAGTTTACTGCCTGGAGTGCTGAGCATGATGCTCACATCGCAAAACGTCAGGGAGCCCACAAAAAGGGCCGTACTGATAGTCGCAACCAGCCAGTAGTACGTAAGGTTGCTGATGTACCGGTTGCAGCTGCTGAAGCTGCTCCTGCAGAAACGCCTTCCACTGAAGAAACAAAAGCAGCAGAATAATTCAGCTGTTCCGTTAATTCTTTTAAAGCAATTTCGATTATTCGGGATTGCTTTTTTTATGCCTTATCCAACCGCATAATTCATAACTTGCATGCATCATGAGTCAGTATTTTAAAATAGGGAAATTAGCTGCCAGTTTTGGTTTAAAGGGCGAGTTGGTATTGCAACACAGCCTCGGTAAAAAAACAGCTTTAAAGGGGCTGGAAACAATTTTCCTTGAAGAGAGAAAGGATAATTTTATGCCCTATTTTATTACAGGTACTTCTATAAAAAATGATGCCGAAGTATACATTAAATTAGAAGGGATAAACAGCAAAGAAATGGCTCGTAAATTAACTCCTAAAGAGGTATGGCTTACTGTTGAAGACTTTAATAATTTTGCCGCAGCATCTTCACCTATTGCGTTGCTTGGTTTTCACCTTATTACTGATGAAGACGAAGACCTGGGAGAAATTATAGAAGTAATAGAACAGCCTCACCAGATATTATGTGCCATTTTATTAAATGGCAAAGAAGCCCTGGTACCGATTCACCAGGAATCACTCGATAAGATTGATCAGCAAAATAGAAAGGTGTTTGTTACTTTACCAGATGGCCTGTTGGATATTTACAGGTGATTTTAGATTAAGAAATTATCTTTTAATTTGCCTGGCAAGATTATAATAAAACCGTTGCAGCAACCGCATATTTTCGGTTATTATATCTGCCTGAGCAAATAACCCATTGCGGTATAGAGGAGGCTTTTTGTAATTGGTTATCAATCCTTGGGGCAAACTGACTTTTGCCAGGTAACCACTGTCTGATGGTGTTGTGTTGATGTAATCTATTTTACCCACAACAGCACCATATTGCTCAAACGGGTATGCCTGAAATTTTAACAGTACCTGTTGCCCCTTTTTTACTTTTCCAAAATTGTATTGAGGCACCAGCATTTCAATAAAATAAGATATGCTGTCTGGCTGTACATAAAATAATGTTTGCCCTTTTTTTATTTGCTGATTTTCCTGGAAGAAGCCGGTAAAAGAAAAAGTGCCGGCAACCGGTGCCTTTAGCAAGAATTTAAACTCCCATGCCTGCACCTGGCTTTGATTGTCTGTAAGGCTTGTATAAAAGTATTTTTCTGAACAATGAGCTGGTTTTCCAGTTCTGCTATTTCTTTTCTTTTTTCGTTTTGCTGGCTATCGTTTGTAACGATAGACGAATTAATTTGGGGCAGGGATAATTTCAAAATCATTTTTTATACAATTGGGAAAGTAATTGAAATTACCTGTTAGTTCATTTTGGGTTTTTAAATAATAATCTGTTGCTTCTTCTATCTTTTGGGAAATTAGACTGCCATTAAGTAATTCGTCAGGCAACTTACCAAAAAAAAATACATCGCCATCAAGATAAATAAAGGCTTCCTTTTGTAAGGAACATGTAAATATTTTTGGCATAGCCCAAAGTTTTTCAT
>Ga0209512_1001924_pt1 | contig 23725 bp, 21 predicted proteins | sample frozenSSSSmetaG_FD_184142 | JGI IMG/M metagenome (GOLD analysis project Ga0209512, IMG submission 184142) | Glacier valley bacterial and archeal communities from Borup Fiord, Nunavut, Canada, to study Microbial Dark Matter (Phase II) -... | ecosystem: Environmental > Aquatic > Freshwater > Ice >...
CTGCACCTCAAAAACCAGCTCGCCCACGGTTCCTGGGTCCTGCAAGTCCAAAACTCAACAACCCCTCGCTCACCATGCGCATAACTCCTCGCAAGAAGTCAATTGCAACCGATAGAACTTCTGCGTTTCCTTCTTCACTAAAGTTACGAAGGACAGGCTGTTCCTCACTTCGCGACCAGAGCGCGTAGCTTTGAAACATCATGCCGGTGCCGCGCTTGTGTGCGGGGAGGCGGGTCACATCCTCGTCATCAAACCAAATTTTGCCCGCGTCGGGCGTGTAGAACCTGGCGATATGGCGCAGCAGGGTGGTCTTGCCGTAACCGCTGGGACCGAGCATGAAAAAAGCTCTCCAGCTTCAATCTGCAAATCGACGTTTCTGAGGACAACGCTGCCGCTGAAACGTTTGGTGAGCTCCTGGGTCGTGATGGTGACGATGCGGTGTGATTTACCGCACGTTTTATGATGGCGAGATGGCAACGGCAAGCCTCGTGGCGTCAGCCAGCTTCATTCCTTTTCCGCTATTTCCGTGACCCAGCCAGTGGAGACAATGGAGTGGATGTTTGCCCAGCCGACCTTCGTGTCCGTGGCGCTCATGGTGGCGAGCAGGGTGAACATGCCGCCCCTACCATCACGAAGCATGCGGGCGGCGGGTGAGATGCTAAGTGAGTCGGGGGTCGCGTAGGCGGCCAGTGTGGAGCGCTCATCTGGGTGGGTGAGTGTGAAGGATAGAGCGCCCGCCACAGGCGCTACGGCGGTGGAGGGCTTGACGGTGACGCGCAAAAGGGTCGGCTTTTCCAGGCTGACCTGCGGTAGATCGGCAAAGCGTGACTCTCCCCACGCGCTGAAGCTCTCCCAGTCGAGGCGGTAGCCAGCTTCCGTCTTTTCCAGAGCCGCAAGGCGGCTGCTGCCATCGGCCATTTTCACCGGCGTGACCAGCAAGCTGCCTGCGGTACCAAATTGCGGGCCGATGCGCAGCGGCACGGCGGGCATGATGCGGCTTTTCTGTGACCAAGTGCGATGACGCGGCATGGACTGGTCAGGATGACGCAGCAGAGTGGCCAGAGCATCGTCAGAGGGAGACTTGAAATACTGGCGCAACACCGTGGCGGCTTTTTCAAACTCTTCGCGTACTTTGTCGGCGGCCATGGCCTGCGGTATCAGTGGCAGTGTGACCGCTGGCTTTTTCACTACTTGAGTGGCCTCTGCGCCGGGCGTGCCGGCGGCTTGGGTCTGAGGGGCCGCCACGACCACTTTCTCTGTTGGGTTGTCCTGTTTCACTGTGACAGTTGCTTTTTTGAGACTGGCGAGGAACTCATCATTAGCAGCTTGAGGAGTGGGCTGCATACGGCTGTTCACCATGCGAACGACGAGGCACAACGCGGCCAGGGCCACGAAGATGGTGGCAATGATGGGGCGGCGTGAGCGCCGGCGCTGAAGGGGAAGATTGGAGTAAGGACTGCGACGGGCCATAGGATCACTCATTCCTGTGCCTGGAAACAGGTGCTTCAAACGCGTGATTGTGTCGTAATTGCCACAAGGCGAAAATGTGACTCTTCGCGTTTCGACAGAGAATGTCATTTGGTTGAAATCGGTTGGTTCCTTCATCTTTAACTCCTGATATGAAACGCGCCACACACACACTCGCAGTCACACTTGCATCGCTCCTCATGGCGATGAACGCAGAGGCTTTCACGCTTCTAAACACCTACCAGCAAGGCAATGTCGCCCGCGCCGGTGGATCTGAAATCCTGTCCTACACCACGCATGATAACACCGTGCTCAGCACAGTAGGCCTGAATCACACGACGAATTCGAACGATGTCTTCGGTGTGCAGATCATGACCCTCTCTAGCGCCGGGGCGCTTAGCGAGCGTGACTTCATCGATTTGAAGACCACCTTTGGCGGAGATTCGGCCAACTTTCTCGGTCTGAGCAGTGTGGCGGCGGATACTCAAAACCGCGGCTTCGGAGCTGCGGCGTTGATCCCCACCGCGAACACCACCACCACAGGCAAGGTGGTGCTGTATGACTACACCGCTGGCTTTTCCGGTGGCAGCCGGGTGCTGGCCACGCTCGATGTCGGCTTTCATCCTGACAGCGTCAGTTTCTCTGCGGACGGAACGAAACTGTTTGTGGTTAATGAGGGCGAATTCAACGGTGCCACCAACGCCCCAGGCTCCATTAGCGTGATCGACCTCACAGGTGTGACGAACACTGCTGGCGCGGCCGCTCTGACGGGCGCGGCTGTCACCACCCGAGATTTCAGCGCGGCGAACCTGACCGCAGGCATTGCCGAGCTCCAAGGGGTGCGCAATCCGAGTGCCGCCACCAGTTTCACCACGGTGCCCAACTTCAGTGACACCGCAGTCTATGAAGCTGCGGGATTTGCCAATGGCATTGAGCCGGAATTCGCTGCGCAAATCGGCAACAACCTGTATGTGACGCTGCAGGAGAACAACGCGATCGGCGTTTACAATCTGACGACCAACAAGTGGGATGACATCTACAAGCTGGGAACGATCACGCAGACCATTGACGCCAGCGATCGCGATACCGTGGGCAACAACAACCCCTTGCTGTCCATCAATGACACAGTGACCGGTCTTCCCATGCCAGACACGCTGAAAGCATTCACCGTTGGCTCCAACAATTATCTCATCACCGCCAACGAAGGGGATGCCCGCATTGATGATGCGGACATTTTACGTTTCGGCACGGCAGTGAACACGGACACCGATGCAGGCACCGCTGGTGTTCAATCACTCGTGGATTCTTCACAACTGGCCAAAAACACTGACGACGGAGTCAATGGACTGGCCCGTCTGAATATCAGCCGAATCAATGGCGACACCGATCTTGATGGCGACATTGACAATCCAACCATGATCGGCACCCGCTCCTTTAGCATCTGGAATGCTGATACTGGCGCTTTGGTTTATGACAGCGGCAGCCTTGAGTCCGTTCTTTCAGGACTGGACCCTTCGATGCACAATACCAACGGTACCGCGACTGGAACGACCGCTGCCAACATGGACAACCGTTCTGACGACAAAGGGCCTGAGCCGGAAGCGCTGACCATTGGTGAGATCGCGGGTCAAATGTATGCCTTCATTGGCATGGAACGCCAGAACGGACTCTTGATGTATAACATCACCGATCCTAACAACCCCTATTTTGTGGGTTACACAAACGCGGCTGCCAGTGGCCTTACCTCGCCTGAGAACATGCTCTTTATCGCCGCTGCGGACAGTCCTACAGGCACGGCGCTGCTGCTGACCGGTCATGAGGGGTTTACGGCTGCGAATGGTGATGTGACCGTGTCAGGCATCAGTGTTCACGCCGTGCCGGAACCGTCTCGTGCCCTGCTGGGCATGCTGGGCCTGGCATTCATCGCATTGCGCCGCCGCCGCGCTTAATTTTTAGCCATAAAGTCTGTGTTGTTGCAGGCACGGGGAGCTTCGGCTTCCCGTGCTTTTTCATGCCTGTGGCAGCGAATATCTCGTTGGATTCAAAAGGTGCTGCTCCAGAATGCGCACCTCTCCAACCGGCAGCCACTCCAAGGCGGCACCCTTGGAGGGAACATCAAACTAGGTCGGGCTTTAGTTCAGCCTGGTAGAACGCTTGCACGGGGTGCAAGAGGTCGTGAGTTCGAATCTCGCCAGCCCGACCACGGTTAACAAACCATCCGTGACTAAGACACGGACGATTTCCGTGGCTCGCGGAAGAAGAGCAGGAAGACCACCAGCACCGTCACGGCGATCCATGCGGGCGTGGCCCAGATGGCGGACCAGTCGTGGGTGATGGCTCCATTCGGCGTGGCCAGTTTGTGCTGATCCATGAAGTAGCCGGCGAGGTAGGTGCCGACGAGGGAGCCAAAGCCCCACAGGATGATGGCGATGAGGCCCTGCGCGGCTCCACGAGTGCGTTCGTTGGCTTCGCTATCGACGTAAAGCTGTCCGGCGATGAAGAGGAAATCGTAGCAGACGCCATGCAGCAGGATGGCCCCGAAGATGAGCACGGTGCCGCTGCTGGCAGCACTGGCGCTGAGCATGAAGTAGCGCACGGCCCAGGAGAAGATGCCGAGGAAGATGGTCTTTTTGTAGCCGAGCTTTTTGAGCATCAGCGGCAGCAGCATCAGAAAGAGGATGTCGGAGACCTGGGCCAGCGTCATCTTTTGCGCCATGTCCTCCCACTTCAACTGCGTGAGGTAGGTGCCCAGGTTCACGAAGTAGAAGTACAGCGGGATGCAGATGAGGAACATGCACAGGATGAAGATGGCAAAGGTGGGCTTCTTCAGCAACGCCAGCGCATCCAGGCCGAGGACTTCGCTCAGCGGCACGTTCTGGCCTTTTTTCCTCGGCGGTGTGTGCGGCAGCGTCAGGGCAAACAGGCCAAACACCAGCGAGGTGCCGCCTGCCAGATAGTATTGCAGCGATGACTGCTCGGCCTTCAACTGACTGAGCACCACGCCCCCGGCGATCCAACCCACAGCGGAGAAAATCTTCACGAAGGGGAAGTCCTTCTTCGCGTCTGCCAGGTGGGTCATGGAGATGGAATTGCCCAAAGCCAGCGTCGGCGCGTAGAGCGTGCAGTAGAGGATGAGCGTGGGGTAGACACTGCCAAAGGTCTTCAACTGCGGGACGTAGAACATCAATAAGCCCCCGGCGATGCCGAGCACGGCGATGATTTTCTCCGAGGCAAAGAAGCGGTCAGCGATCAACCCCACGATGAAGGGCGAGAGGATCGCACCCCATGCGAACGCTCCATAGGTCGCGCCGATTTCGGTGCCGGTGAAGCCCAGAGTTCCGAGGTAGCTGCCCAGTGTCATGTACCAACTGCTCCAGATGAAGTACTGGAGGAACATGAAGAGGGAGAGCTTGATCTTGAGGGAGGATTGCATGGTGTGCGCGTTGTGGGTAAAAGTTTCACTTCATGCCGTCGGCGGCGGACCAGGGCTCGATGAGCTGGAGGTTCTGCTTCTGAAGCGCCTGATAGCAGGCAGGTAAATCTAAAATCTGCAATACCTGCGGCAGCATGAAGGCTGTGGGCCACTGCTGGTCTTCATGAGACGCGAGCTCATGGAAGGAGGTGAGCGCATGCTTCAGCGTGACCTGCTTCACGCCGGGGCTGAGCACTGCGGCCAATGCTGCAGGCACAGCGCCCCAGCCCTGACCGGCGAGGTGAATCTCCGTGTGACCAGCAGCGGCGAGAAGCTGGATCACGCGCAGCACGTCAAAGACGCGCTGGCCCAGCAGTGGGCGGTCCAGCATCTGGCTGTAGGCGGCGTAGAAGTAGTGGCTGCCGTAGAGGCCGAGGAATTGATTCGCGCCGCAGGTGTCGGGCTGGGAGTCGCCGATGCCGCGCACATCGCAGGCGAAAAAGGCGGCGTTGGGTGTAGCGGCGATGAGTTCCTGCACGAAGGGATCGCTGCGCAGTTCGGCATCAGCCGAGCGGTGGGAGATATAGAGCACGGCTTTGCTCTGCCCACGTGGCAGGCGCGAGGTGAGTGCTTCCGCGCTCAAGCGCGTGACCAAGGCGTGAATCATCGGCTCCGTCTCCACGGCGTAGGTGCAGTAGCCTTTGGTGGGATACTTGCGTGAGCCGACGCTGCGCAGGATGCGGTAGTCCGGCGGAGATTCGACGAGTGCAGGCAGCTTCAATACTTCACGCACAGCTTGTTGCAAAGCTGCACCGCTCAGCGGCTTGCGCTTGGCGGCCAGATCGTCCGCCTTCTCACGCGTGAAGCTCATCAGCGTGCGCGAGCCCGACTCCGCCACTTGTCCCTTGGGCGTGCAGAGCAGGTCCGCGTCTTTTTCGATCGTGATCGCCGGTTCGGCGGCTGCGGCAGGAATGCCGGTGGCTTTGCCAAAGAAGCGATACATCGCCTCGCGATTGGACTGCGTGTAGCCGTGCGGATCGGGGCCGATGTGAAGCTGGATGTTCTCCGGCTTGCCGAGCAGCGTGTAGAGTTTCTTCAGGCGCTCGTAGGATTCCGTGGAGCCGCGATTGTCGAAGAAGTCCTTCTCCTGCGCCAGGATGATGACCGGCTTGGGAGCCATGGCAGCGAGGAAATCGCAGTGATCGAGATCCTGCGCCAGCACACGCGGCGGGCACTGCTCCATGTCCTGCGGGAGTTCGTTTTCGGCACCGCGGCGGAAGGTGGTGATGAAGCAGGAGGGCGCGCCCATGGTGAAGCGTGGCTCCAGGCCACAGAGCCAGGTCGTCTGTGTACCGCCGCCGGAGTTGCCGGTGATGCCGAGATGCTGCGGGTCGATCTCCGGCCGCGTGAGCAGATAGTCCAGCGCACGAATCCCATCCCACGCGAACCAGGTGCCGAGAAACTCACCGACGAGCGTCTGCGGTGCGCCCATCTGATTGTGCTCCGTGGTGCCACCGCCGAGGCGGGAGCCGAGCTTCTCATTCAAATACTGGAAGCGCTCGCCCTGGCCGACGGGATCGATGAGGAAGCAGACCTGCCCCTGCCGGGCGAGGCCCTGCGCAAAGCTCTGGTAAGCCTCCGCCGCCTTGCCATTGAGCGAGTGGCCGCAGACGCCGATCACGCCGGGCACCTTGCCCTTGCTGTTTGGCAGGTAGAGATTTCCCGTGACCAAATAGCCGGGGCGGCTTTCAAAGACGATGTTTTCAATGCGGTAGCCATCGCGCTCCAAGGTCTTCGTGACCTTCGCATTGAGAGGTGTTTTTTCCGGCAGCGGGCCGAAGCACTGACGAATGCGCTCCTGCACCGACTTCACGTAGGCCTCGGCATCCGCCTTGGTTTTCAAAGCTTCGCGTTTTGCATTGCCACGCTGCTCCGCAGCACGCACCTCGGCCACCAGCCAGTCCTGCATCATGCGGGGGAAGCGGTTCAAAGCGGGAACGGCGGACGCTGGAACTGTGGCTGCCTTTGCGGCCGTTTGAGCCAGGGTGGTGCCTGTGCTGCCGAAGAAGGATTGGAGTACTGGCAGGCTCATCAGGCCCAGACCGGTGGTTTGCAGAAAGTCACGACGGCTGGGAAGGTGAGAGGTGTCCATGAGAGGTAGCTTGATGAATATCGGAACCAATGTGCGTTTCTTTCCCATGCACACGCCTGCTACTCCAAATCGTCGTCAATTTCTTAGCACTGCCGTTCCTTTCATTGTCTCCGCCGCCACGCTTGGCCGTGCGGGAGCCGTCTCGCCGAATGAGAAAGTACGCCTCGCCTGCATCGGTGTGGGCGGGCAGGGGACGAGCAACCTCCGGGCGCTGATGGCGGACGAACGCGTGCAGGTGGTGGCCATCTGTGATGTGGACTCCCAGCACGCCGCCGCTGCCGCGAAGCTTGCCGGACTGCCCGAGGGCGCGATCTTCAAAGACTTCCGCGAGGTGCTGGCGCGCAGCGATGTGGACGCCGTGATGAACGCCACGCCCGACCACTGGCACTCGAATGTGGCCATCGCTGCGGCGAAGGCGGGGAAGGATCTGTATTCAGAGAAGCCCCTTGGGGCCAGCATCGTCGAAGGCCGCGCCATCTGCCGGGCGGTGGAGGAAAACAAGCGCGTGCTGCAGTGCGGCACCTGGCGGCGTTCCGGCCTGAAGGTGCGCATGGCCTGCGAGCGTGTGCGCAATGGCTACATCGGCACGCTGAAGGAAATCGAGATCGGCGTGCCGGGGAAGTTTGCCATCCGAGGCGGCTACACCGGTCTGGAGGCCACCGAGGCCGTGCCTGCTCACCTGGATTATGCCATGTGGCTCGGCCCAGCGGCGGAGCAGCCCTACACGGCGGCGCGCTGTCATTTCAACTTCCGCTGGATCGAAGCCTATGCCCCCGGCTACATCACCGACTGGGGTGCTCACTTCCTGGACGTGGCCCAATGGGGCGCCGGCATGGACGAAACCACCCCCACCGAAGTCAGCGCCACCGAGGTGAAGCGCCGCGACAAGGGCATCTACGATGCCGCCGAGAGCTTCCGCATCGAGTATCAGTACAACAATGGTGTACGCGTCATCATGACCAGCACGGACGACAAGACGAAGTGGGGCACCCGCTTCATCGGCAGCGAGGGCTGGATCTACACTGAATCCGAAGTCCTCAAGGCCAGCGATGACAACATCCTGCGCGCCAAGCTCAAGGACAGCGACGTGAAGCTCTACGAGTCCAAGAACCACCACCGCAACTTCATCGACGCCGTGTACTCCCGGGGCCGCACCGCTGCCACCGCCGAGATCGCCCAGCGCGCCGCCACCACCTGCCACATCGGCGCCATCTCCGCCGTGCTGAAGCGCCCCCTGAAGTTCGATCCCAAGGCCGAGCGCTTCGAAAACGACGAGCAGGCCAATCAGATGCTCCTCCGGCCGATGCGCGAGGCATGGAAGATCGCATGAAAAAAGTTGCCCAGTTGCGCCACAACTGGCTTCTCCCAACGTCCCTCGCTTTCCCCAACCATCTCTCAGCTGCAGGCATACGGCTTCAAACCTCTTAATCGTCAGATTAAGAAGGATTTATGTATTATTAACACATCTTAATCATATATTCCTATCTTCCAAGAAGACGCGGCAGTCAGGCCCCAGAGAATGGGCTCTTCCCACCTCAGGGCCATGCCATTCTCCTTTGATCTGGGCAGGCCCAACCCCCGGCCACCCCGGACAGCCGGGACGGACTGTCCTCCGCAAGTCACCCACCCGGCGCACGGACGGCCTGAGGTTGCCCCTCGGCTTCTTGGAGAGTCGGCTTTCACGCTGCCCTCTGGCTGTGGAACAATGGATGGAGACCAGAATTGCACAAGCAAATGCACCTTCAATCCACACAGGATGAGCTGAATAGATATTATTAACACATCTTAACCATATATTATTCAAGGGGCAAAAATCGAGGAAAGAAGGCTAGGTGTATTCCTCAAAAACTCGGAACGAGTCTCCAAGTCAGGGGCTAGGCCACGGCTCCGGTCCCGCCTCACGGAACGAGGCAGGTCGAGGACCGCCACAGGCAAATGGACAGAGGAGGCTCCGCATCAGGCAGTGGCAGTTTTCACCCCAGAAGCCTGATTTGAAAAAGGCTCACTCCATGGCTTCCCAGACAACGACTTCGAAACGGTAATGTTCTTCACCGAGTGCCTTGGACAGACCTGGAGACACCCTCACATTCAGGACCACGTTCGACTTCTCCAAAAGCAGCTGACAGCGTTCGTTTGCAGAGATCGAAATCTTCGTTTGGGAGGGAATGAAGTCTCCGCAGATCACCGGCGCTTCTCCCTTCGGATCAAAAATCACGGTTCCTTCCACCTTGTGAGAAGTGATCAAAATGGCTCTGGAGACAAAGTGCCCCGCTTTGCGCAGGGATTCGCGCAGTTTTTTGGTCAGGACTGAGTCGCTCATGAGTTGCTCAGGGTTCGGTAAGAAGTGGGCGCAGGATTCAAGCCTCACGGGTAGCAGGATTTTCACCATCCCACTTTTTTTAAATGAAAGTTTTAGTCACAAGCGTTTGGAAAATAGCCATCCCGTCTCCGGGAGCCAGTACCTCCGGCCTGGCCTTCCTGCCCACAGCCCCCGCTCGGTGTTGGAGCATGCACCCGCGCAGCCATCCAGAGCACGCAAGAACGCGGCAGCGTCGTGGAGTGCGGTGGCACAGAGGCAGGCAGCACCTTGCCTCGGCGACACCGCTTTGGGGCGGGTGAGGGGTGTTCTACGGCCTCAGAGCACCGTCCCGCCGGCGAAAAGCGGCGTCGCGCCCAGGCTTGCCTGTCCTGCGTAGCTTTAGCGTAGAAGGGCCGCACGCAGTCCAAGACGCTCCGCGACGCTTGATCGCGTTGCTGCCATTCCAAGCAGGAGGGCAGGGAGGCCTCTCTTTTGAAATCACATGCCTCTTGCTCACGAACCGGCGCTTGGGTTAGCTTGGCGCATTAGAATGGCAAATCTCCCTCAGCGATTAAGACGCTGGGACAAACCCAGCAAATCAGTTCACCATCCACCTGTCAGACGACTTGCCATGCGTATCTTTTTAAACACGCTTTTGCTGATTGTTCTCGCAGCGTGTTCCGAGTGGTCGTACGACACCCAATGGAAGAGCGGCGATTTTCGTCTCATCGCCATCGACACCCTGTCTCAGATGACCCTATTGCACGAGCCTTCGTCAATGTTCCTCGTCGAATCGACAATCTTCGCTGTCGGAGACGACGAAAAGCACATCGTTCTCAAGCAGCATCCATCAACCGAAGGCGGAAGGGAGTTCGATCGTTCAGTCACGAATTACTTCATTGTTGCGCGAGACAAGACTGTGCGAGGACCGCTCACCAAAGAACAGTTTGATGCCTTAAGCACCTCGCTTTCGTTGCCGCCATTCACCAAAGTTTTCGACGAGCTGCAATGAACCGAACGCCGCCCAGCTAGACGCTGCAGCGCCCCCCCCACCACCTGCGCACCCACCCCATGAGCAAACTTCGCGTTGAGAGCTTCACCCTCTCCCTTGATGGCTTCGGCGCAGGCCCGGACCAGAGCCTGGAGAATCCGCTGGGCATCGGCGGCACGGCCCTGCATGGCTGGGCCTTCCCGACGCGCACGTTTCAGACGCAGCTCTTCGGCAAGGAGGGCGGAGAGACCGGGATCGATGACGACTTCGCGGCGCGCGGTTTCCACAATGTGGGCGCCTGGATCATGGGCCGGAACATGTTCGGACCCGTGCGCGGCCCCTGGCCGGATGAGAGCTGGCGCGGCTGGTGGGGCGACAACCCTGTCTATCACAAGCCGGTGTTCGTGCTCACCCATCACCCGCGTGCGCCCCTCGTCATGGAAGGCGGCACCACCTTTCATTTCATCACCGAGGGCATCCACGTCGCGCTGGAACGCGCCCGCGCCGCCGCCAGCGGCCAGGACGTCCGCATCGGCGGCGGTGCCTCCACCATCCGGCAATACCTGCAGGCGCGCCTGATCGATGAACTCCACCTCGCCACCTCCCCCGTCCTCCTCGGCGCAGGCGAGCGCTTGTTCGAAGGCGTCCACCTGCCGGATCTGGGTTACACCTGCACCCAGCATGTGGCATCGGAGCGGGCGACGCATGTGGTGCTTAGTCGCACATAAACTCAAACTAGCCGTGATTCCCGCGACCTGGGAGGCTCAGTTTGGCTTCGAGGCATCGGGTGGCAGCCGGCTTATCTGCTGCAGTGATTGCCAGTCAACGAGCTGGAAGTGAAAGCGATCGACATAGGTGCTCCCGAGCCGTCCAGCTGGGAACATGACCACCTGGAGCATGATCCTCGATTCCGATAAGAACAACTGGCAGCCCTCGATGGCGGAGAGGGTTATCTGCTTTGTGGTCGGAAAGAAATCGCCTCGAACGCTCAAGTGTTCGTCTGGGGTGTCAAAAACAACCATTCCTTCCGCGTTGTGAGGGGCCAGCAACATGGCGGGCAATTCCATTGAATCTGCGTGCTGCAGGAGTTCTCGAAGTTCTCTCGGAGTTGAAGAATGGGGCATCGCAGAGTTGTAATCTGGTGGAGATTCTCAGGCCCAAACTCCCATTGGACTGAGTTTCTCTAGGCGAAGGAAGCTGGTGAAGTGTTTAATAACGAATTCGAATTATCTAAAGAAGGCACTGGGTTTACAAGTGTTTAATCTTTATTTGCGTCATAATTATAAAAAACTCACTGAGTCTCGTCGCGCTCTTTGGCTAGTCGTTCATTTGGCAAACCCGCGAAGATGCCCCGGGGCGTCAGCACGTCCACGCTACGACTCCTCGGCCGGGCGGCTCAAAGGTCAGCAGCACGAACGGCAGGCTGCCCCTGCCGCTTGATTCATGCACAGCCGCATGCCGAACCACTGGCGATAGGAAGGCATGAAACCCACTGCGCTTCGTTTGCTGCTCACCTTCAGTCTGTTATGCCCCCTGTCTCTCACCGCTGCTGACAAGGACAAGAAAGCGGCCAAGTCCGAGCCCACTGCGCCAACCGATCACGAAGCAGCGGCACGGCTGCAGGTGTTTCTCGACCGGGCAAACTTCGGACCGGGGAAGATCGACGGTCGTTTCGGCGGCTTTTCGGAGAAGGCGCTGGGCTTGTATCGGGAGGCGCACAACCTCCCGCCGCTGCCTGCCGCACCCGCTGCCGCCAAGGTGGAAGGCCAGCCCGAGAAGACGGTCCCGCTGCCGGATCTCTCCGACATGGATCTGGCCAGCGTGAAGAAGGTGTTCATCGAGTATGTGGTGACGGAGGCCGACGTCAAAGCCACGGGCAAGCTGCCGCAGGAGGTGCCGGAGATGGCCGAGCTGAAATGGCTTCCCTATGCCACTGTGGCAGAGTCCGTTGCAGAGATATTTCACGTGGATGTCGATTACCTCAAAGAGCTGAATCCCGGCAAGCTGGAAGCCCTCAAAGCCGGCGACACGCTCAAGGTGCCCAATGTGGAGCCCTTTGACGTGGGCGGCGTGAAAGCGCTGCCGCTGCTGGATCTACTGGCCATGAAGGATGCGGAGGCGGATGATGATAAGGGCAAGAAAAAGCAGAGCGCTGGCAAAGAGAACGACAAGCCCAAGTCCAAAGACGCCAAGGGCAAGAAGGAGCCCAAGGTCGGCCCGCTGTCGCCCGACCAGATCGCCATCAAGGTGGACACGAAGGACAACATGCTGCGTGTGTTTGAGAAGGAAAAGCTCGTCGCGGCTTACCCGGTGACCATCGGCTCTGCGCAGACGGTGTCCCCGCTGGGCGAGTGGAAGGTCAAGGGCATCGCCCGCCTGCCGGACTTTCGCTATGACCTGGCCTTTCTGAAGACCGGCGAGCGTGGCGACAAAACTTACCTGCTCGCCCCCGGCCCGAACAATCCGGTGGGCGTGATCTGGGTGGCCCTGAACAAGCCCGGCATCGGCCTCCATGGCACCAGCGATCCCGACGCCATCGGCCGCAGCGCCAGCCACGGCTGCGTGCGCCTGGCCAACTGGGACATCGCCCGCCTGGCCACCCGCGTGCGCGCCGGCGTGGTGGTGTCGATCCATTGACCCGCACCCGCCGCTTCGCCAGCCATTGCCAATCAACGGCCACAGGGCAGGGGAGCACCGCCCCACCCTGCGCACCGCTGCCAGTCGGTCAAGCCGGAGGGCCAAGTTGCCGAGTTGCCATCCCTAAAGGTGGAAACTCGGCAACTTCTCATGGGGAGGATAGCCGTCCCGGCTGTCCATGGGAGACAGCGCCTCCGGCCTGTCCTTCAGGGCAACTGCCGCCTTCGGGTGTGAAGTCTGAAGGCGGGACGCCTCAGTCCATAGTCAGGCCGGAGGCCCAACCTCCCAGTCCCACTGCTGGCAGTCTGAGGGCAGGAGTGGCGGCCGGCTTGACGGAAGGCCCGCAGTGTGATGAACTCCTCGTTCATGAGAAGAGTCCTTGTCTTTCTTGCCTTGTACTCGTGCGTTCTGCCAGCCGACGCTGGCAAAGCCCCCAAGAGATCGACTGCTCCTGCGGCCTCGTCTGGAGAGGATTTAGGCATCACCACGTTGCATTTTGATCCCGCTGACATTCAGATTCTCAGCGCCCATTACACGCTGCTCACAGCCCCCGCCCGCGACGCAAAGACCCGTCTGGCCAGTCTGGTCGCCGACAATGGGTTTGCGACTTTCGTGGTCTCCGATTGGGTTTGCGACGCAGCCCTGGAAATGGGCCAGGACAGCCAAACACTCGGAGCTGCCCTTGGAAGTTCCACGGGTGCAGGGCTGCTTAGTCCCAACCCGTTGGTGGCTGGCAGTCTCGTGGCGGGGTTGTCAGAAGACCGAGGCACCCTGACGGTGGAGTATTTGTACAAAGGCAAGCTCTGCCGAAAAAGGGGGGACTACGGGACAGTGCTTGTGCTGCCATGAGGGGCAAATGCCCCACCATGCGCTCCGCAACCACCCATCGGGCAGGCAACTCGGCAACTCCTTCTGCCCGGCCTCCCGATCCCACTGCTGGCAGGCTGAGGGCAGGAGTGGGCGGCAAACTACGGCAAGGTCCACATTCTGTCATGATGGGCATTGCCGAAGAATTAGAACCATGCTTAGATGTTTCCATGAGCGACGAAGCAACGCGGCGTGCAATGAGTCTTGAGTTTGTGGCGAAACTTCAAGGCGACCCCTTGGAGAAGCGCTGCGCACGGGCCACTGTGTGGTGCAGCGGCGACCTGCCGCCAGCCAGCGGAGAAATCCTCTGTGAACCCTCCCTGGATCAGGTGACCCGGGGTCTGTTCGAGCCCGACGACTCAGCCTCTCTGGAAACTCTGGCATCCACGGCCCGCTACCTTTCGCTGGAAATTCCGCATCTCCTGCCGATTCGGGTCACGGAGATTCACACCGATAGCGAAGACCCCCATTTTCATTTTGAAGTGACCGGCCCCGCCACCAAATTGCGTCTGCCAGAAGCGTAAGAGCGGGCTCCTTCGCGGTCCATCTGGCTGTGAGACCTGCACGCTTGGAAAGCCCCTCGTCATGGGGTTGGGGTGGTCACCCCATGGTGAGAAAGACGGTTGCTGGTTAGTCTTGAACTGAGGGCAGTGTGAATCTGCCTTCGTTCCCGACTTATGAAATCCCATCCATTGATCCTCCTTGCTGCGGTGCTGGTCTGCTACGGCCCTGCCGTCGCCCAGAGCGGCATCCCACGCGCCTTGGAATATCAGCCCAAGGCGAGTGAGACGAGCACGGTGCATGACGGCATCGTGTTCTATCGCGGCCAGACCTACCTCATTCGCCACAGCCGTGCGGCGCTGGTGGATGTCACCTTGGTTCCAAAGGGGCAGGTGCTGACCGCAGCGGGGCGGCTCGTGCCGCTGCCGTCTGATTTTGCCAATGCCACCACCCCGACGCTGCGCGAGGGACTCTTCGCCGTGCTAGGACAGGCTTATCTGATCCGCCACGGCCGCATGCAGCGGGTGAATGCAGAGCTGGTGCCGGAGGGGAAGGTGCTGACGGCGCAGGGCCAGCTCGTGCCGCTGCCTTTGGACTTCAGTGGTTTTGTGCTGGACCGTGCGCCGGATGGCACCGTGCTGCAAGCGCCGCTCGTCCAGGCGGAGCCGCAACTGCTCTCGAGGCATGCGGGAGTGCCGCAGGCGCCCAGCGTCATTCCCCAGGCAGTCCCACAGGTGCTCTCGGGACAGGCGCGAGTGTCGCAGGCGCCCACCGTCATCCCCCAGCGCACGCAACGCAGGTTCACGCCGATCAGCCTTGATTTGCCGCAAGTCGCCGCAGCCCCGGCAGCCGACTTGCCACGCGTCGCGGCAGCCCCAGTCGCCCCGATAGCCGAGGAGATCCGCTCCGCCATGCCACTGCCGGCAAACCTCCTCCCGCCAGCACCCGCAGCCAAGTAAACCCCGTGATGTGCCCGGATGGGAAGAGGTGGCCCACCCTTACCTGAATGCCGTTCGGTCAAGGGCGATCCCCGCGCCATGATGCACCGCAGGCCAACAATCCGCCACGGCGAGGTATCAACCATTTCCACCCTTTCAACGCCTGGGTATTCGCGCAGCCGCCATTGTCCACCCTGGCAAGCCGGAGGCTTGCGCTACAGTCAGAGGCTCGCCGAGGAGACGCCTCCCTTATTCCACCTTCTATGCGGAGAAATGTAACGCTGAAGTAACGCGTAGGACGGCGCGCACGCGATGAACACCAGCGGGCGAAACTTCACCAATTTCTCCAATTTCTCCGGGGGGGGGTACGCACAAGGCAGTGCGACAGGGGAGAAACCGGCACAACTTCCACATTTTCAACGGGGGAGTGTGTACAAACAGAGCTGCTCTCCATGTGGCTGAACCTGTAGTGTAGGGATGATGGCAGGGCGGCCGCCTGACCGGGTGTGTCACCTCACCGCTGATCCTCAGCTCGCTCAAGGGTTCTGAGATTGTCAGGTGGCTGTCGTTGTTGTCCAACAGGGGTTTGAGACTCGCAAAACAAGGCATCCTGTTTTGCCCATGATCAGGCATTTCATACCACAGACTGACATACCATCCGCTCCCGCAGGGCATGAAGCCGAGTACCGCGCGGCCCATGCGTTGTGCCTTTCACCGCCATCAGGACGGCGCACCTTTTTGAGCGCCTGCGGATACGACAGACCCGAATTCACGGACCCGACGCAGCGGTTCCCTACCATCCCTGAGGTGCCGCAGCACTGGTAGGGACGCGCTGTGCCGCGTCCGAAGAATCCTTCGTCCCAGCATGGGCTGCTGGCTCAAAGCGTTCCCACCTTTCCTAGAGCGCCCGCCTTTCAGCGCTCGTGTCAACGGTTCGCTCGCACTCAGGTCAACACCCGCATGCACACATCCCCCTGGCGAGACGGGAGACAGGGGGGCGCACCCCTCCCATGAATGACCTGCGCGAATACCCAGGCGTTGAAATGGTTGAAATGACCGCCTTGGACGGGCTGCACGCGGGTATCTCCCCCCGGAGAAATTGGAGAATTTGGTGAAGTTTCCCGGTGGCCCCCCCCCTCGCAGGAATCCCCCTGGCGCACTGCGTTGTGCGTACACACCCCCCCGTTGAAAATGTGGAAGTTGTGCCGGTTTCTCCGGCGTCAGGGGAGGGGGGCTGCCTCACGAAGCTGGGATGAGCCCGCAGCAGGCGGGCGCAGCCACCCGTCTGGCCGGAGGCCCCAAGTTGCCGAGTTTCCACCTCTAGGGATGGCAACTCGGCAACTTTTCCAGCCAGCGTCCCAGCGGTCTTGGCCGGTCCGGGGAGCCGGGAAGGGGGCTTCGCTGGGAGCCGCCACGGTCCATGGTACGAAATAACAAGCTTCTTGCGCACCAGCCGACACCTTTGTTACCGTTGCCCCATATGACAACAAATCCGTCAGCTACAAAACGGTTGGGACTAACCCAACACATCTGTTCACCAGCCACCTGTTAGGCGTTTCCTCGCGTCTTCTGAGAACGAAAGCCAGCTAACCAGACTCCAATGCGCAGCGAGTGCCAGTTCTTTATGTCTGCCGAGGACGAATCTGAGTTCATCGCACACGCCACGACGGCGCATCCGCTTACCCTCAGCAGCGAGGGCCCTATCTCCGCGCTGTTCTGTTCTCATGGGTCTATTCAGTTTCTCCGCAGCCAGCGCTACGGCTCAACCCTCACTGCCGGGCGAATCGCTCTCGCAACGACTGGCCTCGACGGCGAGTGTCTGTTTCCCGACACCGCTCCGAGCCTTGAGCGCATCTATCGTCAGCTACGCCGCTGGTTGCAGAAGCACTACACAAACGACCTCGTGGCTTACAGCGAAGCTCTTCCGCTCGAACGCCGCAAAGTTGTTCGATACCCCAGCTTTTGGCTGGCACCTCACGCCCGCAGTTGGTTGCTTAGTCATGCCGATGCCGTCCTCAGACAGTTCCTGACCGGCACTGTCGTTTTCATGCCGAGTCCATCCCATGCAACCGGAAACAAAACGGATGCATGAAACGGCTCGTATATCATCTGTCGTGTCATAGGCGGTTGCCAGCGCCCCCCTGCGCTGCCCTTCGGGTTGCCTTCTGCAAGTCATGTCGGTTGATGCGAGTTCCCACTCGCACCCTACGGGCAGCCTTTGGCTGTCTATCTCGCTCCGCTCGGTTCGTTCCATTCCCGCTCGCCGTCGCCTGATCCATAACTTTCGCCCAGCCTCAATACGCCGCTCGCCATGAATATGAACTTTGACAATCCATTCGTGATCCTCGCGGTCTTTGTTTTTGCTGTGTCCGCTGTCGCCTCAGTTTTTGGCCCTGCTCGCTGGAACACCGAGAAGCCCAAGCTTAAGTTTGCCCTCATTGGCGGATTGCTCCTGCTCGCAGGTGTTGCGACATTTCTGTTTGCACAATCCTAGCAGACTGTCGGACTTAGAAAATAAAGGCGTTGAGAATCGGCTGTACTATTTTCGATTCATCACGACACACCAGGAATTGAGCCCGTCTTCGCGGAGGCGGGCCAGCCCCCCTTTCCTCATTTTTCGCAGAGAAATGTAACGCTAAAGTAGCGCCAAGGGTGGCGCGCATGCGATGAACGACAGCGGGCGATTCTTCACCAAATTCGCCCATTGGCAGAGCATTCAGGGGGTATGTGCAGAGCAGGGATTTCAAAAATGAACTGGAATGGGGCCACCAGCAGCGACCGACTCGCCCATTTGTTAGTGCATATAGGTTGCGTTAATGTATCATTTAATGCAATATGTTTGCGTTATAGAACTTCACCCACTGATGCACCTAATGACACCGAAGCTCCCTGTCACCGTCCTCTCCGGCTTCCTCGGAGCTGGGAAAACCACCTTGCTCAATCACATCCTGCGAAACCGCGAGGGACGCAGAGTTGCCGTCATCGTCAATGACATGAGCGAGGTCAATGTGGATGCCCAGCTTGTGAAGGCAGGCGATGCCCAGCTCTCCCGCACCGAGGAGAAAATGGTGGAGATGAGCAATGGCTGCATCTGCTGCACGCTGCGTGAAGATCTGCTCAAGGAAGTCTCAAAACTGGCTCGCGAAGGCCGCTTCGACGCTCTGCTCATCGAGTCCACAGGAGTCTCCGAACCGATGCCAGTGGCCGAAACCTTCTCCTTCACGGACGAGTCTGGTCGCAGTCTCGGCGACCTCGCACAGCTCGACACCATGGTCACCGTGGTCGATGCGCGGAACTTTCTCAACGACTACTACGGCACTGAAGAACTCAGAGATCGTGGACAGCAAGTGTCAGAAGAAGATGGCCGCACCATCGTGCATCTGTTGACTGATCAGATCGAGTTTGCCAACGTCATCCTCATCAACAAGACAGACGCCGTGAACGCTGAGGAACTGCAGGACATTCGCGGAGTCATCCAAGCTCTGAATCCGAAAGCGAAAGTCCATGAAACACGCCAGTCGGAAGTGCCTCTGAGCGCGGTGCTAAACACCGGCCTCTACGAACAAGAGGAGTCTGAGCAAGCTGAAGGCTGGCTGGACTCCCTCAAGGGTCATACACCCGAGACCGAGGAGTATGGCATCAGCAGCTTCGTGTTTCGCGCACGGCGTCCGTTTCATCCGCAGCGGCTCCAGGAACTGCTCAACGCCACCTGGGAAGGCGTGATCCGCGCCAAGGGCATGTTCTGGCTGGCCACGCGCATGGAAATCGCCGGTTATCTCTCCCAGGCCGGCGTCCTGCGTGACACCCGCGCCTTTGGCTTCTTCTGGAGTGCCGTCAGCGAGTCCGAATGGCCCCAAGACGAGCAATCCCGCACAGAAATCCGCCATCACATCGACGCCCTCTATGGCGACCGCCGCCAGGAAATTGTCATCATCGGTCGCGACATGAACCAAGCCAGCCTCATGACCCAATTCGACGCCGCACTGCTCACCGCAGCCGAATTCGACCAAGGCCCCGATGCCTGGATGCAACTGCCTGATCCTTTTCCAGAATGGCTTCCGAATGAGCCTCACACGCACGCTGCGTGAGCCATTTCGCAGGATGTCCCGGCGGCCTTGGCCGGGGAGCCGGGAAGGGGACTTGCACAAGGATGCCCGCCACTGTCCGCGATACGAAATCACAAGCCTCTTGCGCACAAGCCGGCACATTTGTTAGCTTTGCCCACTATGGCAACAAATCCGCCAGCTATAAAGCGGTTGGGACAAGCCCAAAACATCTGTTCACCATCCACATATGGGAACTTGATCAGCAAGGCTGGACAGTTTGACGGACATGTGAGCAACGCAGACGCCTTCGCCGCCCCATCAATGGAGGGCACAGTGTATGCCGCCTAAAAACAACAAGGGCGAACAAAACGGATGCAGACAGGAGGCTCGTATCACATCTGTCGTGTCATCGACGCGTCCTGCTCGCCGTCGCCTGATCCGAGACTTTAGGCGTTCTCCAATTCCCTAGACCATGAAGCTCCGGACCTTCCTTTCGATCAGCGTTACAACAGCAAGCCTCTTGCTAAGCGGGTGCGTTGGCTACGTGCCTTCTTTCTCGAAAGTGCCAGTTAGTGGAAAACAGATCACCAAGAGCGACGCAGACTTTATCGTGCCGGGAAGGACGACGCGTGCCGAGGTCATCCGAAAGCTCGGCACGAAACACTGCCGCGAATCCCTCCTCATTGCCGCGATGGGTTACGGATGGGAGATGCCAGGGGGTTACGGCTTCTTTTTCTTAATGGACAGGATGAATGCAGCTGGCGACGTCTGGGAACTGACCCGATGGCGAGCCCTGTTTCTGGCGTTCGACTCGCACGACGTGGTGACTCGGAAGGAATTCGTCAAGTTGAAGGGCAACCGCACACTCGATGATCAACTGGAAAAGTGGGCAGGCTATCGTTTTTCCAAAACGCCACCACAGTGAACACCAAAACGCCGAACAAAACGGATGCTGGCGGGAGACTCGGATGGCATCTGCCGTGTCATCGGTGCCTGATGCGAAGCGTTAGGCCAGCACAAAGTACCGTAACTGAAGCATGCTGATGATGACCGAAGCAGAGTTGATCGCCACTGCGAATGCTTTGGTTGGCGAGTTCCGCACGAGCGCCGACTGCTCCGCCGGCGGCGTGGCCGCTGCAATCTTGTCAGCGTCTGGGCGGGTCTACACGGGTATCTGCGTGGATACTCAATGCAGCATGGGATTCTGTGCGGAACACGCGGCAGTCGCAGAGATGCTCAAAGCGCGAGAATCCGAGATTGTGCTAGTGGTCGCGGTTGCATCGGGCGGGAAGGTTATCGCTCCCTGTGGGCGCTGCCGCGAGCTGATGTGGCAGGTGAGCCCACGGAATCGTCATGCGATGGTTGTCATCGGTCCTGGCCATCAGGTCATGCTCGCAGAGCTGCTTCCACAAGGAGGATAAGCGCATGAAGCCTGTCTCTCCCGGCACTCCTCAGCCACCCGTCTGGCCGGAGCCCCAAAGTTGCCGAGTTTCCACCTCTAGGGATGGCAACTCGGCAACTTTTCCAGCCAGCGTCCCGCCGGCCTTGGCCGAGGAGCTGGGAAGGGGGGGGCTTTCACTGGGCGGCCGCTACTGCCCGTGATACGAAATCATAAGCCTCTTGCGCACAAGCCGACACTTTTGTTACCGTTGCCCACTATGGCAGCAAATCCGTCAGCTATAAAGTGGTGGGCACTCACCTAACACCTCTGTTCACCAGCCACCTGTTAGGCGTCGCTCGCGCGTCCTGAATCGTAAAGCCTTCACTCACCAATAAGACCTACACCGAACCAAATCCCAAATACCATGAACAACTTCGCTCTGATCCTCCTGTTTATGGTCGCAATGTTGGCTGTCCCCCTTTTTTTTCACCGGTATCGGACTGCTACCGCATCGCAACGCCGTCAAATTGTGTTCGCTGCGGTTGGCGCATTTGTCTTGGCCGGAGGGGTGCTTTGCTTCCTCGCATTCCGATGAGTGCAGGCCGCCATTCCAGTATGCGCTAAGTGCCCGGCATCTTTTTAAAGGGCAGGGGGTGACCGCCTTGGCCGGGGAGCTTCCTTGACGACCCGCTCACCGTGTGATGAACTCATCGCCCATGAGCCAAGCCCGCCTCTTTCTTGCTTGCTTGGCTTGCACGCTTACCGCCATGGATGCAGCTGCAGGGACCGCACCCCACCCAACGCAATCCCATCGCCGCGCGGCCCCGCGAAGAGGATCCAGTGTGGCAGTGGTGGCATGCCATGCGCAGCGTGAAGATCCGCCTGGCCTGGATGAGTGCCGGCAGCGATGGAGTGGTCGCCTATGAGATGTCCGAGATGCTTTCCGAAAACCCCTTGGCCATGAGCGATCTCCGAGCCTCCCTGGAAGGAAAAGTCACCGGCTCCGGCGTCGCGATCCCAGCCACCCTCGTCACCGACAGCCTCGCGGCGGCGCTTTCAGGAGATGGCAGGGGAGAAGGCCGGAACCGCCCGCCAGCGCAACTCGTCAGGAATCTCCCAGGAATCTATGACCCGTAGCCTTGGTGAGGTGCTGGGAAGGGGGCTTCGCTCGGAGCAGGGGCCATCGGTCAAAGCCTTGCCGCCGTCGTAGCGTTACCTGTCAGCGGCCTGCCGACTCGCATGCTTGATCACTTCCTGCTGCGCGCAGTTCACGCGCCAAGTGAGGCATGCGCAACGGATACAGTAACCTACTGAATTACAAATGAATACATCACGGGCATGTGCACTAAATGCCTGACATCTTTTTCTTTCTAGTCCTTGTCCGACCAAATGAGGGTGGTCAAAACCGTTGTACCCTCAAGAACAATCTGAGATAATCCAACAACCTTAAAATCACTTGAACCTGAGTCCTTGGAAGCCTTTTCGGCTGTGTCAATTAGGTCATCTACGCATATCTGCATGTCATAGGCCCACTCGGTTGAATCTGTTGGAAGATCCAGTTTGGCGGTCTGAGAGTAGGTAGGCATTTTGAAGAGGTGATAATTTAAAAAAAAACCGCCGAGGGTGAAAAACTCGGCGGGCTGTGTCCGGAAGCTATCATGCAACTGGACTGTGTCAGATTCACAATACGATTTCAGATTATCCGAGGCGGCCTACGTCGCAACTGCCAACTCCAAAATCCGACAAGGATGGCAACTCGGCAACTTTTCCAGCCAGCGTCCCGGCGGCCTTGGCCGGAGAGCTGGGAAGGGGGCTTCGTGGTAGAGCAGGGGCCATCGGCGAAAGCCCTGCCTCAATCGTAGCTTTACCTGACGGTGGCCAGCCGACTCGCAGGCTTGATCACTTCCTGCCCCCAGTTCACGCGCCAAGTGAGGCATGCGCAAGGGATGCCGTAACTTAATGAATTTCAGATATATACACAATGGGCATGCGTACTAAATGCCTAGCGTCTTTTTTAGAAGTCGTTTGAGCGATAGGGTAAGACGGGCTGTTTACTCTTGTCGTACCATCCAAAAATGTAGGTGATGCGACTGGAGCCACTGTGTGACTCAATGTTTTTCTCCGTGTCAATCAAGCGCCAGCCAAGACCAATGAGTTCGTTAGACGATTGGATGTCTGTGCAGGTGTGGAGGTTGTAGGGGCCTCCGTCTGGAAGACCAACCAAGATCTTAGCATACTCCTGATTGTCATCGTAACCCTTCATCGTTTGAAGGACAACCCATCCGTCGTTCAAATAACGGTTAACATCGTGTTTGAGGCATTCGCGGATCTCAGAAATATTTTGGAGAGAATTCATAAACGAAATTTAAAAACCCATAAGGCTATTACCCTTAGCGGTTGTTGTCTAGAAGATAGAAAGCAACCAGGCGGGCTGATAGGTTCAAAGATTGATCACTCCACAGATAAACGCCGTTTACAACCACCCACTTCCCAAATCTAACAACTTTACATTACATTGATTGACTCATGTAGCCTCATTTACTGCGTGTCTCATAACTGCCAGCCTTGCGCGGTTAGCTGATGTCTCGACGTCATCGACGCCCCTTTTGATTATTTCTTGACTATACCGCATTCTAGACAGGATGCTAGCCAGATCTTTCTTGTTGACATTCTCTTGAAGGTCATTCGATAAATAAAGTAATTCTTGGCACGATTTTTTAATTCTACGACGAAGCGGATTCATGATTTTTGGGGCTATTTGGTTAAGTGCTTTGAACATTTAAGCAATGTTAGAAACCTAAATGTCTGCCGTAGTCCCGGCTTTTCTGGCCCTGAGGGGCCAGAACAGCACCACCGCCCCAAGCCCCACCAAGAGGCAGAGGCAGCAGAGCACGCGAGACGGCAGGATGAGGTGCAACGCAATATTGGACCAGAGTCGCTTAGTTAGTTGAGGTTGATTTGCTGGGCTTCGAACTGGTTGGGGGTGAGGTAGCCGATGGCCGAGTGCTTGCGCTGGTTGTTGTAGTAGGCATCG
>Ga0209512_1001925_pt1 | contig 23722 bp, 25 predicted proteins | sample frozenSSSSmetaG_FD_184142 | JGI IMG/M metagenome (GOLD analysis project Ga0209512, IMG submission 184142) | Glacier valley bacterial and archeal communities from Borup Fiord, Nunavut, Canada, to study Microbial Dark Matter (Phase II) -... | ecosystem: Environmental > Aquatic > Freshwater > Ice >...
CCCTCCCCCAAAAAAAAAAGCCCCACCCCTTCCCTTCTTCTTCCCTTTCCTCCTCCCCCAAAGTAAACCTCTCGTTTCTCCAATTCGACCTCTGGATTTTCTTATTCTCCGCCATTCAGAAACTATCGCCATTACCACCTACGAAAGGGGTCTCTGCTCTTCGGCTCAGACGTTGCTTGACACCTTGCGGCACACCACAGCAATTGGCACCCGTGCGCTATCAGCGTTATCCAATTTTCCCGGAGCAACCTTGATGGGTTTTCGCTCTGCACGTGATTCAACCCGACCACCCTGCCACCTGCGACCGTCGCAGCGAATGGTGGGGACAACAACTCCCCTACAGGCGCTGCTGGGGTAAGAATCTCTCCTCTCTCCTCTCTCCTCTCTCCCCTCTCCTCTCTCCCCTCTCCCCTCTCCCCTCTCCCCCTCGTGTCGGTCGTCACTCTACCTGTCTACCTACCTCCCCGGGTGTCACTGCTGTCGGTCTTGAGGTTACAAACTGACCGACTCTTCCCAGCCAGCTCGAGATCATGACCGGCAATCGAGCCTTCAAACCTTCAGCAAGAGGAAGTATGGACCTCATGTTCTCACAAGACGGCTCCATTGATGCCGCCGATGTCTGGGCCAATGCCCTGCCCTGGGATACGGCTTCGACCTCCTACACCCAGGCGACGAACACCGAGGCCCCATCCCCGCGAGACACGGCCCACGATTCCTTTCACCCAGCGCACCATGATCACCACTACGACCACCACGGCCATCTTAGGCCGATGATCCTCTACGAGGACACATGCGACAGCCCGGAATGCCATGTGCCCGAGTGCCACGAGCCCGACTGTGTCGAGGATCTCGTCGAGTGCACCGATCCCTACTGTATGCCGGAAGACGTCTGCCACGAGCCTGAAGCATGTCACAGTGGGAGCACAAAGTGTGCCGGGAGTCTCGAGATGGACATCGTGTCGGCCGCAGCGAGTCTGGCGGCCATGAAGCCGCCTCCGCTGGTCAATGCACAATATTATCACTCGTCGCAACAGAACTACGACTTCTGCGCTACGTTGGCGAATGGATATACAGATACCACCCACCCACCCCATTTCGGCGCCTGCATGTTCACGAATGCCTATATCCCTTCGTACGGCGATGGCGGGACGATGGGAGGTCATCAGCAGGACAACGGGATGTGCCAATACATCAACAATAACAGCAACTTCTGCCAAAGCCACGAGACGTACCACAACATGGGCCCGCCCTCCTTCCAAAACTCAACCCTCCAATACGCCATGTCCCTCCGCGACCTCTCCTCCCGCGCCTCCTCTTCCCAAGACCCCTTCGCCTTCTCCACCGAGCCCACGCCCTCGTCAGCCTCAACCTATTCCTCACCGCACCAACCCTCCTCCGACGCGACCCTCCAAACTCTGCTCACCCAACCCGATGCCAACTCTCCCGTCCCAACCTGCCAATGGCACGACTCCTCCTCTTCCCCTTGCGGACTCTCCTTCCCCACCAAGGCCGCGCTGCAGTCACATATCCAATCCGTACACACGGCGCCTCTCTCCAAATCCGTTGGTTTCATCTGCCGCTGGTCGGGCTGCTCACGCCTCTCCCTCCCCCAGGACCGCGCCGGCTTCGCGCAACGCTCGAAGCTCGACCGCCACATGCAATCGCACACCGGGCACAAGGCCTGCAAGTGTCCCGAATGCCACCACGAGTTCTCGACGTCCCAAACGCTAGAGTCGCACATGCGCACGCACACGGGCGACAAGCCCTTCAAGTGCCGCGAGGAAGGATGCAATTATGAAGCAGCGCAGGCAAGCCAGTTGACTATGCATACGCGGACCAAACACACGCGGGAGAAGCCGCTGCTCTGTGACTTCCCCGGCTGCGGGAGGAGGTTCGCGGAGAGCAGTAATCTGAGTAAGCATAAGAAGATTCATGAGCCGGAGGAGGAGTGCCGGTGTGGGGTCTGTGGGAAGAGCTTTCGGCGGAGGGATCAGTTGAGGAGGCATTTGAAGATTCATGTCCGAAAGGATGGGTTGAGTGAGACAGGGGCCAGGAGGGCGTTGGGGAGTGTGAGTGCCGGTAGAGGAAAAGGGGCGAATGGTGAAGAAGATAGTAGTAGGGGAGAGTTGCAGTTGCTCAGCCCGAGTCCCAGCGTGCCGCCGAGGGCGGGCGCGGATTTTAACGAGGATGAGCAGGAGATGGCGCTGCGGATGGATATGGATATGGAGTCTGCTCCTATGATGGTACATCCCTCTTCTCCTTTCCATTGCCCTTCCCTTCTATCTATAGGTTTATTAAGTCCAATCACGGCTTTGATAAATCCAGTCACTGAGCACCGTACAAGGAGCTGTCAGCCACTCAGTCACCTACTTTGAGGATGAGTGTCTTCGTCGTGGTCGTCATCATCGTTATGATCATCATAGCTCTGGCCTTAGGCTGTGGTATCGAGGCATATACAGTCTCTGAGGCCGGATGGCCGCCACATAGGTGTCTGGCTCATTGCCAGAGCACCCCAAGGCCAATTGAGTGGCTGATAGCTCTCAGTGACCGCATTCAATAAACCCCTTTATCTATCCTCATCTCTCTGTATCCCTTGTGTGCATCTGAGCTAATAATGCACAGCAATCACAGCCTCTGAAAGGCGAGGTCTGGACTATGGCTTAATCGCCCACTATCCATCTATCTTCACATCATCACCTCACATCGCCACTCGCATCATTTCTTTCCAGTTTTTCGGCTATATTCCACAGCAGACATGCATGCTTGCGTTAAAAGCGGTTTTTTTGGTTTTTGTGGGCGTTGATGATAAAAGTACATAATAATGATGCTTTTATTTACAGACGGACTGGAAAACAAAACTCGGGATCTGAAATCTCCTTGGGAAGGAATAGGATTGGAAAAGAGGAAGACGATTGGGAGAAAAGGAAGATGGTGATTTCCCCCATGGAAGGGAAAGGAAAAGGAAAAGGAAAAGGAGGAGGAAAATATCTTGTGCGAGATAGGACACACGTATGAACGGTAGAGAAGCAGTAATGAACAGAACTTGACGTCTTACATCTGGCTCTCCCTATGAAGAAGAGGATACAAAGCCACCTCTGTCTCAAATTACAGGCTCCCCCGGCCAAGACCGACCATTTATCACATGCAGGTTATGATGATAGGTGGAGAGTAATACCCGATTGACGACGCTGAAGCTTTCGGAAATGAGAGGTATCTTTTATTTGATTACCTCTTTTCATGCTCTTTCTTTCGCTCCAGATACTATCCGCTAGTACATATACAATAAAATACCCTCTATTCTGCCTCTCCTATCTTCCATTTCCGATCTCGCGTCTCTCATCTTCCATTCCCACATTCTCAAATCTAGCATTTCCTCTCCCTCCCCACACTCCGTTTCCATCATCTATCTTTCACGTCTCTTGTGCTCATCGCTCAATCCAGTCTCGAGGTTCACTGGGCTCACTCCTCACTGTCAATCTATTGCGCCCTCTCTGGCGGTGGTGCACCGGTAATCTGTGTATTCTGTCCCTGGCCCGCCGTGATCTCTGGCGCTTGTCGGTAGAGCACGATTTCGGATTGTTTGAAGTAGCGGCGTGCGTCTATTGTGAGTTAGCATAGAAGGGGAGGAAATTTGGCTGGGGAGAAGGAGATGGAGATGTACCTTCGTCAATGAGCACAAGGGATAAGTAGTAGCGAGTAGAGTATTTCTTATTCACTTCACGAAAGGTGGGTGTGAGGTCGAAGCCGCCGAGGAAGAGGCGAATGGGGATTGTCTCGCCTATCAATCGTCAGTAATCGCTCCTGGTAAATACGATGGAGCTGAAAAACTCCAACTTTAGGATCCGAGGTGTGCAGATAAGGTCCGACGATTAGAGCAACGGGAATATGAAAACTGAGACATACCTCTTGAAGGACTCCCATCCATAATCTCAAATCGCACAAGCGTCTCACTCTCATTATACTGGTTCGGCGCCGTCCCCGTTGTCTCCCTGCGAATAATGCTCAACTCCATATGTTTAATCTTCAACCTAACCAGCAAAAAATAAATCCTTCCCACAATCACATCCTTCAAATGATACTTGCTCTTACTATACTCAAACTCGATATGCAGACAATCCTCAATTCCCACATCCATCTTAATCGAGGAATTCATCTCCGGCGGAATGCGATAGCTGTAGACCCAGATGTCCTTCTCGCGGATCACGTCGGCCATGCGTCGCGAGACGGTGACACGGATGAAGTAGCGCAATTTTACGTTGATGCCGTTGTAGGACTCGTACTGCTTTTCCACGGATTTGAAGTTGAAGGGGTAGGTTTGGGGGTGTTGAAGATCGCCTGGGGCGGCGAGTTCTTGGCCGAGGGAGAGGAATTCATAGTGGTTGCCGCGATCGAAGAACATCTCTGTATATCATCAGCTTGTGTGCTCCCCTCCCAATCCCTCGCTCCCTCGCCCCATCCTAGTCCCCCCCCCCCAAAAACCCGCCGCGGGGCGCGGGGCCGGCCGGCCGCTCTGACCCCCAGCTCCATCACTGCTCTCCATCCCACACGAACCCTCCAGGGCAAAAACTGGTAGAGAATGGGAACCTACCAATCGTCCCAATAAACTGCACCTTAATCCCCGTATGCTCCAGCCTCTTGCCGTCCTTGGGCCGAACCGTCACGGCGCCCTTCACGCTCTCCCCATCCATGTACAGCGGCGCCTTTTCGCGCCGGTTCTTGTCCAGCTTGACATCCACCATCTGCCGGTCGCTCGTGTCGTCCAGCACGATGTCGATGTCGACGGGGGTGCTGAAGAAGTACGCCATTGCGGCGGGCCGGGTGCGGAGGGGACGACTCACTGTGTGAGAAGTTGGAGACTCAATGCGTATCGGTGGTGTCTTTCGGCATAGAACACGGGGTTGATGCCGAGCAATAAGAGGGAGTCAATTGGTATGAGCAGCTATGTTGGATTGTTGACAGGTGTGCGAAGTATGCGGACGCTGGAGAGCGTTGCGTGCGTATTGGAGTAGCTGTAGATAGGTAGGTTGTAGGTTGTAGGTTGTAGGTTGTAGGTAGGTAGGTAGGTAGGTAGGTAGGTAGGTAGGTAGGTAGGTAGTAGAGGGTAGGTAGGTAGGTAGGTAGGTAGGTAGGTACGTAGGTAGGTAGTAGAGGGTAGGTAGGTAGTAGAGGTAGAGAGAGAGTGCTGTAACTCGCGGCCTGCGCCTGCCGCTGACCGACGTCAAGGCCCAGGTCCATAGACGCTAAAGACTAAAAGAGCATAGCGCGGATCGCAGGGCAGGTGGCTTGGGGGAACTACTGGATGGATATTATTTATCACTTACCCTTCATACCATTTATTATGATTCAATGTTTATTTAATGCTAAAATATACCAACTTTCCCTAACATGATTTGTTCGGCTACATAATAAAATAATAAATTGTAAAAATAAAGAAAATCCTTCCTAGTTTGGAAACTGCCGTATTTACTGCGTAGCTAGGTACTAATCTGGGGGTGATTGTGTTGGCGTGCATCGTGGTGGCCATCTGATTAGATGATAAATACAATACAAACCTAAACCTTCTTCTCATCTCATCCAACTCCCCGAACTCCTTACTTTCAGAGACCCGAAGTGCTTCCATTTCATTCTCGGATACGCTGCTACCGGATCGTAGCCAACTGGATTGGAATGAGTGCCCAATGGACGTAATCGTCCCCGTATCCCCAAAATCCTAATGCCGAAGGCTGAAGCACTGCCTCGGCCACACTCTCCGCCTGCCCTCTTTCTTCAACAGGTCCAATGCCAGAAATCCGCCATAGAATTCAAAACTCAAACAGCGTAGCCGTGATATTCCTGTCCGTCGGGCTGCCCGTCGCTCCAATGTCATGGAGCAGGGCCTCAATAGGTAGGTTGTTTGTCCGAAAGTTCTCGCTGAGGAAGGAACGGAAGGAGCATAGCTCACACATGCAGTTGGAGAGCGAAGGATGGAGAGCAGGTATGTATTGTATTGTATTGTACAGGAGAGTAAAGGTTCTGGGCTCAGGTCCGAACTGGTGCAGTATCACTACATTGTCATTATCATTATTTTCGTCTTAGTTTCTGTGCGGTTTCCAAAGATTATCCAATATCCATCCCACAAACATTATTATCCCATAGTGACCATACCCAATATCCGACATCTCCATCATATGTTGCATCCTTTCTCCGAACCCAATTCCCATGCACACCTATACTTCCGTCCAGCGCACCTAATCCCAAACCAATATCTACAACACTCGCCCGCGCCTCTCCAGTCTAGATCCCATTACCGTCACAGGTAAAGACTCCTCCGACCAGATCCGCAGCATAACTATCAATGATACTCTGCACCGTACTATACGTGCCCACCGTTAGGAAGAAAACCCCGATCACAAAAATAAACACATTAAGCCCCAACATACACCATCCCCACAAACTCTGCTCCTGTAACCAATTACTCCCCCCATCTACTCTCCGCATGCGTATATATGCAACGCTCCAGAAAACGAACCCAAAGAAGCTATCAAACAACGAACTCATCAAACTCAGCAAATCACTGAAGAAAGGAATCAGCTCCGCGATAATGAAAGCGCCGAGCCAAGTCACCGCGAGAATCCCAGCCCAGCATCCCCATCCAAACCATGTGTGCTCGCTCTTATGTGCCGTGCCGTCGAAGAGGCGGAAGAAGATGAAGCGCGCGGAGACAGCTGCATATAGAACGCCGAGGAAGATGAGCGTGGGAATCATAAAGGAGAAGGAGACCTTCTTAAACACCTCGTTGCCAAGCGATCCGAAGGCCGGGGCCGTCATATATTGGTTTCCCGTATAGACGTAAATCACCGCGCCCACGATGCTGAACATGAAGATCTCCGCAATAGTAACAGCCCACAGCGCCTTCGGAAAATCTTTCGGCTCACGCATCTCAGCGATGAAACTCGGAAGCGTGGTTTGACCGATGAAGGTGTAGCTTATATTCAAGAACGCACCCATGGCAGCGATGAAGGTTGTGCCGGGGAGAGGGAACGCAGTGACGACGGGTTCGCCGAGGGAGGGAGAATATCCTAAAGGATGCGGCTCGATGCCTGAGAAGATTGTGGCAAGGAGCACGGAGATGAAGGTGAAGAAGGCGGAGAGGAGTGCCAGCGTAGAGAGACCGGCAAATGTACGCGGCAACGAGCAAATCCAGCAGATTATGGCGGAGACGATGGAGAAGACGACGGTGCATTGGCTATGGTTCGTTATGGTATTGAGGTATTTTGCGGTTACGAGGACGTGTAGGCCCTGAACTTGTCAGCGGGTATGAAGTGCGAAGGAGAGAGGTTTGGCTACTTGAATGAATGTGTTATTTAGAATGAACATTACTGCGGTTGCATACCAAACCCACTTCTTGCCCCAGAACAACATCTGGCCAATATCGCAAACGTCTCTGACTTCCGGATGACGGAGACAGAACTCCCATAGTACGAGAGATGTATACAACACAACGGCAGCCACGGCGACGGTGAGAATGAGACCAGGCACAAGACCTAAAATGGAGTATGACCAAGGAAAGGACATAATAGCCAAGCAAATATACTCTGAGAAGAGCAGGAAGGCGGTCTAGAAGTCGTAGTTAACATCTGATCGCATAATGCGTGAGAAATTCAGCAGGGCCATTCGATGTTTTGCAATGAGCATAAAAAATGGCACCCTGTGGAGATATCTACCTTCTGCCAGCTACAAGTCCTATATTGCAGCCCATTCCCTACCTCCAACTCAATCTGCTTCCCTAAAATCTCACTTCCAGCAACCCAATCGGAGTCTGAGTCCGGGAAGTCCAGCCCCTTCAGATGTCGCAGAACGGGCGCAATTCTGCCTCCCACTTTCTTATCGGGTTCGCTGCCTTTGTCGGTTGTCAGGACTCCATCGATCTGCTTCTCCGAGATGGCAGCGGCGGGTATGTTCGAGATTGGCAGAGAATCGGAGTCGCGCTCTACCTCCATTTTCGACTAGGCCAATGGATGATTGGCTCGAAGTGAGAGGGTAGTGAGAAGGGGGTGGTGAGACCGAGCTGCATTAACCACTGATGATAAGGTGGTGGAACTGGAACTGGAACTGGAACTGAAGATGAAGATGAAGATGGAGATGTGTGATGTCTGATGTAACAGGAGGAGGTCTCTTAAAATCGAAGAAACTGGGGCATATATAGGTACCGATAGCTGAGAGTATCCAGTGGCAAGACGTTCGGGAACAGATGGCAACAACAAGTATCGTTGTCGTCAAAATTAAGATCGAAGCTTATGAATCCAACTTACCTCCTAATCCTTACCTAGGTAGAGTAGAGCCATGGCGTGGCATGGCAGGAAGCCGAAGCGTGGGAAGTCTCGAGTCCTGAGTCTAAAGCCCAGAGTAGCCCCGAAGTAAGGAAGATCCGCGATGGCCATCGCAGCAAATCACATCACCATCATCCACACATACCTATCCACGCATACCTATCCACGCACATATTATAGCCACATCCAGCCATATCCACGCATCTTGTCAGATCCAGATCCGCCGTCTCTGCCAACCGTTTAGTCTCTTGCTGCACGCACAGATTAGGTATTATACAGACTTAGACCTTACGTAGTCTAGTAGTCTAGAGGCTGTTGAGGTGCAGCGGAAGCATGATCACAGTCGGCATCGGGTCCGCCAGATAGATAGGTAGAATGCAGAAGCAGAACACGAGTATTATCCGCCGAAGCTTAAGATGAAAAACATGCATCTTCCACGTCGGTCCCGCGCTGTCGGTACGTCAGTATCAGCAATCAGCATGAGCCGCCTTGACAGATGACGTTTGAGAGCCTTACAGTTTGGTAACAGGTTCGCCGATGGGCCGGCGGCTGGGTCGTCGTCAACGATCCCATCTGCTCGTGTCTGTCCATCGTGTCTGACTAACTAACGCCCTAGGTACGTACCTAGGTACCTAACTTTGAAGTCTTCCATGATCAACAGATCCCCTCCGGAGTCCAAGGTTATAAAAACGCATATTAGTAATATACATATCTATCCATTATGTCGGAACGAAGAATTACAGCTTTTTAAAATACTTAAGAGAGAGGGCAGAATAGACGTGACTGCGTCAATCATAACGAGCTCATTTGAATGTTTGCATGCATTTAATATCTCTGTCAAACAGTCCACCTAGGTGACCGTGTATCTCCCCCCCACAGGCGCCCTCCCCTCCACCTCTGCCGCAGCCATCGTACCTTCCTTCAACAGTCTCATGAGTTCCCTCATTGCGTTCGTAACCACAACCTCTGTATCTCCCTCAACTAGGATATAGAGCTTCGGATCCCCGCCAGCTTGCACCTCCTTTCCAGCAGGATAGAAACTTCCCTTCGTCGTGATACTCGTCCCCGTAGCTTCCAAGATCTTGGCAACGTTCGTCCGGTTGGTGACAGCCCAACGCGCCTTTTGGGGGAAATCGTTGATCTCGAGCGTCGCATGGAAGGCGCCTGCATCGGGACCTTTGTTGTCGATTGGCACGCCAGAACGCAGTTGCCCGGTCTTGTTGAGGCGGGAGTTGATGGCGTCGATGGCAGAAGCGACCTTGTCGAGAGGGTTCTTGGAGGTTGATGCCGCGGCGGTTTCGGTGCGATGCACGGTGATTTTGCCATCGAGGTCGATACCTTTCGGCACTCCAACCAGTTGCGTGGGTGCTGCTGCTGCAGGTGCTGAGGTGGCCTGGACGATAGAAGCCGCTTTGAGAAGAATATCATCATCGCCTTTCTCTTCTTTCTCCTCCTCCTCGTCGCCATCAGTCTTATGTGTCTTGCGCTCGCGCATTCGCGCAGCCTCGCGCTCTTGATCAAGACGTTCAAGGCCTTTGCCACCGAAGCCAGAGCTGTCCTGCGACTTGCCCGTCTTGACCTTGGCTCGGAAGGCTTTGCGCATTTCGTTGAGACGCTCAGGTACAGGTTGTCCACTTTGCTCAAGCGCTTTCGCAATGCCAACTGAATATTGCTCCTGCTCTTCTGTGATGAATGTTACCGCTGTGCCAGTATTGCCTGCTCTACCTGTACGACCTGCTCTGTGCACATAATCTTCCAAGTGATTTGGTGCATCATAGTTGACAACGAGCTTTAGCTGTTTGACATCTAATCCTCGAGCAGCAACAGAAGTCGCAATCATGATTGGTGTCACGCCTGCTTTGAAATCATCGATTGTAGAATCTCTATCGATCTGATCCTTCCCTCCGTGAATGGACATGCAAGGATAGCCCTTCCGCATCAGATCTTTGAGCAAATCATCCGCTTTCTCTTGACGGTCAACGAAGATAAGGGTACGAGCATCCTCATCTTTGTCATACAGTTCACCTAGAAGTTCGAGTAGTCGGATAAACTTGTCTTTCTCCTCTCGAACCTCTACGATTTGAGTAATCTCCGGAGCAACTACACTTCTTCCGCCCACAGTAATCTCCACTGGATCATTCAAGGTCTTCTTCGCAAGAGCATCCATGATGCGGGGCATCGTAGCAGAAAACATAATTGTCTGTCTATTTGGGCGGATATTGGCGAAGATTTTCATGACTTGTGGTTCGAATCCCATATCGAACATGCGGTCTGCCTCATCAAGGACAACATATGTCACACGCCTGAGGTTTGTTACTCTGCCTGAATTTGCAGCTAAGAGATCGATCATACGACCTGGAGTGCAGACAATTATTTCTGCACCACGCTTGAGGTCGGCAATTTGGTCCTTAATAGGTGCACCTCCATATGCGCAAACAGCACGGAGATTCATGGATTTCAGGAAAGGCTTCGCCTCCTTATGAATTTGAGTTGCCAGCTCTCTCGTTGGTGTCATGATCAGACCAATAGGTCCATCCGAGCCTTCGAGGGGACGTTGATCACGGATGTGTCGGAACATAGGCAACATAAATGCCATAGTCTTTCCAGATCCCGTCTTAGCCACGCCTATGACGTCCCTACCTGACATTATAGCTGGAAGAGCCTGCATTTGAATAGCAGTAGGTCGCTCATATCCAAGCTTCTTGATGACTTCCAAGGACTGGATATTGAGGCCGCATTGAGACCATTTCTGGACAGGTTTTGGTACTTCCCTCCCAGAAACTTTGATGCCATCAAGCTCTAGACGAAGATCGGCAAGCTCAGCCTCTGTCATATCTGCAAGTTCAGCGGGTTCAGTGTAGAAGTTCTTTCGGAATGGTTCGAGGTCCAATTTTGCATAGTTGATACAAGGCAGTTCCTTCTTCTTTCGTACCTTGCTTGCCATGGCCAAAATGTCTTCGGGTTCGGAGTCCAGCGCACCAAGCTCTGTGTCATCATCGCCAAATATCGGTTCTGGCTCCTGCTGACTCTTACTCTTGCCTTTATTGAAATTTGTGGTCGACTTTGGTGCTGCAAAAGGATCTCCCATTTCCTCCATGAAGGCATCTAGCGGATCAATTTCTTCCTCTTCCTCCTCTGGTTGAGATGGTACTTCCAACGCTTCTATCATTGTGACGTCTGCATTCAGACCGTGGGATTGACTCTGATTCTCCGCATGGATTCGCTCTTCTCGCCTCTCAGCCGCGGCTCTGGCTGCAGCTGCAGCCTCCTCTTCAGTCCCGGCAGCTTCCATGTCGATATCATCACCTTCATCGCCTTCTCCTTCCTTTGTTTCATGACCGTTAGCCAGCGCAATATCATCGCCTTCATTGTCTGCCATGGGTAGGGACGGCAGCCTTTCAAGTTTCTTTCTGGAACCCTCATCATCTCCAAACACCAAGCCCCTCTTCATAGAAGTTCTGTCAGACTCTTGGGCATTCTTCGCTCCAAGGCCAAAGACGCTCAAATTGCCACGAGATTTGGGCAGCGCAGATGCTATCATATTAATCAGCAACAGGTCAAGTGTATAGCAGGATAAGAGTAGCTTGCCTTTGGATGAACTGGAAAAAGCTGTAATATTCTTGTCAGCTTGAAACCCCTTCACCACAGACGGTAAGATAGCGGACGCTTTGGCTAATTCCTTAGCTGGAATATTTTTATCAAGAGTCCCAGCAGCAGCATTATTCAGCTTCTCCGTGGCTCGTTTTGCAATCGCCTTTGGATCGAACTTTCCGGCATATGGTGCAAGAGGGACAGGTGATGGGATCTCCTTGTCGATGGCAGGAGATTCAGGTGCTGCAGATGGTGAGACGTTGGCTCTGGCATCAATCTCTTCAAGCAACTTTCGAGTACCACCCGCATCGAGTTTCTCCTTCTTCTCCTTCTCTTCGGCCATCTTCTTTTTCCATGCTTCTAATTTGGCCAATCTCTCTGCTTTCTTCTGCTCATCGGTATGCCCGGTAGGTACTGGAGGCTTTGCAGCCTGTTCAGCATTGTTAGATTGAGCTTTATGAGTATGGAAGAGTGTGATACTGACATCACTACGCTTTATGTCGACGTCTCGCATTGCCCTCCTATCTCGACCACCATCCAGTCTAGACCGCGCATACGAGTTAGTATGATCCTCGTGGCGTCTATGAAGCCTATCACGGGAGTCATCTCGCCTATCACGGTAGTCTCGATCGCGGCTGCGTCGTCGCCTTCGGTCTGGAGAGCGGTTCCTGTCCACATATCTCTCCCGAGAAGATCTACGATCCCGAGATATATCTCTCCTTCTGTAATCATCATCCCTTCGGTCGATGGAGCGATCTCTTCGACGAGGCATGTCCCGGGAGTCTCTGTGGCGTCGCTGTGCATAATCGTCAGCTGGTGATTGCGCACAATTCTCCTCATAGCGTCTCACATCGATGCTTCTAGAGCGACTCCTCCGCCGTGGTGGCACTCCCCGAGGATTATCTCGGCGATCTGTGTCTCGTCGAACGTCATCATCTCTTCTGCTTCGTTTGGAGGAGTGGTGAGATCCTGTAGGCGATGGTGAGCGAGAATCCCTTGGACGCGCCATGTTCGCGCCGTTAATGACTTAGTGAGAACTACTTTGATAAGCTTCTCGAAGTCCTCTGCTATATTGATATAGAACGGCTGATAGATTCGTTCTGGTTGAGGGCCGGCCGCACTGGCTCGTGTGCTGGTGCTGGTGCTGGTGCTGGTGCTGCAAGGCTGATGATCGTGAAGCTTGGGGGGCGAGGCACAAATACAGAAGGTGGAGGTGAAGTTGCTGTAATTTGCGGAAAGTGGCCATTTCGCACACCCTACACCGCAGAAATGAAAATCCGAATGCAGCATATGTACCTAGGTACCTAGCTAACGTCGGGCGCTTGACCTTACCAAGTCGCGTGTCAGGTACATACGTACCTGCTAACTGCTACTCAACTATACATACCCAAGACTCAAGACTCAAGACTCAAGTCAAGAGTTCCTTGGGCATGTTTCAGGCCTTAACAGTACTCTACTGAGATTTCCATCACGTTACATATATCACTATACGCCAACCACCAAGACTCAGGTGATCCCACATACAGAGAGCACAACATCAATTGACCTGCAGCTCTTTACGATGTTTTTCGCCATTGGCAGGGCAGCAATTAGGAGGATTGGGGGAGCTCCATCCGCAGGACGCGCACAGCAAATCCACCGCGTTCTACTCAGCCAGAGCCGAAGCAATGGACTGCAATCCCAAACTGAAGGTCGCACTTTACCAATACTTCTTTCCGGCAAGCGCTTCTACGGTGCTACTGCTTCGAGGCTTGCAAAGACAGCTACGACGACCGGAGGCACCCAAACCGACCAAAAAACGACCAAACGCGCCAATCCCGCAAAAAAGTCTGCATCTGCTGCAAAGTCTGCCAAAGCAAAGACAGCTGTCAAACCGGCAACGCCCAAGAGGAAGGTCCTAACGGAGAGACAGCTGGCGAAGAAGGCTGCGGATAAGGAGAAACAGCAGGCCAAGAAGACCGCGGACAAAGAGAAAGCCAAAGCAAAGGCATTAAAAGCAAAGGAGAAGAATGCTGCAGAAAAAGTGAAATCCAAATTAGTGGACCTGAAGGCAAAAATCTTAACGCCGCCCAAATCTCTCCCAGAAACGTCATTCATGCTGTTATTTAAAGAGACCGTCAATCAGGCGTCAGAAGCTGGTGGCCCAATGTCAGCTGTCAATCTCCTTAAAGAATCAGCGGCTAGGTACAAGACACTGGATGTTTCAACGAGAGAAGTAAGCCTATTATTTGCTATCGCCGATACCCGCAGAATGCAAGCTCACAATCTCTAGGCCTATGACCACCAGGCAAGCGAAAATAAAGCCACGAATGCCGCCAACTTTGAAGCCTGGATTTTGTCCCATACGCCCCAGCAAATCTACGAGTCTAACAGGGCTCTGAACCATCTGCAGCGTCTGGGAAAAGCCAAAGGGCGCAAGATTGCCGATCCCAGACTCCCTAAGGGGCCATTGCCTCCGCACATCCTCTTCCTTAAGGCGAGGTATGATAGCGGCGATATGAAGGGAATCTCTCTCGTTGAGGCGCAGAAGGCTCTTAGTGAAGAGTGGAAGAAGTTATCAGCTGCAGAGCGCAAGGTATGTCCAATTGAGAAACTCATCTACTTGGTGTAACGCAGGGTAACGTACATGGACTGACATTGTCATAGCCATTTGAAGAACGCTCTCAAGCACGTAAAGAGCAGTGGGAAAAAGGAATGATCGCGCTCTTTGGAACCATCACGCCAGCAAAGAAGACAGCATAATCTGTACCGTCGTCCTTGATAATGTGGTATAACAGAACATATAAAGCCTTCTCCTTTTCCTCTATTGGTCTAGAGACATGAGCTCTTAAGCATTCTGTTGCTTTACATAGAGATCGCTGCTGTGGTAGCAGACGCCGTCGCTGGAGGCGATAGATCCCACGTGTAGCCTCAGGGCATGTTCGAATTTCTCTACTGTTGGCTGGGACTTCATACGATAGGACTCTTGTACAAGTTTATATTATATTGTTTTCCTTCTTGTATGGGACGCGGAGTGGCTGGGCCGATGGGGACAGGGATTGTTCCTTTTTAGGTACGACAAGACATATATGAAGTTAAAATTCATGCTTGGCTTGAGACGTGGGTTTGAAAGGGATAAGGAGTCTCAGTGAAGGCTAACGGTGCAGAAAGTGCGCCATGGCGACAAGCGTTATTTGAAGCCGAGACTCGCCGAGACAGGCGCCAACAAGGCTTGCTTCGTACACCAAAGGCTGAGAGCCGTTTTTCCGTTCAATACTTATGTATTCATAAAGTCAACTTTATTATTTCTTTTCCTGTCATCTCGTCTCACTCTTCCAATTCTCAACCCTTCTCGGCGCTTCCTTCACCTTTACATTGTGTTTCTCAACCTCTCACACAGAGAAAGTCTCGCTCATACAGCGGACCATACCATGCAACCCGTCCCGATACACAACGACGAAATCTTGAGCTTAAAATAGCAGAAGATGTCGAAGACATAAGCAGAGCGCCGACAGAACAGTAGAGCGTCAGGAAATGAAGATCCGAAGATCGGAGATGAGCATCACGGACAAGTGATTGGGAATTTAGCTTGATAAGACGGTAGATAATGGCTCAGCAGAGCGCTCAACGGTTAGAAGTAGGGTTCTGGCCGCGATATGGTTTTATTGAGATTGAGTTTTTCGAATAAGAAAAATATAATTTGGTAGAGAGATACGTCTTAATCATGGAGGTGCGAGAAGAGACAAGAGGATACGTAGCGTAGGACTCGGAGTGAGCTTGAGTTAGCGTTTTCCGAACTTGCCAGAGTTAATTTGGTCGTTAGTTTCAGTCCATTATAATCTACCAAAACTTGATATTTGCCCCCAGTATCCTACACTGTCGGCAACTCTTACACACCACCCCCCTGCTCCTTCCACCTCCTCGCCGCCTCCAACAACCCTCCCAACCTCTTCCTCCCCTCCTCCTCCTCCCTCTCAGGAAAGACAAAGTCCGTATACTCCTCATAAGTTCCATCCCCGACCAATCTTCTCCTCTTCGTTTTCCGTGGCTGCCTCTTCCTCGCCTCGTCTCTTGTCTCCTCGCTCCCATGCGTCATCTCAAAGCTCAGCCTCGCTGCCAGCAATGCTGCTCTCTCCTCTTTCATCTCTCGATCCTTAAGACTCCTTTCCGCGCGCTCAAACACCTTCCTCGCCCTCTCCTTCGCCGCCTCGCTGATCGGTCTCTCATGCTCATCCTCTACTTCCTCTTCCTCTTCATCAGGGACGTTGATTTCAAAATGCGCGTAACTAATCCAAACCTTGACATGTCCCGTCTTCTCGAGCAACTCCTCATACAGTTGTCTCGTTCGTTCATACTCACCCTCTTCCTCCTCAAAATCAATATAACTCTTCCACAATAGCTCCGGCATATCGAGGACCTGCTGGTTTGCCGCCAACTCATACACCGCCCTCGCTCTCTCCAAATCATCGAGACCACGCTCCAGCTCCGCGAATTTGATCCACGCGCTCGAGTTCGCCGGATTAAAAAGAACCGCCTTCTCATACAGTGTCCTGCAGCGGGCGAACTCGAAGAGCTTGAGCTCCAGCCCAATGTAGCCTTTGAAGAGCTTATCTTTCGGACACATGCCTATCGCAGTTCCGAGAAGTTTTCTCGCTTTGCCTAGCTCTTTCTGTCGAACTTCAAACATCGCTGCTAACAGCCAGATCTTGGCGAATGTGAATTTTTTGTGTGGAATTAAGCGTAGACATTCCGAGTAGATCTGCCTTGCACGGGTGATGTCATTGGCGTCGAGCTCTTCGAAGATGGCGTAGAAGATCCAGAGGTAGATGTACCGCCTCCAATGTCTCTTTTCTTGGCTCGGTGGTAACTGCGCGATGGCTCTCTCGTAAACATCTCTCACTCTATCAAAATCTCCTGACGAATCCTCCAACCGCGCATAGTCGATCCAGGTATCGTAGTTCTTCGCATTCTCCTTCAGCTGCTCCTCATACTGCACTCTGCGCTTACTCAGGATAACATCCTCGACGCCCTCGCGGTCGCCGAATTGTTTCTCAAAGGTTGTGTAGGCTTTGTGTAGTACTAAAGATTTTGACCGAGGAAGGCGGTCTAAGGCATATTTGTAGATCGCCCGTGCCCGCTCGTATTCTTTGAGCTTGGCTTCATATCGGGCATAGGCGATAAAAAGTCGCTCGTCCATGAAGTCTTCTCCCAACGCTTCCACGGCCATGCCGAAGACTTCGCGGACCAGGTCACTGGTACCATATTCCTCTTCGAAACGCGCCCATTTGATCCAATTCCTCGGTTCCGGGTGCACAACTGTGAATCTTGTGAAGATGTCTCTTGCGCGCTGGTATTCCCCATATCTCTTCTCCAATTTGATATACGCGCTCCATGCCGCCTCATCGGGCTCCCAACTCATCCACCTCTCAAGGACTTGCCGTGTGCCTGGGATATTACCCAGCATCTCCTCCATGTATGCATACTTATACCACAACTTATCCACCCTCGGCAAGATCGTCACTGCCCGATCCAACAAATTCCTCGCATGGTTGATATTTCTCGTCTTCATCTCCGCCTCAATATACCGAATCCACAGCGTCACACTCGTGGCATCCACATCTAGCGCTCTCTCAAAAATACTCCTTGCCCGCTTAAACTCCTTCTGCTCCAATTCCCATGCCGCATATCGCATCCAATTGTTCATGTTAATCCGATTGCGCTGGACATAGTCTTCGAACTCTTTACGCTTGCGTCCCTGGAACTCGTGTAGCTCTTCGAGGTCGGCGAAGCGCTGCGTCGGCGCGACGAGGCCAGGCTCTTGCCTGTCGACGGCCTCACGAAGGAGCTGCTCGGCAGAGATTTGTTGGGGCGCCGGGGCTTTATTTTTGACCCGTGGAGGGCCGCGCGAAGACTCCATGATGGCGATGGAGAATGGGATCGTGAGGGAGGAATGTGATAATGTTTTGAGATTGTGGTTGGAAAATCTGGGGCAATTCGAGATATTTTGGATCGTGAGGTTGACGCGCCAAGAAGGCTGAAGCCACAGATAGTGCTAGCGGCCGGAGAGTGGGGGGATTGGAGCGCTCCGTACCTATTTTGTAGTATTGTACCATTTATGTAGTTGTAGTAGGATACAGTATTGTACTCTGCTAAAAGGAGTTACATATGTACATACATGCCAATCAACACTGCTAATTGTTCCAGAGAGCAATTATCATTGAGCTTGAGGTTGGTTGATTTTGTGAATTTCTCTAATCAGGCCTTTGGGGGTTTTAGAATAGATATACAGTTAGGGTGACGGGTCAGAGAATTCGCTTGAGGTTTGTAAATCAGAGGTTCCTCGCATATACAGAATTACTCTAATATTATGACATTCGGACGATTAGTGTAGTGGTTATCACGTTTCCTTTACAGATGCGTCTCCGGACCGGAAAAGGTCGCAGGTTCGATCCCTGCATCGTTCAGTATAATTTTGCTTTTTAATCCCGTGAAAGCTGCTGAATCGAAGTGGTATCGTTATTTATTGCTGCTTGGATTTTGGCTCAGGAAGATGACGTGCGGAGGAGAGCCTGTGTGTTAAATTGTGCTAGGCTTATCTACATCTACTGTTAAACTGGGTCACGTGCACATGTGCTTTTAATACCTCCATGCATGTCTCGGTCACATCCCCCGCTCGTCAAAGGCCATTATCGGATTTGTGCTGGCTCACAAGGTTACATACTTCCATTCGATGCTGCTGTTACTGGTGCAATAATATCCACGACAAAGGATTGAAGCCAGTATAGGGCCCACATTGATGAAGTTATCAACAGTCGCGTCTGCATCCCCCCAAAATTTACAAATCATCTATTTCTGCTTGTTCAGCTGTCAGGTACCTACCATTCATTCATTGTTCACGTCCCCTCTTGCTCTTGTCCCTGAAGCTTCGCAAATCTCGCTGCAAAAGCAGCAATGCGATCGATGACGAACCAGCGCCTACCATAGATGATAGCTCAAACTTGAGTTGTCAGCAATGATGGAGACAGAGACGGTTCTTCACCAACAGATTTCCTCTGGATATCGCAATCTTCGGCCCCAAGTTTCCCACAGCCTTCAGCATGGTCAGACCCATCTATCCCACCAAAGCCTAGGGTCGCAAAATGGCCTGGACTTGAGCGGCCTCGTCGACAACGACGCTGTTTTCCAGCAAGATCTGCAGCGTCTGCAGAATTCTTCACATGCGCAGGACTTTCATACTACGAACTCCTTTGACAATAATCATGGGCATCGACATATGCATCACCAAGCTACGGGGAGCCCACACACGCCTCAACAACATCAATCGCATCATCAATTTCCCATCTTAACGCCGAATCCGATACAGCACAATTCAATTGCCAAACTGCAACAGGATGAAGACATATTTGGAAGTCCTGATGGCTCGGACCAGAAGAGTAACGGGCATTTAAGCACAAGAATTGTTCCTGATCCTCCAAATCTTGATGAATGGCGCAAGAAGCTGTTCGATGTGGACGAGATGATAACCTTGAGTCAAGATCAGTAAGTACATCGGTGACTCGATTCACCACATGTGCTGATCTCCACAGGTTCGAAACGTACTTTGCACATGTCGACAATGTCTACTCCCATCGCTCAACGCAACGATATAAACGCAAGCCTTTCGTCTCCCATTATTTTGACTGCCGCTTAAAAGGTAAGCACGTTCGCCTCCCTTCCCTAACGATCCCTTCCGTGCTTCCGCTAAGATAGATTGTCGTTTGAAAGGACGGCCACCCGGTACACCTAAATCCGAAGACCCAAATAAGAAGAAGCGCAAGAGAACGGCACGTGAGCGCGACCTGTGCGATGTAAAAATCAAGATTACGGAATACTTCCCTGGCGCTATGCTACGACCGGATTTTGTCCCTGATGGAGAGCAAGATGGTGATGAGCAACAACACAGTGGAGAATATTATTCGTCAAGTTCTGCTGGCGGACTTCATTTGCAAGATCCGCAACGGTCCTATGGTTTAACAATCAACGGAGTTGTGCAAAACCATCCTGGAAGTACTGGAGAACGATATTATACCATCCAGCGCGTCAATGGCAATGGTGGAAATGGAAAGGGGGATGGAGTTGCTGGGCCTCACAAACATACGCTTGAGGAAAGCGACAAGGTTAAAAAGAATAGTGTCCAACGTTTCCTAATGAAGAGGGATAAAGAGGAGCGGAGGACTATGGTTAGTAGACCCTTAAGCAAAATACATACTTTCCTCAGTGCCCTTTCTATTTCAATTTCTATTCCTCAAGTGAGCAAGTTGTGAAACATGATATGTAGACCGTGTACAACTCGCTTAGAGCTTGTAAGAAAACGTCTACATTCAACTCATTCGTCATTGGAGTCTTATTTCAAGTCTCTGCCCAGAATCTAATATAGTACAGAAATCCTTTATCCGCCGCGCCACCGGCGCAGCCCTCACAACCATCCGCAAACGCTCCAAAGACACCGACCTAAAGCTCTTCGGGACTTGCTCCTCCCCCTTCGCACAACGCGTCTGGATCGCTCTTGAAACCCTCTCCATCCCCTATCAATACATCGAAGTCGATCCCTATAAAAAGCCTGTCACCCTCCTCGAGATCGATTCAGATGGCCACGTGCCTACGCTGCGGCACGGAGCGTGGGGATGCAGAGATAGCGCGGTACTAGTAGAGTACCTCGACGATCTTACCGGGCCGACCGAGGGCTTATTACCAAAGGATTTAAAGGAGAAGGCGAGATGTAAGCAGTGGGCTACCTACATCGATCGCCACATAGTCCCAGCCTTTTACGCGCTTCTCGCCTCGCCTCTACCGTCTCCCTCACCTGCACATGCGAAACTACAATCCTGCATCAGCACGCTTGTCGAGGCCGCAGCTTCCGATGGGCCTTTTTTCATGAATGACAGGCTGGGATTTGTAGATGTAATGTTTGCGCCCTGGATCGTGAGGTGTAGTCGTGTGCTAAAAAAGTTCCGCGACTGGCCAGATCCGGAACAGGGAAGTAGGTGGGAGAGATGGATGCAGGCGGTGGAGGCGGATGAGAGGATTCGGGCAACATGTAGTGGAGAGGAGGTGTATGAGGATGCAGTGTCGAGATGGACGCAGGGGAAGACAGGCCAAGGAGATTTAGGGCTGGGATGGGGGGAGTTGGAGGGACACGGTGGGGGATATGAGTTGCCTTGAGGTGCGTTTTCTCCTGTGCCTGAAGGTATGATATCCAGATAATGATTTATGCACATGGCGTTTATGGTGGGAGGGGATAGTTTCGATAGGCCTCATTCGGCTGGCATCGTTTGTATAACATCAACCTACAACGTACGGAGGGTTCCAATGGATTCGTCCTCGTGTTGCACACATTGCGTGAATAATAAATAGCATGAAATTCGAACCAGTAGTCAACCATTAATCAAGATCTTGACTCGCTTTCTTTTCTTGTGTGTGTTTGGGGGGGGGGAGTGGGGAGAGGGGGACCCTCAACAAGCCAGAAAAAAGGACATCCACCAACGTTGGTTACGATGGCCCAATGCCGATCGGAGAAAGGTATAACGAAGATCGTATATGCAGAGGTCAAAAACAGTGTTCATAATCAAGGTGTTCCTTGACTCGCAGTGGAATGCGGCTTCTGTGGATCGAACACAGTGCCTCCAGATATCACGTGACGACGTGGTCAGCTGATTAGCTGAAGTGGACTTCAGTCTGGCGCTCTCCCAAGTGAGCTAAAGCCGCTTGGTTATTGTTGAATGTGGATAGATATCGTTTATTAATATCATTTTTCAAAGGACAACAATTAAATACGGTACGGTATCATATAACCCGACAGAGAATGCGAGACCAGAAGCATAGGTCCACCCACTATCGTGCAACTGAAGCAGCACCTACCATGTAAATGCTACTCAGCGATACGAGCGTTACTCAGCGATCCGAGTCCCTGCAAAATAAAATATAAATGTTGAAGTATATCCACCACAACAATACCTATTAAATTGAAAAGAGCATCTAAATCTTAAAATAATATCCGCTCTTTCATTCTATTATAGCCTCTAAATTACTCTAGGCCATCAAAATAATTATTTATGGCTAAACGCTCGTATCGCTGAGCAGCACCTACTGCACAGATATACAGTCTCTTCACGATTTTCTGGCATGGTCGGTGGGTTGGTACAGCAATGAAATGCCGGATTAGGCAATAACAGCCTCTGAAAACAGCCAAAAACGCATAAATTACCTATTTTGGCCTGTATGACGCTAAAGTGTTCGTGCCAAAAAATCGTGAAGAGACTGTACTATCTGTGAACAACACATTTATAAATACAAATTCGGCAAATGCCAATCTGCCACAAAAACTTCAAAAATGAAAATGATGGATGTGCCACCTTTTCGATTTTGCCGCCTAGCTCAATGCATCATCATCTTCACAACTCACTCCCAATTATTAGATAGGAGACTCTCTTACAATCATCACAATATCAATATCTCGCTATATATTGCCACTCTAGCTATATCCTTTATGATGTTTAAACTTAGTAACCATTTTGATACAATGACAGAAGCTAAAGAAGCTATCAATGTTACAATCCTCGATGCCAGTCAATCAATTGTACCAAGTATACAAGAGTGATCTAATCCGTCACTTTCAATATTTTATACCGCAAATGACTGGAATACCACCCAAATTATCATAAATGACGAAAATGTCACCAAAAAATATTTTAATGATAAAAATACCCAAATCGTTAAAAAATACGACAAATGTCTGAAATGCCATCCAAATTATCATCATAAATAACTCAAATGTCATAGAAAATAATTAAATGACATAAAAAATACAGCAAATGTCTGAAATGCCACTGTTTGTTTAATAAATGAGTAGAATTCCACTGATCAATTTCAAAATGACTGAAATGCCACTGTTTGTTTAATAAATGACTAGAATGCCACTGATCAATTTCAAAATGATTGAAATGCCACTGTTTGTTTGATAAATGACTAGAACGCCACTGCTCAATTTCAAAATGACTGAAATGCCACTGTTTCGCTTATTGCATTTGAAAATGACTAGAATGCCACTGTTTCTATGAAATAATGACTTAAATGCCATGGTTTTAGCGCATATTTGTCAGAAATTTCTTAGCAATTTCTTGGCAATTTTTATGAATATTCCTATGTGGCTTCTTTTAGTGATTGCCTTTGGAAAGCAACAACTGTCAACAATGCCCGCTCATGCTAGGCTCAATCATGCGATATATAACAACAACAACAGCATTAAAATGACCATGTCTTAAGCCATTTAGAGCAAATGAGTTCAAAGCCAAGCTGAAGCTAGGGCACAAATAGTTAAGTTACGGCAACAGAAGCTTGAAGATGAGCTTAAAGAAACTGCATTTGAAGAAGAATTACGGCAAATGTCTAATCTGCCACCCAAATTATGATAAATGACTAATCTGCCACCTTTTTTTTTATCAAAATGACTAATGTGCCACCTAAATTTATGAAAAATGACTAATCTGCCACCCTTTTAAGGTTTGTCACCTTACCTATTCTGTTAGTCTCACCGCCTTTGTGACTTCTACTCTTAGTCACTCATGATACGATGACACTGTGTTTACGCACTTCACTAATTCTCACAACAAGTATTAGGTCTTAAGAGTCTTCTAATGATAATAGTCAATTAACGTAGGTCGTGGCGTAAATGCCATAATGGCGTAAATGCCATAACACAAGTACCTTAACACTCAAAACTGTATATAGAGATACATAGTCACGTGATAATTTAATCGAATGTTTAATTAAGCTCTATTAGGCAATCAAATATTAAACTTGCATAA
>Ga0209512_1001930_pt1 | contig 23656 bp, 16 predicted proteins | sample frozenSSSSmetaG_FD_184142 | JGI IMG/M metagenome (GOLD analysis project Ga0209512, IMG submission 184142) | Glacier valley bacterial and archeal communities from Borup Fiord, Nunavut, Canada, to study Microbial Dark Matter (Phase II) -... | ecosystem: Environmental > Aquatic > Freshwater > Ice >...
CGCCAGCAACAGGTAAAACTTCAGATTTTCGGGAGAAATCCTGATTTTATCGCGGTTCAGAAAGAGTTCAAGAAAAAGGTCCTGCAAGGCATCCTTAACGACATCATTATCCTTACACAACTTAGTACCATAATTGTAAAGCGTATTAACATGGTGGTTGTACAACACGGCAAAGGCCTCCTGGTCTCCCGATTTAAAACGAGTCCAGATAACCAGCCAATATTCATTGTTGACATCTTTACTCATTTGGTTCAGTTCGATTTATTGTAGGTTTTGATTTTCAAAATCAATTACAATAATAGTTATTTAATGCCAATATTCCTTAAAACATCGAATAAAAGTAGGATGTCAATATGAAAACAAAATAGAAAGTTTGAATTCAATTATTCAATTGGTGTTGGATCCTGAAAAATAAAGTCGAGAGGACAATCTTCTCAGAAAGCAGCACCCAAATTACTACGCAAATAGGGATCCATTTTTAAGCATTTTAATGGAATGAAGATTAATAATTACCTAAAACAATCTCAAAAAAGATCAGTCTATTTATTTTACGCATAAAGACTTTTACTTTACATTACGCCTATATTTTTCACTTTTAAACTATATTTGTAAAGTTATTAACATTCACTAAAAATAAATGTCATAGAACATATGCCGATAAGGAATTAAAATGAAAAAAATAATTACAAATCTGCTGATCATTTTCGCATGCTACACATTTGCTGTCGCTCAGGAAAAAAAGAGTCCTGAAATTTACAAAAACTGGGAAATTGGAGTAGCTGCAGGAGTAGCTAATTTTGCCGGAGTGTATAACATGTTCATAGACTCACGCTTTAATTATTTCAAAACAGAGATAAATGAGTATAATCCAAATAATGAATGGAATTTAGCGAACCTCCTATCGCAGAATAAGTTCGAACGAAAAATTTATTGGTATACAAAAATTGGAATTGGAAGTTCCAATTTTTGTAAGAAGGCATTCACAAACCTACTGAATGAAAAGCATTTGAAACTGTCAACTATTCCTACAGAAAATGGTCTTCTATTTCGGATAAACGATCAGATGCTACTTAATTTGTGTACTCAGTGGAGTCGGGTAAATTCCGAGCCTTTCGACGGACACAAGACAAAATCCATCAATATTGAATAATTAAGATCCATTCATCGGCTATTTTTGCCTGTGATAATGGTTGCAAAACCAGAGAGGGTTGTCAAAAAGACAACACTCTCTGGTTTTCGACTTTAATAAATTAGCACTGCAACAATCGATAAAAAAAATCCCGCAAATTTTACTTCACGGGATTTCCATTTAAATAATAGCGAGCCTGTTTAAGGGCAAGCTGTAGTTGTCTTATACCAATTTCTGTCTAAGCTTTTGTTCCTCCACCTGCGCATCGATCACCGCAATGGTGACCATGTTCAGGATATCACGAACTGTGCTTTCAACATTCAAAATGTGAATAGGTTTATTCAATCCCATCTGAATTGGTCCGATCGTATCGCTCATGCCGTTTTCGAGCATCAGCTTGTAGGCAATGGTTGCGGAACTAAGGTTCGGGAAAATGAGGGTGTTTACATTTTTACCATCAATTTTCGAGAATGGGAATTTCTCATGACGCAAATCTTTGTTTAAGGCGAAATTCAATTGTAACTCGCCGTCAACCATCATTTCAGGATTATTCTCATGCAAATATGCGACAGCCTCGTGCACCATTCCTGGGCTACCATTGGCTCTTGCGCCAAAGTTTGAATAAGAAAGCATTGCCATCACAGGTTCAGTATTAAATAATTTCACCGCATCTTGTGTCAGCTTGGCAACATCAATCAATGTTTCTTTGGTTGGGTGACTGTTTACCATGGTATCGGCAAAGAAGAGCGTTCCCTGTTTAGTGGTAACAATGTTCATTCCGGCAATGTGGGTCAAGCCTTCGCGCATACCTACTATTTCGATAGCTGGAGTAATCGCATCAGCATACTTTGTATAAACCCCGGTAATAAACGCATCAGCGTCACCAGCTTCAACCATCATCATTCCGAAATAATTGCGATCGAACATTTTCTCGAAAGCTTCCTCATAGGTCATCCCCTCACGCTGACGTTTGGCAGTTAACATTCTGGCATACTTATCGCGTTTTGAAAATTCACGGTCGTGACGAAGATTGACAATTTCAACTCCTTCAAGTTCAATGCTGTTGTTCTTTATCAACTTGCCAATGATCTCTTCGTTACCAAGTAAAATCGGAATGCAAATTCCTTCAGCTCTGGCTACTGAAGCAGCTTTCAGCATATTGATGTGGTTCGCTTCTGCAAAAACCACCCGTTTCGGATTTTCTTTTGCTTTTTCGGTCAAACCACGAATCAGTTTATTGTCAAGGCCCATACGTAAGCGTAATTCCTCTTCATATTTGTCCCAATCGGTAATTGGCTTGCGGGCAATACCGCTTTCCATAGCAGCTTTCGCTACTGCCGGAGCAACGGTAACCAACAGACGTGGATCGAGTGGTTTAGGAATTATGTATTGAAATCCAAAACTTAAATGATTTGAATTATAGGCTGCAGTTACCACTTCAGGAACTGGTTTTTTTGCCAGTTCAGCAATTGCATGAACTGCTGCAACCTTCATTGCTTCGTTAATACCAGTTGAACGCACATCCAAAGCACCACGGAAAATATAAGGGAAACCTAATACATTGTTAACCTGGTTGGGATAGTCACTACGACCAGTTGCAAAAATAATATCAGGACGTGAAGCCATTGCGTCGGCATATGAAATTTCAGGATTTGGATTGGCGCAGGCAAATACGAGTGGATTAGCCGCCATACTGCGAACCATCTCCTGGGTAAGACAACCTTCCACCGAAAGACCAAGGAAAACATCGGAACCCGCAACCGCTTCTTCAAGTGTATTACATGAACGTGAAGTTGCAAATGGTTTTTTGCGACTATTCAGATCGGTACGACGTGTTGAAATAACGCCTTTACTGTCAACCATTACGATATTCTCGAGTTTGGCACCAAGTGCCATGTAAAGGGTGGTGCATGACGAAGCAGCTGCTCCGGCACCATTGACAACTATTTTAATGTCCTCGATTTTCTTACCCACCAGTTCCAGCGCATTGATCAGTGCAGCAGATGAAATAATAGCAGTTCCGTGCTGGTCATCGTGCATGAGCGGGATGTCTAAAGCTTCCTTCAGTTTTTCTTCGATTTCAAAACACTCAGGAGCTTTAATATCTTCGAGATTGATTCCGCCAAAAGTACAGGCAATTGCTTTTACAACTTCGATGAATTTTGCAGGATCTTTTTCGTTAACTTCAATATCAAACACGTCGATATCAGCAAATATTTTAAATAGCAGTCCTTTGCCCTCCATTACTGGTTTTCCGGCAAGAGCTCCAATATCACCCAAACCGAGAACAGCTGTTCCATTCGAGATTACAGCAACCAGATTTCCTTTGGCTGTGTAGTCGTATGCACATTGGAGATCTTTTTGAATCTCCAAACAAGGTATAGCCACACCTGGCGAATACGCAAGCGCTAAATCACGCGCTGTACTGTATGGTTTTGTTGGTACAACCTGTATTTTCCCAGGTCTGCCATTTTTGTGGTAATTTAATGCATCGGTCCGTAAAGCATCATTACGTTTAGAATTTTCCATAATTCAAATATTTTTGTTGTTTGTCGCTGATAATTTATTACAAGAGAAAGCTCTCCTCTAAAAAAATTTGGCAAACAAAAGTAGATTTAATTTCCAATCAAGAGACGACAGCTCGAAAAGTTTACAAATTGATAATATTGCGATCAATTTTCCCAGCTTCTGTATACCTTGCTTCCGGTTTCTTCGTCGTTGACAATCCGTAAATGGGTATCGATCTCTTGCTGCATCTCCTCAACATGCGAAATCACTCCAACAATCCGGTTCTCTTTTCTTAACGATTTAAGGGTTTCAAATACCACATCAAGCGATTCTTTATCGAGCGATCCAAATCCTTCATCCAAGAAGAAAAAATTTTGAGACGAATCTGTAAATTGCTGAATACTATCAGCTAATGACAATGCCAACGATAATGCAGCCTGAAATGTCTGCCCACCAGAGAGTGTCTTGACACTCCTCACCTTCCCACCATTCAAAAAATCGCGTACCTGAAAATTATTGTCCCCGGTGATTTCCAGACTCATTTTTTGACGGACCAGCTTATAAAACCGGTCGTTGGCCGCAAGACAAAGATTATGGAGATGAACTGATGAAACATAATTCACAAACCCGCTCCCTTTAAACAGTTGTTTCATCGTTTTAATGTCATCTGCCCGTAATTCTAAATTATCCAACAATTTACGAATTTGCTTCTGTTGATTCAGATCATTGCTAAGTTTGCGAATCTCACCCTCAGTTTTACCAAGTTCCCGATTCTTTTCTGCCTGAACTTCACTCAATTTCGAAACTTCATCTTTCAATTTCTGATGATCGTCTGCAGAATAAGTCCGTTCTCCGATTTCAATTTTAAGTAAACCAAATTGATTCTCCGAAAATTGTAATTGCTGTCTGAAATCCTGAATCTTTTTCTTTTCATCTTCCGTGTCAATTTTCTGATTCAGAATCTCTTTTATCTGTTCGATGGAAGAATAGTCAGAAACAGCTAACAGATGATCAATTTGACCGGTAATAACTTCTTGCGCTTGTTGTTGCTGCGCCAGAATTATTTGGTTGGCCTGAAGTTTACCTGTTGACTCATCTCTTCGTTTTTGCAGGCGAGCAATCTCTGTCGTTGTCTTTAAATAGGCAGTTTCGATTTCAGCATACTTTGATAATAAATTATTTGACAACTGTTTAACCTGTTCTACCGATTTTATTATGTACGCTGCAATATCCAGTTTTTCAATCTGCCGGGTTAAAGTGTTGATTTCAGAAAGATTGATGGTTTGTTGCACACTGATTTTTTCAAGCTGTTTTCGATAATTTTCAAGTGCCTTTTGCTCCGTTTCAAATTCCTTTTGTAACGTCAGTAGTTGGCTATCCTTCACTTTAAGCAAAAGTGCCAGCGATTCAGCTTCCTTAAATGACTGTATTAATACACCTTCATCTTCGAACGCCGGCCAGACAAAAAGTGACTGATGGGCATCCATTTTATTTTGATTTTCTGTCTGCTTAACTTTAAGCTTTTGAATAGCTTCATGTCTTAAATGTAGTTGTGTCTGAATTTCGCGCAAAGTAATCATCAACTTCTCAAGCGACAGAATAACTTTTTCCTGTTTTGTTTTCGAATCCCGTTCATTTTGTAAGGCTATCTTAACATCGCCGCCATCCAAAATATCAGGATGTGACAAAGAACCACATAATGGACAAGGTTTTCCCTCCTCCAGACTGGTGGCATACTCCTCGAGTTTTGCACGGATCAACAGATGTTCAATATTTTTGTCGATTGCAGCGACCACTTCCCTGGTTTCCAAAACGTTTTGCGTCAAAAAACTCAGCACCGAGGCTATTTCGATATTTCCGTCGGCTTCAATGTTTATAATATGAATGCTACTTACAAACCGATCATTTAATATATGAATCTCTTTCTCAATAAAATCAAGTTCTTTGGTGCATTCCTGACTAACCGACAGCAACGATTTCCGGATCGTAAACCAATTTTGGACCTTCGATAGTTCAGCCAAATCAGGCAAACGGGATTTAAGCTTTATTACCTCTTCGGTTATTTGATCGCGCAAAATTTTGTTTTCGTGAATTTTTGTATCAGATCTTGAACAAATTTCCTCACCGTTTTTTATTCGCTCAGCGAGTTTTATGTTTTCGTCATTTAATTCAATGATCCGGACAATCTTTATCAACTCACCGGCTTGCTGTTTAATCAGATCACGCTGTTCGTAATCGACTTTTATTTTTGCAAAATCACTTTCGAAAACTGATAATTGAGTGGCGCTTTCCTTCAATATTAAGTCTTCATTTTCAATTGTTTTCGTAAGCTGAACGATGCCCATTGAAATTTCATCCGAACGGTCGAAGAGATTTTTATAATTGATCAGACAATGTTCATACGCTTTAAGCAGCTGCTCAGATTTCAGAACTTCATTTTCTTTGGATTTAAGAAAATCAATCCGAGCTTGTTGTTCTTTCAGCTTGACAGAAAGCTCTTTAAGCTGGCTTAATGCTACTTCTTCATGTTGTTTAAGCGACAACTGCGATATCAGCCGTTTAACCTCAGCAACAATTGAATTCAGCCGAATTTTTGCCTCCTCGAATTGTTCCGGTTTTACGTCACCTAATTGTTGAAGTTGCCCCTGAAGCATCTGCAACTGCTGGTTGTTCTTTGTTTCAAGCGCAACCGTCTTGTAGAAAAGCTCAAACTTTTGCAGGTTAAACAACTCTTTCATCATCTGTGTCCGGTCTTTATTCCCCAACTGAAGGAACTCCTGAAACCTTCCCTGTGGGATGATGATGGTTCTTTTAAAGTTTTCGTAACTCAGTCCGATAACTTGCTGTAATTGTTCAATTTCTATTGGCTCCCAGCTTCCATTTTGCTGTTTGTAGGCTGAACGATCGAGCGTCCTTACATCATCAAACTTTTTACGGTTCCGCTTTCCTTTGACAACTGCACGAAAAATAGTACTCTCTTTCCCTACACTTAAATCGAACTCAATGAACAGCTCATCCGATTTCAGGTTCATCATATTGTAGTTGCGGTTGTCGCGGGCGTTCATTCGCTCTGTCTCGCCGTACAACGCATAGGTGATGGCATCAAGGATTGATGACTTTCCACTGCCAACGGAACCAAAAATACCGAAAAGATGGGCTTCAGTTAGTTTCTGAAAATCGATCGTCTGTTTTTCCTGATAAGAAAAAAGACCTTGTATTGTTAGTTTAATTGGAATCATTCTTCGCCCTCCTCTGCTAAAACTTCTTTAAACAAGTCCAAAATCCGTTGATTTGGCTTCTGCCCTTTCTCGTACATGAAATAGTCAGTGAATAGTTCGTCCATTCCTTTGCTTAGGTCGATCGTCTTTCTGAAATTAGCCTGATCATCATCTCCTCTTTTTACATCAGGAATGATTGAGATAATCCCGTTGTGAGAAGCATTCAGCAACTTGCGTTCCTCTGCGGTCAGATAGGTGTCAGTACTCATCGTCAGTTCAATAAGTGCCGATTGATTGTCATTCAGCCATTCAATCGCCTCATCTACACTTTCAGCTCTTTTGCGCAGCAACCGTTTTGCTTTTATTAACTCATGATTTGAAATGACGGGTATTTGGCCTGGTTCAATGTCAATTACTAATATATACTTTTGTTGGTTAGCTTCCGCAAAACTATAGGATAGCGGGCTTCCGGCGTAAATAATTGGGCAGGGGGTTGTATCGATGGTTTGTTTCCGGTGCAAGTGCCCCAAAGCAACATATTGAATCTGATGCGGAATATTTTCCGAATAGATCACCTGCGCTCCACCGACATGCAGAATTGGCTTCTCATCTTCGGGTTCCTCCGGCAATGCAGCACCTTTCCGGGCGAAGAAAAGATGGGAAATCAGAATATTAACCCCTTTGTTGTTGCAATATTTCTGAGCAAGTGACGACCATTTATCATTCAGCAATTTACGTAATTCCTCTTCCGAATCTTCGTGACCCAGGTAAGCTTTTAATCGAAATTCATTGGCATATGGCGTCAATAAAATGCGCAGAGGATCAGAACATCCGGGTAAGTGAAGCTCCACAAAACCTTCTTCACTTTGGGTGACCATCAAACCAGCATCCAATTCAAACGGCGGAATAACTACATTGGGATAACCGGCAAACAGAATCCCGCACTCGCGTGCCAACGGATCGGGAGCAGCTATTCTGTCGGGAGAATCATGATTACCTGCAATGGCAATTACAGCGCGCTTCCCGTTGTTTGCAAGACGTTTCAGCGTTTTATAAAACAAATCAACCGCTTCGGCTGATGGATTGTAAGTGTCGAAAAGATCACCCGAGACAATCACAGCATTCACCTGTTCCGTCTCCGCGATTACGCAAATCTCGTTTAAAACTTCCTTTTGTTCGTCGAGTCTCAATAAGTTTTCCAATCGTTTACCCAGGTGCCAATCGGAGGTGTGAAGTAGCTTCATCAGATTTAGATTATGATCATGCTATATTACATCAAAAAAATGCCATTTTCAAATCTCACAAAAAGAATCTTGGTAAAGCTGAAGCTATAAAGAGAATATCTGGCGGATTTTTCCGAAAACATTAAGGCTTTATTACCGGCTCTTTAACAGCCGAGTATTGAAGATCATTTAAATTCGCCTTTCCTAATTTCAGCAGGCGTTCGCGTTCCACATCTTCGCGCGACTTACTCGTAGTTACGAAATAGACGCCTGCGAAGATCAAAATAGCGGATAATGGTTTACTCCATGAAAAGACATCATGTCCCCACATAATTGCAATAAACGATGCAACAAGTGGTTGCAAATAATTATACATCCCGATAGTTGTCGGACGTATTTGCTTCTGCGCGATTGGAATCAATAAATAGGTGATAAAGGTGGCTCCAACCAACAAGTAAACATAGCTACTCCAGGCAGCAGAGGTTCCTTCCGTAAAAATTCTTGCTGTAAACACATCTTTATAGCCGAACGGTAAAAACATAAGTGCAGAGAATAAAAACATCCATTTCATAATGGTAACAGCGCTATATCGCTTTGATATTCCACGTGTCAACACGAGAAAGAAGGCATACGAAAGGCTGCTGACTACACACAATAGGTCACCGATCATTGAAGCTTCGCGACCGGCGCCTGAAACTCCGGATGTCAAAATCATCGATAAAACGCCAACCAAACCAATAATTACACCTCCTGCTTTTTTAAATGTAATTGGCTCTTTCAGAATAAAGAACGAGATAATCATCGCCAAAATCGGGGTGATTGTAATCACAATGGAGGCATTGGTTGCTGAAGTCATTTGTAATCCGGAGATAAATGCGGCCTGGTTAAGCCCAACTCCTAAAAGTGATCCAAGGAAAAGGGTTCCCATGTCCTTTCGGCTTACCTTTTCTGATTTAAGAAACAACGAAAGCAACCAAAAAGCCATCGCGCCGAAGGCAAAACGGGAATATGTCAAACCCAGTGGACTCATCCAGTCGGGCATCAGATTCTTTGAAAGAGGAATATTCACTCCAAATATTAGTGAAGTAAATAACATGGCCACATGACCTCTTATTTTTTCTTTATTCATTATTCGATTTTCATTTTATCGCTGACTACTGCGACTACTTTAATAAGGCATCAACCCCATAAATAGTTTTTAAAGGAGCAGTGACACCTAATTCTATGACATAACCTGATCATGCAGGTTGGCCGCAAAGTTATTAAAAACCAAGAATAAGGATTTTTTGGCAAAAAATTTAGCCCTTGCGATAGGAAAGGATAATCATTATTTAAGAAACAGAAAGGGATAAGTGTGTTTCTTATCCCTTTCTGTTAAAAACCTATTCTCTATCTATTCACTGACAAAAACCAGTTTGTCATCCTTAACATCAATTGCAACCGGATGACCGGCCGTCACTTTTCCTGCAAGAATATCTTTCGACAAATCGTTCAGCAGGTATTTCTGCATCATTCGTTTTACAGGTCGTGCCCCAAACTGAGGGTCAAAACCTGCTTCCGCAATCCAATCAACGGCAGCATCTGTAATCGTGGTCTCATATCCACTCCTCTTTAACCGCTCAGCAACCAGTGCAAACTGCAACCGAACTATCTGATAGATTTCCTTACGACTCAATGGTGTAAACATGATGATTTCATCGATCCGGTTCAGAAATTCAGGTCTGATTGTTTGTTTGAGCAACTCGAATAGTTCAGTCCGCAAATCTTCAACAACTTTTACCCTGTTACTCTCATTGAGATGGGCAAACCGTTCACGAATGATTTGTGACCCTATATTCGAAGTCATGATGATGATGGTATTTTTAAAATTGACTGTCCGCCCTTTATTATCGGTAAGTCTTCCATCATCAAGCACCTGGAGTAAAACATTGAAAATATCGGGATGCGCTTTCTCTATTTCATCAAACAGCACAACCGAGTAAGGTTTACGCCTGACAGCTTCTGTCAATTGCCCCCCTTCGTCGTATCCTATATATCCCGGAGGCGATCCGATTAACCGCGTCACTGAAAATTTCTCCTGGTATTCCGACATGTCAATACGAGTCAGCATGTTTTCGTCGTCGAACAAATATTCTGCCAACGCTTTCGCAAGTTCAGTTTTTCCTACACCCGTTGTTCCAAGAAAGATAAACGATCCGATCGGTCGTTTGTCGTCCTGTAAACCCGCACGCGAGCGCCGAACGGCATCCGATACAGCAGCAATTGCCTCATCTTGTCCGATTACACGTAAATGCAACTCATCTTCAAGGTGAAGTAGTTTTTCACGCTCGCTCTGAAGCATTTTTTGAACAGGAATACCGGTCCAGCGCGCGACTACAGCAGCAATATCTTCACTGTCGACCTCCTCTTTTATCAGCGATTTTCCAGCCTGCAACTGAACAAGTTCCGCCTGCAAATTAGCGATCTCCTTTTCTGCTTCTTTTATTTTACCATATCGAATTTCGGCAACGCGTCCATATTCACCCTGACGTTCAGCCTGATCAGCCTGCAACTTCAGATCCTCGATCAATAATTTCTCGTTTTGGACAGCTTCAATTGCCCCTTTTTCGGCCTGCCACGATGCCCTGTATTTCGTTTGATCTGCCTTTAAGTTGGCAATCTCCTCTTCCAGTTTCTCAAGTTTGGATGTATCATTTTCACGCTGAATTGCAGCGCGTTCAATCTCAAGCTGCGTCAGTTTACGATCAATCTCATCGAGCCCTTCGGGAAGTGAATCCATCTCCATCCTGAGTTTTGCAGCGGCTTCATCCATCAGGTCAATTGCTTTATCGGGAAGAAACCGATCGGTGATGTAGCGTTGTGAAAGTTCAACGGCGGCGATAATTGCATCATCTTTGATCCTTACTTTATGATGATTTTCATATCGTTCCTTCAATCCACGAAGAATTGAGATGGCATCTAATGTAGTTGGCTCGTCGACCATTACCAATTGGAACCGACGTTCAAGCGCTTTATCTTTTTCGAAATATTTTTGATATTCACTTAAAGTTGTTGCTCCGACTGCACGCAATTCTCCACGTGCCAAAGCTGGTTTCAGGATGTTAGCAGCATCCATCGCACCTTCGCCTTTGCCGGCACCTACCAGCGTATGAATTTCATCTATAAAAAGAATGACATTGCCTTCCGCCTGAATCACCTCATTGATAACGGCTTTCAAACGCTCTTCAAATTCACCTTTATATTTTGCACCGGCTATTAGCGCTCCCATATCGAGCGAGAAAACCTGTTTATCTTTCAAATTTTCAGGAACATCTCCCCTGACAATCCTTTGGGCCAAACCTTCCACGATCGCAGTTTTTCCCGTTCCGGGTTCTCCGATCAGGATTGGATTATTTTTTGTGCGTCGTGACAAAATCTGCAAAACGCGGCGAATCTCCTCGTCACGTCCGATAACCGGATCAAGCTTACCTAACTTTGCCCGTTCATTCAGGTTTACTGCAAAACGATTCAGTGAGTTAAAGGTATCTTCTGCCGTCTGACTATCGACCTTTGACCCTTTGCGAAGCGCTTTAATCGCCTCATCCAATTCTTTGTGACTGATTCCGCTATCCTTCATCAAACGGCTAACAGAATCACTACCGTCCAGAAGTCCCATCAACAAATGTTCGACCGAAACATATTGGTCGCCCATTTTCTGTGAAATTGAAACGGCTTTTTGCACTGCCGAATTGGCGGCAGATGAAAGGTATGACTCGCCACCTGTAACTTTAGGGTAGCCAACAATAACTTTGTCGAGTGCAGCATTGAATATCACAATATTAACACCCAATTTCTTGAGCAGAAATCCGGTTACACTCTCGGCATTAACCATCAACCCTTTTAGGAGGTGTCCTGTTTCAATGGCCTGCTGGCTATTCCCTTCAGCAATTTTAACTGCCTGATTTACGGCCTCCTGCGCTTTGATTGTGAAGTTGTCAAAATTCATAACTTTGATTTTTTATGTTTTTCTTCAAACGATAACCCACACCAAATTGAATAGAATGCGATTATCACACCTATTTACTCAAAACACCTGCCATTCCTGATAATCAGACAATTTGGCGCATAAAATCTTTCAAATATGAAATACTGGCACAATTGCAAAGAAAAAAATAATGAAAAACACTTGCATCATACGGGCTCATTTCATATATTTGTACGTATAAACCTTTTGGCGATGGATACTAAATTGACGTTAAAACTAGATAAGGAAGTGATTGAAAGAGCAAAAGAATATGCATTATCAAACAATAGAAGTTTGTCAAGAATTATTGAATCGTATCTTCAATCATTAACAATTAAAGGCGATTCAATAAATAACAAAACTGACATTGAGATTTCACCTTTTGTGAGGAGTATGTCTTCAGGGATTCAAATACCCGCTGATTTGGATTATAAAAATGATTATTCAAACTATCTGACAGAAAAATACAAATGAAGACTAAACTCTTTATTGACACCAATATAATGTTGGATTTATTGGGAGAGCGAATACCATTTTATAATTCAATTGCAAAGATTGCAACTCTTGCAGATAAAAGCCAGGTTACGTTGGTCGCTTCTGCATTGTCGTATGCAACTGTGAGTTATTTTTTAACAAAATTTGAAAATACAGAAAAAGCGAAAGACAAACTGAGGAAGTTTAAGATTATTTCAGAGATTTGTGACCTTGATGAAGTAATAATTGAAAAAGGACTTAATTCAAACTTTTCCGATTTTGAGGACTCATTACAATATTTTAGTGCTTTAAAATCAAATTGCAGTATCTTGGTTACAAGAAATGGGAAGGATTTTAAAGAATCACAAATTCCGGTAATGACTGCAGATGAGTATTTAATGAGTATCAGGAAAAAAGGCATCTGACAACAATCACAACTGATTATTCATCGAATTATTAACAATACATTATTCACTTACCCTCCCTGCAATACCTGTCAACATATTAACAGCTTTTCGTATCGTTTTGATTTCATTGAAATTGATGCTTAGTTTCCCTTTCCCTTCTTTTACGCGGCATTTCGATGGGTTTTGCACAATCCACTGCATCAGTTTTTGAAAATGAACCGTTTGGTAGTAATTCGATGCGGGATCGGATGGCATGTAGCAAATCATCTTCGATTCTTTAAGAATAATTCGTTCGATATTCAGTGATATGGCAATCCATCTTAAACGGACAACATCAATCAGCTCGCGCGAAGCTTCAGGAATAGGCCCGAAACGGTCAATAAGTCCTTTTTCAAATAGTTGAACCATCGTTTCGTTTTCCATATTGTCCAGTTCGCGGTAAAGCAACATCCGCTCCGAAACGCTCGAGATGTACTCATCAGGAAATAACAATTGCAGGTCAGTGTCAATATTACAGTCGTTTACATAGCTCAGATCGAGAAAAGCGCCCGAAGCCTCAGCATTTTCATCCTGAAAAAGATCCTGAAATTCGCCCGACTTCAACTCCATCATTGCTTCGTTCAATATACGATGGTAAGCCTCAAAACCAATATCTGCGATAAATCCGCTCTGTTCGCCACCAAGTAAATTTCCTGCACCGCGAATATCAAGGTCTTGCATTGCAATGCTGAAACCACTTCCAATTTCGGAGAACTCCTCAATGGCCTGCAAACGTCGGCGGGCATCGGCTGACATCGCATTTAAAGGCGGTGCCAACAAATAACAGAACGCTTTTTTATTCGACCGGCCAACGCGTCCGCGTAACTGGTGAAGTTCACTCAATCCAAAATTCTGGGCGTTATTGATAATGATCGTGTTGGTGTTCGGGATATCCAACCCGGATTCGATAATTGTGGTTGCAATAAGCACATCAAAATCGCCGTTCACAAAGTCGAACATCACCTTTTCAAGCTTGTTGCCTTCCATCTGACCATGACCAACTACAGTCCGGGCTCCAGGACAAAGCTGGTTAATCAACAGTTCAATTTCATAGATATTCGAAACCCTGTTGTTTATAAAGAAAGCCTGTCCGCCGCGGGCAATCTCGTAACTGATCGCATCGCGAATAATCTCTTCATCAAATACACTCACCTCTGTATTAATAGGATATCGGTTCGGTGGCGGGGTATTAATGATGGAGAGGTCACGCGCACCCATCAGCGAAAATTGCAGCGTTCGTGGAATTGGTGTCGCGGTCAGTGTCAACGTATCGACATTTGCTTTCAACTGTTTCAATTTCTCTTTGACCGAAACTCCAAAATGTTGCTCCTCATCGATGATAAGAAGACCAAGATCCTTGAATTTCACATCCTTACCAATCAGCTTGTGGGTACCAATAATAATATCAACTTTTCCTTCACTCAATTCCTTAAGGACATTCTTTACATCACCTGAGTTTCGCAGTCGGCTAATATATTGCACATTACAAGGAAAATCTCTTAATCGTTCCTTAAACGTTTTATAATGTTGCAATGCCAGAATTGTTGTGGGGACCAATACTGCCACCTGTTTGCTGTCTGCTACGGCTTTGAAAGCTGCGCGGATCGCCACCTCGGTCTTGCCAAATCCAACATCACCACAAACCAGTCGATCCATGGGCATCGGTTTCTCCATATCTTCCTTGATGGAATAGGTTGCCTTCAATTGATCGGGGGTATCTTCATAAATAAAGCTCGCCTCCAACTCTTCCTGAAGGTACGAATCAGCTGAAAAAGCAAACCCGTTCTCCATCTTTCGTTTGGCATACAGCGCAATCAATTCGCGGGCAATATCCTTAACCTTATTTTTGGTTTTTGTTTTAAGATTCTGCCATGCTGCTGTACCTAATTTATTGATTGTTGGCTCCTGTCCTTCTTTTCCTTTGTATTTTGCAATGCGATGTAACGAATGAATACTAACCAGCAATGAATCGTTATCCCTGTATGTCAATCGTATTGCCTCCTGAATTTTGCCATTGACCTCCGTCTTTACGAGACCCGCAAATTTTCCAACGCCATGATCGATATGAACGACAAAATCACCCGGGTGGAGCTTACTCAGCTCCTTGATCGTTATTGCCTGACGTGACGATTTTTTTGAACGTAACTTAAAACGGTGATACCGCTCGAAAATCTGGTGATCGGTATAACAGCAGATTTTCAGATCATGATCTATAAATCCCTCATTAATAGCAAATAATAGACTGTCTATTTTTTGAGGATCACCTTTGTCATCAAAAATAGCATGAAGTCGCTCGATCTGCTTGGGACTTGAGGTCAGGAGAATATTTCTGTATCCTTTTTGACGGTTCGATTTGAGGTTCTGACCCAACAAATCGAAGTTTTTATTAAATACAGGCTGTTTAGACGTATTGAAAATGAATTCATCCGCAGAATTAAAATAGTTAGCCGACCCATATTCGACACAGGTAAAAGCAGTTATCCCACTCTTGAATTCCTTGCCGGAGATGACCAGATCCGCAATCTCTGCATCGCTAAACTTCTCGGATGCTTCCTGGTGCAATTGCTTAATCTGACCAGAAACATAGGTAAAGCTTTTGGCTGCAACCACCATCTTTTTATCCAAAAAATCAAAGATAGAAACCCGTTTTTCGTCTTGCAACCCTTCCTGGATATTCGGAATTATTGAGATTCTGGTCAGTGTCTCTTTCGAAATTTGGTCTTCGATATCAAAAGTTCTGATCGAATCAACCTCATCACCAAAGAAGTCAATCCGGTAAGGATCTTCGTTCGAGAACGAGAAGATGTCGATGATCGATCCCCGAAGGGAGTATTGTCCGGGTTCGTAAACGAATTCAACCCGCTCAAATCCATACTCGTACAGCACCTCATTTATAAATGAGATGGAGAGTTTTTCACCTTTCCGTATGTGAAGCGTATTTTTTGCGAGTCCCGTTCCCGAGATCACTTTCTCCATGATTGCCTCCGGATAAGTGATTACCATGTAACCCGTTTCGTTAAGCGCCAGTTTATTCAGTACTTCAGTTCTGAAAATAATATTCTCGCTCTCAATTCTTTCATAGACAAAACTACGACGGTACGAAGACGGAAAAAACAATACGTTTTCCTCGAGACCCAATGCGTTGAGATCATCATAAAAGTAAGCAGCCTCCTCCCGATCGCTTAAAATGACAATTGTACTAAACGGATTGATCTGATAGGCAGCATTTAATACGATGGCAGAAGATGATCCGGTTAATCCTTTGAGCGAAATTTTTGCGGCACCAGATTCAGCAATCTTTTCGCGCAACCCGATTACAGAGGGGTGAGTGGTGTAATATTTGAGCAGTTCCTTGAGTTCCAATATCGATATTTTTCGGACAACCGCCAAAATTACGAAAATATCGGAATTATATCGTTGAAATATTTGCCACAATTGTTATCCTCTAACAACTAACCTGATACATCATTAGGTAAATGCATATCCACAAGTTTCACCAATTCCATTAATGTTCTCAGGTTTCTGGTTGTCGCCTTAACTTTCAATTTATTTTCAAAAAAATTATTGTTCAACTTTGTTTTGCCGTAACCATTTGGGAAAAAAAGGTATACAGTTCTCTCAGTAATGAAATACCTATCTGGCAAATAAGAGGAATTTCCAATGCTTTCAACATATTGTTTTTCGGGAACCTTTGATAAAAATGTAAAGTGGAGTTTCGAAATATCTTCCTCTGGTTCTTTCAAAAATGGATTTCGGGCTAAGATGTCTTTCAATTCTGAAACTTCTCTCACGAAAACCGGAACATTAAATGTAAATCGGTTAAATATTCCGTCCGAAATTAGCAACTCCAATTCTTCCAACTTTGTTTCAACGCTTTGAAAGACAACATTTCCACTTTGGATGTAGGTTTTAACGTTCAGAAAACCCAAACATTCATACATTTCCTTCAAAGAATCTATTTTGATAAGATTCTTTCCGCTAACGTTAATTCCTCTTAATATCGAAATATAAGTTTTCATTTTATTGATTAAACGGTTTTCAAATAGTATTTGTACAGACAATAACTTTATCATTGACTATTACAAACCTACGAAACCGATTCACAATTGCCAAAATAAATATTCGAAATAATCTCTAATTCAATCATTTGCCAATTAAACAGTTATATAACATCGAAAATAAAACTTAAAATTTAAACTTTTAATCATTTCTGGCAGAATTTTTGTTTGCGATTATGTGTACAACTAAAATTGTAAGTCATGAAAACTTCATTAAAGTACGGAAAGATCAAATACAACATACTGCCTTTTATATTTTTAGCAATACTAATGAGCCTTTCAATCAATGGGAAAGCTCAGTCGGAGAATCAAACCACACTATTGCAAATGATTGATGAAGATCGCACCACTGTTGACGCAATTGCAGGTTACGACGAAAACGTTCAACGCGACATTCTTCAGGTTGCGCAGACTCCGGAGGTGCTTAACCAAATTGAAGCGTTACAAAATAGATCGAAGAATCAGTTCAGGGCAATTATCGATGACTACGACCGTGATGCACAGGCCGCGTTTTACGAAATGGCTCGTTATCCAAACCTTATCTCCGACCTGGTAAAAGACGGAAAACCTTCCTCTTCAGAAGTCACTCGTATTGTTTCGAACTATCCCACAGATATTCATGAAGCAGCAAAAAAATATGCGCGGATGTATTTTGAGGCTCTTCGTCGCATTGACCAGCTAAACAGCGAAATAGATGGTGCATTTCAATCATACCTCGAGCCTTACGATCCAGAGACCCGCGAAAGTGTAAATACGTTGCTTGCTTACCCTGAGATCGTTTCTATTCTTGTTGAAGATAAAGACTTTACAACTCTCATGGGAGCAGTATATAGGGAAGATCCGAAATGGATTGAAGGTAATCTGAACAGAATTTCGAAGGAACTGGCAGAACAAAACAAAGAAGATTTAGATGCCTATAAGAATCAGATACAGAACGATCCTGAAGCTTACAACGAAATGCTCAATGCATCGGAAAAATTTGCAAAAGAAAATAATGAATTAAGATATGAAAGTTCTTCAGAGCCTGTTGTAGAGGTGAGGGTCATCAATAGTTATCCTTACTGGTTTGGGTATCCATACTGGTATTCAGATTCTTATTGGAGACCACGTCCATTTTATTATCATACAGGCTTTTACAGAAATAACTATGGTAATGTCGTATTTGTCGGGCTTCCATCCTATCACTTCATACATTGGCAATCATATTATCACCCAACGCTGTTCCCCCATTTATCGTATAATTATTACAGCTACTACCAAAATCATTATGTGAATCGTTATAGAGACTCACATCGTCCGATTTCGCATCATGGGTTTTACAGATCAATTGAATCAAACGTGATTAACAATCCGAGGGTCAATAATGCTAATCTTCAAAAAATTGATCATCAGAGAGGTAATAATATTGTCCGTCGACCAAACACAATGGAATCCAGTTCTAAAAGAAGAGGCAATTCAGTAACTACAAGACAACGCGAATATTCAAATGCACGACAGGGAGCTGGAACAAGCGGTACGGTAAACCGCCGTGGAAATGAATCAATAAACCGGGGTGGAAATGGACAAAGAAGTTTTGAAAGACCAGGTGGAACAGTCAATAAAAGAGAATATAATACAGTAAATCCCGTAAGATCTGAAGGTTCTGTAAACAGAAGAGGTTCGGGAGTTGGTAACGGTACAATTCGGAAGGAATCAGCCCCTGCAAGTACCAATCGAAGTGGAACATCTACCGAAAGACCACGCCAACAGTCAGCATCTGACAATGCAGGGAGCAGAGCCGCATCAGGTCGAAATGCTTCACAATATGAAAGATCTTCTGCCCCGCAAAGAAAAGAGGCAACGCAGCCTCAACAAAGATCTGCAGCACCAGAACGAGCAGCCAGCAAGTCCCAACAACGCGAAAGCAGAGCAACCAATACGCAATCATCAAATAGAAGAGAGGCGCGTGAAAACAATTCGTCGAATCCAACTAAATCTTCTCAAAACGTCAACAAAGAAAGAGGAAATGGAAGACAACGATAGATCAATTAGTTACAATTAAAATAATGTATAATTTAAATTTTACCGCTATGAAAATTAATTTTTTAAAAACAATTTTACCAGTCATGTTGGTAATTGTAATGGCCGGCTGCGCCAGTATTAAAGTGAGTTCCGACTACGATCGGAAAGCTGACTTCACGAAATACAAAACATTCAATTTCAGCAAAGAAGTTGATAAGGTAACGTTGAATGATTTAAACCGACGCAGGCTGAAAGATGCCATTACTAAAGAGATGCAGACCAAAGGTTTTCAGGTTTCTGAAACTCCCGATGTTTTGGTAAATGCTTTTGTAAAAGGCAAAACCAAATATTCCGCCACAGCGAACACCAATTACAATGGCGGAATGTACTATCGTGGCTGGGGTTCGTCCAACACCTATGTTGATGTAAACAAATCAGTTGAAGGAACCCTTTTCATTGATGTGATCGACGTTCAGGAAAAATCGATGGTTTGGGAAGGTGTTGCTGAAGGACTTGTAAACCCGCGCACCGAAACGAGGGAAGATCAAATCAATAGCGTTGTAGGCATGATTTTTAAGAATTTTCCGCGATAAGCTTAAATTGATAATTTATGAAAAAGGCCGGAAACTAATTCCGGCCTTTTCTGTTTACTTTTTAATATGTTGCTCTATTGGGTTAAAATCTTCGGATGCATTATATGCTTAATTTTCCTAATTTTGCACCGCTTTAATTTTTAATTTTATGACAGAAAAGAAACTTCCTTTTACAAAAGAAGCATTAGAAAAAATAATCGAAAAGTACCCAACTCCTTTTCATATCTACGACGAAAAAGGGATGCGTTCGTATGCCAAAAGGTTTGTAAAGGCATTTGCCTGGAATGAAGGGTTTAAAGAATACTATGCAATTAAAGCTGCTCCGAATCCGTATCTTATGAAGATACTTCGAAATGAGGGATTTGGAATCGATTGCAGTTCCATTGCCGAACTTGAATTAGCAGAGCGGATCGGAATGCGAGGCGAAGAAATCATGTTTACTTCGAATGATACCCCTGCTGAAGAGTTCCAAAAGGCAATGAAATTAGGAGCCGTTATCAATCTTGACGACATTGCTCATATTCAATATCTTGACGAAAATATTGGATTACCCGAACTTGTTTGTTGTCGGTACAATCCTGGTTCACTAAAAGAGGGAAATGCAATTATCGGACATCCGGAAGAAGCAAAATATGGTTTTACGAGAAGTCAGCTTTTCGAAGGCTACCAAATGTTGATTGACAAAGGGGTCAAACGTTTCGGAATCCATACAATGGTGGCATCCAATGAACTCGACCCAGACTACTTTGCAGGAACGGCTCAGATTCTCTTTGAACTGATTGCCGACCTCTCGAAAAAATTGAATATCACCTTCGAATTTGCCAATCTTGGCGGAGGAATCGGAATTCCTTACAAACCAGAACAGGTGGAGGTAAACCTGGAAAAAATGAGTGAAGGGATCAGAATCAATTACGAAAAATACATCCTTGGAAATGGGCTGAAACCGATCAAACTTTACTTTGAATCGGGACGCGCAATCACAGGACCTTTTGGTTTTCTGGTGAGTAAGGTACTTCACATCAAAAATACGTACAAAAAATATGCGGGTCTTGATTCGTGTATGGCTGATTTGATGAGACCTGCGCTATATGGTTCCTATCATCACATTACAGTGCCCGGCAAGGAAGATTCAGCCACAAAAATCATGTACGATGTGACAGGTTCACTTTGCGAAAACAACGACAAATTTGCCATTAACAGGGTTTTACCGAAATTAGTTTCTGGTGATATTGTTGTTATTCACGACACAGGTGCGCATGGGCATTCTATGGGGTTCAACTATAATGGAAAGCTTCGTTCTGCTGAATTATTAATTCGCGAAAATGGTGAAGTCATTCAGATAAGGAGAGCCGAAACTGTCACTGATTATTTTGCAACACTTGATTTCAACGGAATACCCGGATTTAAGGTATAAACCACCCTTATTAAAAAACAAATTATCTACTGATGAAAGTTTGCGGTTTTAGTTTTGTAAAAAACGCAGTGAAATTCGACTATCCTATAGTTGAAGCCATTACATCGATTTTACCAGTCTGCGATAAATTTATTGTGGCTGTTGGCGACTGTAATGATGGTTCAAGGGAGTTGATCGAATCGATTGGTTCCGATAAAATTGAAATCATTGATACAGTTTGGGATCCATCATTGCGCGAACGAGGTCGGGTACTCGCGTCTGAAACCAATAAAGCGTTTGACTTTATCCCCGCCGAATACGATTGGTGTTTCTACATTCAGGGAGATGAAGTGGTTCACGAAAAGTACTTACCAGGAATTGTACTTTCGATGAAAAAATACCTGGATATCAAAGCAGTAGACGGACTGATTATGCACTACACGCACTTTTATGGCACCTTTGATTACTACGCAGATTCGAGACGCTGGTACAGGAGCGAGATTCGTATTGTCAGGAACAACAAAGAGATCAGGTCGTGGAACGATGCGCAGGGATTTCGCTGGAAAAATGCGAAAAAATTGACCGGCGTTTTTATTGACGCCACCATGTATCATTATGGATGGGTAAGACCACCAAAACTGATGATGAATAAGTTAGAAGGATCAAAGCAATACTGGTCGGTCGACTCGAAGCATATCAAGACGATAGAACAGGAATCCGACGAATTCAAATATGAGGAAGGAATTGATAGCCTCAAACAATTCAGAGGTGAACATCCTAAAGTAATGCAGGCTCGCATTGATGCCCTAAACTGGCATCCGGAACTCTCAACTAAAAAGAAAAAATTTAACGTCCGATATTACTTGTTGTACTATTTTGAAAAATTGTTCAACTACCGTCCATTCGAGAATAAACACTTTATTGAATACAAAGAATCATGAGCATGAGTTTTGTCGATGATATCGTAAAAGCAGTCGAGGTACTTCGTTCAGGTGGAATCATCCTGTATCCTACTGACACCATTTGGGGAATTGGTTGTGACGCAACAAACGTTGCAGCTGTTAAACGTATCTATGAAATTAAACAACGACAGGATGCAAAGAGTATGCTTATTTTGATGGAAAACCCGAACTTACTCAACTCCTACATTTCTGAAGTTCCCGAAATTGCGTGGGAGCTGATCGAAGTTGCCGATACCCCGCTTACCATTATCTATCCTGGTGCTAAAAACTTGGCGGCTAACTTATTAGCCAATGATGGAAGTATTGGGATCAGAATTACGAATGAAGCCTTCACGCAGCAATTGATTCAACGTTTCCGGAAACCAGTGGTTTCAACTTCTGCAAATATCAGCGGACAAAAATCGCCTCAGAATTTTGACGAAATCAGTGAAGAAATTAAGAAATCAGTTGATTATACCGTTAAGTTTCGTCAGGATGATCTGTCGAAGTCGGCCCCATCGGGTATTATAAAACTTGGCGTGGGTGGCCAGGTTGAAGTTATACGTCAATAAATTTGGCAGCTGGCAAAAAGATACAAGTACCTAATTGCCAGCCGCCAGTATCATCCTATTTTTCTTCCTTTACCTTACCAGAACCCGCGATACTGGATTCAACTGAAGGATTTCCGCGGTAAACGACATTGCCTGATCCTGCAAGCTTGACGACCAAATTCCTGGTTGAATTTACCCAGCAATTCCCCGATCCTACAATTTTAACATATACACTTTCAGCCGGAAATTCAATTGCTTTTACATTGCCAGAACCGGAAACAGTCGCTTTAAGTTCAGTTGCATCCTGTTTTCCGAAGAGATGAATATTTCCAGAACCCGAAAGTGTGGCAGAAACCTTTTCAGCTTTGATATCAGCCAATTTAATATCACCACTTCCGCTAATTGTTGCTTCCAAAATTCGGGATTCAATTTTTCCATCAGAAAAAATTGATCCTGATCCGGAGATAACCAGTGCATCAATTTGCGGCATTGTTAAATAAATATCAACCGAACCAGGTGTCCACTTGCTAAACCAGGAGTCATTAGGATACCTGATCACCAATGTCCTGCCTTTTACCTCTGTAATTAGCTTGTCAAGGGTGGCCTCTTTACCTTTCACTTCCACCGATTGCGTGTTCCCTTGTTTCAAATGAACATCGGCTCCAATCCTCAACGAGATCTCAGTGAAAGCAGTAACTTCCCTCTTTTGGCTTGTCTGAGCGACAAGTAACTGTGTTCCGGTAATTACCAGAATTGCAATTAATGTAATTAATCGTGATTTCATGATAAAGTAATTGAGTTAATAAATTATTATTGAGCACGTTCTTGCGAGACGCTCCCTGATTCAACCGAGCCTTGTCTCCTATTTCCAAATTAAATACTTATAATAAGGACGCACAAACAAGCTGAAAGTTGCAATATCATCAAAATATTTTAATCGAGGTATATTTCGATTAGCCCATTGGGGCAATCGAGGTGCATTTCCCGCTTTTCATCATCAACCGAGGTGATGACCTCGTCAGAAAGTGGAATCATGATTTCGGCACGCGGATGATCAACCGTAATAACCAGGTTACCCGAAAAATCATCCACCCGGCTGATCAGTCCAATATCTCCAA
>Ga0209512_1001933_pt1 | contig 23626 bp, 24 predicted proteins | sample frozenSSSSmetaG_FD_184142 | JGI IMG/M metagenome (GOLD analysis project Ga0209512, IMG submission 184142) | Glacier valley bacterial and archeal communities from Borup Fiord, Nunavut, Canada, to study Microbial Dark Matter (Phase II) -... | ecosystem: Environmental > Aquatic > Freshwater > Ice >...
TAGTAGTGAAGTATCAAAAAAAGTGGCTCGTTCGGTCATACGCGGCCCGGTTACTCCCGGAAAACCTGTGCTGAATGACCAAATTTACGCATTTCTGGTAAAATAGTATTGGTGGTCATTCATTGGTATTGATGGCCATTGCCCGTCGTTGAAGAGTCATTGGCCATACCCACCCGAATGGCCGTGAATAACGCGCAGCAAATGACAAAAGTGACTATTGCCTGTCTCGCCCAATGCCAAACGCAATGCCCCCGTACACATCCAGACCACGCGGGCGGATGCCGTTGCCGGTGTTGCCAATCAGCCCCAGCAAATTGTCAGTGCCGAGCCATACCGGACCAAGTTGAACCGATGTCCCCACCACTATACCCCGGTTCAGGTACGCAATGGGCAGGGCCAGGCTTAACCATTGTTTATTGTAACGGGGCGTCACAGCCACCAGCGACGGTTGATGCGTGGCCATAGCCTGACCCGACCTGACATCCTGTAACATCGTTACGTTGATGCCTGCCCCGCCCGGTAGCTGGTAGTCGAGCGAGAGATTGATGGATGTAGGCAGGCCCACCCGGAAACTATTTTTGTCAGGACTGCGGCCCGTGGTGAATTTGTCCTGAATAACCTGAATAGTTTGCAGACTACCGTTCTTCCCGGCAAAATCGGCACTGCTGAACACCACCGGCTGCTCGCGCACGTCGGCATACGTGTACTGCTCACCTTTGTAGCGCAGCCCGCCAATATCCGTCACGGCCAAACCAAGTTGCAGGGCCGGGCTATCCTGGTCGTACTGGCTGACATAAGTAAACCCCACATCGGCCCCGACGCCAAAGCCGGGAACTGATGGGCTGACGAGTGTGCCGAGGCCAAGCGAACGGTTTTGCAGGAAGTTGGTATAACTGAGCGTCGCATCGAGCCGGTTTACTTCCAGCAACGCACGGTTTGAATTATTCGGATCGACAATGATGCCAAAGTCAAGACCCCGGTTCAGCAGAAACTGCGCATTGTAGCCCAGCATGGCTTTTCCCGTTACGCCCAACAGGAGCTTGCGGCCATCGGTCTCCCAAATGGTAGTAGCATAGGTCAGGCCGAGTTCAGAAAACGTGTTGGTACCGGCGCTGAACTGGTTGTTGCTGCTTGGAATGCCGTACAGAGCCCCATCGTCCAGCCCCGCCCGGAGTGCCGACAGTAACCCCTGCGACGCACCTGTAAGCTGGCCCACCGCCCGAAACCGGGTAGTAACAGCAACCGCACTGCGCTCGCCCACGCGGGTCAGAAACGACGGCCCGCGCACCTCACCCTGAAGTGTACCATTTTTAGGGCGTCCGTCCAGATTTTCTTTAGTATATTCAGTTGTGAACCGGACAGAGCCGTCGGCATTTTTGTATTGCTGTGGCACGCTGCCGGTCAGATAACTCAGCAGCGAAAACGGGGCCTGGTAGCGAACATAGTTATTATCGAGGTGCAGATTACCCGTGGCAACGTTGACGTAAAACCGATCCGGCGAGTCGGCAGCCAGGGCAGGGTTGATATACAGCCGGTTGGTGCCACCGCGTTTATTGGTCGAGATGCCGAGCAGATTCTGGGCGAAGCCGTTGGCGGATAGAAACAGGGCTACCAGTAAAGGCAGTCTTTTTACAAAATAGCAGGTTGAGCAGGTAATCATCCTGCAAAGTAAGGGGCAAAACAAACGTGCCGTTCCGTAAAGAGCTGATTTGAGTCAATTCATTACGGAACGGTACGCGCAGTAAACGTCTTTCCGGCCCTGTTAAGCGTTCTCAGCCTCTACCAGTTTCACCTCCGGCACGAGCCGCGTGAGCAGGTTCTCGATACCGGCTTTGAGCGTCAGCGTGGATGAGGGGCAACCGCTGCATGATCCCTGCAGCAAGACCTTTACCGTACCGCTTGGCTCATCGAACGAGTAGAAATTGATAGCTCCCCCGTCCGATTCAACAGCAGGCTTGATGTACTGATCCAGTACGGCTTTGATCTTCTGCACCGTCTCAGAATCCATGTCGAGTTTGGCCGAGTTGGTATCCATTGTGCGCTGGGCAAAAACGGGTTTCTGATCGGTAAAGTAATCTTTCAGGAAGAACTTAGTCTCGAACATCACCTCGTCCCAGTCGGTTTGGTCGTCTTTGGTAACGGTAATAAAGTTTCCCGAAATGAACACCCGGCGCACAAAGTCGAACCCAAACAGCGCCACGGCGAGGGGTGAGTGCTTACCCTCCACGATAGCTTCGGCGGGCGAATCATAATCGAAGGAAAGACCGGCTGGCACAAGTTCAAAATTAACCACAAACTTCATGGAGTTCGGGTTGGGACTTCCTTCGGTAAATATGGATACGGGTCGGGTCAGGGCGGGGTTCGTGGCATTCATAGCGTATATTGGTTTCGATTGGTCAATGCTGTCAAAGAAACAGCCCTGACGTTTTTTTAGTTTTGCGCATGAAAAAACCCGTCTGCACTGTTTAGAGCAAACGGGTTTGACAGGCTACAAGCCTATAAAATCAGGCGGTCACAGCCTCAGCCTCTTCAGCCGGAGCCGCTTTTTTCGCCGTTGTCGTTGTCGTAGCAAGAGGAGCTACCTCTACTGCTGACGGACCGTTCGGGACGATATCGATGTACGACCGGCTGTCACGACCTGGACGGAACTTAACCGTGCCATCGATCAGCGCGAAAATGGTGTAATCTTTACCCAGTCCTACGTTTTTGCCGGGGTGATGCTTAGTGCCGCGCTGACGGATGATGATGTTACCGGCAATGGCCGACTCACCCCCAAACAGTTTTACACCCAGCCGCTTGCTGTGCGAATCACGACCGTTTTTGGAACTACCTACGCCTTTCTTGTGTGCCATTTCTTTTGAAGAAGTTGTAAAGTTATATGGTCATAAAGTTATAAAGTTGTTGATACATGAGTAATCCTTGCGGAAGTACACGCTACAACTGTAAAACTGTATAACTCTATAACTTTTTTTAGAGAGTGATATCGTTGATCATAACCTTCGTCAGGTACTGACGATGGCCGTTTTTCTTCTTGTAGCCTTTGCGACGCTTCTTCTTGAAAACGAGAACTTTCTCGCCCTTCAGATGCTCGACAATGGTGGCTGACACCGTTGCGCCGGCCACGGTAGGTGCGCCGATGCTGATACTTCCTTCGTTATCGACAAGTAAAACTTTTACTCTGTCGGCCCCAAGTACAGCGTCCACATCGCCCTCTAACCGGTGGGTGTAGATGGAGCGACCCTTTTGGATCTTGAATTGCTGTCCTGCGATCTCTACGATTGCGTACATGATTTTAATAGGATATTGAAAATGAGGGGCAAAGGTAGGGGTTTCCTTGTACAGACGCAACCCCGGTGGTTAACTCTCGCCAGCAAATTTCTATACCGGCAATTTTACCGATGTCTGAATCAGATTCGTAGCAGCTTTGGCGATGATTTTGCCGTCTGTGGCCGTGATGGTGCCGATGCAGTGAATAATATTACGCCCCGCCCGCACCACTTCGGCAGTTGCCGTTACGGTATCGCCCTGCCGGGCTGCGTGCAAAAAATCGACGGTCAGGTTCACCGACGTATAGGCAAATTCGCGGTTCAGGGTAAAGACCATAGCCCCAATCAGGTCATCCAGAATACCCGACGTAACCCCGCCGTGCAATACACCCGCCGGGTTGGTCATATCATCGCGCACCACATAGTCGGCCACTAACTTACCTTCCTCAGCCACCCGGACCGTACCATTGAGCCAACGCCCAAATGCTGAAATGCTGCCGCTCATATCCTCACCAATCATGGACCGGAAGAAATCGAGACGCTTATTTTTTGTATCGTTCATTGCCGGCAAAAATAGCACAAAACCAAGCAAAATTGCCGTATCCCGCCTTTTTTTGTGTACTATCCTATGAGGATTCCCCGGAGTTGTCTTACTTTTGAGCAATCTTTTATTACTGTTCTCAAACCGACACTATGAATTACACGCTTACGCAGCTTCCCGAACGTACCGCTAAACCCCGGAGTAATGGCATTACGATGGTTATGGACAAAGGGCTGAGCCTGCGCGAAGTAGAAGACTTTATATCTACTTCTGCCAATCACGCCGACATTATCAAACTGGGCTGGGCCACTTCGTTCGTTACGCCTAAGCTGGACGAAAAACTGGCCATCTATCGTGAAGCCGGTTTACCCGTTTATTTCGGCGGCACTCTATTCGAAGCTTTCGTGGTACGCGGGCAGTTTGACGAGTACCGCAAATTGCTGGACCGCTATAATATGCAGTACGCCGAAGTATCGGACGGCTCGCTTGAAATGGATCAGGACCAAAAGTGCGAGTACATCCGGCAACTGGCCACTCAGGTGACGGTTCTGTCGGAAGTGGGGTCGAAAGACGAAGCTAAGATTATTCCGCCCTACAAGTGGATTCAGTTGATGAAGGCCGAGTTGCAGGCTGGTGCCTGGAAAGTCATCGGCGAAGCCCGCGAAGGCGGCACAGTGGGTCTGTTCCGGGCTAGTGGTGAAGTGCGGCAGGGACTGGTCGAGGAAATTCTAACCCAGATTCCGTTCGAGAGTATTTTGTGGGAAGCCCCGCAAAAGGAACAGCAGGTATGGTTTGTCAAGCTGCTCGGTGCCAACGTAAACCTCGGCAATATTGCCCCCAGCGAAGTCATTCCCTTAGAAACCATCCGGCTCGGCCTGCGGGGCGATACCTTCTCTGATTTCCTCGATAAATAAATGGAACTCATCAAATCATTATTCGATTTTCTGCTCCACCTCGATAAGTATCTCGACCTGTGGGCTAATGAATACGGGGTGTTGCTCTACGCCATCCTGTTCCTCATCGTATTTACGGAAACGGGCCTGATTGTGATGCCGCTCCTGCCCGGCGATTCGCTACTGTTTGCGGCTGGCGCACTGGCTGCCCGAGACACCAATGATCTCAGCGTCTGGATTATCATGCCGCTCCTGATTGTAGCCGCCCTGATGGGCGACAACGTCAATTATTTCGTCGGAAAGTTTCTGGGAACAAAAATCAAATCCCGCGAACGGATTCTGTTTTTCAAGCGCGAATACATTACTGAGACTGAGAAGTTTTACGCCAGGCACGGCGGACGGACGGTCATCATTGCCCGGTTTATTCCCATTATACGCACCATTGCGCCGTTTGTGGCGGGAGCCGGTAGCATGAAATACGGCACCTATATTCGGTTCTGTATTGTCGGTGCCGTGTTGTGGGTAATCAGTATTACGATGGTTGGCTATCTATTCGGCAACATCGAATTTGTACAGAAAAACTTTGAACTGGTTGTTTTCGGCATCGTTGGTTTGTCGATCATTCCCATCATATTTGGCGCAGTTCGTAAACGGATGGAAGCGAAGGTATAAGCTATATGAATCATTACGGACTAATTGGTTTCCCGTTAACTCACTCGTTTTCGCAGCGATATTTCACCGATAAATTTATACGGGAAGGCATCACCGATTGCCAGTACGATCTATACGAATTACCTGACATCAACGAATTATCAGCCATCCTGCAAACGCCGGGACTTCGCGGGCTGAACGTGACCATTCCGCATAAGCAAGCGGTATTCCCCTTTCTGCACCGGCTCGATACGTCGGCGCAGAGGGTGGGCGCGGTAAACGTCATAAAGCTCGAAGCCGATGGTTCACGCACGGGCTATAACTCCGATTATTATGGCTTCCGGCAGTCACTCCAAAACTGGTTTAGGGAGCTGGGCCTAAGCCCTTTCGAGGGTAAGGCTCTCGTGATGGGTACCGGTGGGGCTTCCAAAGCCGTAATTGCCGCCCTTGCCGATCTGGCCATTCCGTACCGGCTCGTATCACGCCAATCATCTGCCGATACGCTTACCTACACCGACTTGCCAGCGGTTATTGACCAGTATCAGCTTATCATTAACTGTTCGCCGGTGGGTACGTTTCCTCACGAGAACGAAGCCCCAGCCCTCCCCTACGCCCAGCTTACCGGTCAGCATTTGCTGTATGATCTGGTCTATAATCCCGCCGAAACCCGCTTCATGCAACTCGGGTGCGAACGCGGTGCTGCGGTGATGAATGGCTATGATATGCTGGTTTTACAGGCCGAAAAAGCGTGGGAGATTTGGCAGCGTTAAACAGTCTATAGACAAATCTCCCCCAGCCGGTCTTCGTCCGTTACGAAGACATTGAAATCGACTTTGCCGCGAATACCCTGCACCCATCCTGCCTGACTGTGTTGCCAGAAGTACAACTGGTCGGGATCGTACTGTCGCAGGTCTTTAGTTGAGTAGTCGGCTATCCAGAGCGGATATTCCGTGAAGTTTTCTTTGATATACCGGCGGTATAGGTTGCCGTTTGTGTAGATAATGGGCCGGACTTTATAGTGTTCCTCCACCGTTTCGAGCCACTGCCGCAAACCCGCCACAATGACCATTTCGGACTGGCCGTTGGTTACTTCAAAATCAACAACGGGCGCAAAATCGCCGGGTTTGAGCGTAACGTTTCGGATAAAATTATTGGCCTGTTTGAGCGGATCTCGGGTAGGGTGATAAAAATGGTAGGCACCCCGGCGCAGGTTTGACTTTTTGGCATCGCGCCAATTTTTGGCAAACTGGGCATCGCTCATGGTTGCGCCTTCGGTAGCTTTGATAAATACAAACTGAAGCCGAACTCCCTCGGCTTCCATCAGTTGCACGCGCTGCCAGTCGATACGGGCATTATGTTTCGATACGTCGATGCCGTGCATTTCGTAGCGCATCGGAAGCCGGATGCCAAAAGCCTGTATAAACCGCCAGTCCATTTTCTGATGCCGCCCGGCGCGACCAATCCAAAACAAAGCAATCAGCGCGATTAACCCGGCAATCAGATAAATACCATACCGCCGAAGCACCAATTCAGCCAGAACCCGAAATTTCATCTGCTACGTACAAAAGTATACCCCGAAAGTACGCCTTTCTGGTAAGACCTCCCCACAAAAAAGCCCCTGAATAGTCTTCAGGGGCTTTTTTGTGGGGAGGCAATCGACTAATCGCTGCCTTCCAGTTTCACAAGTTTGTTGTACACGCCGAGCAACAGGAATGGTGCGGCCCACTGACCTACAAACAGGCTGCGGTCACGCTCGCCCTGTGACTGCAAGTAGAGCGAGATAGCCATCGAACCGAGGGCAGCCCACAGGAATATATCTGAAGGAAGTTTGGCGGTTTGCTGTTCAATGGCCCTGGCCACCGGTCCTTCTTTGTGTTCGGGGTTGTCGTTTTTATGCTTTGCCATGACGCTAAACGGATTGGTTTATTTGACGAAGACCTAACCGTTTGTCAGGGGGATTGTTTTTATCGGTAGCAAGGTATGAGGGAGTAAAGAGGAAACGACTTTACTCCCCCATACCTTACCCTCTCTTTCTACTCCTTGCCCTCTTCTCCTCTTATTTATTCGGCTGTGGCGTGGTGCGCAGGTATGGCTTCACAAACGTAACACCCTTTGGAAATTTAGCTTCCAGCTGGTCGTTCGGTACGGCGGGCGTCACAATCACATCGTCGCCATCCTGCCAGTCGGCAGGGGTGGCAACCTGGTAATCAGCAGTGAGTTGCAGCGAGTCGATCACGCGAATCAGTTCGTTGAAATTCCGTCCTGTCGATGCCGGATAGGTCAGCGTCAGCTTGATTTTCTTGTCGGGGCCAATGATGAACACCGAACGCACCGTAGCTTTTTCGCTGGCGTTGGGGTGAATCATATCGTACAGCATGGCTACGTTCCGGTCGGCATCGGCAATGATTGGGAAGTTTACCTCGGTACCGGTTACGTCTTTAATATCGGGCGTCCAGCGGTTGTGCGAGTCCAGGTCATCGACCGACACAGCAATAACCTTTACGTTACGCTTGCCAAACTCATCTTTCAGCAGGGCCGTACGGCCCAGTTCGGTGGTGCAGACGGGTGTAAAATCGGCAGGGTGCGAGAACAGCATTCCCCACGACGTGCCGAGCCATTCGTGAAAATTAATCGGTCCCTGGGTGGTATCGGCCGAAAAATCAGGGGCAATGTCTCCTAAGCGAAGTGACATAATTAGGGTTGTTTTTAATGAGAAAACTCTATCTACTTACTATACTGTCTTGAAACATCGAAACCGGCTTTGGGCCGGTCTTTCAAAGTAACGGGAGAATGGATACTGAAGTTCACAGGAGTTTCTCTTCGATGGCCATTCTCACTAATTCGGCAGCGTTACGCACCTGCAGCCGGCGCATCATATTGGCCCGGTGGTTATCAACCGTGCGGACGCTGAGCTGTAGTTTACCGGCAATTTCGCGGCTACTCATCCCGTCAACCAGATATCCCAGTATCTCTTTCTCTTTGTTTGAAAGTTTGGATGTCCGGTCGCCACGGCGGGTCTTAGGATCTTTCTTCAACTGTTGCATATAGCCACTCAGAATGATCGACGCTACGGGCGAGCTATAGTATTTATCGCCCGTGGCGATGGCCCGGATCGCCTTAATCATCTCGTCTGACGAAGAGTCTTTGAGGATATAGCCGAATGCCCCGGCTTCTACCGAGCGCAGTATGTAGTCTTCGTTGTTATGCATGGATAGCATCAGCACCCGCACGGATTTATATTGTTTGCTGATAAGCTGAGTGGTCTGAATACCCGACATACCCGGTAGCGAAATATCCATTAGTACTACGTCAGGCAAACTTTCTTTACCTTCAGCCATCATGCTTTTAAGTTTCCCGAGAGCTTCTTCGCCATCGTTAGCCTCGTCGATAATCTGGAGCCCATCAGCTTGTTCAAGTAAAAGCCGTATTCCGTCGCGAACGATTGAATGATCGTCCACCAGCATAAGCCGGGTTAGTGTCATGATTGCGTAGTAGGTTTTTCTGAAATAGTGATCTGCACCGTTGTGCCTTCGCCCGGAGCTGAATGTAGCCGAAACTTACCATTCAGCAGTTTCACCCGTTGCCGCATGTTATGAATACCCTGCGAGGGCGTCCGTTGTTTCGTTTGGGTAGAAGTTACCACGTCTGCTTCGGCATTCACAGGGTGATATTCATCAAAGGAGTCGCGCTTTTTATTCAGCCGAAACCCACGACCATCGTCCGTGACAGTCAGGTCAAGTACGTTATTTTGCCTGGTAAGCTCGATATGTATGTGCGACGGGCTACCGTGTCGAATAGCATTGCTAACTGCCTCCTGCGTAACACGGTACAGCATAATTTCGGTATTCCGGTTTAGCCGATTCTGACTGGCCTTCATGTTTGTAGAAAAAGTCATCTCAACGGCTCCGGTCCGATCCGTATCAGCTATCATCTTCAGCGCGGGTACAATGCCAAAATCACTCAATACACTCGGCATCAAATTATTGGAGATCGTACGGGTCTCCTGAATAGTCTGTGTCACCAGCGTTTTGAGGGTACGCAGGTTTTTAGAATAGGCCAGACTGTCGGGCTGCGTACGGTTCAGAATCGTTTCCAGCCCCTCCAGCTGTAGTTTAATGGCCGTCAGCATTTGCCCAAGCCCATCGTGCAGATCGCGCGAGAGTCGTTTACGTTCCTCTTCCTGTCCGGCCAGCAGGGCCGACGTGCGAATCTGCTGCTCATCAATTTGCTGCTGGTATTGCTGCCGGGTTGCTTCCGCAAGTTTCTGCCGCGTCTCTGTCAGCGACTTGTTTACGTTAAGCAGTTTGCGGTTGGCCGCCGATGTCTGGTTCCTGGCTTCTAACAACTGGGCAAAGGTTTGCTTGAGCCGCCGGGCTGCCGGGCGCAGAATTAGCCAACCGATACCCGCCAATACAAGCATCGTAAAGGCATACAGAGACAACTCAATATCCCGGAGTATGTTGATTTTTGCCCGCAGTTCGGCAGTGTATTCCCGAACAATTCCGTCAATTTTTTCCAGAAACGGCTTTTCATTAGCCAGTAACAGAACAACAGCCGCCTGTACGTCGGGTCGCGTAACATCGGAAGGTGTCCGTATAGTCATCAACTGCCGTACACTGCGCTGATAGGCCCTGAACTCCGACAGAATACCAACATACATCCGCTGAACGGTATCAGAGTTGGGAATATAAACGGCATAGTCGGTAACGCGGCCCGCGCGACTTTCCAGATGGTACCGTTCAAACTTGCTGAATACCTGCCGCAAATCGCGCACATTTCGGTCAAACTCCGGCAGGTCCTTACCGTCGGTCAGTTGCAACACCTGCTTCACAATCTGCTGACTCTGATGTCGTTGCAGTGCCGTATAGCGAATAAGCCATAGTTCGTCCTGCAAAGACCGCATCCGCCACTGCGTAAGACCCTGCGCCAGCGTCAGCAGCAACGCTACCACAATGAGCATGGTGGTATAAAGCCGTGTGAAGCGAGCGGGAATTGCAGCAGTATTTTCAGAGTTATTAGTATGTTTGAACGACACGGCAGCTTGTTTATGAGTTGATCGGATTAGTAAAAATAAGCTTTTTCGTAATTTTACCAACAATAGTACTTCCTGACAAATATCTGACCTATGCGCCGTATCCTTATTACCCTCTGCATTCTTTCGTTTATAGCTACGGCCTTTCGGCCTGCGTTGACCGTGTCCGTAAAGCCAGTTTTGGTTGCCGAGCCGGTTAAACTGTCCTGGGAAACCCTGCGCGACGTAACGTTCAAAAAGAAGTGGTATGCCGCAGAGTCGATCTATATGCTGTATCCTACGTTTGGGCCGGGCATTCAGAAACTCAACGGCAAAGTGGTTGAACTGACTGGCTACGTCCTGCCTGTTGACCTGGAAGAGAATACCTACGTACTCTCGGCGTTTCCGTTCAGCGCGTGTTTTTTCTGTGGCGGAGCCGGGCCGGAGTCCGTGGCTGCCCTAAAGTTTAAGAAGAACAGCAAAAAATTTAAAACCGACGAACGCCGTACCTTTCGTGGGATACTTAAACTCAATGCCGACAACATCTACGAGATGAACTACATTCTGGCCGATACCGAAATGGTAGAGTAGTTGAGTGGCTTTACTTCTGAACCCCACCTCCTTAAATTGATCCAGAACCGGCCCAGAATTTAGGGGATACTCTCCAATAAATTACAGGTTATTTATCCAAAAAGTCATTCTGAGTACAATCTTTTCTCACTGTTTAACATACGTGGTTACTCGATAAAAAAGTAGCCCGTATGCGCCCAGCCTGCATGTATGATTTTTGCTAAATGCCTATTCTCTACCCTTTTAGTACTGTCCTCAGCCACGCTTCTTCTGCATGGACAACCAGCCGGTGACCAGCCTGTACGGCTGAACCAGCTTGGATTTTATCCCGATGCACCTAAAATAGCCATTGTGCTTACGGATCAGAAAGGCCCGTTTCAGGTCACTACGCCCGATGGCAGAGAAGTGCTGTTCTCCGGTACTCTCGGTGAAGCCCGGCAGAACAACATCTCAGGAAAGACAGTCCGCACTGCTGACTTTTCGGCGTTTCGCAGGGTAGGCACGTACGTCATAAACGTGCCGGGTCTGGGCCATTCCTACTCATTTACAATAAAACGGAACGTTCATCGGGATCTGGCCTCCGCTGCCCTGAAGGGATTTTATTACCAGCGGGCATCGACTGATTTGCCCGAAAAATTTGCCGGGCAATGGCACCGCCCGGCGGGTCACCCCGACAACCACGTAGTTATTCATCCGTCGGCGGCTTCGGTAACGCGCCCGGCGAGTACTACCACCGCATCGCCCGGTGGCTGGTACGATGCGGGGGACTACAATAAATACATTGTCAATTCAGGTATCACGACGGGAACGCTACTGTCTCTCTACGAAGATTTTCCCGATTTCTGCAGGGAGCTAACCAATAACATTCCGGAGAGCGGTAACCGGCTACCCGACTTACTCGACGAATCGCTCTGGAACCTGCGCTGGATGCTGACCATGCAGGACCCCACCGACGGGGGCGTTTACCACAAACTGACCAATCCAAAGTTTGACGGCATGGTCATGCCCCACAAAGCCGGACCGCCAGAACGCAATACTGATCGCTACGTAGTGCAAAAAAGTGTGACAGCCGCGCTCGACTTTGCCGCTGTGATGGCGCAGGCCAGCCGGATTTTCAGGTCGTATAACCGCGAACTACCCGGCCTGTCTGACTCCTGCCGCACAGCCGCCATCAACGCCTGGCAGTGGGCCAAACAAAACCCGAACACCCTGTATGACCAGGCCGCGATGAATACAGCGTTCGACCCCGATGTCAGCACGGGTACATACGGCGACCGCGACGCCAGCGACGAATGGATATGGGCGGCTGCGGAACTGTACCTGACCACGAAAGACGATGCCTATTACACCGCTATTGACCTGTTTCCCGATGATAAAACACCCCTGCCTTCGTGGCCCCAGGTACGAACACTGGCCTATTATTCACTGGCTCGCCTGACCCATCAGCTAACGCCCCGCGGTAAACGGGATCTCCCCAAAATAAAAGCGCATATCACACAACAGGCCAACCAGCTTCGGCAGAATGTGAGCAGGCAGGCATTCCAGACATCGATGGGCAAGTCGACCAGTGATTATATCTGGGGGAGTAGCGCCGTAGCCGCCAATCAGGGTATCGCACTCATTCAGGCATACCGGCTCACAGGCGAGAAATCGTATCTGGATGCAGCGCTGGCCAACCTGGATTATCTACTGGGACGCAACGCCGTTGGGTACTCCTTCGTGACGGGGTTTGGCCATAAAACACCCATGCACCCCCACCACCGCCCGTCTGTTTCCGATGGAATAATCCAGCCGGTTCCTGGCCTGCTATCGGGTGGTACCAATGCCAACGCAGCCCGGCAGGACAAGTGTGCAGGGTATACCACAACAATAGCCGACGAGGTATATCTGGACAGCGACTGTTCATATGCCTCTAACGAAATCGCTATCAACTGGAACGCTCCGCTGGTCTATCTGGCCACCGCGCTGGAAGCCCTGCAAGAGAAACTAAGCACTACTACTACCCGGAAATAAAGTGAGCTTACCCCTAACTTGTGATTCACTGCGTAGATACAATGAATTTCCTCTTATCATTTCTGCTGACGCTGAGTTTATTGGCGGTTACTTTTGGGGTTCAGGCAGCTCCCCGTCCCAAATTAACCGACCCTAACGCCACCGCCGAAACCAAGGCACTACGCCGAAACCTGCATAAACTGGCAAAGAAATACGTTTTGTTCGGCCATCAGAACGCCACCGAAACAGGACACGGCTGGAATCGGGATGCGTGCCGGTCCGACGTAAAATCCGTTACCGGCACGCATCCCGCCGTAATTGGTGTCGATTTCAGCGGATTGTCGGGTCGGCCGCCGGAGGCTATCGAACGGGCCAAGCAATCGCTACGTACACTCATTGCAGACACCTATAACCGGGGGGGTGTAACGACCGTAGCCTGGCATTTTACCAACCCCGTGACCCCACAAACGGGTTTTTACTGGAAAGATTCGGTGTCGGCAGCTGCCGTACCAAACCTGATTCCAGGCGGATCGCATCACGAGCCGTATAAAGCGATTTTGCAAACGGTAGCCAGCTTTGCGGGGTCGGTGAAGGGCAAAGACGGTAAGCTGGTCCCCATGCTGTTTCGGCCCTATCACGAGTTTGACGGGGGCTGGTTCTGGTGGGGTAAACCGCACTGTAGCCCCGAGGACTTTAAGACTCTCTGGCGGTTTACGGTCTCGTACCTGCGTGACAGTTTGCAGGTGCATAATTTCGTGTACGTCTTCTCACCCGACTGCCTGTTCAAAACCGAAGCGGAGTATGTGGACCGGTATCCCGGAAATGACTGGGTCGATATGGTTGGTTTCGACGACTACGCCGATTTCGGTCGCGATGGCCGGTACAATCTACCCGCGGGTATTGCCAAACTGAAAATTGTGTCGGACTTTGCCCGGAAGAACAGGAAGCTGGCGGCCTTCACCGAAACGGGTCTGGAGTCGATACCCGATACAACCTGGTGGACAGGATCGTTACTTAAAGCATTAAAAGCACAGAAAGTAAGGCTCGCCTACGTACTGGTATGGCGGAATGACGCCCGTAGTGCCACCCATTTCTACGCTCCCTACCCAAGCCAGGCCAGTGTTCCCGATTTTATTCGTTTTTATAACGACCCCTACACGCTGTTTGAAGTCGATTTGCCTCGTCTATACCGTCGAAAGAAATTGTTTTTCTTCTAAATTCATCAGGGCTTTGGTCTTTACAATCCGGCACCGGCAACCTGCCGGGTCAGGACTGTTTATCCGAAAAGTGCCAGCATGGAATATACATGCTGGCACTTTTGTATTTCCGGAATACCTCGAATAGCTTCCTGGCCAAACGAACAGGTAACTTCTTTACAGCGCGGTGTTTTACGTGTACTTGGCAAAGAAATTGATCAGCTTCTTAACCCGGTCGGTGTAGGGTGGATAAATGAACTTCATGGTACCAAAGTCGCGCTGCATCACGCCCCGCTGATTGGAAAACTCTACGAAGCTAAAAAACCCGTTCGATTTACCCAGTCCACTGTTGTTGACGCCCCCAAACGGCAGTTCGACGTTGCCAAACTGAAGCAGCGTATCGTTCACGACGGTGTCGCCCGCCGTGCTGCGATCCAGAATATACTGCGTGTTTTTACGGTTACGGCTGTGGATATACAGGGCCAGCGGCTTCTCACGGCTATTCACGATACGCAGGGCCTCGTCCAGTGTTTTATAGGTAAGGACAGGCAGCACCGGGCCAAAAATCTCGTCCTGCATCACCCGCATATCGTCCGTTACGTTTTCAAGTACGGTGGGTTCTATGAAGTTGTCGGCTTCGTTCATACGTCCGCCCACCGTTACGTTCGCGCCCTTACTGACGGCATCTTCCACGAGCGAACGCACCCGCTCAAAATGCTTCCGGTTCACGATACGAGCGTAACTGTCCGACGCTTCCACGGCTTGTCCGTCGGCACCGTACATACCCGTCAGGGTACTACGCATAGCGTCCATAAACGGCTGTTTAATGGATTCGTGGATGAGGAGGTAGTCGGGCGCGATGCAGGTTTGGCCATTGTTGAGGCACTTACCCCAGGCCAGTTGCTCTGCCGCCTGTTTCACATTCGCCGACTCATCGACAATGGCGGGCGATTTACCACCGAGTTCGAGCGTAACCGAGGTCAGATGTTTGGCGGCAGCGGCCATTACCACGCGCCCTACGGCGGGAGAGCCAGTAAAGAAAATATGGTTGAAAGGCAGTTCGAGCAGGGCCTGCGATACGCTGGCGTCGCCCTCAAAGATAGCAACCTCCTCAGGCGGGAATAGCTCGCCTACCATCCGGGTCAGCAGGGCGGCTGTGTGGGGCGTCATCTCCGACGGTTTCAGGATACACACGTTCCCGGCCCCAATGGCCGATACCAGCGGCTTGACGATCAGCGAAAAAGGATAATTCCAGGGCGCAATAATCAAGACGTTACCCTTTGGCTCGTGGTAAACATGGCTTTTGGTTCCAATCAGACTTAGGGGGGTAGGTACCCGCTGCGGGCGCATCCACCGCTTCAGATTCTTGACGGTATGCTTAATCTCTCCGTTCACCGTCATCAGTTCGGCCAGCCCCACCTCGGCACTCGGCTTGCGAAAGTCATCGTACATGGCTTTCTCCAGTTCGGACTGATGGGCAAACATCCACTGCTGAACGCGTTTGATACGTTCGATGCGTTCGGCGGCTGTGGTGAGGGCCATCTGCGGGGCAAACCGGCGTTGCCGGTCAAAAGCCGCCCGCAGATCGTCGCGGAGGTCAGTTTGGGGAAGTGTTGCGTTCATTATATCTGTTTTTCAGATTATTCGGTCAAAAATACAACGAATTCAGTCAAAGAATTACTTCAAAAAGTACAAAAAATAAAGCAAATAACTGTCTTTAGTAAATCGGCTTGAAAACCCACTATCTTAGCAAAATCGTTAGCAAACCCGAACCGATGTCACTCGTCAGCGAAAATATCCGGTACCTGCGCAAACTGAATGGTCTGACGCAGGAGCAGTTTTCCCGAAAAATAAACATCAAACGCTCACTACTGGGGGCGTATGAAGAAGGCCGCGCCAACCCCAATCAGCAAAATATTCAGGCAATAGCCAAAGCCTTCAACACTACCGTCGAACTGCTGACCCGGCAGGACCTGCGCAAACTCCGCGAGACGCCCAGCCTGAGCATCCCGCTTGGTCAGGGCACCCGCGCCGAGCAGCTCCGCCCCCGTACCGAACCCATCCGCTCAGACGGTAAAATTAACGCCACCGCCAACGACCCGTTCGCGCATCCCGACTTTCCCGATATTTTCAGCGATACCGTCTCCAAAACGCCCGAACCAAAGCCACTGTCGGAAGTGCTCAACAAATACTACCGCCCCAGCGAAAGTCACGAACCAGTCAGGCCCGCTCCGGCTCCCCCCGTCATTACGCCCCCCGTTCGGCCCAGCATACCCACTACCCAGCAGGCAACGCCGTACCAGGCGGTACCCGTGCCATCGTCTGCCGACCAGTTGTTTAACCGGGGCGTTTCCATGCAGGCTAATCCGGCTCAGGTGCTGACGTTCAACAATGTATATGACGGTCCGGGGGGAAACAGTCGGCCCAATGTACCGACCCAGCCAGTAGCTCCTATGATTGGTGTGGTCATGCAACGGCAGTTTGGCGAGTACGTCCAGCGGTATCAGCAGCCCGATTTTGTGCGTCATCTGCCCGCCATGCACCTGCCCACCCTGCCCGAGGGCCACTACCGTGCCTTCGAAGCGGGCGACGATTTTATATTTCCCGGCGCACTGCTCGTGGGTCAGTTTATCCGTAACTGGTTCGACATTGTGGATGGTAAGCTCTACGCCCTGCTGATCCACCACGACGGAGTTGGATGTCGGCGCGTTTACAACCAGGTGAAAGCCAAGGGTACCCTGCTCCTCACCGCCGACCGCGCCGACATGCCCAACCGCGAAGTGCCCCTTAGCGATGTGCTGGAAGTCTGGGAAATCCGGGCGTTCGTGAGTGAGCAACTGCCCCCGCCCCGCCCCGACACGACCCGCCTGCGCCAGCTGGCCGACGAACTTCGCTTTGAGGTAGACCGGCTCTGATTCCTCCTCCATGACCTATTATCTGATAGCGGGCGAACGCTCCGGCGATTTGCACGGGGCCAACCTCATTCGGGGCATCCGGGCGCACGACACCGATGCGCATTGCCGGGCCTACGGGGGCGAACAGATGGAAGCCGCCGGAGCCATCATTGTGCGGCACTACCGCGAAATGGCGTTTATGGGTTTTGTGGAAGTGGCCAAAAATCTCGGCACCATCCGCCGGATTATGCGCGAATGCCAGGCCGATTTACTGGCCCACCGCCCCGATGTTTTGATTCTGATTGACTATGCCGGTTTTAACCTGCGCATGGCCCGCTTTGCTAAAAAGCACGGCATTCGGGTGTTTTATTACATCTCACCGAAAGTATGGGCCTGGAATCCGGGCCGGGCGTGGACTATCAAAGCCGCCGTTGATACGCTATTCACGATTTTTCCCTTCGAGACCGAATTTTTTGCGAAGTACGATTACCCCGTCAAGTACGTAGGTAATCCGCTCCTGGACGCCCTCGCCGACCATGTACCTGACCCGGCCTTTCGGGCGCAGCTGACGCCGGACTCTAAACCGATTGTAGCGCTGCTGCCGGGCAGCCGACGGCAGGAGATTGCCAGTATGCTGCCCGTCATGCTGGAAACAACACGGCAGTTTCCGGCCTATCAGTTCGTAGTCAGTGCCGTCAGTAACCTGCCCGATGTGCTGTACGATAGGTATATGGCTGATTACCCGGAGGTCCGGCGCGTTACCGATGCGGCCTACGACTTGCTGCACGTCTCAGAGGCTGCGCTCGTTACTTCCGGTACCGCTACCCTCGAAACGGCCCTGCTCAACGTACCGGAGGTGGTGCTTTACAAAACAACGCGGGTGTTTTATGAGATTGGCCGACGGATCATGACCGTACCGTTTATCTCGCTCGTAAACCTGATTGCAGACCGTGAACTGGTGCGTGAACTCATCCACGACTGCACACCCACCCGGGCAGCGGATGAACTGCGGCTGGTTTTAGTGGGCGGACCACGCCGGAACGAAGTGCTGGCGGGCTATGCCGAGGTGCAGCAGAAAATGGGCGAAGCAGGCGCGTCAGAGCGGGCGGGTCAGCAAATGGTTGAGTTGCTACGGGCTGCTACAGCGTGAGCAACAGCCCAATAGATAAAGCCTGACTGTACTGAATTTTTAAATCCTGATCCTGATCGTAAAGCAGAACACCACTCAGATTAGCGTTCAGAAAGTCGTTAATTTTACCCGTCAGCGTCAGATCGAGCCGGTGGTCGGTGGCGGCAATATTAGTATAATCAGCAAACAATTGATACCGGAAGTTGAGGTTTATGTTCCTGGCAATATCCTGGTCATAACTGGCTACGGCCTGAAACGCGCGTTCATTGCGTATGGTACGATCAAGGAGAACGCCGTAGTTCATAGGTACGTACAGCCGCACAGTGGGGTCAGTCACGAATGTTTGCCGCAGAGTCAGTACACCCAGTCGCAGGTCAAAATAGTCGTTGGGTTCATAAACCAGCCCCAGTGATTCGGTCAGGTAAGCGGGGGCAAAGAAATTGGAAATCTGATCGGCCCGTTCCTCACCGGAGGGCAGCGTAACGTAGTTATAGCCAGGGGCAAACTGCGTCGTCAGGTTCAGCGACCCAAACCACTGCCATCGTTTACTGATGCGAAGTCCCGCTTTGAAATCGGTAAAGAGCCGGTCGGTACTTTTGCGCAGACTCTGCTGTGCGTTTTTCACGATACCGTATTGCAGTTGTGTGCGGGCTATCCAGTTGAAGCGGTTACGCCGGTAGCTTAGTAGTCCGCTGAATTTTAGCCCCAATGCAATGGAGTTGACGCCCCCACATTTCCAGTTGCCACTAAACGACCCCTGATTTAAGTTCAGTCCCGCTTCGACTTTATGACGCCAATACGTAGAATCAGGCTGATAGGCCGCACTATCGACCGTGTTGCCCTGCTCAAGGATTTTACGCAGGGCCGGCGCTTTGGGCAGTTTATCAGGATCAATCTTAACCGGACTAATCGTATCGCTGCGAATGCTGACCGTGTCGATTTGGGCAATCGCCAACCCGGCCTGAGTCAGAAGCCAGACAAGAATGAACAGGCAAAGTCAAACACGCACCGGTCTGTTAATCAGGATGTGAATACAGTATTATGGCTGGGCAATAACGCCAGTTTCTTCCCAGTTTTTGAGCCAGTCTTTTTTAACCCCGTGAACCTGCGAGAAAAAGGCGTAGATAAACTCCATATCACGGGCATAGTCGCCGGTAACATATAGCGGCTCGCTCAGCAACACCAGCTTGCGGGGCCAGTCGAAACCCGTCAGAATAAGGGGAACGCCCGATTTCAGAGCTATATAGTAGAAACCCGTTTTCAGCCTGGTTACATTGCCTCGGGTGCCTTCGGGCGCGATGCTGATGTGCAGTTGATCGCTCTGGTTGAATACATCGACTGTGGCATCGACCAGATTGCGCGATTTATCACGGTAAACGGGTTTGCCACCCAACGCCCGAAACAGCCAGCCGTTGTACCAGGTAAAGAGCGAACTCTTGGCCAAAAACTGAATCCAGATATGAATGGTAGGGCGAATGCCCAGACCAATTGGGAAGTCCCAGTTGGTTGTATGCGGGGCCACCACCCAAATGCCCTTCGGCACGGTAGGTACGGGACCGGCAATACGCCAGCCCCACAGTTTAAACAGCCAGCGGGCTAATGCAGACAACATTTTCAGTTAACAGTAAATAGTTATCAGTAAGCAGTTAACAGTGAATAGTTCTGGTGGTAACTGCTTACTGATAACTATTTACTGTATTAGTATTTTCGGTCTTTTCGCTCCAGCCATTTGCCCGTCATAAAAGCAGAACCAAGCAGAACAGCATAAAACAGAAGCGTTAACGGGGTCGATAAATCCATGATAGTAGTCGGTTGAATTCAAATGCAAAATTAACGGGTAAATGGTCGTAAACCTAAAGTGTTACAGTACACCTTTCGTACTGGGCATGTTGTCTAATTCGCGTATATCGCGCCGGACGGCCATCTTGATAGCTTTAGCAAAAGCTTTAAAAATAGCTTCTATTTTGTGATGTTCGTTATCGCCTTCTACCTTGATGTTCAGGTTGCACAGGGCCGTATCGGCGAAAGATTTAAAGAAGTGGAAGAACATCTCGGTAGGCATATCGCCGATTTTCTCGCGCCGAAATTCGGCTTCCCACACCAGCCAGGGCCGTCCCGAAAAGTCAATGGCTGCCTGCGCCAGAGCCTCATCCATCGGCAAGAGAAATCCGTAGCGCGAAATTCCCCGCTTGTCACCGAGAGCCTGCCGGAAAGCCTCACCGAGGGCCAGGCCAGTATCTTCGATGGTATGGTGTTCGTCGATATGGAGGTCGCCTTTTACGTGAATACTGAGGTCGGCCCCAGAGTGCTTAGCCACCTGATCGAGCATATGGTCGAAAAAGCCCAGCCCGGTGTGCATATCGGCCTGACCGGTACCGTCGAGGTTTAACGCCACCCGAATTTGCGTCTCCCGGGTGTTACGTTCCACTACGGCGGTGCGGGCGGGCAGGCGCAGAAACTCGTAAATAGCGTCCCAGTTGCCGGTCGTCAGCACAATGGCATCGCTCATGGCATCGGTCACGCCTGAAACGTCGGCAGTTTGCACCGGCGATGCTTGTCCGCTATCTGGTAAAAACAGAATCGCCTTTGCGCCGAGGTTCACGGCCAGTTGCACATCGGTAAGCCGGTCGCCGATGACGTAGCTATTTTTCAGGTCGTATGCTCCTGAGATGTATTCCGTTAACATTCCGGTGCCGGGTTTGCGGGTAGGGGCGTTGTCGGCAGGAAAATGGCGATCGATGTGAACGGCAGCAAAGCTGATATTTTCACCGATGAACGTGTCCATCATCTTGTTATGGGCGGGCCAGAACGTATCTTCGGGAAAGGAATCCGTACCGAGGCCGTCCTGATTAGTGACCATCACCAGGGCGTAGTCCGTTTCTTCGGCAATCCGGCGCAGTCCTGAAATGGCTTTAGGAATATAATCGAGCTTGGCCAGCGAATCGACCTGCTGATCGGATTTCGGCTCGCGGATGAGCGTCCCGTCGCGGTCGATGAACAGAATTTTTTGCATGAGAATGGGGCTGCGAAAGGCGCAAAGATAGTTCTGCGGCTGGTTGAATCTAAAAAAAGGCTATTTTTGCAGATGAGTTCGTTTCTATATTTTATAGCGTGTTTCAATAGCATAGTGATCGTAGGGATAGCCAGTCATACTCCATAAACACACGAACTCATTACCCGGCATTTTCATACAATTCATAACGTTTCTAACTATCAGTTTACATGCCAGCACAATCCGGCCTGACCCGCATCGGGGTTTTTTATGACGGTAATTACTTTTTACACGTAAGCAACTATTACAACTACTCACACGAACGGCGCAGCCGCATCAGCATTTCAGGTCTGCACTCGTTCATTCGGCGGCAGGTAGCCAAAGAGGAGGGGGTGAATGATCGGCTCTGCCAGATTGTGGATGCCCACTATTTTCGGGGTCGGCTCAATGCCCATGAAGCCAATCAGCGCGGTAACCAGCTTTTCTACGACCGCCTGTTCGACGATATTCTGATGTCCGAAGGCGTTGTAACGCACTACCTGCCCGTAAAAACGTATCAGGGCTACCGGCAGGAAAAAGGTATCGACGTTTGGCTCGCGCTCGAAGCGTTTGAATTGGCGCAATACAAGAAATTCGACGTAGTGGTGCTGATTACGTCCGACGGTGACTACGTGCCGCTGATTCGGAAACTCAACACGCTCGGTTCGCGGATTATGGTGTTGAGCTGGGATTTTGAATTTCTGAACGAACAGGGTGAGAAGCAGGTAACACGCACCTCACAGGATTTACTCGAGGAGGTATCCTATCCCGTTGCTATGCACTCGCTGATCGACGACCGCAGCAATCGCAACGACCTTGTTATCCAGAATCTGTTTGTGAAGCAGCAGCCCCGCCCCGTTTTTGCACCCGCAGTCAATACAAGCAACGGAAACGGCAATTATGCGAATGGTAGTTCATATAATGATGGCTATAACAGCTACGGCAACGAGCAGGACGACGAACCTAACTACAACATAGCTGAGGTGGACGACGACCCGGACGGGCGTAAAATCAGTACCATCCGCAGCCTGAAAACCGGTTATGGATTCGTCAATTACCCGCCCAACAACCTGTTTTTTCACTATACGAGCCTGGTTGACACCGATTTTAACGAACTACAGGTGGACGACGAGATAGAGTTCACGGTGGGCCAGAACGCCGAGGGCAAAGACATTGCCATTGACGTTCGGTTAGTGCGCCCGTAGTTTTCAACTTTTCTGGTATACAAACAGCCTATGTAAGTGCCTGACCAGGTTGGTCAGGCACTTACATAGGCTGTTTGTGCGGTACGCGGTCGTGTTCCCAAAACCTTGAGGAACACGACCCGCCAACTACGCAGCTAATGGCGTTGATTACCAACCCTTCCCCCTCAAAAGCGTTGCAAAAAACGGACCTAAACGGGTTCGTTTTTTGTTGATAAGGTATGCTGTTTCACACCGAATTTACGCCCGAACCACTCCCCTATCGCATTGGTTTACAGAGCCGTATCGTAACGCTCGGCTCGTGCTTTGCCGAGGTGATGGGCCAACGTTTGGCTGACCACAAACTCGACGTACTCACCAACCCGTTCGGAACCATATTCAACCCCGTCTCGCTGGCTAAACTGCTGACGATGGCCCTCAATGGCAATGCGCCCGACGAGAACCGATACATTGAACGCGATGGTATCTGGTTTCACTACGATTTCCATTCGTCGCTCTACGCCCATAGTCACGCTGACCTGCGCATCCTACTCACGCAAACGCTGTCTCAAACCGCTGCTGCCATTCGTCAGGCTGATTTTTTACTGCTCACGCCAGGTACAGCAGTGGTGTATCGACACGTGGAGACTGGTAAGGTCGTGGCCAATTGTCATAAGATGCCCGGCGTATTGTTTGAAAAATACCTGTACAATTACAACTATCTGCTCGATGATATGCAGCGGTTACTGAAAATGCTGCACAAAGCTAATCCGACACTGAACACCATACTGACCGTCAGCCCCGTGCGCCACACCCGCGATACGTTACCCACAAACTCGGTCAGCAAAGCCACACTGCGGACCGTAGCGCATGAGCTAACCGTCTGGAACAGGCGCATCCATTACTTTCCGGCCTTTGAACTCATGACCGACGATCTGCGCGATTACCGCTTTTACGAAGCCGATATGATTCACCCCAATGCACAGGCGCACGATTATATCTTCGGAAAGTTTGTCCAAAGTGCGTTTGACAGCGACCTTTGCCGTTTCGTAACTGAGTGGTCGCAGATCAGCAAATCGCTGGCGCACCGGCCACTGTATGGTAACGGTACCGCCCATCGGCAATTCCTGACCAAACTCCTGACGCAGTTGGAAAGCCTGCCAGCCCGCATCAACGTATCGGCGGAACTGGCTGATGTCAGGGGCCGTTTGAATCAATATGCAATGATGAGTGAGAAGTGAAGCATAGATTCCGGTGTCGAATATAGAGCC
>Ga0209512_1001936_pt1 | contig 23572 bp, 21 predicted proteins | sample frozenSSSSmetaG_FD_184142 | JGI IMG/M metagenome (GOLD analysis project Ga0209512, IMG submission 184142) | Glacier valley bacterial and archeal communities from Borup Fiord, Nunavut, Canada, to study Microbial Dark Matter (Phase II) -... | ecosystem: Environmental > Aquatic > Freshwater > Ice >...
TCTTCCAGCTTTTTCTTGCTGCGGGGATTCTTCGCGGAGAGCTGGCGGAAAAGGTCGTCGTTTTCGTGATGGAGCTGCTTGAGCTGGTCGCAGAGTTTCGGCAGGCCCTTCATGTAGCGCTCGCGGGATTCGATCTTTTTGTCGAGGATCACGCGGTCGAAGCGCTCCTTGCCCTTGTTGAGCTTGTCGGCGAGTTCCAGATAGGAATCGGTGACGAATCCGAACAGGTGGAGATGGCGGGCAACTTCGATTTCCGCATCCTCGATGCGCTTGGAAATTTCCACTTCCTGCTCGCGGGTGAGCAGCGGGACTTGGCCCATCTGCTTGAGATACATCCGGACTGGGTCGTCGAGGATGTCGAGCTTCTGATCGGCCTTGACGTCTTCCTCGTCGCCATCGCCTTCGTCGCGCTTCTTGTCCTTGTAGCGGTCCACTTCGGAGGCGTCGATGATGTCGAACTCCATGTTGCGGAGACGCTCCATGATGGCCTCGACGTCGTCGGGATCGACAAGGTCGTTCGGGAGAATTTCGTTGATGTCGTCGTAGGTCAGGTAGTCCTGCTCCTTGGCGAGTTTGATGAGTTCGCGGATTTTTTCCTGGATTTCCGGAGTGTCGATCCGGCGCTTGTTGGAATCCGCAGCGGCGCGGGTGGTGGCCTTGGTTTCGCCGGACTCCTTGATTTCCTTGGCGGGTTTCTTCGCGACCTCAGCCGCCGGCTTGGCGGGAGCGGCGGCTTTCACGGAAATCTTCGTTTTAGGAGCCACCGCAGGTTTCACCGCAGGCTTGGCGACAACCGCCGGTTTTGCCGGTGCCTTGACTTCCGGCTTGGCGGGTGACTTCACCACGGGCTTAGCAGGCACCTTGACCTCCGGCTTTTTCGCCTTCGCATCCTTCGCTGATGGGGCGGGCTTCACCTCGGGGTTGGAAACCTTCTTGGGAGCAGGGGTTTTGCCTGCGTCTGCCTTGGTTTTGACGGCGGGTTTCTTGGGCGAAGGTTTGGGAGAAGACATGGAATAAAAGCGCTTGAGTCGGAAAACTGGATACAATTCTACTAGCCTAGGGGCACAACGAAAAAATCGCAGGCGGGGCGGAATGAAAAGGCGATGGGTGGGAGCGTCAAGATCTTTCTCTTGATTTGATCCGCATGCGATTTTCGGGTGATCCGCCGGGGAAAGTTCCGCAAAAGAAAATTAATCCCGATTTTCATTTCCATCGAAAGCCAGCATGATCGCGCTTCCGCGGATTTCCAGTTTCAAATCGGCGGAAAAGCACCTAAGTTTCCCTAGCAAACATGATCACACTCACTCCCAAAGCCGTTGAGGAACTTGGAAAACTCCTCGCCAGCCGGGCAAAATCCCCGGAGTCCGGCCTGCGCCTCGCCGTCCGCCGCGGCGGTTGTGCCGGCTGGCAGTATGAAATGCAGGTCGCCGATCCCGAATCCGGTGATGTGATCATCGATTCCGGCAAGGCCCGCGTTATCGTCGCCGCCGACAGCGTGGAGAAACTCAGCGGGTGCGAGATCGATTTCTCGGATGATCTGACAGACGCCGGATTCAAGATCCACAATCCCATCGCCGTGCGCTCCTGCGGCTGCGGCACCTCGTTTGAAACCTCCAACGATCCGCCGGGCACGCACGCTGTGGCCGATGGCGAGGCCTGCGGCACACCCTGAAAATTTCACGCGTCGTGCCCCGCACCATCGAAGAACCGCCACCGAGCCGGCCTGCCTATTTCTGGTGGCTGCTGGCCAACGCCCTCGCCCTGTGTTTCGCCCTCGTGAGCTGGTTTGTCTGCCTGACTGTTTTCGGTAATCCCGAAATTCCGCGGAACTACGAGATCCTCGGGAAACTCGGCCGCCTGCCCAAGCTCAAGCGCTACACCGTGCTCGATGTCCCTAACGGAAACGCCTTCGCCCCCAAGGAACTCTATAAAAAATACTTTGGCATCACCGCCACCGACATGGTGCGTGTGAACTCGCTGCTGATGAGGAATTACCTCACCAACTTCGACAGCCCGCTGCTCCTGACCTACGTCGAGGGCGACTATCAGGTCACCGACGTCCGGAGGCTCGCAAAGGCGGACTTTTTCAGCCCTGGTGTAGTCATCCGGGCCCAGGCTCTGGTGAAACCCGATGATTTCACCAAACCCGCGCCCTATCCGGTTTTTATCGAATATCTTTTCCCCACCGGCCAGTCCGCCGCCGCCGGATTTTTCAAACAGGGCGACATCCTCAGCGTGAAAAAGAGTCCTAACTGCGCCGCCGTGGTGCACGTGTCCAAGGTCATCAACGACGATGAGCCGGCGCTGCTGCTGACGGTGATCCCCATCGCCTACGGATCCTATCAGATCGGCGACTCCACTTCGTTCACCATCGAGCCGCCCGAAAAGCTCCGGCCCGCCGCCGGATTTCCGGTCATCCGGTAATCACGCGGCCGGTCAGAATTTCAGCTTTGCCGGTTTTGCCGCATCCTGGTTGAGCTTGTCGCAGACGAGGCGGCAGAGTTCGAGCGCCATCGGATCAGCGATTGTATAAAGCACCAGCGTCGCCTGCTTGCGGCGGGCGACCAGACCCGCGTCGTGCAGGATCTTGAGCTGCTTGGAAATGTTCGCCTGGCTGGAGTGCAGTTGCTCCACGATTTCCGAAACGCTGAGCTCTCCGGCCTTCAGCTCCTGAAGGATGGCGAGACGGGTCGGCTCCGCAAAAGCGCGGAACAGACTGGCGACGCGTTCGAGCTGGTCGGGCTGCAGTTTCATCGAACAAACTACTACCATGAAAAATTCCGCTCGCAAGTATAACTATATGGCTATATGGTGATTTGTAATCCGCCAAGCGCATGAACATCCAATCCAAACAGCTCAACAGCGATCTCCAGTCCGGAAAGAAAATTTCCCTCATCGACGTCCGCACACCCGCCGAATTCGGTGAAATCCACATCGCCGGATCCATCCTGATGCCGCTCGACCGCCTCGATCCCGCCGCAGTCAAAGCCGCATCAGGCAGTGCGGACCAGTGCGTGCTCATCTGTCGCAGTGGCAAGCGGGCCGAACAGGCGTTTCAAAAACTCTCCGCTGCCGGCTGCGAAAAGCTCGTCATCCTCGATGGCGGCGTCACCGCTTGGGACAGCGCCGGGCTGCTCGTGAACCGCGGCCGGAAAGCCATTTCCCTCGAACGTCAGGTCCGCATGGCCGCCGGGCTGCTGGTCCTCACCGGCGTCGCACTCGGCACCTGGGTGCATCCCGGATTCTACGGCCTCAGCGCGTTCGTCGGCGCGGGCCTGACCTTCGCCGGCATCACCGACTGGTGCGGCATGGCGATGGTGCTCGCGAAAATGCCATGGAACCAGCGCTCCGGAAATTCCTGCTCTGCATGATCTCGAACGCCCGATCCGAGGGGGATCGCTAAGGACCAGCCCGTCGAATGGTGCGGAAAAAGCCGCTGATCGGATTGTTTAAACCGCTTGCCGCCGCACGGACATTTCCGGATGGTAGCGTGCATGAGCGAAAACCCGAAAGAAGGTGGCGACTCGGAGGAATTCGTCCGGGAGCTGACCAATCATCAGACCCCGATGCTGGCGTACATCCGTTCGCTGGCACCGGGGAGTTCGGGCGCGCGATCTCCTGCAAGAGGTGAACATCACGCTCTGGCAGAAACGGGAGTCTTTTGAACTCGGCACCAATTTCAAGGCGTGGGCGTTCCAGACCATCCGCTATCACATGCTCAACCACCGCCGGCGTCTGATTTCCCACGGCTGGCTCATTTTCGATGATGATCTCATCGAGCGCATGTCGCCAGAGTTCGAATCGGAGCCGGCCGAACTCGAGGAGCGCCACCTCGCGCTGCGCGAATGCCTGCAGAAGCTGCGGCCACAGGACCGGGAGCTGCTCCACCACCGCTACGCCACCGCCTCGTCTCTCCAGGAATACGCCACTGCCACCCACCGCAGCGCCGGCACGCTCAAGGCCATTCTCTTCAACCTCCGCGCGGCGCTCAAGCGCTGCATCGAACGAAAGCTTCTCAGATCCTCCAACCCCTCAGGATGAAAAAAAACGATCATGTTATGGTCCAACAGATGTTGGAAGGATCCGTCACCCTCGATGCCTTCAACGCATTCCAAACGCGTCTGCGCGCCGAACCGGAGCTGGCGAAACTCTACGGCGAATACGCGCTGCTGAACCACACGCTCTGCGAGGAGTTCGAAGGCCAGAAATGGACCGGGAAGCCGTTGCTCGGTGTGGGCAGGGGTTTTTTTCACGATCTATCTGATTTTGGCGGTCGCAGCGGTGCTGGCCATCCTGGCGCTGGTGTTCCGTGATTCGCTGAAGGAAAGTTTTTCACCGCAACCCATCGCAAACGCGTCCTTCTCGATGGACGCTGTCTGGGAGGTGGAGGGAACCCACCGGACGTCAGGCTCCTTCGTCAGTCTGTTTGCTGGAAACAAACTTCATCTCCTGCGGGGGCAGGCCAGCATCGCCAAGGGATCGGGTACCACAGCGGTGATCGAGGGTCCCGCCGGGATCTCAATGGGATCCGGGAAATCCATCGCCCTAACTGAAGGTCTCGGGCGATTCCGGATGTTCGCTCCGAACGGTGAACTCAAGGTTGTCACGCCGTCATTCACCGCCGTCGATCTTGGGACCGAGTTCGGCATTGAAGTAAGTCCCGGCAAGCAAGACGAACTGCATGTGATTGATGGCAGGGTCAGAGTGTTAGCGAACGCCGGTGGCGGGGAAAGCATCCTTTCCACCGGTGATGCCGTCCGTGTCGGCAGCGAGGGCGCTGTGGAAAAAATTCGGAGTGACGGCGGCCGTTTCCTGAAAGAGCTCGGACGCTTTCAGACGGTGTTTGTCAGCCCCTTCGTAAAGGCGGAGTGCCGGTTGCAATACGGAAATCCGATGATCACCGAAGCTGGAATGGACGGTGAGAACTACTCGGCGTTCATTCGTTTGAAGGAGCCGGCGCCGGCTGGAGGCCGCTCGGTTCTGCTAGCCACTCTCGACGTGGGGAAACCAGCGAGCGGCGAGTTCCACACCGATGGTTGGGCGGGCATGAGTTTTTTCAACAAGGGCGTGGAGGTCCTTTTTTTCGGCGACTCCTTCGGTACGAACCGGACTTGGTCGCTGGACGTGAAACAGCACGTTCCGGTAATCATGCCGGTCGAGCCCGTAAGTGGTCCGCGCACGGTGACACTGCGATATGACAAGTCGTCCGGCGACGTCAGTCTGCACCAGGGTGGATTGCCATTGGGAGAAGCGTTCTGCTCCGGCAAGCTTCCGCCCGGCACGGAATTTGACGAAATCCGGTTGGGTGCCTCGGCGGGTGCGGCACTCGACGTCCGCTCGCTCACGATCCGCGCCGGTGGCGGGCGCTGAGGAAGGTTTGCCTAAACGCAAGTGGCGCGGAGGACATTTGGAAGTGAACAAACCCATTTGCTTCGATGAATTTTTCTCGCCGTGTTTCGGCCATCGCCCTGTTTGGCATACTCGCGTCTTCGTCCACCGCGCAGACGGTTTATGTCTCGCGGATGTAGCACGACCACCAGCCGACCTACTGGCCCGAGTGAAACACGAACGGCGGCCAGACCAACCGCGTCGAATACGCGTGGGACTTGATCGTGAGCAAACCGAACCGTTCCTATCCTGGCAGCCTCACGCAGAATCTGGAGAACAACCTCACCGACATCTTCGGCGTCGATGACCGCAGCAACTCCTATCAGAGCGGCCCGCGCAACTCGCTGGCGAATCTTTCCAGCTCCGCCGGCTTCTGCCTGAGTTATTCCGGATCGCTGATGGACGGCGTGCGCTCGCTAGGACACGCCGGCCAGCTCGGCTACTCCGGCAACTGGCATGCGGGAAACCGCGAGGCGCGCAACTGGCTCACGCCTTCCGGCAGCCGCCGGCTCGATCTGGTGGGATTCACCTATCACCACTCGCTCGCGCCACTGCTTCCCAAGGCGGTCCTGCGCAAGGAGCATCAGATTTTCAATCAGGCGTATTGGAAGGCCTTGGGGTGGGAACCCTGATCTATCGGATCACTCGAAGGGCTACTTTCCCACCGAGATGGCGTTTTCCAACTCCATCATCGGCGTGCTCGCGGAGGAAGGTTACCAGTGGTCGATCGTCGCCAGCCACCACCTGATCCGCACCTGCCCGACTTACATGAACCAGGGCAGCATCAGCAACAACCGCAGGATTTTCTCCAGCCTGCCGAACAAGGCCGACCAGCTCGGACCCTCGCCGTCCATCGGCTGGTGGTATGGCCAGCCGAATCCCGGAAACGCCGATTTCCCAGGCTGCCGGCTTTCCAATCCCGGGATGACGATTTACGCGGCGCTTCGCGGGACCACGCTCTACGTGGCGACTTGGGCCCCCGGCGCTTCAGGAAACGACCATTTCATCATGATCGGAGACTCCGTGCTCACCAGTCCCGTCACTGCGCCACCGTGGGCGAAGGCGGGTCTGACCGCATTGCCAGCCGGGTCGCCGTTCCTGGCTGCGGAAAGCAGCAACGCTTACATCGGATGGTTCAACGCGAACGGTGCCACCACCACCGCCCGTGCCGCCGGCCAGCAGATGGAGGGAACCCTCGACATCGCCGCCGCATTCGGAACCGTGCCCGGTGATCTCTATCTGGCTTCGCTTGCCTATCAGACCAATGATGCGGGACTGCTCGGAACGCAGGCACCTACAGGTAACTCGGATGGAAACGTCGATCCCGTGGAGCTTCTGCGGATTCCGGTCGAAGCTCTGCGCGACGATGACGCCAACGGCACTTACGACCGCCTGGAGCCTGGAAAGAGTTTCGTCATCACACAACCGGCGCGCGCGGGGAATACGTTCGCATTGTCTTGGAAATGTTTCCCCGGGAGGAGTTATAAAATCCAGTCGTGGTCGGATCTAATGGGAACCTCGTGGGCCGATGTTTCCGGCGTGCTCGTCACCGCAGGTTCAGCCGACCTGTCAGCAAACTGCGAAAAACCGATCAGCCCCACGGATGCCAAACGCTTTTTCAGGGTCGTTCTGGTTCCTTGAAAGGCAGCGTTCCACTTACTTCAACGACTTCAGATAGGCGACCAGCGCGTCGATGTGCTTTTCCGGCAGATGGGCGAACGGCGGCATCGCGGCCGGATAGCCTTTCACGATATCTGCCATCGGTTCCTTGATGGAACGGCGGAGATAGGCTTCGTCCACGATCATTTTCGACTCGTCCGCCATGATCTGAGAGGATCCGAAAACCCCTTGGAGATTCGGGGCGATCTGCGAACTTCCCACTTGATGGCACGCGGCGCAGCCTTGGCTGAGGAACAGTTGCGCGCCTTGCTCGACCGCGGGATCCACTGCTGCAGATGATTTGGTCGAAGCTGCTTTTGCAGGCAGGGAGAGCAGGAAAGCGATGGCTCCGCAGGCGGCAATGAAGGTGCCGAAGATCGCGATCAGCCACTGGCGGAAATAATAGCGCGAGTTCATCAGGAATTTCACCGTGACCAGGGTGACGATGAGCACCGCGAGGATGGCGACGTTGTGCGCGGCGCTGGAGAGTTGCGGGAAGTGGCCGCTGAGCATCAGGAACAGCACCGGGAAGGTGCTGTAGTGGTTGTGCATGGAGCGCATCTTCGCCTGTTTGCCGTATTTCAAGTCATGGGGCAGTCCGGCTAACAGGGACGCCATGAATTTTTTCTGATTCTGGATGATGTGGAAAAACACGTTGGCCGACATCAAGGAGCCGAGCATCGCGCCGATCTGCAAATACATTGCGCGGCCGTTGAAATACTGGTTGTAGAAAAGTGCCGCCGCCAGGATCAGGGCGAGGGTCAGCGGCACGGCGATCTGCGGAATTTCTTTCAACTTCGTCTTCCAGATCGTGTCGTAAACCAGCCACCATGCAAGGATGCCGCCCGCGCTGAGGCCGATGGATTTCCAGCCTTGGAGATCCATGCTGGCGGGATTCAGCAAGCCCGATCCACCGTGGGGATAGAAAACAGCGGCCAGCAACAGGATGCCGGTGATCCAAGTGGTGTAGGACTGCCACATGAACCAATGCAGCGGGACCGGGATAGCTTTGGGGTCGATGATGCGTTTCTCAAGATGAAACACGCCGCCGCCGTGGAGCATGTCGAGGTGGCCGAGCAGGGGATTTTCCGGAGTCTTTCCATCGGCGTCCGGTTTCGAGGGCGGGGGTGGGATGAGATTGAGCTCCATCCAGGTGAAGAGGATCGAGTTTCCAATCCACATGATCGCGGCGATCACGTGGACGAAGCGGAAAATCAGGCCCAGCCAACCTGCGATTTCGGATTCCATAAGCCGCACTTCATAAAGCACTCGATATACCGGGATCGAGACAATAAACGATCCGGCTCAATGCGTTGCGAAAAAGGATACTTCTTCCGGCGTCAGCATCCGGGACTGGCCCGGGGCGAGCGCGGGATCGAGCACGAGCGGGCCGATGCTCTCGCGGTGAAGGCTCAGCACTTGGTTGCCCACGGCGTGGAACATGCGCTTCACCTGGTGGTAGCGGCCCTCGTGGATGCTGATGAGCGCCTCCTGCGGAGTGATGATTTCCAGTTGCGCGGGACGGGTGGTGAGATCTTCGTAGGCGAAGTAAATCCCCCGCGCGAAAATGGCAGCGGTATCCTCCGAAACCGGATCGCGCGTGGTGACTCGATAGATTTTTGAAATCTCCTCGTCCGGTTCGGTGACCTGGCGTGACCAGCGGCCGTCGTTGGTGAGCAGAAGCAGGCCGGTGCTCGCCCGGTCGAGACGCCCGGCGAGATGCAGTTCGCTCCGGCGGGGGTGGTCGATGAGTTCGATGACGGTGGGATGCTCGGAATCGCTGGTCGCACTGAGCCAGCCCGCCGGCTTGTGCAACATCAGATAGATGGCGTCGTTTTCCTGAAGGATCTCCTCATCGAGTATGATGTGGCTGAAGCGGGTGATTTTCCTCAGCGCGCTCGTTTCGGTTTCCCCATCGACCTTCACCCGTCCGTCCGCTAACAACCGTGCGACCTCCTTGCACGAATGGACCCCGCGGCGGGTGAGGAAGCGGTCGAGACGCATGGGGAAGAACAGGCGGGAATGCCTGTGTCACTTAGGCCTCTTTGCCGCAGCAGTTCTTGAACTTCTTGCCGGATCCGCAGGGGCAGTCGGCGTTGCGACCGGTGGTTTCGATCGAGAAGCTCGGTTTGCGTTTGGGCATGTTGAGTTTCAGCTTGGTGCCTTCGGGTGAGGGCATGGCGGATGCATCGAGATTCACTGAGCTGCCGGAAACAGACACGTTGTCCTGGGTCAGCGCTTCCTCGCCGCCTTGCAGCATCTGCGGCTGGCTGTGAAGTTGTTTGAGGAAGGCTTCCAGATTCGCTGCGGAGCGGAAGAGGTTCTGAAGTGCCTCCTGTTTGATGCTGTCCATCAGGGTGACGAACAGGTTGTAAGCCTCGTTCTTGTATTCGATCAACGGATCCTTCTGGCCTTGGGCGCGGAGGCCAACGCCTTCGCGGAGGGCGTCCATGTTATAAAGGTGCGCCTGCCATTGTTTGTCGATGGCGACGAGCACCATGCGGCGTTCTTCCTGGTCGAGCACTTCCAACGGCAGATCGCCGACGCGGACGGTGTAGGCTTCCTTGACCTTGTCCACGAGCATCGCGGAGATGGCTTCCTCGTTCTGGGTCTTGGTGAAATCCTCGGCGGTGACGCTGACCGGGAGGGTGGCGTTGACCCAATGCAACAGCTCGTTGTAGTCGGGCTGACTGTCGTCGCGGTCGGATAGATATTCATGAACCTTGGAGGGAATGGTTTCGTCGATGATCTCGTTGACGAGGTCGCGCGGGACTTCAGTCGTTAAGACTTCGTTGCGGTAGCCGTAAACGACTTCGCGCTGCATGTTCATGACGTCATCGAAATCGAGCACGCGCTTGCGGCCGGTGTAGTCGCGTTGTTCAACGCGCTTCTGGGCGGTTTCCACCGAGCGGTTCAGCCACGAATGTTCGAGCGCTTCACCTTCCTTCATGCCGAAGCGTTCCATCATCGAAGTCATGCGGTCCGCTGCTGCGAAATTGCGCATGAGGTCGTCTTCGAAGGAAATGAAGAACTGTGAGCGGCCCGGGTCGCCCTGACGCGAACAACGGCCGCGGAGCTGGCGATCGATCCGGCGCGATTGGTGACGCTCGGTGCCGATGACAAAAAGTCCGCCGGCTTCGGGAACGCCCGGTGCCAGCTTGATGTCGGTGCCGCGGCCGGCCATGTTGGTGGAAACGGTGACGGAGCCGAGATGACCGGCGCGGGAAACGATGTCGGCTTCCTGAGCGTGGAACTTGGCGTTGAGAACGGCGTGCGGGATTTTCGCGCGCTTGAGCATGCGGGCGAGGGTCTCGGAAGACTCGACGGACGCGGTGCCGACGAGCACCGGCTGGCCCTTCGCGTGGGCTTCCTCGATTTTCGCGATGACCGCGTTGAACTTCTCACGGCGGGTTTTGAAAACCTGGTCGTTGTCGTCGATGCGGATGTTCGACGTGTTGGTCGGGATCGGCAGCACGTCGAGGCGATAGATGTCGTGGAACTCGGCGGCTTCCGTCTCGGCGGTGCCGGTCATGCCCGCGAGCTTTTGATAGAGGCGGAAATAGTTCTGGATGGTGATGGTCGCGAAGGTCTGGGTTTCCTTTTCGATGGAAACGCCTTCCTTTGCCTCGACCGCCTGATGGAGTCCGTCCGACCAGCGGCGGCCCGGCATTTCACGGCCGGTGTTTTCATCGACGATGATGACCTTGTCGTCCTTGACCACATACTGGACGTCCTTTTCGAAAACGCAGTAGGCCTTAAGGAGTTGGGAGATGTTATGGATCTTCTCAGCCTGACCGTCCATGCGCACCTGGAGCTCTTCCTTGGCGGCGATGCGCTGTTCTTCGTTGAGCTCGCGGTTGGTATCGATGTCGGCGTAGAGCGTGCCGAGGTCGGGGAGGGTGAAGGATTCCGGATCGCCGGGAGAAAGGTATTCGCGGCCCATCTCCATCAGGTCGGAGTCGTGGCCTTTTTCGTCAATGACAAAATAGAGTTCTTCCTTGAGTTCGAAAAGTTCCTTTTTCTGCGCGTCCTGATAGAACGAGAGCTCGGATTTCTCCAGCAGGCGGCGCATCTCCGGCTCCTCCATGTAGCGCATGAGCTGGCGGTTGCGCGGCTGGCCGAGTTTCACTTTGAAAAGCGCGCGGCCAGCGCTGACCGCGTCACCCGCTTCGAGCAGGGTCTTCGCTTCGGCGGCGAGGTTGTTGCAGAGTTCGGTCTGCTTTTTCACGAGCTGCTCGACGAGTGGCTTGTATTTGTCGAACTGATGGGACGACTGGGTGGATGGACCGGAAATGATCAGCGGGGTGCGCGCTTCGTCGATGAGGATGGAGTCCACTTCGTCGATGATGGCGAGGTAGTGGCCGCGCTGGACCTGTTCGTCCTTGGTGGAGGCCATGCCGTTGTCGCGGAGGTAGTCGAAGCCGAACTCGGCGTTGGTTCCGTAGGTGATGTCGCAGGAGTATTCGGCGCGGCGTTCCCATGGAGGCATCTGGTTCTGGATGCAGCCGACGGTTAGGCCGAGGAAGCGGAAAAGCGATCCCATCCACTCCGAGTCGCGTTTCGCGAGGTAGTCGTTCACGGTCACGACATGCACGCCCATGCCAGTGAGCGCGTTCAGATAGACCGGCAGGGTGGCGACGAGAGTCTTGCCTTCACCGGTCTGCATTTCCGCGATCATGCCGCGGTGCAGGGCAATGCCGCCGATGAGCTGGACGTCGAAATGGACCATTTCCCAGGTGATCGGGCGGTCGTTGATGATGATTTCGGTGCCACAAAGGCGGCGCGCGCCATTTTTAACGACGGCGTAGGCTTCGGGCAGGATTTTTTCCAAATACTTCGCGCGGGATTTACTGAACTCCGGCTCGATGTCGTGGAAGGCCGCTTTCGCCGCCTCGATCGAGGATGCTGTCGCCAGGATGCTGGCCGGCAGGGCGGGGAATTCCTCACGGAGCGGAGCAATCCGGGCTTCGAGGAGCTCCACCACGTCACGCAGTTCCGCGTCTTCCATGCGCTGGATCAACGGCTTTGCCGGGACTTCGAGGGCGTGGTAGCGGGCGAGGTGGGATTTCCATTTGTCAGTGAATTCCAACAGCTTCTCCACCGGCTCGCGCTGGAGCGCTTCCTCGATTTCATTGATGCGGGCCACAGTCGGACGAATGCGGCGCACCTCGCGCTGGTTCTTGCTACCGACGATTTTCTGGAGAATCCACTTGATCATGTGAGAGATGGGGTAGGGCGGAATTGCCCGCCGGAGTGGAGGAATTACACGGCCAACCCAGCCTGTGCAAGTGCGAGACACGCGGATTCAGCGATTCTTTGGAAGTCGGTGCCTCAAATCATCGGTTGCGCAGCTTCGCCGCACGTGCCGATCACATCCTCAGTGATGAAAGTGAAATAGAAGAGAGCGGAAATCAGAGTTTTCGCAAAATATGCGGGCTTTTGACCTTGTCGGGCTGCGGTTTGAATCGTTAAGCTCTGAGTCATGGTGTAATCACCATGCACCCAATGAAATCCAGCACCCGCCCCATCATCGCTTGTGCCGCGGCTTTTACTTTGTTCTCCCCGTTTCTGCGGGCCGCACCGGAGATCGCCACCCAGCTCGATTTGTCCTCCACTACCACTCCGGCGGCGCGGAAGTTTTACTTCGGGACGATTCCCGGCCAACGCTACAGCCTCTGGCGTTCCCCGGACATGCGCACTTGGGATGAAGTCGCCGGATTTCCGAAGGTGGCGGACGGGATGGCTCTGGAACACACGTTTGCCCAGCAGGGTAGGGAGTTTTTCCGCATTCTGCCGATCGACGAGCAGGCTCCGACCATCGTCTCGCAATACCCGACGGTGGATGGCTTCGCGGTCGGGCGCTTCGCGGATCTGAGCATTGTGCTCGCGGACGCCACGGGCATTGATCCCGCCAGCATCCGCCTCACGGTGGGGGCGTCCGGGCAACTCGCACCCGGTGCTCCGGGACTCACGATTTCCGGCAATACGATCACCTACGATTCCGGTGATGCCGCACTCGGCGCATGGGGAGCCACGGTCGGTGCGACACTCATTGCGGCGGATACGCTGGGCCACACGTTCACACACACCTGGAGTTTCCGCTTGGAACCCGAGCCGCAGGTGGCGGCGAACATCTTTGTCTTCGGCTCCCCGACGGCGCAACGGGCTGGTCAGCGAGTGAGCGGTCCTGCCGCCGCCTTGGCCGCGCGGTTTCCGGCTCCGGCGGGTCCGCAGAAAGCTGTCGCGGCACCGCCGTGGCATATCGATTCCGTATTGGTGGACCGGATCGTGATCGCCTACGAAGCGGGCGGCGCTCCCTCCTTTGCGGTCGGCCAACTCATCTGCAATCTCGCCCCGGCCAAGGAAAGCGAGATTTTCTATCGGCGTATAGTTTCCACCAGTGATGATGCAGTGAATTTGAAACTCACGGTGATGACCGCCGATGCGGCGTTGACGGATTTTGCCACCAGCGGATCGGCGGCGGTTTCAGCAAACTCGGTGGTGTATCAACTGGATGAAAACGGCACACTGGCAAGTGCTGTGGCGGTGACCGGCGAGCTGACTTTTCCACGGATCGGCTATGATCTATCCGGCAGCAAGTTCAAGCTGCGCAGTGATGGTTACGAAGTCACGGTGAAGGGGCTCACCTATTCCAGCGGCAGTGCGCCGACATGGCTGGATGTCACCGCCACCGAATACTCGTGGTGGTTCACGCCGCGCATCCGTGCCGGGCTGGAGCTGGATTGGAGTGGTTTGAAATCCTTCGAGGCGATTGCCAGCGGTCAGGTTTCCACCTCGTCGGTGCTGGATGCCGAGGTTGTCTTGCTGGGAGTCAGCGTGGAAAGAACCCTCTATGATCTGCCGGAAGCCAAGGAACCCAGAACTGTGATCTATTTGGGAAACATCGGGATCGTTCCGGTGTATGCCACGCTGGGATTTGATTTTTCACTCAAATCCACTGCAGAAGCCAAAGCCTTGCTGGATTTTAACCTCACCTACCGGCAGGAGGCCAGCGGCAGCTTCGGGCTCGCCTACAAACGCGGACAACCCATGGAGTGGGTTCACTCCTTCCAGGCATCATCGCCGGATTTGCGTGGGGATGTCGCTCTGACAGGAGAGTTTTCCTATGAACTCAAGTTGGACCCAAGAGTGGAGTTTCTCGTCTATGGCTTGGCTGGCATGAAGGCGGCACTCGAACCGAGCGCGGGCATCGTCGCCACAGCATCTACGAGTGGAGGATTCAATGGAAAAGCTGAAGGCTCGCTGGATTTCGTGCTGGGTACCGCCGGACCGGCTTTTGATCTGTTAAATATTGAGAAGGAATTCAGCTTCAACATTTGGGATGGCGAGTGGCCACTCATCCCGCAGACTCTCGCTTTCAAAACCCACCCACAATCCCGCACTGTTGCTCCGGGCGATGATGTTTCATTCACTTGCACGGTGGACAGCCCCACCGCGCCCTCGTTCCAGTGGTATCAGAATGGCCGGCTGCTTCCGGGGCAGGCCTCGCGCAGTCTGTTCCTGCCCCATGTGAATAGCGGGCATGGCGGCTCCTATCAGGTGAAGGCGATGGCGGGCGCTCTCCAGGCGACATCCAACAGCGCCATTCTCACGGTGCAGACCACCACGCCGGAGAATCTGGATGCGGATGGTGATGGGATTCCTAATATCTACGAAACTAACACCGGTAACTGGGTTTCCACCACGAACCGTGGCACCAATCCGAACCACTGGGATAGCGATGGCGACGGGCTCTCTGATGGTGTGGAAACTAACACCGGCATCTATGTCTCGCGCTTCAACACCGGCACCAATCCGAACAAATACGACACCGACGGAGATGGCATCAATGACAAGCGGGAAATGGATCTGGGTACCGAGCCAAATCCACCGCCCGCGCCCACCGGTTTTTCCCTGATACCGGCGGGGAGTTTCCAGATGGGGCAGATCGAGATCGCGGAGCCAGTGCACAGCGTGTATGTGAGCGCGTTCTACATGGCGAAGTATGAGACGACCAAGGAGCTGTGGGATACGGTGCGGGCGTGGGGATTTAATAACGGCTACACGGATCTGGCGGTGGGGAATGATTCTTATGCCTCGAAGGGTATCAACCATCCGGTGCATTCGATCCCTTGGTATGACATGGTGAAGTGGTGCAACGCGCGCAGTGAGAAGGAAAACTTGGTGCCGTGCTACACGGTCTCCGGCACCACCTACAAGACGGGACAGAACTCGGCGGTGGTTTGCAACTTTGCGGCGAGTGGCTACCGCCTGCCGACGGAGGCGGAGTGGGAGAAGGCGGCGCGGGGCGGCCTGAGCGGGAAACTGTTCCCATGGGGCACGGACACGATCAGCCAGAGCCAAGCGAATTACCGGGTATATTCCAGCAATGGCACGACGAATTATTACAGCTATGATGTGACTCCCCGGCCGCCAGCCACCGGTAATAATTTTTACCATCCCGACTACACGGCAGGCGGCTCTCCTTACACCGCTCCGGTGAACAGTTTCACGCCGAACGCCTATGATCTCTATAACATGTCGGGTAATGTGTGGGAGTGGTGTTGGGATTGGTATGGTTCCTACACGGCTGATTCGCAGACCAATCCACAGGGTGCGCCATCGGGCTCGATCCGGGTGTTCCGGGGCGGCAGTTGGTACGGCGACGCGGGCTACTGCCGCGTCGCGTACCGCGGCAACAGCTTCCCGGGCCCCTACGACGACGGCATTGGGTTCCGGGTAGCTCGCAGTTCAGTCCCCTAGAAACAGCAGAGCGGTGCGAACGGAACGGAATAGCAAGGGAGGGACGACCGCAGCAATGAAGTGAAGGGAGCGAAGCGGTCTTGAAATCACGAAATACGAATGAAGCAAACCACCACGGGGTTCAGGGGCGTAGCCCCTGACGAAAATATTTTTCTAAAAACAAGTCATGGCATTTGAGTTCATACAAATCCCTGCTAACGGGCAGGGGAGTGCGAAGGAGGAGTTGAACAAGCTGCTACGGAATGGAAGAATTGCGTCGGTGAAAAAGGAGTTTGTGTCGAACGGAGAAGATTCGTTCTGGGCGTTTTGCATAGAGTTTTTGGATGGCTCTTTGGGCGTGGCGGACAGAGGACGCGGGACCACCGGACCGAAGATCGATTACAAGGAGGTGCTCAATGAGGCGGACTTCGCGGTGTTTGCCCGGCTGAGGGATCTGCGCAAGGCGGTTTCAGAGAAGGAAGCCATCCCGGCGTATTCGATTTTCACCAACGAACAACTCGCCGCGATGGTGACGGGCAAGGTGGATTCATTGACGGCGATGGGCACGATTCCCGGCGTGGGCGCGGCAAGATTGGACAAATACGGTGCGGCGTTTCTCGCCAGTCTCACGGGCAAGGAGGCGGCGAAATGAAACGCATCGGCAATCTATGGCCCGCCGTGATCGAACGCGGGAATTTGGTCCGTGCCTTCCATCAGGCGGCGCGCGGCAAACGGCGGAAGCAGGAGGTGCGGCGTTTCGCGGAAGACTTGGATGGGAACTTGGATCTCCTGCGGAAAGAGTTGATAGAACGCAGCTTCGAGACCGGAAAATTCAATGTGTTCAAGGTGTTCGATCCCAAGGAGCGAACGATCCACGCGGCGCGTTTCCCAGAACGGGTGTTTCACCACGCCTTGATGAACCTGTGCGAGCCGGTGCTGGAACGGCAGGCGATTTTCCACAGCTACGCCTGCCGCAAGGGCAAGGGACGGCTGCAAGCCATCGATGCGGCGCAACAAGCGGCGCGTGGCCGGACATGGCAGGTGAAGCTGGACATCAGGAAATATTTCGAGTCGATCCCGCAGGAGCGGTTGATTACGAGGCTGCATCGCTTGTTCAAAGACCCGGAGGTAATGCATTGGTTGGAGAAGATCCTGCGCGGCCACCGCCCGGACGAGAGCAAGGGCCTGCCTATCGGTAGCCTGACGAGCCAGCATCTGGCGAATTTCTACCTCGGTCCGCTGGATCGGTTTTGCCAAGGGCATCCGGCGGTGAAGGCGTATTGCCGCTACATGGACGACTTCGTCTGCTGGGGCGACGACAAAGCGGCGATGATCGCGCTGGGCGGGGAAATCCATCGCTTCGTGGAAGACGAACTGGGACTCGCGCTGAAACATCCGCCGTGCCCGCAAGCGACGGCGCGTGGCATGGATTTCCTCGGCTACCGGATTTTCCCCAGCCATGCGGAACTCAACCGCCGCAGCAAGGTGCGCTACTGGCGGCGGCTCCGGCTGCTGGCGGCGCTGCACGAGGGTTGCATGATTTCCGCAAGGGCCTTGCAAGAGCGTCTCACCGCGCTCACGGCCTTCGTCCTGCCGGTGCGCTCGCACGGATTCCGTCTGGGCGTGATGGAAAAATTCCGGTCGGCGGCCATCGGGCTCGAACCGGGTGAACCGGGGCGGCAGTTGGAACAACAACGCGAACAACTGCCGCGTCGCGAACCGCAACAACAACAACCCGGGCAACAACAACAACAACAACAACAACATTGGGTTCCGGATAGCTCGCAGCTCAGACTAACGGGGATGGATTTCCCCAGCATGAGCATGGGACTGAACCGGCCGCCGTCCCGCTCGCATCCGTTCACCGGGTGCGACAAAATGACAAAGCGCCCGCCCGGTGCTGGTAGTCCCGTGGATGCGGGATCGAAGGCCCCGGGCGGTGATCTCCCGATTGATGGGGATTGGTTTAAAATGGGGAGTTTCCACGAGATTTCTGAAAGCGGTTGATAACCCGGTTGACAGAGGGCTGTCGGGCGGGCATTGTCACGGGCAATGAAAATCACTGCTTTGCTGCATGATTGTTCGGCGGATGGCGAAACCGGCTATGCCTCGACTTGTATTGAGTTTCCCGAGGCCAACGGCCAAGGTGAGTCTGCGGAAGAATGTCTGGAGGATCTGCGGACGGCGGTGCATGAGGTGTTGGAGTATCGCAGGAAGAAGGCTGTCGAGTCGTTGGGCAAGGGTGAGAGACTTGAAATGCTGACGGCATGAAGCGGGGCGAGTTGCTGGCCCACTTGTCCAGCCACGGATGTCGGCTGGAACGTGAAGGCGCACGCCACTCGATTTGGATAAACCCGGTGACTGGCGACATTCAGGCGGTTCCGCGGCACCGGGAGATCAAGAAATTTACCAGCAGATCGATTTGCCGAAAGCTGGCCATACCGGAGCCTCCGGGAGCGTGAACACACCGGGAAAAGTCATGCAAAACATGATTGCGCTGATCGTCAGGCCATGAAGAGACCGCTATCATTCGCTTGTGCGATCATGGCTCTTACCCTGTCAGCCGGAGCCACGGTCACCGCCACGATTCTCGCCGGTGGTGAAACGGATCTGCCCGCCGATACGCCGAGCGGGCGGTTGGATGCGGCAGGGACGTTTTCCTTTGTCGGTGCATTGGCGATTTCAAGTGGCGGCGGGAATTATAAGGGCTCGGCGGTCGCTTTGTCGCGCGAATGGGTGCTCACTGCTGGGCATAATGTGGATTTGAACGACGACGGTTTGCCTGACACCTCGTGGAGCGGCACGTTTCATTTGCCGGGATATGGATCCTTCGGCGTGGCGCAAGCGTTCACCAATCCAGGATTCACCGGCTTTGCGAACCCATCGGTGAATGACGATCTGGCGCTGTTGCATCTGGCCTCGCCGCTGCCGCCGGGCATGGGATTCCCCACACTGGGAAGTGGCGCGGGTATCGGCGACTTCATCACGCTCGTAGGCTTCGGGCGTTCCGGTTATGGCAGTTATGGATACACCTCGAATGCCAGCCTGACGGACCGCCGTTATGGCTCCAATGTCATCGGCGGTTTCCAGCTCGATGACGAAGGCAGCGGCCGGGCGGAAGTGTTCTTCTATGATTTCGACGCGCCAGCCACCACCGGATTGCCCGGCGGCAGTCTGGGCAACACCATCGAGACCCTCATCGGCCCCGGCGACTCCGGCGGCGCGGCGCTGAGGCAAACCACCAACGGCTGGGAACTGGTAGGCATCAACACGTTCACGGAAGGATACGGCGGCCGTTTCGGCGACACCGGCGGAGGAGTCCTGACCGCTCCCTACAGCGACTGGATTTACCAAACCACTGGCATACCGGAGCCGGCCGGGTTTCTCATGGTATCGTTTCCGGCACTGTTGCTTTTGCTGCGGCGAAGCAGGAGTTGAAAAGCCCGTGTCAGATCGACATCGCTTGGAAGCCGCCATCGACGATCATTTCCATGCCGGTGATGAAGGAGCCTGCTTTGGCGGAGGCGAGCAGAAGCGTTGCGCCAATCAGCTCGTCCGCATTGCCGAAGCGCGAGGCTGGGGTCTGGCGGAGAATGTCGAGCACGCGGGATTCGTCGAGCACCTTGCGATTCTGCTCGGCGGGGAAAAAGCCGGGGACCAGCGTGTTGACGCGGATGTCACGGTCCGCCCATTCGCGGGCGAGGTTGCGGGTGAGATTGTGGACGGCGGCTTTTGATGCGGAGTAGGTGAAGACGCGGGAAAGGGGATTCAGGCCGGAAATCGAGCCGAGGTTGATGATCGACGCCGGGCGGGCCTCATCGACGAAGTATTGGCCGAACACCTGGCAGGCGCGGAAAACGGCGGAGAGGTTGGTGTCGATGATGCGCTGGTATTCCTCTTCCGGGATTTCGAGAAACGGGGTGGGGGAATTGGTACCCGCACCGTTGATCAGGATGTCCACTTGGCCGGATCGTTCCAATACCGTGTCTAGCAGATGATGGAGGGACTCGCGCGACGTTACGTCCACCGGTACGAAATAGCCCTTGCCGCCGTGGGATTCGATTTCCGCGAGGCGCTTTTCCGCCTTCTCCGGGATGCGGCCGCCGAGCACGACTTCCGCACCGGCGCGGGCGAGGCCGACGGCCATGGTGCCGCAAAGTTCGCCGGTACCACCGATGATCACGGCGGTTTTCCCGGACAGGTCGAAGAGATCCTTGAGAAATGAAGCGGTCTGCATGGCTGGAGTTTTGTGGGATTCGCGGCTGGTGCCAAGCACGGAATCCAGCCTAGAACCGTGCGGTGACAATCATCGAAAACGCCCCGTGGTTCGCTCAGGCATCCCGCAGGAAATGCTGGCTGGTCGGTGTGTCCGGCGGTGCGGATTCGGTGGCGCTGCTGCATCTGATGCTGGCAGCGGGATTTTCCAAGCTGATCGTCTGCCATCTCGATCACGGCCTGCGGGGGCGGGCATCGGCGGGTGATGCGGCGTTTGTGAAACGCCTCGCGGAGAAACTCGGTTTGGAATGCATGGTGGAAAAAGCGGACGTCGCGCGGTGGATGAAGGAGCGCGGCGAGTCGATGGAAACCGCCGCGCGGAATGCGAGACACGCGTTTTTTGCCGATTGCTCGCGGAAACACCGATGCCCGAGGATCGTCCTCGCTCATCATGCCGACGATCAGGCGGAAACGGTTCTATGGAATCTCCTGCGCGGTTCGCACGGACTCAAAGGGATGCGTGCCCTGCAGAACTTCACCACCGAGTCCGGCGCAAAACTGGAATTCCACCGGCCGTTGTTAGCCATCCGCCGCGCGGAACTCACCGGCTGGCTGCTTTCCAAAAAACTCAAGTGGCGCGAGGATGCCAGCAACGCGGAGCCCGTCGCCGTCAGGAACCGCCTGCGCAACGAAGCACTGCCGCTGCTGGCGGAAATTTCCGGGCGTGATCCTGCGTCAGCCATCTGTCGGGCGCTTGCCGCCGCAGAGGAAATTGAATCCCTCGAAAACTGGGCGCTCGATCAAGCGAACGTCCTCGATCCCCAAGGTCGCCTCCACCTCGGAGCATTGAGGAAACTTCCCCCGGTCCTGCAGCGCGCCGCCCTCCGGAAATTCCTGATGGAAAACGGAACGGCATCGCCCGACCGCGCGCTCGTTGAAAGTTCCCTCAGTCTGTTGGAGGTGAAGAACCCGGCCGCCATCAATCTGCCCGGCGGCCGGAGACTGCGCCGCCGCGAGGGTAGATTGTGGGTGGAGAGTTAGAGCGGCCGGAGGCAACACCATAATGAGTGTCGATCTTCGGTCGAATATGCCCGTGAGTAGCCAATGGGTTGAGATAAACCGCCTTTTATTGGCCCTTCATGGACTGGCGAGATGATTTCCGCGGTCCCGGTTCCGGTCCCGGATCACGGCTTCGCGCCGTTGCCCCACCAGACTTGTTCGAAATCATTCGGCGGTTTTTCCGCCTGGCGGATCAGGCCGTTGGCGGTGATGGCGAGCCAGGGATGCATTTTTCCGCCGATGGATTCGATCGCCTGCACGGTCCAGATGTTGCAGACGCGGGGGATGAAATAGTGGTGGCGCGATTCCAACAGAACACCGCCGCCCCAGCTTGATGTGCCGCAGACGATGGGTTTTCCATCAGGTCCCATCCGGCTGCAGTCGTTGAGGAATGCGGCGAGGTCGCGGCCGCGATCGCGAGGGACGAGCTTCCGCCAGATCCGCTGGTGCGGGCAGACTTCGGTGACGTTCCAGTTTGCCGGAATGAGCTCCATCACCGACGGGCTGGCCGTGAACATGGCCGCCATGAATTTCCCCGGGCTGTGGAGGCCTTTTTCCACGTATGCCGTCCGGTTGCCCCAGCTCAGCGTGACGTATTTCGGCTGGCCGAATCCGTCGGGAGGAATGAATCCGGAGTTAATCAGCCATTCGTATTCGAAGACCAGTCCGGTGTGCAGGTCATCGGCGATGAGCCACATCAACACATCCGGATCCTGTCCGGGTTTTGAGACGTAGGTTTTCGTCCCGACCGCGAATTCGCATGGCACTGGAGTGTCCGGCAGTCGGATTCCGCAGGAGCTGAGAAATGCCGCTGCCAGAAGACCGCCGAAGGTCTTCCGGATGAACGCCGCGCGCCGCATCAGGCTGGGAGGAACGAGCAGATGTATTCGCAGATGCCGTCCTTCACCGTGATGGTGAAACCGCTGTTGCCTGCGACATCGAACGCGGCGCCGGCCTCGATCACCAGCACTTCCTTGGTGCCGTCCAGAATCACCTCACAAGTGCCGGCGATGATTTCCATGCGCTCCGGTGCGGCGGTGCCGAAATGGAACTTGCCCGGATAGATCAGGCCGAGGGTTTTCTTGGTGGAATCGGGGAAAAAAATGGTGTGGGAAACGACACGACCGTCGAAGTAGACGTTGGCTTTTGCATCGACGGTGACGTTGGTGAATGAGGTGGCTGACATGTTTGTTGGATGAAAAAGGGTTATTCGATGGGGAGTTCACCGGCTTTCCAAGCTTCGAAGCCGCCCTGGAGGATGGCGGTGGAATGGCCGCGCGCGGCGAGCCGGGTGGCGACGCTGAGGGCGTCCGGGCAGGCGAGGTCGGTGCAGTAAATCAGCACCGGTTTGTTAGCGGCGACGGCGGTGCTGATCTGGGCCTCGCGTTGGATGAGTTGTTCTTGAAAGCGACCCTTCGGCCAGTTGATGGCTCCGGGGACGTGCCCGAGGCCGTAATAGAATCCGGGACGGACGTCCAAAATCAGCGCCTTGCCGGATTGTTGGAGTTGGAAAAAAGTCCCCAATGGAATCCGCGTGACCTTGCCTTCCTTGACCGCCATCTCGGCGGGATTCTCGGGAATGATCTTTTCCTGATTCCTGACCAACGGCGCGGTGCGGGTGACCGTGGCCGCCTGCTTCGGGGCATCCGCACACGACGCGAGGCCGAGGGCGGATGCCGTGCAGAGAAGCTTTGCCCAAGGGCGGGTCATTTGACGATTTCGAGAAGCTCGACGTCGAAAACGAGCGTGCCGGCGGGTGCGCCCGGAGGCGGGTTTTCACCGTAGGCGAGCTTGCCGGGGATCCACAGACGGCGCTTTTCGCCTTCCACCATGAGCTGCACACCCTCGGTCCAGCCGGGGATGACTTGGTTCAGCGGGAAAACGATCGCTTCGTCGCGCATGACGGAGCTGTCGAAGAGTTTACCATCGGTCGTCCAACCGGAATAGTGGACTTTCACTTGGTCGGTCGCCTTCGGATGGGTGGAGCCGGTTCCTTTGGTGATCACGCGGGAGGCGATGCCGGAAGCGGTTTTCTCAGCGCTCTCGGGAGCGGCGGCCACGTCTTCCGGGACGGCGGGTGGCTTCGGAGCGGCTTTGATTTTCAAAAGCTCGATGTCGAAAACGAGCAGACCGCCGGGACGTCCGCCGCCGGGATTTTCTCCGTAGGCGAGGTCGGCAGGGATCCAGAAGCGGCGCTTTTCGCCTTCCACCATGAGCTGCACGCCTTCGGTCCAGCCTTTGATGACGCCGTTGAGTGGGAAACTGGTCGGTTGGCCGCGCTTTACCGAGCTGTCAAAGAGTTTTCCGTCGGGGGTCCAGCCGGAATAGTGGACCGTGACGGTGTCCGCGGCGGCGGGATGGGTTTCGCCTTTTCCAGCCTGGATGACTTTGGAGACAAGGCCGGAGGCGGTTTTAATCGCATCGGCAGGGGCGGCGGCTACATCGGATGGTGTTTCAGGCATGGCTTGTTCGGCGTTTTGGGCGCGGGCGGTGACGGTCAGGGCAAGTG
>Ga0209512_1001937_pt1 | contig 23570 bp, 19 predicted proteins | sample frozenSSSSmetaG_FD_184142 | JGI IMG/M metagenome (GOLD analysis project Ga0209512, IMG submission 184142) | Glacier valley bacterial and archeal communities from Borup Fiord, Nunavut, Canada, to study Microbial Dark Matter (Phase II) -... | ecosystem: Environmental > Aquatic > Freshwater > Ice >...
CACCAGGTGTTGTAAATAGGCACCAGGGCTTTCCAAGGTGACATACCTGCCTTTTTAAACATGCCATATAAACCAATATGCCAGCCCAGTGTAGCCACAATAAAGATGATCCAGCCGATCCCCATAATTAAAATTTTAGAAAATTTAAAATACTATTTTTAAAACAAGGAGAATAATGAATAGCATAATGTTCTGAAAAGTTTAACAGAATTCTGCTGAAAGTGATTGTACAAATTTTAGCGAAATGTTTTGAGCGCTAAGAATGTAATTGCCCTGTTATATGGCAACATGACTTGGCCCATGCATCTCTTTAAAATGGCAAACTCTTACATTGGCGAAAGGTGTAGCATTGGCAATATGCGCCGGATTTCCTTGTGCCGTTTGTTGGCGCTGCAAAGTAAGACTATCTCAATAATTTATATGCTTACTGTTTCCGCTTATGAGCGCTACTATTGATGCTGAAGTGTGCATATTATTATTGTTAGCGCATTTGTTGTCTGGCACAAGGATAACTACCGCTCCTATTCGCCCTGCACCTTTGCGCAACGCAGACATTACTTCATTAGAATACTCGAGTCAACGGGGACCTCTAAGGTACGATGCCATAAAAAACGTTCCCTGTCACATAAAATATTTAACTCAAACAGTTTCTTAAAATGCAAAGACAAATGCAATGAATGAATTTTATTTTTTAAGAGAATCATATACAAGCGTTATAAAAAGAGAACGGTCAAATACTGCTGTATATTCTTTCGTGGGATCTGACGCAATAATCTCAGTAAGTGTTTTGCCTGTACTCATGGCGCCTGCAATCCTGTCACGCAAAGTTTGTAACATCGCTCTGTATTCAATCAAATCTTTCTTTGTTGCAATGGCACCATGCCCGGGAATAATTTTTGTAACGTCATTTGCAAGTGCAATAATCTGGTCAGTACCTTTTATCATTCCATCAATACTGCCACCATGCGGCTGATCAATAAATGGCAGGCCATATCTTACATACACATCACCGGTATGAATAACGTTTGATTCTTTAAAGAATATTATTGCATCACCATCTGTATGTGCATTGCTTACATGCATCACCTGCAGTGTTTCTCCGTTCAGGTGAAGTGTTACCGACTCAGTAAAAGTTACTTTAGGTAATGCATCGTAAGGTGCAGCAGGTGTTCGCGAATTGAATGCAGCAATAAATTGTTCCGTAGTCATTCTTGACCGGCTGTTGTCCTGTGCTATAATTACCGCTCCATCTTTCCCAAAATTTTCATTGCCCCCTGAATGATCACCATGAAAATGTGTGTTTATAACAAACCTTACAGGATTATCGTTAAGTGCTTTTAAAGCAGTTTTTATTTTTTTAGAAAGCGGTGCAAACTGGTCGTCAATAATTATTGTTCCATCATTCCCGGTAAGTACGCCAATATTTCCGCCGGCACCCTCCAGCGTAAAAATTTTTTCTGTTATCTTATGAGTTATTATTTTAACTGTATCATAATTCTGTGCGCCCGATTGAAAGAAAGTTGCAATAAAAACGATTGTAACAATTGCCGAAAGAAATTTACTTTTCATATACATGGTTTTAGTTTTGAACATGTAAAATACTAAAAAGTTATTTTTATACCCATTTAATATTGTGAGCAACATTTATAAGCTGTTGCTTCCATGGTTGGTAATCGTCCATTACAGAAAACCCTTTCTTCCCTTGGCCCGGTGGCACCACCTACCATGTCTTTCTTTAAAATACTTCACTTGTATGGGTAAGCATGCCAAACTGAAATAAACCTATTTATTAAGTTCTTAAGCTTTCTCTTTTATTTATAACTTAATTTATTATGCTACAGATAGATTACACCGACGTTGGCGTGGAAGAGCTTATACAAACCACGGAAGCAATGGAAGGTTTATTCTCCATCTTTACGTGTCCAAAACCAAGCGTCACCAATTTCGTCATCTTGTATTATTTTTGTAAATGTAAATCCGTTATTCCTTAAAACTTTTGTCGAAGCATTATGTTCGGGTGCTGTTTTAGCTGTTATTATTATGTCTAGGTCTGTTGCTTTTGCAATTGTAATAAGTTGTTTACAAACGAATGAAGCTATTCCGTATCCTTCAAATTCTTTAAATGTCCAATATGCAATTTCAACTTTTCCGTCTTCGGGTTGTCCTATGAAACCGCTAGTTCCAACAACTTGATTGTTATTAAAAGCCAAATAACCAACCCAAGGTTTATTGAAACCAATTTTTGGATAAAATTCGTTCATAGAATTTATTACCTGTTGGCAATTTGTCGAAGCTTAAATTTCTTTCGACTGGGCAACATTTAATTCTATGGTTTTAAGTTCCATTTGTAATTCAATTTTTAGTGAATATCTGTAAGTATCTGTTTTCTGTCTGGTCCATTTGCATACAACTAGAGTTTGTGAAAAAATCTCCCTCACTACTTAAATATACACACTATGTGAATAGCGCAACCAGTGTATGATTTTTGTTATTGAACAGCTTGCAATTTATACAAGGAAACAACCGATACCAAACCTACCCATCCTGCGCAGGTGCCTTTCTCCTATGCCTTCTTATAACTGATCTTGCATTCGGCAACTTTTCATTACCATCTATTAGAAAAGTTTTGACACTTTAAATCCAACCGGCGGAACCATCGCTTTATTGATGATATGTTGCTCTGCAGGAAGCATATTTTAAAATTTACAAATGTTGCAGTGCAGGATTATGGCACTGGCGTTACTACCCAGGTGTTGCTCCTTCGGCTCCAGATGATCGCATAATCTTTTCCGTGCAGCAACTGGTAGCGTTTTGCATTTGCATTGTTGCTAAACCGCATCCAGCCATAATTATAAATTTCAAACTTAAACACAAAGGGTTGTGTTGTTTTTAGGTCCACCGGCGTAAAAGTTTTATTATCGTCAGACAGGTACACCGTCATGTCGCTGTTGCCATACAATGACAGGTAAATCCATGATGCATCATTACTACCGGGAGGTGGATTTTGCTGTGGTTGTGGTGCCGAACCTGTATTGCCGGTATTTTCCTGCCCGCCTGTTCCGTAGGCATAATTCCAGCCCTTACTGATGGCATTTAGTCTGTTAGTCTTGGCAGGATGTGTGGCACTGGCCTGTTCGCTAGCAATGGATTGCATGGCTGCTCTGGCTTCATCCAGGCTTGCCCCCATCTTTGCCATCACATAGCCCGAAAAATAATCGGCCTCTAATTCTTTGGCAGGAGTACTTCCACTGCCATCAACTACGTGGTTGCGGTAATGGTGCCCCATTTCGTGGGCCATAACGCTCAGCGATGCCCATTTTGTGTGTGCATAGCTGTCCAGGTTTTCCAGAAAATTATTATCATAAACAATATAACGCTGGTTACGAATGATGGTGGCATAGGCATTGTTGATACCTTCCTGTTCCTGCAGATTAAAATTTTCTTTCCAGTTAATGCTATCAAGCATCCTGTTTACATAGGCACCTGCTTCATACACCGATTGAAAGCTAGAAGATAAACTGCGGGGTGGAATGATGAAACCGCATTGGTTAGTCTTTTGCGCCTGGAGGCAATTCGCAGCTAGCAGCAAAATGTATAAAAATAAATATTTCATTAATGCTTGTTTTAAAAAATAAATAAACAAGAAGCAGGCCACTTTCTAAACCTGTCGGCGTTGTTCCATATAAGTTTCTTTTAGAACGTTGTGTTTTGTTCAGTCCCAGTGGGGTTTTCACAGTAGGCATGCACAATTGCAAAGCAATAACTGTGAACCCCCGACGCAAAATAAGCCACAAATAATTTACAATTACTCTTCCTTTTTATAAGCTTTAGCCCATGGCAATAAAGCTAAAACACAGCAACACTTTTTCCACTTCAGTCCCTGCGAGGTTTTCACAGCAGGCACACACAATTGCAAAGCCATAACCGTGAAACCCCGAAGCAAAAAGAGGCACAAATAATTTGCACCCGCTTTATATTTTTATTAGCTTCCGTTGCGGCGGGCAGAAAAAAATTGTTTTATCCGGGTGAGAGACTGCATGTTCCCTGCTGTTGTAAGGTAATTAAAAATGTATGGCCATGCAGGCTAAGAATTTACTGATACTGCACTGCGGCAAAATAAATTAAACCGGCTGCATAGTTATGCTATCCATCACAACCAGCATCATTTATATGGAAGCCATAGCTACGCACTTTATTTTACAATCTGGGATAGGTTAATGAAAACATTCAGATAAGAAGAATGATTGTAATGGCAAGTTTATCAGGTTGTAATTGTTATTTACCACAGTGACAAAAATATGCAGAGACCCCTCATTTTTGAATATAGCATGTAATAAAACTACAGCCCTAAAGTAAAATCAGGACAATCAAATTTCAATTACCGTTTTGCTTTTAAATACCCAGATTTTTAAATAACTGCAGGTATTGTGGATTGGCGGGATCAAGTTGTTTTAATCTTGTGCCTGCCTGTTTTGCTTTTACCATATCATTTGATTGGAGATAAACAAAAGTGAGTGCATAATACAATCCTGCATCGGCAGGGATTATGGCAATACCTTTTTGCAAAACATTTTCCGCTGCTTTAAAGTTTCTGTTCGCATTCAACAACAACCCATAATTATAATACACTTTAGGGTTTTTAGTTTTTAGTTCTACTGCTTTGGCAAAGGATTTTTCTGCTTCGGGTTTATTGTTTAATTCATTGTAGAGTAAGGCAAGATAATAAAAAATCCGGTCGTTTTTTGCATCAATCTTTGCCGCTGTTTTTAACTCATTCAATGCCTGCTCATTTTTGCCCATCGCATTGTAAACAGCAAATAAATTGAGGCGTCCATAATTCATTAAACTATCTTTCTTTAATCCATAAAAGGGTTATAAAGTTGCCTTGGTTGACCAAACCAACAACAGCGAGGCAGCCTATTGGATAGATGATTTTTTAAAACTCAGCATCCGCAACGACAGTTATAACCAAACCAACAATACCTTAAGCATCTACAAAAAATTTATCACCACGCAGGTAGATGAAGAATTCAGTATTAGTAAAACGGATAAGATAGACCTGCTCAACCGCTCCATAAAATATTTTAAGGAGAAGGAGCAGTTTAACATGGAAGAATTTAGCATTGAAGTGATCGGTTATGAAGAAGGCATTGCATCTTTTAAAAAATACCAGCAAAGCTATGAGCAGGAATTTGATACCGCCATCACCGATAATTTCGCCATCAACAATACGGCCGTAAAAAAGCAGGCCCGTGCTTACAAAAGTATTTTAAAGCTGGATAAAAATTTTCACATCTATATACATGGTAACAAAGACCTTATTGAAAAAGGTTTTGATGCAGAGAAGAACATGAATTTTTATAAAGTTTATTTTAGGGATGAGCAGTAATTTTTAAATTAAAACCCTTTAAAAAAGATATAAACTTTAGTACACACTACCCATTGTACAAATTCTTATTTAAAAAATCATTCCTGAACTTCCCATTGGGATCGTACTTTTTTACAAGCTCTTTAAAATCTGCCAGTTTTTCAATTCTGGATTGTAATACTGATGGAGCCATGCTAAACAGTTTTGCCCAATGCGGTCGGGCATTAAAGGGCGCCAGTTGAGCTTCTACCAGGGGCAATAAATTCATTACGGTATCCACTTCCTGTTTCCAGGTAGTATGTAATGCTACACAAGTCTTTTTGTAACAAGGGCTCATCCAAAGGGTATCTTCCTGTATGGTTCTTATTTCAGAAATAAATAAGTGAGGGGTGATCTTCTCATGCAATTGTTCCATCGCCATCATGGCTTCATAAGCATGTTCGATGGGCACAAAATATTCTGCCTGTAATTCTTTACCGGCACTTGGTTTAAAACCCATTTTAAAATGTGGCATTCTTTCAAACCACGGGCCGCTTACACCCATTTGTTCAGTACAGTTTTCAGCAGAAAGGTCTTCAATGGGATGCAGGTTTTTGGTGGCCAGTTTGGCGCCAAATAATTCCGGTGCCGCAGGGGTATCATCAGCGGCTACTTTGCTTTTTACCCATACCTCATTGATATTTTTATTTTTCCAGTCCGTAAAAAGGCTTACACTGTAACCACTTGAAACGATGGCATCAAAATTCTTTTCCAATGCAGCCAATGGCAGGTTGCGGTAAACATACTGTTTCATGTTAAAAGTGGGCTGCAGCTCAAGCGTCAGTTTGGTTATAACGCCCAATGCACCGAGCCCGACTACTACTCCCTGAAATGCTTCACCATCTTTCTTTGATAAATTCACCACCTCGCCTCCAGCATTCACAAACTCAATGGCAGCAATACCGGTTGATAAATTTCCATTGTGTACGCCGGAGCCATGCGTACCTGTAGCGCAGGAACCTGCAACTGTAATGTGTGGCAATGAAGCCAGGTTGTGCAGTGCATACCCGTTTTGATGCAGAAAGGGAGCAAGCTCACCATACTTCATACCGGCTTCTATTGTAACGGTGTTGGCTGCTTTATCCAGCGAAACCACTTTATTCATTTCTTTTAAAGACACCTGGTTTTCGGTACTGTCTGCTATTTTGTTAAATGAATGACGTGAACCCAGTGCAGTGAGTTTATTACATTTATTCACAGCTTCCTGTACCTGCTCCAACGTTTTTGGATAATGAACATTTCCTGTGCTGTACTCCAAATTGCCTGCCCAGTTTTGTAAATGTTCCTTGTCAGGTGCCGGGCTGCAAGCACCCAGTTGAGAAAGTGCAGCGCCACCTGCTAATGCCGATGATGTTTTCAAAAATGTTCTTTTAGTCATGTGAAATAATTTACAGGCAATCGTTGAAAAATAAAATTTATTTTAACAAACCTATTGTTGAAAATAGGTAAACTTTAGAATTAAATATCCACTATAAATCTTAAAACCCCTAATGCTAATTTTGAAGTAACCATCTTTAAACCAGAATCGTCCAATCAAACACAATCTATTAACTTTAATGCCAAAAAAAATTAATACTCTTCCTGATTCTGTTTCTTCCATCTAAATAAATTTATTTGCCAACCTGCATGTATTCTTTCTTACATGTAACCACTTCGGATGTATTTGAATATTATTGTTTCATTTATTGACTGCCCGACCGTGAACAAACTACTTCTTCGCTTAAATGGGATGTAAATGGTAAAATGATTATTAGAAAAAGGTGTAACCTATTCAACAGTATAAAACCTGTAAATATATTTTTGCTTTTTACCCATAATAATATAGCGCAGTCCATTTAACGAATAGCTTCTTCACAGAATTTTTCGCAATGTTTTTTAAAGCAAGGGATTTACCTGGTAACACTACAGGGATATCAATTTTATTGGGTACATTTTTATACAAAAAACCAAAAGATAAAAAAACCTTTGTAACATAACCTATAAAATAAATGTAAATTTATAGGTATGAACCGAAGAGCTGCTTTAACAGGCTGTTTTATTTTTATTACATTTTATTTAATTGCACAGCAATTAATTTTTAAAACCTATACGGTTGAAGAGGGCCTTGTGGCAAACCCCGTACGCCGCATTTTTCAGGACTCCAGAGGATTTATCTGGATTGCTACGTGGGAGGGATTGAGCAAATATGATGGTAATAAATTTACCAATTATACCACTGCCAATGGCTTATCACACAATATGGTGAATGATATATATGAATCTGCTGATGGAAAATTATTCATAGCTGAAAACAATGGAGCGATAGATATTTTACAACAAGATGCTATTATTAAGAAAGCAGCTTTTGAGAATGTAATCATTAATCAATTCTATATAACAAAAAATAACAGGGTAATTGCAGCAACGGACACAGGTGGAGTGCAGGAAATTAAAAATGGAAACCTGGTAAAGCCTTCTCAGCAATTTCCCGGTGCATCTTACAATGATTTTACAGAATTGAATGATTCATTTTTACTGGGCGGATCAGAAGGTTCGCTTACTATATTAAATAAGACATTTGAAATAATAGCAGAAATAAAACAGCCTCATGAACTACAGACATTCAAAATTTATAAAGATTTAGAAAGTAACATTTGGGTTGGTACAAATATGGGGCTAAAGCTTTTATCTCCTTTTCAAAAAAATAACCAACCACCCCTTTTTGCTTTATTACCTGCCCCATTCAATATCCCTGTGCTAAAAGATTACATTATTAATGATATCATGGAAGATGCAAGTGGGCGTCTTTGGATTGGGACCTCTCATGGTCTTGTGAAAATAGATCCAAATGGCAGTTGGCAGGTGTTTTTAGAAAAAGATGGATTGCCATCCTCCAATATAGTATGTATATACCAGGATAAAGAAAATAATATATGGATCGGCACTGCCCTTGGGCTGGCTAAAGTAGTTACAAAAAACTACCTCCGCATTTATACATTTGGTCTGGGAGTATCGTCAACAAAGGCAAGCTATATGTTACCCATAAAGAATAATTTATTTTTAATTGGTACAGACATAGGGCCTCAACTATTCGAAACTTCCACAACCAATTTTTTCCCGGTTAGGATACAACATAATTTTCTTTATACCGGCTTTGTAAAAAACAGCCGGCCTTTGCTATTTTTTACAAACAACAACAAGTTTGGAAAGTATGATTCTCTTAAGAGGCAGATTAACGATTTTATTTCACCCACCCCAACTGCCAGCATAGTATTTTGTTCGGTAATGGATACAAATGGCATCATATTTAATGGCGCCTATGCTGGACTTATAATTCGTTCTGCAAATAAATCTTATGCTTATGATAAACTTCCTTACCGCATAACAGATTTGCTGATAGATAAAAAAGGAAGATTGTGGGCAAGTACATGGACCAATGGTTTATACCGGATTGATTATACCAATACTAAAAATACTATTAGTATAATTGTACATGATTTTTCAAATTTACTACCAGATAAGAACATACGGTGCATGTATGAAGATGGCAAAGGCAATATCTGGATAGGAACAAGGTATAAAGGTGTCGTAAAACTAACCGATACTGGCGGGGAACATTACAAAGCACAACATTTTGACCTTCAAAGCGGGCTCATGTCTAACTGGATACGTGCCATTGCTGAGAGTACAAAAGGTTGTATGTGGATAGGGTCTGACCTTGGCATTGATAAATTAATTCCGGCTGACACATCATATCATGTTTTTAATTTCAGCCGTATCAATAATTATTTTGCCCAGATCAATGCTATTTCATCCGAGATTAATCATTCTTTGTGGTTAACCACAAGCAGGGGGTTCACCAATATAATTGATGACGAAACAGAGAAAACGCCGCCTGCACCAGTATATATTACGTCGGTTGGTTTAGGTGATACTGGTTTTAATTACCACTTACACGAGGTGAATAAAAAAGTGAAATTAAAATACAATCAAAACCAGGCTAAGTTTGAATTTTCTGCCCCCGCTTTTATCAATGAAAAACAGATTTTATATAGTTATCGTTTATTGGGTAGTGCCGATACCATCTGGAGCGAACCCGCCAACCTGCATACTGTTTCTTATGCAAGCCTTCAACCTGGCACTTACCAGTTTGAAGTAAGAACAAAAGGATGGAACAGGGAATGGGGTACTCCTGCAAATTTCGTATTCAGCATCCGCCCTCCCTATTGGCAAACCTGGTGGTTTTATTCACTGATCAGTATATTGATATTATTATTTTTCTATGCCCTTTACCTTTACCGCATCAGGCAGTTACTACAGTTGCAAAAAGTGCGTAACCGCATTGCAAGCGATCTGCATGATGATATTGGTTCAACACTCACGAATATCAATATGCTGTCAGAAATAAGCCGTAAAAACCTGGAGAAGCCTTATGAAGCAGAAAAGTTTTTGCAACGTATAACAGAAGAGGTTACTGCCTCCAGCCAGGCATTGAATGACATTATCTGGAATGTAAACAGCCGGAACGATTCTATGGAAGAAATCCTTTTAAAGATGCGCCGCTATGCTGCTGAATTATTTGATAACAGTAATACCGTTTGCCACCTGACTATGGATGAAACGATTGGAGGCAAAAAACTCAATATGGAGCAAAGAAGGGATGTGTACCTGATTTATAAAGAATCTATGAACAATATTCTTAAACATGCTGAGGCCAATAACGTTTGGATAGATATGCAATGGCAGAGTGGCAGATTACACATGAAAATTAAGGACGACGGAAAGGGATTCGATCCACTTGTAGTTACTGATCGCAACGGGTTAAGAAATATCAGATTCCGTATTGATAAATGGAAAGGCACTACTTCGGTTACAACTACACCCGGCAATGGCCTCCTTATTGAAATCATATTGCTCGTTACCGAATGAAAATACAATTGAGTGACATAAACTAAAATTAACAAATCTTAATTTCGGTAAAATGCCTGTTCGCATCATTATATTTGAAGACAACGATAAGCTAAGGGAATCCCTTGCTTACCTGCTCAAAAGCCAGCCGGAATATGAGATGGCCGGCGATTATAATAATTGTAATGATGCCTCCACTATTACCAGGGTATATCAACCCGATATAGTGCTGATGGATATTGATATGCCCGGCGAAAGCGGTATTAATGGAGTAAGGCTTGTAAAAGAAGCAAGGCCGCAAACTGCAGTAATCATGTACACGGTATTTGAAGATGATGAAAAATTATTTCAATGCCTGTGCGCCGGTGCCAATGGTTACCTGCTGAAACAAACACCCCCGCAAAAATTATTCGACGGCATACAGGAAGTGATAGCAGGAGGGTCCCCTATGAGTCCGCTCATTGCCCGTAAAGTGCTGAACAGTTTTCAGCATGTCAAAAGCAATAAATATTTTTTGTCTTCCAGGGAAATTGAAGTGCTGCAATTACTTATTAAAGGATATAGTGCTAAAATGATTGCGGCAGATTTAAATATTTCATTTGATACCGCTCGCTCACACCTCAAAAATATCAATCAAAAACTACACGTCAACAGCGGTAAAGAAGCTATTGGAAAAGCTTTAGGAGAACACATTGTATAAAAATATTCATGCTGTAACGTATCTGATTACCTTTCCCCAACCCAGGTTTCAATATTTAATTTTTCGTCAATCACTCAAATGAGTGATTGACACTGCCTGATTTATTCTTCAATTTTAAATATGGATTTTTATTCAGTTCGGCCATGCTAATAATGTGTAATGAACAATATTGTTCTAAATAATAACGCCATTATAAATTAAGTTTTCAATTACTAAAAACCTAAAACAAATGCAGATGAAACAAACCTTAATAACTTTTATTTTGGCGGTAATGCTCGCTTCATGTGGCAACAGCGCACAAAACAAAACCCAGGAGGATGCAAAGCAACTGGCCGCCGGTATAAATAAAATGGATCCGGATGGTATTCCTACAACGGCAGGGGGATGGACGATGACGGCAAAGATTAATGGAAAAGATTGGACCGCTTCAACCATAATGCCACTTGAAGCAACAGGAAGAATTATTGGCGATAATAATGGCGAAAGTTTTGGGTTTCCTTATAACAAAAGTGATATGTACGTTGGTGAAAAGGAAATATTCGGTGAGCACAATGCGGTTGGCATGTCAACTTATGAAGACGGAAAACTAAAATATTGGGATGCCGTTAAAGGAGAAATGGAAATTACTAAAGTAGATGGTGATTGGGTAGAAGGAAAATTCTTTTTAACCGGTAGCCCCAATAATTCTAATAAAATTATAGCAATTACAGATGGTTTTTTCAGAATATCACTTGCCGAAAAAAAATAGTTTACCCTTATCAAAAAACAATTTTTAAAAACTAAATAATTCAACAAATGAAAAGTACATTTCCTCTCCTGCTGCTGGTAATTTTTTTAGGTTGCAACAATACAACTGCGGAAAAAGAGAACGCTTCAAAAAACAGCAACCCATCTCAAAGTGAAAGTCCTGCTAATGATGCAGCAAAATCAGCTTCCATAAAAATTTTTAAGAATGATAAACTGGTAGTTGGATATAAAGCTTTGTTTCCACAAGGGGGGATAACAACCTATAAGACGGGAGAAAAAGATATGGTATTAAAGCTTAGCAGTGATGATAACACGTATAATCTGATAGCAACTGTTGATAAAGCGGCAACCGGCAGTTTATCTATTGGTAAAGCAGACGCCGGCCAGGTACATATACAGTTAACAACTGACGGCAAAGGGGCGGTGCCCTTTATGACAAATCTTACCGAAGGAACCTTTAAAGTTTCGATTACTGGTGAAACCTGCAGCGGAAGCTTTACAGGCATACAAAAAGAAGCTGGTATGGACAACATTAGGATAACAGGTGATTTTGTATCCATACCGTTAATTAAACAGACCAGTAAAGATTAACTACTCTGGTATGAAATTGTCGCTGTAAAAAAATAACGGTCTGTTTAAATTAATTTCTGTAATCGCTAATTCGTAACATCAATAAAATAATTATGAAACAGCTATTGATATTACTGCTCTCTTTTTTATTGGTAACAAAAATTGAGGCGCAAATTTTAAAAAAAATAGCCAACCGTATAAAGGATGATGCTGCGTGGCGTGTATCTAACAAAGTGGATAACGAAATTAGAAAAGGTGTAGACAGTCTTTTTGAGGCCCCTAAAAAAATTAAAAACAAAAAAAAAGATAACCAGAACAATAACGAAACAACTATTACCCAAAACCCGGCTAATAATAATAATTCCACAAACAACACCAATGGGACGGATAAAATAAATGCTGAAGTACAAGACGGTAATGGTGTGATACAAAAAGATGGCTTTATCACTCTTGAATTATCTGCCAATACTGTGTTTGCCGGTGGCATGCTTTCTATAACCGGCGAAAGCATTAAGCATGAAAATTTTAACCAGGTTGAAATAACTGTGAGTGGCCTTGGCACAACGGATACAAAATCAATTTCATTAAATGCTGATGGAAAATTTACTACCGGCTGGTATGCCCCGGATAAAGCAGGTAACTATACAGTAACAGCAAAAAGCAGCGATAAAAAATCAACCCAATCAGAAAAGTTTACTGTATTTGAATTGCCAAAGTTGAATAACTGGTGTGATGAGAACATTAACTTTACCAATAAAGCTTATGATAATCTAAAAGAACAGGTTGAGCAGGTTAAAAGCGGAATTAGTACAAAAGATAAAGATGAGCTTGACAAAAAATTAGCTGAATTAAAAGACAAAGTAGATGCAGTAATAAAATTATTGACTGATTTAAATACTGCCGGAAAAGAAACAGCCCATCTTGCTAAATCAGGAAAAAACCTGCCACCAAATTTTTCCAATAATTTATCGCAGCTTAATGATAAACTGGCTGAGCAGCGAAAAAAAATGCAGCAACTGGAAGAATATAATAACCATAAATCGTCAGACAATACCATTTGCGAATATTTGGTATTGGTGAATGAAGCCTGTGCCGCTTTTTCCGTTTATACAAACATAGAATGCTTTGCTATAAAAGGAATCATAAAAAATATAGTTTTAGATAAAGGCGTGCCCACTTACACAGGTACCATCAATGAACGGGCTAATGGGCTGGCACAGCCAAACGATTTTGCATTAAAAGAACCAGCAAAAATTTTTGCTACCGCATTAACTGATGCCGAATCGCTGACTACAAAGTTAGGTACAGCCAGTTTTGCAGGCGACATAGCACAGTTTGCCACAGATGTTTTAATAAAAAAATATTGTGGCGTTTTTAAGGGAAGCTTAATGCATGATTACAATATTAAATTCAGGAATAGTGAAGGCCAAAACTGGTGGACTTACGGAGTAGAAGTAAAAGCAGTGCTTTCGTTACGTTATCCCAAAGAAAAAGGCAATGGTAAAATCATTAAGATGAAAGGCAACCTGGAAGGAAACGGAACGAAGTTTACTTTTTTCCAGGATATAGAAAAAGTAGAAGACCTTAGAAAGCTAAACAAAAGTATGTATAAGATGCAGGTTGTGCCCATTAGAACACTTACTCCATTGGCGGTGTCGGTTGCTACCAGTGAGCGGGACATAATGGGCTTTGGCGCTATTGCAAGAGGAATAGCAACGCCGGCTTATTTTAATTTTTTGGTAGATGCAGAATATGATGTGGATGCCGGTAAAATAAAACTGTTTATAACCAAACCCATCATTGATTTTTCTCCTGCTGTTGCCAATCAATTTATTTTCTTAATGATAGGGCCGGATGGGCTCCCGTATATAAGGCATATGATCTTTCCAATTCATAAGGTAAACCTCACCCTGGGTTCGCTCATAAAAAGCAATCATGAATTTACCGTTGATAAAGATTCAAAATTTAATTTAAGTTTCAGGGGAAAGGGAAACAGACATATGGGTGATAAATCCACCGAAAGGGAAACAGATTTAAATTTTACGCTTACAGCAAAAAAAGAATAAACAAAAAGATGAAATACGATTAAAAACAAAATGCAATTGCCCTCGCTATAAATCATTCTACAAGCAGCCCTTTTAAAAAATTAAATTTTAAAACATGAAAAGAAAATTTATTCTCCCGGTCGTCATTTTTGTGCTAACATTTTTAAGTACCAATTTTTTGCATGCACAAAGTGTAGCTATTAATACCGATGGTACAACAGCACATGCCAGTGCCCTGTTAGATATTAAAAGCAGCACCAAAGGAATGCTGGTGCCCCGCATGACTTCCCTACAGCGGGCTGCCATTGCCACTCCGGCTGTCGGTTTATTTGTTTATGATACCGATACCAATAGTTACTGGTATTTTAATGGCACTGCATGGGCTGTTTTGTCAGCAGGCAGTTCCACCAACTACTGGTCGCTTAACGGCAGTGATATTTATAATAACACTACCGGCAATGTAGGTATTGGCACAATCGCACCATTTGCTTATGGCCATGGGGGCAATAACAGGATAACGGAAATAAGTAACCCAAACACCGGCAGCAATGTCCAGTCACATCTTATACTTTCCAGCAATGGCACCAGTGGCTCTGCAGGCGGAATCACCTGGGCATCATTGAATGTGGCGGGCACCGAAAAAAGATTAGGGTTTATTGGCGATGTATATGAAACAAGCAATGCTGCAAGAATGGTTTTTTATACCCGGGACGAAGCTGGTAATCTTGGCGAAAAACTGACGGTACTGGGGAATGGCAATGTGGGTGTAGGTACCAGAACCCTGATTTATAAATTGCATGTAGAAACTACAGGTACCGCCATATATGGCAATAGCACTGGTGGGAGTGGGAGTTCAGGGGCTGGTGTTTATGGCAACAGTACTTATTTAGGAGTTTATGGCGTAGGAGGCCTTTATGGGGTTTATGGCAAAGGAGGCCCTTATGGGGTTTTTGGAAGTGGCACATCTTATGGCGTTTATGGTACTTCGAGCAGTGGTCCAGGTATTAATGGTACTTCAGGCAGTGGCAATGGTGTGTCTGGTAGTTCAGATGCTGGATATGGAGTTTTTGGCCAAGGAGGCCCTTATGGGGTTTATGGAAGTGGCAATGCTAATGGCGTTAGGGGTGTGAGTGCTAATACAGGAGTTTATGGAAATGGCAATTCTACTGGCGTTTGGGGTGTGAGTAATAATGAAGGGGTTCTTGGAATTGGCACAACTGTAGGCGTTAAGGGTGACGGCAATTCTTTTGGTGTGTTTGGATCAAGTACTGGTGGTGAAGGCGTTCACGGCGAAAGTTCAAATTACCGCGGAGGAAATTTCTATTCCGCTACCGGCAACGCATTATGGGCAAAAACAGGTACCCCAAATACCGCAGGTATTTATGCCGGAGTATTCGAAGGAAGCCTATATTCTTACGGTTCTTACCAGACAAGTGATAAAAATTTAAAGAAAAATATTCAGGATGTTGGAGATGCAATGAGTATTATTAATAAACTAAAACCAAAAAACTACGAATTCAGAAATGATGGAAAATATGCGGCGATGAATCTTCCCAAAGGAAATCATTACGGATTAATAGCACAGGAATTAGAAGAAGTATTACCTAACCTTGTTGCCTATGCTCCGCATGGACTGGGTGCTACCACTACTAAACCTGATGTCGGAAAAACTTCACCTGAAGCGGTAGCAGGTAAACAACAAAATGAAATCAGTGAAATACCCGATACAAAAGCCATCAACTATACAGAACTTATTCCTATTTTAATTAAAGGAATGCAGGAGCAGCAACAGCAAATAAATTTATTGCTAAAACGTATTGAAGCATTGGAAAAGAAATAACAACTAAAACTATTTTACTACTAAATTAAAAAAATGAAAATGAAAATCACTCCCTTATCTGTGCTGGTATTTGCCGGTCTCCTTTTTTGTGCCTGTAAAAAAAACAGCTCCTCTTCCCCAACTCCTGTTACAGCAAAATGTAAACCACTAACAGAGTCCAGCAACCTGGCCGGTAATAATGCAACGTATACCTATTCGTATAATACAGATGGTACACTTGCTAATATTTCCTATCCACCTTATGCTTTGGCCGTGGTATATAATGCCACCTCCCTTACCTATCCTGCTACAAATGTCAATCAAACTAATTCGGAAGCCACTGCTTACAATGCCAATATTTATACCGGGCTGCTGCCTACAGAAGGAAGGCTGTCAATTACATTGGATGGTATTACCCAGGTAGATTACATGGTATATAATTTTTCTTACGATGCTAAATCCAGGCTTATAGAAGTAATTGAAACTACTCCTCATAATGCAAATGATTATGAGTATAAGCTAATCATTAGTTATACTGACAATGATAATGTAAGCCAGTTGAAATACGAAACTACTACCGGACCGGCCGGAGTTCAAACAATAATTGCAACGGGTTATGATGATAAACCCAGTCCTTATACAGGAATAAAAAACTGGCATCTGTTTATGCATGGTGGTTGGAGTAATTATGACCCGGCGCAAATATTTGCTGCGCTTAGTAAAAACAACCCGTTGGGAAATGATGGAGGACTTGATAGCAGAAAAAGATCCTGTGTTTATACCTACAATGAAAATGGTTATCCTATAACAAGGGTGAATACAAATACCAGTAAAATTAATGGCAGCACATATACGTTTGAGGAAAATTATACTTATCAATGTAACTAATCAACAACAATTGAGCAAAATGAAAAAAATATTTATTCTTTTTAGTTGCATACTTGCCTCATTTTGCAGCAATGCACAACTACGGATAGGTGCAGGCACCAGTTGGAAAAGTGAACCCGGCATTTATGTGGTACTTGACAGCATGGGTTTGCAGCATGATGCCATAAGTGCATCACTGGATAATATTTTTAAATTCTCCGGCAATACAAATTCATCCATTAGCGGCACTACACTGCCATTTTTTACCAATGTGGAAATTGCTTTAACGGGTTCATCAAAAATTACATTACAACAGTCTATTAATATAAGCCAGGGCCTTAGTTTTATATCCGGTTTACTTGATCTGAATAATAAAAATATTGATCTCGGTACAACAGGATCAGTTCTTGGGGAATCAGAAACTGCAAGGATCATCGGGGTTAATGGCGGTTATATCCAAATCATCAAAACACTTAATGGGCCGGTTAATGTCAACCCCGGAAATCTCGGTGCAGTATTTACTTCAGCGCAAAACCTTGGCAGCACTACCATTCGCCGGGGCCATCAGTCGCAGAACATTACCGGTGCCGGGGGGGCAAGTATCCTTAGATATTATGACATCAACGCCACTAACAACAGCGCACTCAATGCAACACTCAGAGTTTCTTATTTCGATGCGGAACTCAACAATCTTGATGAGAGTAACCTTGTATTCTGGAGAAGCCCTGATAATATCTCCTGGACTGAGCAGGGTTATACATCAAGAAACACTACAACCAATTATGTGGAGAAAACCGCCATTGATGCATTCTCGGGCTGGACACTCTCCCGTGTCAGCAATCCACTACCGGTTGTATTTATTCTTTTTAATGCAAGATGTTATAATAATAAAGTAATCCTCACCTGGAAAACAGACCAGGAAATTAACAGCAGTCATTTTGATATTGAAAAAAGAACTGATGGAAACCATTGGGCAGTGTAAGGTACACAACCTTCAGCAGGCAATAGCAGTATAGAACGCAGTTATACTTTTACTGATAATGTACAATCCACCGGCAGTATCTACCGCATTGCAGAATATGATGTAGACCGTAGTGTAAAATATACCCGCATCATCCGTTCTGATTGCGATGCAAAAAATGACTGGAAATTGTGGCCTAACCCTATGGCTGAAACTTTATGGTTATATGTAAACAGTTATGCAGTATCTAAGATGAGCATAAAAATATTTGACAGCAAAGGCGCATTGGTGGGTATGCAGCAAACCAATTTACTAAGAGGGAATAATTTATTAAATATTGATATGAAAAAAATACCAGCGGGCACTTATGATATCATAGTAAATTGGGACGATGAGCAAATGCAAAAAGCAGTGAAGGTTGTCAAATTATAAAATACCCGTCATCAGTTTTTGATTACTAACCAGTTCAATTAGTAATTTCAGTTCCGGGTTTTCGCCGAACAGGTTTTTAATTATAAAGCCATTAAAAGCCAAACCCCAACGTTGAAGGATTATTGTAATTAAAAGTGACCACCATGTAAAAGCGTTGGGAGTAAGAAGCTCTTTTCTGCATCGGGGTTTCGCAGTAAAGCTTTTTTATTTGTAGCGTTTAAGGTAAAAACCCCCGGGACAGAAAGCTATAAGTAGAAAAACAAAACAATTTGGCAAAAAAAATCTGATAAATTAAAGAACGATTAACTTTTATCGGATAAAAGACTGAACTATATTTTATATCAAAAATTATTTTTCTTTATTCATTATGACAGGATTGTATTTTTAGATAAAAAGTATTACCTAAAATCAGCATTTTTTAAAGCGGGCGAGAATCTGATACCTGATTCGCCATCAAATACTTTGGTGGCGGATCACTATCAGATAAATAGCCTAATGAAATAGAAGCCTTTGGATATACCAGAAAATTAGCCAACTTAATATTGTCTTGAATAGACTCGTACAAATTTTTTAAGGCTGCTTTGCCTTTTCAATATTTGCTAGCATTGCCAGAGAAGCAAATAAAAATATAAATTCAATCAATTATCGCAGTCATTTTTCTCTAAACAAGATCAATTTTAGATTCACTGGTTATATGCTACCTTATCAACACCACAAAACCCGTAAAGATATTTTTTTGTTTTTTTGTATCTATAACATAACAATAAGTTCCAGCAGACATTGGTTGTCCATGGTTAGTACCATCCCATGGATTGTTGTATCCTTTTGAATGAAAAACCAAATGGCCGTAGCGGTCAAAAATACTCACCTCGCAATTGGGATAATAATTAAGGTATTTTACACGCCAGTAATCGTTAAGCCCATCACCATTAGGGGTAAAGGCTTTGGGTATCAGAGGATCTAACAAAATTTTTACAACAACACGAGAACTATTGTTGCAACCTGCATTATCTGTTGCGGTAATTTGATAGGTAATATCAGCAGCGGGTTTACAAAATGGATTCAACAGTGCATCGTTACTTAAATATGTTGGCGGAAACCATTTGTACAGCAAAGCACTGCTGCCCGCAGCCGTTGCATTAATAAGTACATTTTCATTTTTTAAAACAAATAAATCAGGCCCCGCATTTACTAAAGGGGAAGGCATAATGGTGATAGTTTGAAAACCGGAATCAATACAATTATTTGTGGCAGTGTACTTATACAGAATCTTTAAATTACCAGCACCAGTTACTTGTGGATTAAATATACCACTTGCTGATACCCCTGCTCCAAAATAGGCAAAACTTCCGGGCAGGTTAGTTACCTGCGCAGAGGGTGTAATATCAATGGGCAATGCATTATCACATACGGCAGTAAGTGCAGTAAATAATATATGTGGACTTGGTAAAACAGTCACCTGTTTGGTTAACTCCTGCTCGCAGGATATTCCTGAAAACACCATCATCCGAATGTTATAATTTGCTACAGCAGATGTAGCTGGATTTGGATACAAATGCGTATATTTTTTCCCCGGAAAAGGGTGATCGTCAATATAGGATACAGAGCTGGTATCTCCCCAAAATAATTGCAATTTTGTAATGATGCCAAAATCAACAACACTCTGGTTAGTTATTTCAACAACCTGGTTGCTACATAAACCAGTTGGGTTGATAATTGAAAAACCAGCTTTAGGTATTGCCCCATTAACAGTAAATATTTTTGAAATACTATCTCTGCAACCCTTGCTATTGCTAACTATTAGCCCAATCGTATAATTGCTTGCAGCACTATAATGGTGACTGGGGTTTTGTGCAACCGAGTTGTTTGGATTAGCTGGCTGTGCATTGGGATCACCAAAATTCCATTGGTATAAAAATGGTAACGTGGTGCTATCAAGTGTAAAACTGCTATCGGCAAATTGAGCAATGGCATCATTCAAACAAATTTCAGGAGAAATAAACTGAACGCCTGGGTTGGGATACACTTTAATCTGCACACTATCTATAGAAGCGCAGCCGGGCCGGTTTTTAAAAGAAGTTTTTACATAATAAGTATGGGGTTGTGTATTGCCGGAATTATTTGAGAGATGTAAAAACGGATCTGCAACGCTAGCATCGCTTAAGCCTGTTGAAGGAGACCAGCTATAACTGTAAGCAGTATTAGAAGGTGTTCCGAGCTGCACACTATCCTTTGGGCATACACTAAAATAATTGTTATTACCTGCTACAGAGGGCGGCATTTCTGTATAAATTATTACGTTCTTTATAGAGTGATTATCGTTGTAACCACCTGTGCTGGCTGTAAATCCAAGGTATCCTGCAAAGTCAAATTGTTGAAAACCGGTTAAATACAAACTGTCATTTAAAAATACATTGATATCACCATTATCATAGGTTATCAGGGCATGGCTATAATCACCCGAACTAATAAAAGAAATTTTTCCGTCGTGATTATCTCTTGTTGGTAAATTGTTACATTCATCGTACCCTGTACCCCACCTAAGTTCTATTTTTGGCATATCCTGGTGTACTGTGCCGGTATTGAAAGGAATACAGTTGTTCCAGGTATCAAAACATACTTTTAAACCGTTGGCAGCGCTGGGTATACCAAGTCCTGCACCCGTTACAAAACCTGATGGGGGAACATCTAAAAAGCAAAAGACCAGCCCATCGGCTCCCGTACCATCATGCATCCTAAAATCAAACTCAGCTTTCCATTTACTGCAAAGAGAAAGATTAATGGGCTGCGAATAAAATGCCGCACCACTCACACCCCTGCTGGAACAAAGTAATAATTCTGAATTTCCATTGTCAATAACATTGGTTACCCGGGCATCTCCCTTAAGATTCCAACCACTTGTGTTAAGTGGTGAACCTTTTAATTGTGCGAAAACATAATTCTGGCAAATTGCCTGTTGGTTAAGATTAAAAAGCAACAGCAACGATAGTACGTATTTTGCGAAGTGGTTAAAAGAAAGCAATGATCAGTTAATTTTTAAATGGCTGCAATAATTTCAGTAAATATAAGGATATTCAAATACTATATTAATAAGGATTGCACAAAATTATTCCCTGCTATTCTACCAATCCTTATTGGTACCCGATTTTATAAATCAGCAAAGAAAGGTTAATTAGGGTACATTCAAATTGTCGCAAAGTTCCCGGTTGCCAACTTTCGAAAACTACTGATGAATAGGAATAATCCTACAAAAGGTTGGCAACCCTTGCAACAATTTGAATTGCATCCGGCTCTTGCTATAACTGTTTCAATTATATTAATGTAATGTATTGGTCTTTCAATTATAATTAACGACCATGAAACAATTAAAAAAAAGCCCTGTGGCAATTACAGTAATTTTAGTTGGTATTGCATCCTGCCAAAGCAGCAAACTTGTGCACAAAGAAGCTGATGCAAAAACAGCATCTATTAATACTTATACAGCACCGCAAATAAACACCCCTGATATAGCCATTGCAGAAATAAAAACAGGCCATGAGCGGTATGTTAACCACAAAGTGATAAATATAAATGTAAAGGAAATGATTTAACACACCAGTGATGAGCAGCATCCTTTTGTAGCAGTGCTTGGCAGTATTTATTCAAGAATACCTGCTGAAATGGTATTTGACCAGGGCATTGGTAATATGTTTGTAGCCTGTGCAGCCGGAAATGTAGAAGATACCTATATTTTGGGAGCCTTGAATATGCAACTAAAGTAAAGGGTGCAAAGCTTATTGTGGTCCTTGGTCACAATAAGTGCGGTGCCGTTAATCAGGCTATTGATGGGGTTGAATTGGGCAATCTTACTGCATTATTAAACCAGATTAAACCAACCATTAGAACAGATAGAAATAGAAATAAAATGAGAACTACCAATAGAAGAGGCCGCCGCAATGTATGACTAATTATGGAACGGATACACCAAAAAAGACCGGTGATGAATGTATTGATGAAAGAGGGAAAACTAAAAATGATTGGTGAGTATTACGATGTTACCTCCGGCAAAATTTATCATGAAGATGACCTTGGAAAATGGTGGTGATTAACAAATGTTGAGGCAATATTCATCAAGCCTCAATAATCACAAATATGTTAGCTGTGCGTTGTTTTTTGACAACTATCCCATAGAGTACGTAAGTATAAAATATTAGGATTTGGCTTTTCTTAAAGCTAAACCATTTTTCAAAAATAATTAAGAGCTGGTTTAGGATCAGGCCCCAGTTATGAATGGGCATGGTCCATTTTTCAGTAGCTTCTTTCAAAGTCAAAAATACAGATTTTAAAACCGCTATATTTGTAGTCAATGATAATTTGTTTTTAGTATACTTTCTTATTTGCTATTCAGGTTTTCTATTAGGTAAATGGTGTAAATGAATTTCCTTATTTAACTAGTAGCTAACCGTATTTTTTGACTTCCCATAAAGATGATGGAAGTAGAAACTTCAAAATTACATACCTCTATCAGCCTCTCTTTAGTGTCGCTTAAGCTCATTCACTTGGTATAAAGCGATAAGATGAAATTTTCTAAACCATCTCATCACTATATTTTGCCTTTAGGACGGTAGCATAGATTTAAAAAAGGCCTCCCTTTCTCGTTGTCCCTGGACGGCAGATTCTCCGAAAGAAGTTTTTACTTGTTTGGCAGACGTCCCCTCACGGGCATTCCCAGAATTGCTTTTATCTTGCTCATCAGAACCTATATGAGCATCAAGTTAGCCTCCTAAAAAATTTTCAAACCCCGATTTTGGAATTAGGCTAAAAAGCTATTGATCTGGTCACCGGTTTTAAGTTCCTTTTTAAAAGTATTTGTTAGTTGTTGTTCGATACTTATAAATACACGAGTATTTTTGAAGCTATAAAAAAAGTGATAAAGAACCTGGGGTACACCCCAAGTTCTTTATCACTTCGACAGTTTATGAAACAGTATCTACAATAATATCTTACCTACATTTTGTGCTTCATTCCCTTATTCATTTTCATCTTGCCCATCTTTCCGTCCATATCGCAAGTTTCTCCTTCCTTCATCATCATCGTCTTACCATCTTTCATTTTACAGGTGCCATCCATCATACAAACAGTGCCATTACTCATGG
>Ga0209512_1001939_pt1 | contig 23569 bp, 20 predicted proteins | sample frozenSSSSmetaG_FD_184142 | JGI IMG/M metagenome (GOLD analysis project Ga0209512, IMG submission 184142) | Glacier valley bacterial and archeal communities from Borup Fiord, Nunavut, Canada, to study Microbial Dark Matter (Phase II) -... | ecosystem: Environmental > Aquatic > Freshwater > Ice >...
TGGCAGCACGGCCGCGCCGGTGTGGCGAGACACGCTGCTCGAAGCGCGCGAGCTGCCGGAAACGTTGCTGCGAGAACAGGAGGCGGGCTTCGTCGCTCGCGGGGTCGCCGCGTTGCTGAGCGAGCCGATGCCCGGCCGCATTCATGTGCTTGCGCGCAAGCGCGAGTCGCTGCGCTTCGCTGCCGATGCGTTGCAGGCCGCGCACATCGCGCACGGCCGCGTCGAAGAGACACCGCTGATGGAGACCGCCGAAGCGCAGGACCTCGTGGCCGTGCTCGACGTGCTGGCATCGCCGCAGCACGGCCTCTCGCTCGCTCGCGCCCTCAAGAGCCCGCTGTTCGGCGCGAGCGACGACGACCTGATGGCCATTGCCGATGGCACCCGGTCGGCCGCAGGCTGGTCGCACGCGCTGCAGTCTCTGGCTGCGCCGAGCGACGCGCTGCAGCGCGCGCGACGCCTGCTGGCTGCCTGGGCCGATGCAGCGCGCCGCCTCCCGCCGCACGACCTGCTCGATCGCGTCGTGCACGAGGGCGAGCTCAAGGAGCGCACGCTGGCGGCCGTGCCGCCCGAGCAGCGGCTGGCCGCACTCGACGCCATCGACGCGGTGCTGGGCCAGGCGCTGCAACTCGACGGCGCGCGCTACGCCACGCCCTACGGCTTCGTCCGTGCGTTGCGGCGTCGGGCCATCAAGGCACCCGTGCCGGTGCGCGACGATGCCTTGCGGCTGCTGACGATTCACGGTGCGAAGGGCCTCGAGGCCGACGCCGTGTTCCTGATGGACACCGATCCCGAAGCACCGCAGGCGGAGACCGTGACGCTGCTGGTCGAGTGGCCGGTGGAATCGGAACATCCGCTGCGCTGCGCCTTCGTCTACTCCGAGACGCGCTGCCCGCCTTCGCTCGCCGGCCTGCTCGAAACCGAGCGCGCGGGGCGCGGGCGTGAGTCGCTCAATGCGCTCTACGTGGCGATGACGCGTGCCCGTCGGCAACTGGTCATCAGTGCGACCGCGCCCCTGGCGCCCACGCGAAACGGGCCCTCGTGGTGGGCGCGGCTGGCGACCGTCGCAATGCCGTGGTCACCCGGTGCGCAGCGCCCGGCTCACGTCGCAAACCGGGCGCCGCCGGCGATGCTGCAGCAGCCACCGGACTGGCATCGCGCGCCGGCGCTCCAGCCGTACAGCGAAGACAGCGCCTCGACCGCGAATCGTGACGACGCCGAAGCAGCGCGCATCGGCCGTGCCGTGCACCGCGTGCTCGAGTGGGCCGCCGACCGTCCGCATGCAGCCGACCCGTTGCCTCGACTCGCCACTGCCGCAGCCCTCGAGTTCGGTGCCGATGCGACCACGGTCGAACTCCGTGCTCGCGCGATCTTCGAGAGCCCGACATGCCGGCCGTTTCTTTCCGGCCCCGGGTTGCGCTGGAGCGGCAACGAAGTGCCGATCGCGCATGACGGCGAGCTGCTGCGCATCGATCGGCTGGTGCAGCTCGCGCACCCGTCCGACAGGACGGAGCCGGCGCCGCGCCAGTCGTCGCTGTTCAACGATGCGAGCGACGAAGGTGAGGGCACAGTGAACGCCGCCGACGTGTCCACGTGGTGGGTGCTCGACTACAAGCTGCACCACGCGCCGGCCGCGCTCGAAGCCTACCGTGAGCAGTTGCTGCGCTACGCCGTGGCGGTGGAGCGCGCCGTCACGGCGGGGGCACGCGTGCGCTGTGCCTTCATCACCGGCCGCGGCGAGGTGGTCGAAGTGCCGCGCAGCACGGCAAAGGCCACAGAAAGCGTGCTTTCGGAGCGTTGATCAGAGCGACGAGGCGGAGTGGCGAGCGTCCAATCGGGCGACTTCGTCTTTCGTTCTCGAATGCCGCCTGCCGCCGCCCACGTCCTCCCGCCGTCTGCGCCCACGCGCGCGTTTGGGCGCTACACCTTGCGCGCGCTCATCGGCAAGAGCGAATCGACGATGACCTGGCTGGCGCTCGATGCGCACACCGCGCAGGAACTGATGCTGACGATGCCGCGCGTGCCGCCCGCCAAGCCGCAGGCGCTCGCGCAGTGGCTGGTGGAGGCACGCCGCGCAGCGCGTCTCGACCATCCGTCGATCGCCACGGTGATCGCCTGCGATGCGTTCGAGCAATGGCCCTATGTTGCCGTCGATCGCCGTGTCGGCACGACGCTCGACGAGTGGCTTTCCCAGCATCCGCGGCCGCAGAACGACGAGATGGCGCAATGGCTCGGTGGCGTGCTGCGCGGGCTTGCCTTCGCGCACGACGCCGGCATCGCGCATGGCGATGTGCAGCCGCATCAGATCCTTCTCGACGAGCGCGGCGAGGCCCGCGTGATGGCGTTCGCCGTCGGCACGGGCGCGACCGAAGCGGCGTCTCCTGTGGCCAGGGACGCCACCACCGCGCTCGACCCGCGCTCGCTGCGCCGGCACCGCCTGGCCACCGAACGCGACGTGCTCGCCGCCGGCCTGATCCTGCACGGCCTGCTGGCCGGGCAGCCGGCTGCGGGCAGCCACGACACCGCCAAGGCGATCGAGCAGATGGCACCGCAGGGCCGCGAGGTCGTGCGCCTGCCGTGGACGACGCCCCAGCCGGTTCCCGAAGCGCTGCGTGCCATCGTCAATCGCAGCACATCCGCGCAGTTGCGGCTGCGCTACCGCAGCGCACGCACCTTCCTGGGCGCACTCGATGGCTGGCGCGAAGCCGTCGCTGGCGACGAAAGCGGGCCGGTGGCGCTGCTGATCGATCGCCTGCGCACTGTCGGCCACCTGCCGGCGCTGCCCGGGCTGGCAGCGCGGGTCAGCCGGGTGACGAACATCGAGAGCCAGCGCACCGACGAGATCGCGCAGAGCCTGCTGCCCGACATGGCGCTTTCGTTCGAGTTGCTGCGCACACTCAACTCTGCGCAGGTGCAGGGCACGCAGATCGCGGGCAACGGCCCGGTGCTCACGCTGCGCCGCGTGGTCGCGCTGGTGGGTGTGAACGGCGTTCGTCTCGCTGCGAACAGCCTGCGTCAATGGCCCGGCCCGCTAGACGACGCTGGCGCGCGCGGGCTTCGCAGCGCCATGGAGCGCGTGCGGCTCGCGGGCCACGCAGCGCAGGCGCTGCGCCCCGCCGGCTACGACGCGGAAGTGGTGTATCTGGTGGCAGTGCTGCAGAACCTCGGGCGCTTGCTGTTGCGCTATCACTTCGCCGACGAAGCCACGCAGATCGACGATCTGGTGCGGCCCGAGCCGGCCCCGCTGCAACCCACAACGGCCGGGCCTGCCGCCGCGGAGCACGCCGGTCTGAGCCAGGAAGCGGCGTCGTTCGCCGTGCTGGGTGTCGACTACGAGAGCTTCGGCGGCATCGTGGCGCGCCATTGGGGGCTGGGCGACGACGTGCTGCACATGATCCGTCGCCTGGCACCGACCCAGCCGGTGCGCAAACCCGACAGCGATGCCGACCTGCTGCGCATCGTCGCGAGTGCAGCCAACGAGGCGGTCGACGCACTCGAGCTGGGGTCGGCACCGAAAGTGGCGGCCGCACTCGCTTTGGTGGTGAAGCGCTATGCGCGCACGCTCAGGATCGACGGCAAGGCTTTGAACATCGCACTGAAGGAGGCGCGCGAGTTGCTGCGGTCGAGCGGCAGGGCGCCTGCGGCCAAGGTGACGAGCCTGACCCCGGCACTGGTCACAACGGTTGGGGCTGCTTCGTTCCCGACCTGACCCGGTTGGCCGCGCTTCCATGCGGGGAGGCCCGTCGACAGCGATTCTAGGTGCGATCCTCCGGGCGGGATGCCGCTCTGCCGATCAAGCCCGCAGGCCGAGCTCCTCGCCTTCGTACACGATGCCGAGCGGCTCGATCGCGATGCGCTTCGGGCCGGTTTCGACCACGCCGGAGATCCACGCGTCGACGCCCGCCTTGCGCGCCACGGTCACGGTTCTGTCGGCATCTTCTGCCGCGACGAACAAGGCGAAGCCGGCGCCCATGTTGAGCGTGCCGTAGGCGTCGCGATCCGAGAGGCCCGCTTCGACTTGAACGAAGCGAAGCACGGCCGGCACTTCGGGCAAGGTATGCATGCGGTAGGTGTAGGCGGTACGGTGACGCATGAGCTTGCGCCAACCGTGGCCGGTGATGTTCGCGCAGTAGTGCGGCCGCACGCCGGCCTGGTGCAGCGCCTCGGTGATGGGTGAATACAGCAGCGTCGGCTCGAGCAGCGCTTCGCCGTAGCCGACGGGCACGGCGCTGCCCGGCAACGGTGTGAGATAGCCCTGCGGCAAACGCTCGGCCAACTGGCGCGCGAGGCTGAGACCGTTGGCGTGAATGCCGCTCGAGGCCAGCAGCACGATCGCGTCGCCGGGTGCCAGGCGATCGCCGAGCGAGAGCCGATCCTTCGGGCTGACGATGCCGGTGCACGAGGCGGCGAGGTCGATGCGGCCGGCCTCGACGATGCCGGCCAATGCCGGCGTCTCGCCGCCGCCCCAGGCGATGCCGCAGTGGTCGCAGGCGCGCTTCCAACCTTCGACCAGGGCACGCGAGCGAAGCTCGTCGGCGAACCACTCCGAACCGCCGGCCGCCCAGTAGGCTTGCACCATCAGTGGCGTGGCGCCGACGGTGACGAGGTCGTTGACCGCCATCGCGATCGTGTCCTGCGCGATCCCCGCATACCAGCTCGTGCCGGTGAGACGTTCCATCGCATCGGCCACGAGCACCTTCGAGCCGAGGCACTCGACGATGCTAGCGAGATAGAACGGCCCCACGTCGACCACGTAGGCCGATTCGCCGCGCGACGATTCGACCTCGCTGAAGCCATGTGCGTCGAGATGCGCGCCGGTGGTCGCGGCGGCTTTCTGAGCGGCGATCTTGAGCGGGTCGATGAGGCCGTAGTCGACGCCGGCGCCGCCGTAGCTGAGCGGTGCGAGTGTGGCGGGAACGGTGGGCTCGGCGTCGTTCAAGGTGACGCGATTATCGGGCAGCGAACAGGGGCTCCGGATCGAAACCGGCGCACCAGCGACTCGTAGAATCGGTCGCATGACGAGCACCGTGCTGGCGCGCAAATACAGACCGCGCAACTTCGAGAGCCTGGTCGGCCAGCCGCACGTCGTGCAGGCGCTGGCCAATGCACTCAGGCAACAGCGGCTGCATCACGCGTATCTCTTCACCGGCACGCGCGGCGTCGGCAAGACGACGATCTCGCGCATCCTCGCCAAGGCGCTCAACTGCACCGGCCCCGACGGCAGCGGCGGCATCACCGCGCATCCGTGCGGCCAGTGCCAGTCGTGCCGAGACATAGACGCCGGCCGCTTCATCGACTACGTCGAGCTCGACGCCGCCTCTAACCGCGGCGTCGAGGAGATCACGCGCCTGCTCGACCAGTCGGTCTACAAGCCGGTGCTCGGCCGCTTCAAGGTCTATCTGATCGACGAAGTCCACATGCTCTCCAGCCACGCCTTCAACGCGATGCTGAAGACGCTCGAGGAGCCGCCCGACTACCTCAAGTTCATCCTCGCCACGACCGACCCGCAGAAGGTGCCGCCGACCGTGCTCTCGCGCTGCCTGCAATTCAACCTGCGGCCGATGGCGCTGCAGACCATCGTCGAGCACCTCGGCACCGTGCTCGCGGCCGAGGACGTGGCCTCGGAGCCGGCAGCGCTCAAGCTCATCGCGCGTGCTGCCCGCGGCTCGATGCGCGACGCCGAGTCGCTGGCCGACCAGGCGATCGCCTTCGGCGACGGGCGCATCGACGAAGCGCCCGTGCGGCAGATGCTCGGCGCCGTCGATCGCGGCCACGCGGTGCGCATCGTCGAAGCGGCCGCCGCACAGGACGGCGTGGCGCTGATCGCAGCGGTCGATGCGCTGCGCCAGCTCGGCCTTTCCGCCACCGGCGCGCTCGAGGAGATCGCTGCGCTGCTGCAGCAGATGGCGGTGCTGCAGGCCGTGCCCGAAGTAGCCGACACGAGCGATCCCGAAGGCGCAGACGCTGCACGACTTGCACCGTTGCTGCCGGCAGACGAGACGCAGCTGCTCTACAGCCTTGCGCTGCACGGCCGCGCCGAGCTCGCGCTGGCGCCCGACGAATACAGCGGCCTGACGATGGTGTTGCTGCGCATGCTGGCGTTTCCGCCACGCGACGAGGCCGCGCCCGGCCGCGCCTCACCTCCCGTTGCCAAACGTCGGCCGACGGCCGCGCCGGCGGTACCTCGGCCTGCGGCGGTCGTGGCACGCGAGCCGGAGTCGCGCAGCACGCTGGTCGCAGCGGTCGCTTCAGTGGCAACCGTGACGGCCGCTGGTGAACCCGCAGGCAGCACCTCGCTCGCCGGCTTTGCGCCCGACGTCGATGGCGACGCCGCCGACCGTTGGCAAGCACTGGTGCTGGCGCTGGTCGGCACGAATGCCATCGCGGCGATGGTGCGCGAACTGGCGATGCAGGCGCAGTGCGTGAACGTTGTCGACGGCGAGGCCGAGCAGCACTGGTGCTTGCGCGTCGAGCGCGAGAACCTGCGTGCGCCGGCTTTGCGCGAGCGGTTGCAGGCCGCGGTCGCTGCGCATCAGCAGCGGCCGGTGCGGCTCGAGGTCGAGGCCGGCAGTGCTGCCGATTCCCCGGCCGCGCGCGAGTCGGCTGAGCGCGCGCGGCGCCAGGCCGAAGCCGAGCGGGTGATCCACGACGATCCGCTGGTCAAGGCGCTGATGGCGCAGTACAAGACGGCGCGCATCGTGCCGGGCTCGATCAAGCCGCATTGAAACTTTCGGGCCGCCGAGTCGGCCCCATTCAGGAGCGAACGACATGATGGGTAAGGGTCAGTTGGCCGGGCTGATGAAGCAGGCCCAGGCGATGCAGGACAACCTGAAGAAGGCGCAGGAAGAACTCGCCACGATCGAGGTCGAGGGTCAGTCGGGGGCCGGCCTGGTGAAGGTCACGATGACCTGCAAGCACGACGTCAAGCGCATCGTCATCGACCCGAGCCTGCTCGCCGACGACAAGGACATGCTCGAAGACCTCGTCGCCGCGGCGTTCAACGACGGCGTGCGGCGGGCCGAGGAAGTGAGCCAGGCAAAGATGGGCAAGTTGACGGCCGGCATGCCCTTGCCGCCCGGCATGAAACTGCCTTTCTAGTGCCCACACGTTCGCTGCGCTCGCTGCCCCCCGAGGGGGCACTCGGCTGCCTTGGGGCGGCCCGGCGTCGGCCGCAGACGCTTCGTTGTGGCTGAGGGCTCCCTCGACGGCCTGGTCGAGGCGCTGCGACGCTTGCCGGGCGTGGGCGTCAAGTCGGCGCAGCGCATGGCGTGGCACCTGTTGCAGCACGACCGCGACGGAGCGCGCCGCATCGCCGAAGCGCTGACCGGGGCGGTGGCCCACGTGCGCCATTGCGAGCGCTGCCACACCTTCACCGAGCAGCCGGTCTGCCGCATCTGCCTCGACCCTTCACGTGACGCGCGCCAGCTTGCCGTGGTGGAAACGCCGGCCGACCAGGCGGCGTTCGAGCGCACCGGCAGCTACCGTGGCCTTTACTTCGTGCTGATGGGCCGACTCAGCCCGCTCGACGGCATCGGCCCTTCCGAAATCGGCGCACGCGAGCTGCTCGATCGCGCGAGCGACGGTACCGTCGAGGAGGTGATCCTCGCCACCAACTTCACCGCCGAAGGCGAAGCCACTGCGCACGTGCTCGCCGAGGCGCTGCAATCGCGCAGCGTGCGCGTCACTCGGCTGGCGCGCGGCGTGCCGATCGGCAGCGAGCTCGAGTACGTCGATCTCGGCACCATCGCCCACGCCTTCGTCGACCGGCGTTGAATGGCCGGCCGCTTCGCCTCGTCAGGGGTGGCCGGAGCGCACGTGCTTGCGCGTGGCTGCCGACTTCACGGAGCGCGAGGCGCTCGGTGGCCGGGCGACCGCACGCGGGCTCGTGTTCTTCATCTCCGCGGCATGCGCCGTCTGGCCGAGTGGGCCCACACGTGACCCGCTGCGTGGCTTTTTTGGACTTTGCGCCACGAACACCACGACGCTCTGGCCCGGTGCGAACTTTGCCGTGGTGTTGACGTCGTTCCACTGCGCGACCTGCGCCGCGCTCACGCGGTAGCGTTTCGCCACCGAAGCCACCGTCTCGTGCCGGCCGGCCTTCAATGCCACGCGGCGCGGCGGTGGCACGTCGGGCGCAAGCGCCAGGCTGGCGTTGTCGGCCACGGTGCTCGAGACGTTGGTCAGCAGCGAGCTCGCGCGCGGCACGAGCAGCGTCGAGCCCGACTTGATCAGCATGCGCGCCGGGATGTGGTTGACCTCGCGCAGGCCCTCTTCGCTCATGCCCACGTTGTGCGCTGCTTCCGCCGTCTTCATCGTGCGCGGTGCGACCCACGCCGTCCAGCTCGCGAGCGGGCCCCGATGGCGCGGCAGTTCGCGCACGAAGCGGTTGGCGTTGTCGTACGGCAGCAGCAGCTGTGGCGTGCCGGCGGCGAGGATCACCGGCCGGTTCATCTGCGGGTTCAGGCTCTGGAACTCGTCGATCGGCAGGCCGGCCAACTGCACGGCCACGGCGACGTCGATGTCGCGCTCGATCGGCACACTGAGGAAGTAAGGATGGTTCATCAGCTCCGGCAGCCGGAGGTTGAAGTCGGCCGGCCGCGCGATGATGTTCTTGACCGCCTGCAGCTTGGGCACGTAGCCCTGCGTCTCGGCCGGCATGCGCAGGCTCTGGTAATCGGTGGGCAGTCCGGCGCGCTGGTTCTTGGCGATGGCGCGCTGCACGCTGCCTTCGCCCCAGTTGTAGGCAGCGAGCGCGAGGTGCCAGTCGCCGAACATGCCGTAGAGCTTCTTCAGGTAGTCGAGCGCTGCGCGCGTTGAAGCGAGCACGTCGCGGCGGTCGTCGCGAAACAGGTTCTGCTTGAGCGCGAAGTCGCGGCCGGTCGATGGGATGAACTGCCACATGCCCGAAGCCCGCGCGACCGACATCGCCTGCGGGTTGTAGGCGCTTTCGATGAAGGGCAGCAGCGCGAGTTCGGTCGGCATGCCGCGCTTGTCGAGTTCTTCGACGATGTAGAAGAGGTAGCGGCTGCCGCGATCCGTCATGCGCGCAACGTAGTCGGGGCGCGACGCGTACCAGCGCTCGCGGTCGCGCACGAGCTCGCTGTCGATGTCGCTCATCGCGAAGCCCTTGCGAACGCGCTCCCACAGGTCAACGCGTGCCGAGCGGTCGTCGAGATCGAGATGAACGCCGGGGCGGACGGGATCTACGGGCACCGGCGCCGGCGCGGGCGTCTCCGGCTCCGCTGGCGCGGCTGCGACGACCACGGCTTGCGGGCTCGACGCTGCCTTGGGTGGGGCCGATGCGGCGACTGCGACCGCAACGCGTGCGTCGGCTGCCGCCGCTTGCGTGCCGGCCGGCTGGACCGACGCACACCCGGCGATGAGGAGAGTCGACAGCGCGAGCCCCAGCAGGCTCAAAGCAGTCGCGCCGGGCGCGTCGGTTCGTGTCGTCATCGGAACTCGTTCTTCCAGGTTCTGAGCGCGGCCAGCACTTCGCTGCCTTCGCGGCTCGAGGCGCCGTGGGCCTGCGCGGCGTCGATCACGGCGGGCACTGCGCAGCGCATGAAGGGATTGATCAGCCGCTCGCGGCCGATCGCCGAAGGCAGCGTCGGGCGGCCGTCTGCGCGCAGCTTCTCGCACGCCGCGGTGTACTCGGGGATCGCCGTGTTGGCGGGCTCGACGGCTTGCGCGAAACGCAGGTTGGACAACGTGTACTCGTGGCCACTGCACACGCGCGTGTCGTCGGGCAACTTGGCCAGTTTGCCGAGCGACGAGAACATCTGCGCGGCGGTGCCTTCGAACAGCTTGCCGCAGCCGGCCGAGAACAGCGTGTCGCCACAGAACACGATCGGCTCGCCGGCGCCTTGGGCACAGTAGAACGCGATGTGGCCCGCGGTGTGCGCCGGCACGTCGATCACCTCGAAGGTCAGGCCGAGCGCTTCGCAGGTCTGGCCCTGCTCGAGGCCGATGCACGGTTGCGGCACCTTCTCGTGCGCCGGCCCGAACACCGGACCGGTGAGCCGCGAGCGCAAAGCGTCGACTCCGCCGACATGATCGGCGTGATGGTGGGTCACTAGAATCGCCGCGAGCTCGAGGCCACGCTGGTCGAGTGCCGCGAACACCGGACCCGGCTCGCCGGGGTCGACCACGAGGGCGCGGTGGCCATCATCGATCATCCAGATGTAGTTGTCCGTGAAGGCGGTAAGGGCGGTCAGCTTCATGTCAAAAGGCGCGATCATACAGTTGCCTCAATGGCTGTTATCCCCTGCGGGCGAGTACTTGCTGGCATGGGAGCAGCGCCATCTGGACGAGGCGGTGGCCGACCTGTTCGGCTTCCATGCGCTGCAGCTCGGCCTGCCCGAACTCGACGCCTTGCGAGCCAATCGCATGCCGCATCGATGGCTCGCCACGGAGTCGCTTCCAGTCGACCTGGACGAAGCAGCCGCAGAAGCTCCTGTGCTCGATGGCGTCATCGACATCGATCGCCTGCCGGGGCCGGCGACGGCCACGCTCCACTGCCACTTCGACGCGCTGCCGTTCGATTCGGCCAGCCTCGACCTCGTCGTGCTGCCGCATTCGCTCGAGCTGGCCCGCGATCCGCACCTGGCGCTGCGCGAGGTCGAGCGCGTGCTGGTGCCCGAAGGCCGCGTGATCATCGTCGGCTTCAACCCGGCGAGCCTGTGGGGCGTGCGGCAACGCTTAGGCCGGTTGCGGCGCAGGCTCTCGCTCGGGCCCGAGCGCACGCTGTTCCTGCCGAGCGCGGGCGAGTTCATCGGCTATCGGCGCCTGCGCGACTGGCTGCGCCTGCTGAGCTTCGAGGTCGAGTCGGGCCGGTTCGGCTGCTATGTCCCGCCGGTCACGTCGGCGAAGTGGGTCTCGCGCTTCGGCTGGATGGAGCGGGCCGGCAATCACTGGTGGCCGGTGTTCGGCGCGCTCTACTACATCGTCGCGGTCAAGCGCGTGCGCGGCATGCGCCTGATCGGGCTGGCGCGCAGCGACGCACGATCCAAACCCGCGGTAACGGCGCCGGCGCCGATCGCCGTTCATCAACGTTCCCGAGAGCCCGAGACGCAATGCGAAGACTGAGATGCGGAGCCCCGAGATGAAGTGGGTGGCCTACACCGATGGCGCCTGCGCCCCCAGCAACCCGGGGCCTTCCGGCTGGGGCGCCGTGATCATCGCGCCGGGCGAGGGCGGCGAGACCGATCACTACGGCTTCATCGGCCCCGGCACCAACCAGATCGCCGAGCTGACTGCAGCGCTCGAAGGGCTCGCCCGCGTGCCGGCCGGCGCTGCCGTCGAGCTCGTGTCCGACAGCCAGTACGTGCTGAAAGGCCTGACCGAATGGCGCGCCGGCTGGGAACGCAAGGGCTGGCGCAATTCGAAGGGCGAGCCGGTCGCGAACCTCGCGCTATGGAAGCGGCTCTTCGCGGTGGCCGACGGCCGCAAGGTCAGCGTGCGCTGGGTGCGGGGGCACAACGGCGACCGATGCAACGAGAAGGCCGACGCGCTCGCCAATCGGGCGCTGCTGTTGAAGGCCGGCAGCGAGGCGTAGAGCCGCCGCGCTGACGACCGTGAGCCGCCTCGGTTCAGGCCAGGCCGCGCTCCACTTCGAGCAACTGGAAGCGCGCCAGCGCGAGGTTGGTGCGGTGCTTCTCCAGCAAGGCCACCAGCACGAGCTCGGGGTGCCGTTGCAGTGCGCGGATGAGCACGTGGCGCGCACCGGCCGTGGTGATCACCTCCTCGATCGGATCCACGATGCCCATCTGCCGCGCCGACGTGCGATGCGCGCTCAGCACCTGCGCGCAGGCAGCGGCGGCCTGCTCCATGTCGATGGTCTGATCGTCGCGAGCTTCATGCGCGAGCACGAGCCCGGTGGTCGCGTCGACCAGCGCGCAGCCGAGCAGGCCGTCGAGCTTGAGCAGGCTGGCGAGCGCCTGGCGACCACGCGCGGCGTCGAGCACGGTGCGCGGAACCAGCGGGATGCCCAGGGACGAGATGGTCGCTGCCGCATCGCCCGCAGGCGTACCGTCGGCACGGCCACCGAGATCGCCGACCTTGATCGGGAAGTCGGAGATGCCCAGCATCGGCGAGACCGCGGCCGGGTCCCAGCCGGGCTGCAGCTTGGCTTCGTTCCACACGTTGAGCATCGCGTTCCACACCGACGAAGCGCCGGTCATCGGCTCGCTCACGATGTGCACGCGCAGCCGCTGCGGCCAGACCACGGCCTCGACCTTGGCGCTGATCCAGGCCGCGTTGGGCGGCAGCTGGAACAGCAGGTGCGGACAGCGCCACGTGGGCAGGCTGGTGGCATGTCGCAGCGAGTTCAGCAACGCGTCGATCGCATGCGGCTGCATCGGGCCGATGATCACCGCCGTCATCTGGCTGCGCTCCATCAGTGCCACCGGGATCTCGGCGTTCTCGGGGCCGGGTGCGCGCACGTCGGCGTGGAAGATGCGCAGCGTGTCTTCCTGGCGGCGAACGAGCGTGGTGCGCTCGAGCATGGCGAGCGTGCGCAACGTCGCCTTCTCGCGCAGGTGCAGGCGCTCGATGGGCCGGCCGCCGGCATCCGAGAGCGCCTTGATCACCGAAGAGGCCCACACGCCCACAGGGTCGAGCAGCGTGATCATCGACGAGGCGGTTTCGAGATCGGCCCGGGTCGAGGCGAAGTGCTCGCGAATGGCCTGCGCTGGCGAGCCGGTGACGACCAGGTCGCTCAAATGGCGATCGATGATCTGGCCACGGTCGTTGACCTCGGTGGCCACGCTTTCCATGATCGCCGTGGCAGCGAACCCGCTCGAGTCGACCTGGGTGTCGTCGAAATCGGGCGTCTTGTTTTTGGTGTTGCGCGCGGGGCCGAGGTCTCCGAACAGCGAGGTCAGCATGAAACGCTCCATAAGTGGCGCATGAGATCGTGCGCAGATGACGGAGTCTAGGCGTGGCCTCTTGCCGGCGTGAGCCGAAGACCTCGCTGGCCGACGCGCGGCCGGGCGCGCCCGATGACCGGCTCGGGGCGGGTCCAGGCGCCCCGGCGCCCCGTTCCACTGCCAATGGCAGCGATGCGCGGCTGGGCGCTGCTTTTGTGCAGCACTTCGCCCCTGCCGGCGAGGGTGATCTCCAGGGCGCTCGCCGCATTCGCCTGCGCACGGCCGCTGCCGGCGAGACGGATGCGAACGTCTCTCGCTGCGCGCTTGCCCGCAACACCCGCTCGAAGGTGCCGCCGAGGGGCGGCCGAGCGCCACGCCCGAGAACGCGCCCGAGAACGCGCCGAGGTCGCGCCGAGGTCGCGCTGCTACGCGACGACGTTGCCGCTGCCGCGGACCGCATCTTCGGCAAGCGCGACGCCGGCGAAGGCCAAGGCCAAGGCGAAGGCGAAGGCGAAGGCGAAAGCGAAAGCGAAAGCGAAAGCGAAAGCGAAAGCGAAAGCGAAAGCGAAGAGGGCGACGAGTGCGCGATTGGGGAAGGCTCCTGCAAGGCTCCGATCGACGTGAGACGGCCACAGCTTGCCGTGCGGCGTTTCGCCGCGCCATTGCCTTGCGACGATCTGCAGCGGAGGCAGACCGGGCCGGGCTCTCGCGCGACCGGGCGCCCCCTGTTGCCGCTCAGCCGCGCAGGAATCGGCTCGGTGGCGCGCCGACCGAGCGCCGCACCATCGCCGTGAAGGCGCTCGCGCTGGCGTATCCCAGCTCGGCAGCGATGCCCGCCATCGGCACACCGGCTGCGGCCAGTGGCACCGCGCGCGCCAGCAACACCTGCTGCCGCCACTGCAGGAAGGTGGTGCCGAGTTCGCTGCGGAACAGCCGCGTCATCGTGCGCGCACTGGCACCGCTCTCGCTCGCCCAGCCGGCCAGTGTGGCGTGGCGCGAGGGCTCGTCGATGACAGCCTCGCAGAGGTGGCGCAGGCGCTTGTCCTGCGGCAGGTCGACGCCGAGGCGCACCGGTGCCGCACGCTGCAGCTCCTCGAACAGCAACCCGGCGATGCGGCGTTCGCGCGCCAGAACGTCGCGTGTGGGCGGGGCGTCGCGACCGTCGGGCACGGTATCGAGCTCGAGTGCCAGGGCGTGCAACAGCGGCGAGACCTCGAGCACACGGCACGCGCGCCAGTGCTCCGACCCGGCTGCCGAACGCGTCGGCCCGCAACGACCCCGCGCCTGATGCAGATAGAGCGTGAGCAGCTCTGCGTCTTCGATCACGGTGACGGCGTGCTCGACGCCGGGCGGGATCCACACCGCACGCGACGGCGGAACGATGGTGCTGCCGTGCGGCATGGTCACACGCACCACACCCGTGGCCGAAAGGGCGACCTGCCCCCAGGGGTGCACGTGCGGCACGACACGCGTGTCGGCCCGCAGCCGCTGCAGCTTGGCGCGCAGCGGGCGCTTCGGCGTGGGCATGTAGAGGTGCGGGGTGAGTGGGCCGATCGGCGCGGTGCGTCGTGAAGTCGTCATTGGCGCGATCCCGATAGAACTTGACCGGCTATCGTAATCGAGACGAGCGCTGCGAAGGTACGATGCGGCGGGCTCCGCCGTGGCTGCGCCCGCCGCCGCCGCCGCTCATGCAAACCTCCATGACCATCGCCTCTGCCTCGCCTTCCGCCGTGCCCGCCACCACCACCCGCCAGGACGGCACCGTGATGGGCCTCGTCGGCCTGGCGCATCTGATCAGCCACTTCAGCCAGCTGCTGCTGCCGCCCCTGTTTCCCTGGTTGAAAGAAGCGTTCCACGTCGGCTATACCGAGCTCGGCGTGCTGCTCACCATCTTCTTCACCGTGTCGTGTGCGGTGCAGGCGCTCTCGGGCTTCATCGTCGATCGTTTCGGTCCGCGGCCGATCCTGTTCGGCGGCATCTCGCTCATCGCTTTCGCCGCGTTCGGCTTTTCGATCAGCACCAGCTACTGGATGATGGCTGGCTTCGTCGTGGTGGCGGGCATCGGCAACGGCGTGTTCCATCCGGTCGACTACACGCTGCTCAACCGCAAGATTCATTCATCTCGCCTGGGCCATGCGTTCAGCGTGCACGGCATCACCGGAAGCCTCGGCTGGGCACTCGCGCCAGCCATGATGTCGACCCTCGCGCTCGCGTTTTCTTGGCGCGTCGCGCTCGCTTCGGCCGGCGTGCTCGCGCTGGTGGTGCTCGCGGTGCTGGCGCTGAACCGCTCGCACCTCACCATCGAGATGACCAGCGCGAACGCTGCACCGGGCAGTCCGCGCTCGGGCGGCAAGCGCAACGAAGACAGCAACCTCGGTTTCCTGGCCATACCCGCGGTCTGGATGTGCTTCGCCTTCTTCTTTCTCTACGCCGTGGTGATCAGCGGCGTGCAGGCGTTCGCGCCCGAAGCCGCTCGTCAGCTGCACGACGTGCCCACGCGCTGGGCCGCGCTGTGCCTCACCTTCTACATGGTGGCCAGCGCAAGCGGCATGGTGCTCGGCGGCTTCCTGGCTGCCGATCCCTCGCGCTGCGAGAAGATCGTGGCGGTGGGCTTCAGCCTCGCCGCCGTCGTGGCATTGACGATCGGCTACGCACCGCTTGCGCCGATGGCGGTGCCCGTGCTGTTCGTGCTGATGGGCGCAGCCGCCGGCATCGCCGGGCCGTCGCGCGACCTGATCGTCAAGCGCGCGGCCCCGCCCAATGCCACGGGCCGCGTCTACGGCGTCGTCTACTCCGGGCTCGACATCGGGCAGGCCGTCGCGCCGCTCGTCTTCGGCACGCTGATGGACCTGCACCGGTACGCCGACGTGTGGCTCGGCATCGCCATCGTTCAGGCGGCGCTCATCACCACCGCGTTCAACGTGCACCGGGCGAGGCGCACAGCGCCGGCGCCTGCCGCGGCCACGGCCTGAGCGCAGAACCCGGTCAGACGACCGAGCGGTGCCGCTCGATGCAGGTGCGCAGCACCTCGTCGGCCGGCCGCTTCCACCAGTCGTCGGCAGAGAAGATCTCGACCTCGCTGTAGCCGTCGAAGCCCTGTGTTTCGACCCATCGGCGGATCTGCGGAATGTCGATCACGCCGTCGCCCATCATGCCGCGGTCGTTGAGCAGGTCGCGCGTGGGCACAAGCCAGTCGCACACGTGGAAGGCAAGCAGGCGTTCGCGGCCGGCGCGTGCGATCTGCGCTTCGAGCTTCGGGTCCCACCAGACGTGATAGACATCGACCGCCACTCCGAGCGCGCCGCTGCGTGCCGGATCGATCGCATCGCACAGGTCGAGCGCCTGCTCCATCGTGTTGACGCAGGCGCGGTCGGCCGCGTACATCGGATGCAGCGGCTCGATGGCGAGCGGCATGCCGACGCTGCGTGCGTACTCGAGCGTGGCGGCGATGCCGTCGTGCACGTCTTGCCGTGCGGCGAACAGGCTCTTGCTTGCGGGCGCGCCGGCCAGTGCTCCAGGCAGGCTGCCGACGACGAGCACGAGGCAGGCCGCGCCGAGCTGCTTCGCCTCGTCGACGGCGCGGCGGTTGTCGTCGAGGGCGGCCAGGCGGCCGGATGCATCCATCGCCGGGAACATGCCGCCGCGGCAGTAGCCCGAGAGGTCGAGACCGTTGTCGCGCACCATGCGCGCCGTGCGCTCGAGGCCGATCGCGTGCACTTGATCGCGCCACGGCGAGATCGCGCGGATGCCGCGCGCGGCGCAGGCATCGAGGATCACGTCGAGCGGGCCGGTGCCGCGCAGGGTGGCGGTGTTGACGGACAGCCAGCGGTGGTCGGCCGAGAAATCGCGCATGTCGATGGCGAACTGTGTGCGATCAGCCTTCGACGCCGTGCAGCGCGAGCAAGGTCTTCATGCGCGTGACCGCCAGCTCGGGCTGCTCGATCAGGCCGGCCGCGTCGGCCAGGCGGAAAAGGGTGGCGAGATGCAGCAGCGAACGCGCGCTCTGCTGGCCGCCCACCATCGTGAAATGGCGTTGGTGCCCGTTGAGCCAGGCGAGGAACACGATGCCGGTCTTGTAGAAACGCGTCGGCGTCTGGAAGATATGGCGTGACAGTGGCACCGTGGGCCCGAGGATGGCGTGGAAACGCGCTTGGTCGCCGCGGGCCAGCGCCGAGAGCGCGGCCGACGCCGCCGGCGCGATGGCGTCGAAGATGCCGAGCAGCGCGTCGCTGTGGCGCTGGTTCTGCGCTGCGCCGACGCCGTCGCCGGCGATCAGCTCGGCATAGTCGAAGTCGTCGCCGGTGTACATGCGCACGCCTTCAGGGAGGCGCCGGCGCATGGCGATCTCCTTGTTCTTGTCGAGCAGCGAGAGCTTGACGCCGTCGACCTTGCCGGGGTTGGCCGCGATCACGCCGAGCGCCGTTTCCATCGCCGCATCGACGCTGCTACTGCCCCAGTAGCCGGCCAGCGCCGGGTCGAACATCTCGCCGAGCCAGTGCAGGATCACCGGCTGCTTCGACTGCGCGAGGATGCGGTCGTAGACGCGCTCGTAATCGGCCGGGCCGTCGGCCACGTGCACCAGGGCTCGGCTGGCCATCACGATGAGCCGGCCGCCGTGCGCTTCGATCGCCGCCATCTGCTCTTCGTAGGCGTGGATCACATCGTCGACGCTTCTCGCATCGGCCACTTCGAGCTGATCGGTGCCGCAGCCCGAGGCGACGAGCGCACCGGGAAAGTCTTTCGCCGCATCGACCGAGCGGCGGATCAGCTCGAGCGAGGTCGGCCAGTCGAGGCCCATGCCGCGCTGGGCGGTGTCCATCGCTTCGGCCACGCCGAGGCCGAGCGACCAGATGTGGCGGCGATAGTCGATCGTCGCTTCCCAGTCGATCGCCGCGGCAACCCACGGATCGACGTTGGCGACGGGATCGGAGACGACGTGCGCCGCCGAGTACGCGATGCGCGTGAACGGCTCGCGCTTCGCGTCGGCCGCGAACGGCGCCTTGCCGCTGAGTGCGTAGTCGTCGAGACGGCCACCTTCGGCCGGCAGGCGAATGGAAAGTTTCGACATCGTGCTGCTGCTCATCGCGTCGCCTTCACACCGAGAGCGCAGGAACGTCGACCCAGCGCCGCTCCTTCCAACTGTCCAGCGCCGCTTCCACGAGTTGCACGCCTTTCGCACCTTCGGCCAACGTCCACCTCCACGGCGCCGCCTCGGCAACATGACGGATGAAATGCTCCCACTGGATCTTGAAGCCGTTGTCGTAAACCATGGAATCGGGCACTTCCTGCCACTGGTCGAAGAAGTTCATCGACTGCTTCTCGTCGGGGTTCCAGACCGGCCGCGGCGTGGTCACGCGAGACTGCGCACGGCAGCTCGTGAGCCCGGCGACGGCCGAGCCGTGCGTGCCGTCGACATGGAAGGTGACGAGGTCGTCGCGGCGCACGCGCGTGGCCCACGACATGTTGAGCTGTGCGATCACCGGCTCGCCGTCGTGGCCCTTGAGCTGCACCGTGGCGTAGGCCGCATCGTCGGCGGTGGCGGCGTATTCGTGGCCGGCTTCGTCCCAGCGCCTGGGGATGTGCGTGGCGCCGAGGCACGAGATCGACTGAACCTCGCCGAACAGGTTGTCGAGCACATAGCGCCAGTGGCACATCATGTCGAGGATCATCCCGCCGCCGTCTTGCTTGCGGTAGTTCCACGAAGGCCGCTGGATCGGCTGCAGGTCGCCCTCGAACACCCAGTAGCCGAATTCGAGCCTGAGCGACAGCATGCGGCCGAAGAAGCCGGCCTTGCGCAGCATGTCGAGTTTGCGCAGGCCGGGCAGGAAGAGCTTGTCCTGCACGGCACCGTTCTTCAGGCCCGAGGCGTTGGCCAGGCGCGCGACCTCGACCGCTTCGTTCAGATTGGTCGCGATCGGCTTTTCGCAGTACACGTGCTTGCCGGCGCGCAGCGCCTGCGCGAGCAGCTGCGGGCGCATCTGCGTGGTGCCGGCGTCGAAAAAGACGGTGTCTTCCTTGTCGGCCAGCGCGTCGTCGAGGCTCGTGCCCCAGCGCGCGATGCCGTTCGCCTTCGCGAGAGCCTCGATTTTTTCGGCGTTGCGGCCGATGAGGATCGGGTCGGGCATGACCTTGTCGCCGTTCGCGAGCGCGACGCCGCCTTGCGCGCGGATGGCGCAGATGGAGCGGATGAGGTGCTGGTTCATGCCCATGCGTCCGGTGACGCCGTGCATGATCAGGCCGAGTCGTTTCGTCGCCATGAAGTTGCTGCAAAAAGTTGGGATCAGGATCGGGATCGAAGGCCGATCAGCGGATCGACTCTCGCACCCCGCGCAGATAGCCGGCGGCAAACGCCGCGCAGCCTGGGCCGTCGGGTACGTAGTCGAACGGCTCCACGGCCACCACGCCACGGTAGCCGTTGCGATGCAGTGCCGCGAAGATCGGCGCGAAGGCCATCTCGCCCTGGCCGGGTGCACGCCGGTTCGGGTCGTTCACCTGCACGTGCGCGAGCATGCCGCGCGGCATCCAGAGATCGATGAGTTCCGGAATGGCGAGCGCTTCGGTCTGGCCGGCCGCGCTGCAGTCGAGCATGGTGCGGAGAGCGGGCGAGCCGACCTCGTTCACGATGGCTGCCGCCTCCTCGATCGTGTTGACGAGTTCCGTTTCCCTCCGCGAGAGCGGCTCGAGGCAGTAGACGACGCCTTCCGATTCGGCCACGCGCGCCACCTCCGAGAGGAAGTTGCGCAGGCGCGAGCGCGCGACCGCGTGGTTCTCGCCGGAGGGAATCGCGCGCTGCTTGGGCGAGCCGTGCACGAGCACCGTGCCGCCGAGCGACGCGCACAGGCCGACGAGGTGCGACACGAAGGCGAGCGTGCGTCGACGTACCAAGGGGTTCGGGTCGGTGACCGAGAGACCGGCGGGTGCGACCAGCAGCCAGTGCAGCCCCGTGACGACGAGGCCGAACGACTCGACCACGCCGCGGATGCGCTTCGCCTCGGTGGCGTCGATCGCCTCCGGTGCATCGGCGAGGGTGAAGGGCGCGATCTCGAGGCCGTCGTAGCCGAGCTTCGCCGCGAGTTCGCACTGCGCTTCGAGCGTCAGTCCGCCGAGCACCTCGTTGCAGAGCGCGAGCTTCACTTGCCGGCCTCGCGCGCGCCGCGGCGCGAGAACACGGCGCGCAGCAGCGAGCCCGTGCCCCCGGTCACCCACCGCACCGCCGCCTTGAAGGCCGGCACATAGAGCAGCAGCGTGAAGATGGTGACGACAGCGAAGGCGAGCGAGATCGGCCGTGAGAAGAAGGGCGCGAGGCTGCCGTCGGAGAGCACCAGGCCGCGGCGCAGGCTCTTGTCGAGCAACGGCCCCAGCACCAGGCCGAGCACGAAAGGCGCCATCTGGTAGCCGCGGCGGCGCAGGAAGAAGGCACCGATGCCGATGACGAGCATGCAGTAGATGTCGAACAGGCGCGAGGCGCTGGCGTACGCGCCCACCGTGCAGAGCAGGAAGATCACCGGCATGAGCACGGTGCGGCGGATGCGCAGCACGAGCAGCAGCGGCTTCACCAGGAACAGCCCGAAGATGAGGATGCTCACCGTGGCGAGCGAAGTCATGGCGACGACCTCGTACACGAACTGCGGGTGCTGGATCATCATCATCGGCCCCGGCTGGATGCCGTGGATGATCATCGCGGCCATGAGCACCGCCGAGGGCGCCGAGCCCGGAATGCCGAGCGCCAGCGCCGGGATGATGTGGCCCGGGATCGACGCCATGTCGCCGGTCTCGGCGGCCATCAGGCCGTCGATCGAGCCTTTGCCGAACAGCTCCTTCTCCTTGCTCGCGGCCTTGGCTGCGGCGTACGACATCCAGGCACCCGAGTCTTCGCCCACGCCGGGCATCAGGCCGGTGAGCACGCCGATCACGCCCGAACGCAGCACCGTGCGCCAGTACTGCACCACTTCGCGAAAGCGTGGCAGCACCGAGTCTTTCAGCTCGACGAGCTTTCTCTCGACCGGGTCGGCGAGGGTGGTCAGCACCTCGGCGAAACCGAACGCGCCGACGAGCGCCGGGATGAGCGAGATGCCGCCGGAGAGCTGGTCCCAGTCGAAGGTGAAGCGGTCGTACGCGTACAGGCCCTCCTGGCCGATCTGCGCCACGAACAGGCCGAGCGCGCCCATCAGCCAGCCCTTCAGCGGATCGTTGCCGACGATGGTTCCCGACATCGCCACGCCGAACAGCGCGAGCCAGAAGAACTCGTAGGCGCCGAACGAGAGCGCGACCTCGGCCAGCACCGGCGTGAACGCGGCCAAGCACAGCACGCCGAACAGCGTGCCCATGAACGCGCCCGAGGTGGCGATGCCGATGGCGCGGCCGGCCTCGCCGCGCAGCGCCAGCGCGTAGCCGTCGGCGCACGAGGCGGCGTTGGCGGCCGTGCCCGGTATGTTGAGCAGGATGGCGGTGCGTGAGCCGCCGTAGAGCGTGCCGACGTACGAGCAGATGAGGATCAGGATCGCGTCGTTGGCGGGCAGCTTGATCGTGAGCGTGGTGAGCAGCGCGATGCACAGCGTGGCCGAGAGCCCGGGCAGGCAGCCGACGATGATGCCGAGCAGCGCACCGCCGAGCCCATAGCTGATCGACGTGAAGTTGAGAAAGCCGAGGTAGGCGTGGCCGAGGTCGGCGAGTCCGGCGAGCATGGTGGGCAGGTTCCGGTCAGGGCAGGCGCACGAGGAAGATCTGCTGGAACACGAGCGTGATCACGCCGCCGGCGCCGAGGCCCACCGCGACAGCCACGGCTACGTCGCGCAGCGTCAGGCCGCGGCCGAGCGCAGCACGCTGCGGCGCCTGCAGCACGACGATCGCCACCGAGACGAAGATCGCTGCCGCCAGCCAGAACGGCAACCCGTGGCCGACGAGCCCGGCACCGAACACCGTGCACAGGCCGACGACGGTCGCCACGCGCATCGCCACCGTGCGGTCGACGCGAACGCCACCCAGCCCGCGCAGCCGCGCGCCGCGCTGCCAGCTGCGCGCGGCGAGCAGGCCGCCGAGCAACATCATCACGATGCCGAGCAGTCCGGGCAGCAGACCCGGCACGGTGTACGGATTGATGTTCTGCGCCTCGAGCCGGTCCATGCGCAGCGCGCCGATCAGCACGGCTGCACCGAGCGCGAGCCAACCGAGCGCGCCGCGCAGGTCGGTCGTGGCGAGCGCGTGCGTCTCGGCAGGCGAGAGCGTCGCAGGGTCGGGGCCACCGTGTTCGGACATGCGTGTTTCCTCGCTCGCGCTGGAACGATCAGGGCTTGGCGATGCCGACCGTGTCGGGCGAAACCTTGGCCTTGCCGCTGGCGAACAGCATCCACGCGTTGGCCTGCACGGCCGGGAACACGGCCTTCTGTGCGGCCTCGCCGTACGACGGCGCGAACAAGGCGCCGCGGCTCTGCGCGTACTTCTTGATCGCCTCGCTCTTGGCGATCTGCTCGGCCCAGATCTTCTCGACCGTCTTCACGACCTCGTCGGGCACGCCCTTGGGAATGAAGATGCCGAAGTAGTTGGCCGGCGCGCTGAAGCCCGGCACCGTATTCGAGAGCGGCGGGATGGTGCCGTAGCCCTCGAGCTCGAGCGGCTTGTCGCTCACCGTGGCCAGGGGCCGCAAGCGCTTGCCGCGGATCATGTCGGCCTGCTCGACGGCGAGCTGCGTCGTGAGGTCGGCCTCGCCCGAGACAGCGGCCACCACCGCCGGGTTGCCGCCGTCGTAGCTCACGTCGCGGTACTTCACGCCGGTGGCCTTGCCGATCAGCTCCATCGCGTTGTGGCCGGCGGAGGTGACGCCTGCGGTGGCGACCGAGATCTTGCCGGGCTGCGCTTTCATCGCGTCGAGCAACTCTTTCGCGTTCTGCCAGGGCTTGCCCGGGTTCACGCCGATCACCTGGATGTTGGCCACGCTGAGGAAGATGTTCCAGTCCGAGAGCTTGGTCTTGAGCGAGCCGAGCGTCTCGTAGGCGCCGAGGTCTTGTGCTGCGCCTGCCGTCCAGGTGTAGCCGTCTTTGGCGGCGTCGAGCGCACTCTTGGTGCCGATGGAGCCCGAGGCGCCCGGCTGGTTGACGATCACGATGGTCTGGCCGAGTGCCTTTTCGAGCTCGCCCGCCGTCACGCGCGTGATCTGGTCGGTGGAGCCGCCGGCGGCCCAGGGCACGATGAGGTTGATCGGCCGCGTGGGCTTCCATTGCTGCGCGAAGGCGCCGCCGGCCAGCGTGGCGAGCGCAGCGAACAGGGCGACGCGGCGGGTGAGGTGCGGGTTCTTGTGGTTCATCGATGTCTCCGGGTGGGGCTGGAAGGGCGGGCGACGACGTAGCCGAGGATCACGTCGCACATGTGGGCGAGGCGTTCCTCGCGGGCGGCGGGCGTCATCAGGTCGCGGCCGAAGATGGCGCCGAGCGTGTGCTTGTTCGAAAGATAGAAGTAGGCGAGGCCGGCGATCGAGATGTAGAGCTGCATCGCGTCGATGCCGCTGCGCAGCTCGCCACTCTCCTCACCGCGTTTCAGCACGCCGGCCAGTACCTCGATCAGCGGCGAGTTCATTTGCCGGATGCGTGCCGAGCGCTTGAGGTGGCCGGCACGGTGCATGTTCTCGCTGTTGAGGAGCGCCAGGAATTCGGGATGCGCGAGGTAGTGGCGCCAGGTGAAGCCAACCAGGCTGCGAATCGCCTCGATCGGAT
>Ga0209512_1001940_pt1 | contig 23566 bp, 21 predicted proteins | sample frozenSSSSmetaG_FD_184142 | JGI IMG/M metagenome (GOLD analysis project Ga0209512, IMG submission 184142) | Glacier valley bacterial and archeal communities from Borup Fiord, Nunavut, Canada, to study Microbial Dark Matter (Phase II) -... | ecosystem: Environmental > Aquatic > Freshwater > Ice >...
CTAATAGAGCCGCGATCGACGACACCAAAACCGCTGCTGCCGCGCAATCTTTAGCGATTTTAGCGAGTTCGTGATAAGACTGCTTGACCGTCAAATCGACCACGGACTCGATCGCGGTGTTGAGTAACTCCATCGCTAAGACTGCCCCGATCGTTAACCCAATCACTGCCAATTCAACCACGCTGAGGTGCAAAAAAACGCCCAGGCTAACTGCCAGAGCGCCCGTGAAGACATGAATTCTAAAATTGCGCTGGGTCTGAAAGGCGTAGCTGAGTCCCATCCAGGCATATTTGAAGCTCGTCCACAAAGTTGGAGCCACTTGCCACGCCAAATCACGAGTGGGCTTGAGAGGCACCACTTTGGCTGGGCGCTTTGAAGGCTGGCTAGGAAGTTCTTGGGACATAGTTAGCAGAGGCGACAAAATAGGCAATTAACCGCAGCATTGACTCAACGGATTTAGCTGAAGACGACTTCTCATTTTATTTTGCGACAAATCAGCCTAAAAGACCGTATTAAAAGATTCGTCAGAGACATTAAATCAGCAGAAGGCGACTGGCATAGTTAACCCGATCGCGACAAGCAAAACCTGCTGCTGATTCAACATTCGGGTCAAGCTCTCGTCGTCGGGATGATCCCACCCTAAAAGATGCAGAAGCCCATGTGCTGACAACCAAGCAAGCTCGGTTTGCAGCGGGTGCCCTTGCTGCTGTGCCTGTCGGGTGGCGGTGTCGATCGAGATCACGATATCTCCCAGATACAGCGCTTCAAGCTCATCGACGGGCTGAGGAGAGTCTACTTCGAGTGCCGCAAACGCCAGCACGTCGGTCGGCTGATCTTGATGGCGATAGTGGTGATTGAGGGTTTGAATCTCTCGATCGTCGGTCAGCCGCAAACTTAACTCATAGGCTTCATGAAGATGTAGAGGTAAACCGTCTTCGAGATCGATCGGGTTGAGAAGCTCTAGCCAATGACGAAACCAAATCTCCCAAGTTTCCACCGAAACGAGAGTCTGAGCGCGATCGGCTAAAAAACACTCTTGGACGCTGACTTCAACCTGCATGGAGTCTCCTAACGAGTGATGTAAGCAAGCCCGACCAAGGCAGTCAGAAGCCCGATCGTGGTCAAAGCAAAGTGGTAGATTGAAGTGCCCCGCTTGCGTACCATGTTTCGCATCGCCAGCTTGACATAGCTTGGCTTCTTCTCTTTAGAGTCAGAGACTGGAGACTCAGCCGGAATTTCGGAGATCGGAGAGGGATTGCTCATAAAATTTGAAGTGTTACAGCTTACAAAACGATTAAAATTGCCAACACCCGAACGGGATGATCACTCAATCAATGTAGCAATTTGCGGACACTCTGCTCCTTCGGTTCATTGTTCTTTTGCACAGTTTTCTCATGTCTCGTCTTGCCAGCACCATTGAAGCGATTCTCTATCTAAAGGCGCAACCGTTGTCGATCGCTGAGATTGCTGAGGCGGCGGCGTGCGATCGTGACTCTGCCGAGGAAGGACTTTTAGAGTTAATGGCAGACTATGCTCACCGAGACAGCGCGTTAGAAATTGTGGAAACGCCCAACGGATACGGCTTACAGCTACGAGAAGCCTTTCAGCATCTTGTGCAAATTATGGTTCCGGCAGATTTGGGGATCGGTGAATTGCGAACGCTAGCGGCAGTCGCGATTAAAGGTCCGATCGCTCAAACCGATCTAGTCGAACTACGAGGATCGGGTGCCTATCAGCACGTTCAAGAGCTTGTTTTACAGGGATTTGTTCGCAAACGGCGGCAGTCAGACGGGCGATCGTACTGGATTCAGGTCACAGACAAATTTCATCAATATTTTCAACTCAATCAGTTGCCTCAGAGCTTTGAGACGCTAAAAAACAAGCCAGAAGAGTGAGTAATCAACTCAAAGGCGATGTTTCACCATGGTCCGCGCTCCAAAACCCAGCAAAAACAGCACACTCGCCGTTAAGGTAGATGGCTCAGGAACAGGTTCAGCCCGAACGATGCCAGCGCGACCATCCGCAAGTCGGGCGTAGAAAACAACCTGGTTATAATTATTCAATCCTCTAGCGGAAAATCCACCGATCGAAGTTACTTTCTAGAAATCTTCTCGCGCTCTACATTCAATAAGTTTGCTGGCGCTGAGTTTTGCATCTCTCTTTAGGCAACTCCCCAAACTTTGACCGTGTGATCTTCGCTGCCACTGACTAACAACGGGCGATCCCCACTCACCGCTACGGCGGTTACTAAGCTTGAATGTCCTTGCAGCAAGCAGACTTCTCGTGCCGCGTGTAAATCCCAAATTTTGATCGTTTTGCGACTTCCACTAATCAGATGTCTGCCCTCATTCACCGTCACCGACGCAATACTTCTCGGCTGCTTTTGAGAAGGAGTTACCACTTCCTCAGTTCTTAGACTCCACGATTTCACGACCTGCTGTTTGGTTCTAATCGTGAAACTGTCTTCGTCAGCATCGATCGAGATCGCAAACACGATCGACCAAGTGTTAACGCTAAATAATTCCTCACCCGCCTGCAAATCCCAAACTTTGACCACGCCATCGCGACTGGCGCTGATCAGAATCTCTTGATCAGGGCGATAGATAAAATGACGCGTGGCGATCGCGATCGCCGTAATTCCCGCTGCGTGTCCCGTCAGGGTAGCCAAACACTCAAACAGGACATAGGGGCTGTAGTCATCTAGCGCTTTTTTTGCCTTGAGTTCCGATCGCTCTTGCAGCAGCAAATACGCCACTTTCTGAACTTGAAGCGACGAATCTTGCAACCCCTGAATCAAAAAATCTAGCCCCACGCTAGTAGATGTTTGCCCTTCTCGAAGTGCAGCGATGCGCTGGTCTACCCGATCGCTCGCAAACCGTCGTCGAAGTCCGTCTAGTCCGCCTAGCACGACACTTCCTGCCGGAACTGTCACCTGACCGCCCAGCACCGCGTCATCGTTTTGAGGTTGATTCACAGGACTGATCACAAACCCATTCTACTGTCTGCGGTTCCTAGAGCAAGTCAACGCTTTGAGCCGCTAATTTTACCGTTCTCGATCCTAATCCTGCTACCCTCAATAAAGGCTCCTTTTTGCGTAAAGGAAGGAGATTTCTACATCCCGCAACCCTGCAAATTATGAGTCACCCCGACAGCATTGCTCCCCACGGTGGGCAGCTAATCAATCGCATCGCAAGCCCCGCCCAACAAGCCGAATTTCTCTCAAAAGCCGACCACCTGCCTAGAGTGCAGCTTGATGAACGGGCAGCTTCTGATCTGGCACTAATTGCGATTGGTGGCTTTAGCCCGTTAACTGGCTTTCTAGAAAAAGCCGACTACGATCGGGTCGTCAATGAGATGCATTTGGCGAATGGGTTGCCCTGGTCGATTCCGATCACGCTGCCTGTCACAGAAGACGTTGCCGAGCCTCTCAAAGAAGGGAGCCTAGTCAGGTTGGATGACCGTCGCGGTCGCTTTATCGGAGTGCTCGAACTCACGCAGAAATATGCTTACGACAAGGTTCACGAAGCGCTTCACGTCTACCGCACTAACGAAGAAAAACATCCCGGTGTGGCAGTCGTCTATAAGCAGGGAGCCATCAATCTAGCGGGTGCAGTGTGGATGCTTCAGCGAGAAGCTCATCCTCAGTTTCCGACGTATCAGATTGATCCGATCGAGTCGCGCACTCTATTTAGAGAAAAAGGGTGGAAGACGATCGTCGCGTTTCAGACTCGCAATCCGATTCACCGCGCTCATGAATACATTCAAAAGTGTGCCCTAGAAACCGTAGACGGGCTATTTCTCCATCCGCTTGTCGGAGTCACTAAGGATGATGACATCTCGGCTGATATTCGGATGCGCTGCTATGAAATCATGCTGGAACATTACTTCCCGAAAGATCGGGTCATTCTTGCCATCAATCCTGCCGCGATGCGCTACGCCGGACCCCGTGAAGCTATTTTCCACGCCTTGATTCGCAAAAACTACGGCTGCACCCATTTTATCGTCGGACGCGATCACGCTGGGGTTGGCGACTATTACGGCACCTATGACGCACAACACATCTTTGACGAATTTGACCCCGGCGCGTTAGACATCAAGCCGATGAAGTTTGAACACGCGTTTTACTGCAAGCGCACTCTCAGCATGGCAACAACTAAAACTAGCCCCAGCACTCCTGAAGAGCGGGTTCACCTCTCAGGCACCAAAGTCCGGGAGATGCTGCGTCGCGGCGAGCTACCACCTCCAGAGTTTTCTCGCCCTGAAGTCGCAGCAGAACTTGCCAAGGCGATGCAGGCTCCAACTCCGGTTTGGGCTGACGGAATCTAAACCATGAAGGATGAGGGCTAAGACGTGTTTTGAAAGTCCTATGGTGAGTGATTTATCAAGTAGGGTAAAACTGTGGTCAGAAAGATTTTCTTGCAGGTGATGACCGTGATAGTGCTGGGGCTGAGTGGGCTGGGATTGTCCCCGATCGCCCTCGCGGATAGCTCGAATTACGAAGTGCGATCGCACCATAACCCCGACGGAATTGGCAAAGTCTACTTAGGGCGAGAAATCGCGCATGTTATGGGATATGAAGGCGCTAACTGGCTAGAGCGCTATCGACGCGACGGTGAGGAGCAACCCCAAAAAGTTATCAATGACCTGAATCTCAAGTCAACAGATGTCGTCGCTGACATCGGCGCTGGAACAGGCTACTTCAGCTTTCGGATTGCGCCCCGTGTGCCAAAGGGCAAAGTGCTGGCAGTCGATGTCCAGCCAGAAATGATTGAGATTCTAACGACGCTGAAAGCCAAAAATCACCTCTCAAACGTCGAGCCTATTTTAAGCAGCACAATGGATGTAAATCTCCCGGCTGAAAGCGTCGATGTGGCGCTAATGGTCGATGCTTATCATGAATTTGAGTATCCCCAAGAGGTGATGACCTCGATCGTCAAAGCCCTAAAACCCAAAGGCAGAGCCGTCTTAGTCGAGTATCGCGCTGAAAATCCTCTGATTCTAATCAAAGGACTTCACAAAATGACACAAACGCAGGTACAGAAAGAAATGGAAGCCGTCGGACTGACCTATCTTGAAACCAAAAACGATCTACCGCAACAGCACCTGATGATTTTCGAGAAGCAAAATTAGCCCAAATCGAACAACAAATTCACCCAATGCCGTAGAGACGTTCCACCGGAACGTCTTCCTCCTGTTGAGTGCCTCGCCGATTTAGCGTCACAAAAAAGCCCGTGGAAGCTCGATCGAGCTTCCACGGGCTTTTTATTCAACCAAACGAGTCTTAACGACCAATCCCAACATAGCGGAACCCAGCTTCTTCAATCACCGCTTGATTTAAGAAATTGCGACCGTCAATCATGATTGGGGAGTGCATTAGCTGTGCCATTTTGATGTAGTCCAGCGTTTGAAACTGCTGCCACTCAGTTACCAACACCAACGCATCACAGCTATCGGCTAGTCGCTCGGCATCTGTTTCGACAATTACATCTGACAGACCGTGGCGCATCCCAGTCTGCGAGATGATCGGGTCGTAGGCTTTGACCTTGGCACCTAGGCGCGTCAAATTCTCAATTAAAGACAGCGAAGGCGCATCGCGCAAATCATCGGTGTCAGGCTTAAAGGTCAACCCCAACAGACCGATCGTTTTGCCCTTCAAGATTTTGAGAACCTGCTGAAGTTTTTCAACGACGATCAGCTTTTGACGTTGGTTGACACTCACCGCCGCTTTTAAAAGCTGCGTCTCAAACCCATAGTCATCAGCCGTGTGAATCAGTGCCGACACGTCTTTCGGGAAGCAAGACCCACCCCAGCCTAGACCCGCTTGCAGAAATTTGCTGCCGATGCGAGAGTCTAGCCCGATGCCTTTGGCAACTTGAGTTACATCTGCACCGACTCGATCGCAGATATTCGCCACTTCATTAATAAAGCTGATCTTAGTCGCGAGAAACGCATTCGCCGCGTATTTGATCATCTCTGCCGAGCTTAGATCCGTCACCACCATTGGCACAGGAGGCTGAGTTTTATCTTCAGCAAATTGCCGCTCAATGATGGGGGTATAGAGTTCTTGCATCAGCGCGGCTGCACGAGAACTATTGCCGCCCAACACGATGCGATCGGGGTTAAACGTGTCATGAACCGCCGACCCTTCTCGCAGAAATTCTGGATTGCTGACGACATCAAAGTCGTAGTCTTCGCTGACGGTTGCTGGAATCACAGAGTCTTGAACGCCCATTCCTGCGAGTACAGGTTCAGCCACGGCTCCCTTGCGCTCTGCAACACCGTCGAGAACGAGCATTCTCACCCAGTCACCCGACCCGATCGGCACTGTCGATTTGTTGACGATCACTTTATAGCCGCCGTTTAGATGAGACCCAATGCCACGAGCAACCGCTTCCACATAGCGGGTGTCGCTTTCTCCCGTCGGCAAGGCAGGAGTTCCCACAGCGATAAACAGAACTTGCCCATGCTCGACCCCGGCTGCCAGATCCGTTGTAAATGTCAATCGTTGCGATTGAATTGACCCTTGCATGATCTCCGAGAGTCCCGGTTCAAAAATCGGTGATTGCCCAGACTGCATTAACTTTACTTTGGCTTCATTATTGTCCACACAGATCACTTGGTGTCCAACGTGAGCCAAACAAGCCCCGGTCACTAACCCAACATATCCTGTACCAATGACACAAACCCGCATAGAAGCTCCTCGAATAAGGGGGACAATAAAAGACAGCGAACACAACGTTTGACAAATCTGCACCTAGCGTTCCCTCAGATAGGGACAGGGCAACTGAGGGAACGCACTGCTCTTAGTGAGCCACAACCGACTCAGGCTCGGTCGGAACGTAAGACCCAATACGACTCTGAAAATCTGCGATCGTCCGCTCTAAGCCCTCTTGAAGCGGAATTGTCGGCTGCCAGCCGAGATGAGTCTTGGCACGGGTGATGTCGGGCTTCCGACGACGGGGATCATCTTGAGGAAGTGGCTCAAACTTCACATTTGCTGACGGGTTGACCATCTTCTGAATCGCTTCAGCAAGTTGCAGAATGGTGTACTCGTCTGGGTTGCCCAAGTTTACAGGACCGATAAAGTTGCCATTCATCAAGCGCATCAAGCCTTCTACTAGGTCGGAGACATAGCAGAAACTGCGGGTTTGAGACCCATCGCCATACACCGTCAAAGGCTTGTTGCGAAGCGCCTGAACGACGAGGTTGCTGACCACTCGACCATCGTTTTCTAACATCCGAGGACCATAGGTGTTGAAGATTCTGGCAACCCGAATATCGACCTCGTTTTGGCGGTGATAGTCAAATGCTAGAGTTTCTGCAACCCGCTTACCTTCGTCATAGCAACTGCGAATGCCGATCGGGTTAACACTCCCCCGATATTCTTCTGACTGAGGATGCACTTCTGGGTCGCCATACACTTCTGAGGTTGAGGCAAGCAAAAATCGAGCATTGACTCGTTTTGCCAAGCCCAACATATTTAGCGTCCCGATTACATTAGTCTTAATCGTCTTGACGGGATTGAACTGATAGTGAACCGGGGATGCAGGGCAAGCTAGGTGATAAATCTGATCAACTTCTAGTCGAATCGGCTCTGTAATATCGTGGCGAATCAACTCAAAGTAGGGGTTATCAAGCCATTGAAGAAGGTTGCGCTTATGTCCTGTATAGAAGTTATCTAAACAAACTACTTCATGTCCTTCAGCCATAAGACGATCGATGAGATGGGAGCCAATAAAGCCAGCACCACCAGTAACAAGAATTCGCATAGTTTCAGTAAGCTATTAGAGCTGCAAACGGGCAAGACGGGTTGGAGGGATTCTCCATTCAAAGCTGCGGTAAATGATTTTTCCATTCCATGCCAAAAGCGTACCCAGAAGCGATGCCGATATACAGAACGCGGACTAGGTAAAACGACTTGATTCCTTCCACACATAGACTCTGGAAGGATTGACATTTGCACTAGGACTTTAACAAAAAGCTTGTTTGAAATGGAACCCCAGCGATAAGACTTCATTGAATCTTAAAGTTAGAGTGTTGATTGGGCAGAAAACATAATCCCCCAAAATCAAGAGACTTGGGGGACTGCCAGAATCAATGGGATGAGGCTTCACGACTCTTAGCTAGTCCTGCGTGATTCGCAACACCGCCATGAAGGCTTCTTGAGGAACGTCTACGGTTCCGATCGATTTCATGCGCTTCTTGCCCTTTGCCTGCTTTTGCAGCAGCTTCTTCTTTCGAGAAATGTCACCGCCATAGCATTTTGCCAGCACATCTTTGCGAATGGCAGAAATGTGCTCACTGGCGATCACCTTGCTGCCGATCGCGGCTTGAATCGGAATTTTGAACTGGTGGCGAGGAATCAACTCCTTCAGCTTCTCAGTTAACGCCCGCCCCACTGCGTAAGCTTTATCTCGATGCACGATCGTCGCTAATGGATCGACGGGATCGCCATTGATCATAATGTCCAGCTTCACGAGAAAGTTTTCGCGGTAGCCGATCAGTTGATATTCCATGCTGGCATAGCCGCGCGATCGAGACTTCATCAGATCAAAAAAGTCTGTCACCACTTCTGCCAGAGGCATCTCATAAATCAGCGTCGTGCGTCCTGGAGTCAGATATTTCATGTCTTTAAAGATGCCGCGCCGCGTTTGGCACAACTCCATCAGCGTGCCGACATAGGTTTCTGGCGTGATGATGTCTAGCTGAACGTAGGGTTCTTCAATCTTTTCGCGCTGCTGCGGGTCGGGCAATTTGCTGGGATTATCAATGTAAATAACGTCGCCTTTGAGCGTCGTCACCTGGTAGACAACCGAGGGCGCAGTGATAATCAAATCCAGGTTATATTCTCGCTCTAGCCGCTCTTGCACGATCTCCATGTGCAGCAGCCCCAAAAAGCCACACCGAAAGCCAAAGCCCATCGCACTTGAGGTTTCTGGCTCGTAGTGAAGGGCGGCATCGTTGAGTTTGAGTCTCTCTAACGCCTCGCGCAGTTCAGGAAACTGATCGGCATCGATCGGAAACATCCCGCAGAAGACCATCGGTTTCGCTTCTATGTATCCAGGAAGCGCTTCAGTCGCAGGCTTATTGGCAAGAGTAATGGTGTCGCCTACACGAGCATCTTCGACCGCTTTGATCGAAGCTGCTAAATAGCCGACTTCACCCGCATGAAGGTCATCGACTTTAACCTGAGTCGGAGACAGAATGCCCAGTTCATCAATAACAAACTCTTTGCCCGATGCCATTAGCCGCACTTTATCACCCTGCTTCAACCGACCATCCATCAGCCGAAAATAGACGATCACGCCCCGATAAGGGTCATAGTAGCTATCAAAAATTAAGGCACGTAACGGCTGATCAACCGTGTTGGCAGGCGGCGGCACCAGACGGACGATCTCCTCCAAAATTTCTGGAACGCCGCGCCCTTCTTTTGCCGATGCCAAAATTGCGTTGCTGCAATCGAGTCCGACGATTTCTTCAATTTCTTGTTTGACCCGATCGGGTTCTGCTCCCGGTAGATCAATTTTGTTGAGAACCGGAATAATCTCCAGGTTGTTTTCTAGCGCTAGATACACGTTTGCTAGGGTTTGAGCTTCGACTCCCTGAGAGGCATCGACGACGAGAAGCGCTCCTTCACAAGCGGCTAGCGATCGTGACACCTCATAAGAAAAATCGACGTGCCCAGGCGTGTCAATCAGGTTTAGCACATAATTTTGCCCATCTTTGGCGGTGTAATCCATTCGGGCAGCTTGCAGCTTAATCGTGATGCCGCGTTCACGCTCTAGATCCATGTTGTCGAGGAACTGTTCTTTCATCTCCCGCGCATCGACGGTGCCCGTCGCTTGTAAGAGACGGTCTGCCAGCGTTGATTTGCCGTGATCGATGTGGGCAATGATCGAAAAGTTGCGGATGCGGCTGACGGGAACGTCTGTCATAGACTCTAGGATAAAAGGTGAAATGAAGAACAATTACAGTGAGCGAGGCGGCGTTGAACTATCTACAGCGCTGCACTATATAGTGTTTGGATAGCTCAATAGTGTTTGGATAGCTCAATCCCTTCTCAGTTTATTGCATGAATCCCGATCGTGGGCGACCCATCCTCTACACCGTCTTGAATCTCAGAAAGGCTTTGACTCAAAGTTTTGCCCAAATTCTCAGAATTTCAGTCAGTCGGTTAAACTAACACTTAGGTTTGGGACACATAAGACGGGATTTACGGTTTTTATTACTGATGACTGACCCAACAACTCACTCTCTTCCAGCGATCGACAAAGTAGAGCTTTCGATTCATATCGACTCAGAGCTACTTGAGCAGATCAGGCACTTGACCAACGACCCTAGTAAAGTTGTCGAAGTAGCGATTCGGCAGTGGTTAAGAAGCGAGTCTCACCGCGACGAAGAGACCTCGCGAAGTTTCCAGCGAAATCCCCCAGTGCCTCCTAGAGGCGAGTGGAATGATTAGTCAGAGTGTCTTTTTGAACACTGAACCCAATGTTTAAAACGGATGGAAGCGGGTTAACGTAGACTGTAGTGATCAGGGTTATATCAATCAGTTTGAGATAATCGTTGAATTCATGAATTGCGTTTCTTCGCAGTCATCCTGAATTCTCTGGCTTTGACGTTTCGCGTTCAGTGAGATGGTTTTCTCTGTGAATTTTTCAAGCCTGCGATCGGATAATTTCCACTTAAACTCTGATTCGGCTGATCGAGAGGATGCTGCCGAGTTTGTGATGACTCAGGATGCTGAAGGAAATATTCTGTCTTTTTATTGGCAAAACGCGAGTCGAGCGGTGGGCGATGAAGAAAGATTTATGCCCGTCGCGATCGTGCCTTATCTACAGCGAATCCAAAGAGTCTTAGACAGCCAGACTCCCGAACAGTTTTTTTGTTTCTCTCGCTGTCACACCGAGATGCGGCTGTTTGAGTTGTTGATGAGTCCAATTTTGTCGCCTGGGAGCGAAGCTTCAATGGTAATCGTGACCGGAAGAAAATTAGCTCACAGTCTGGATGACCCTATCCCAGATGACCTTCTCTCGCCTGTTGACGTGTCGCCCCGCTCCGATCACTATCAAAAGCTGCTAACTCAAATTGCCTGGACTATTCGTCGCACTCTAGATTTGCCGACCATTTGGCAGCAAACCGTTGACGGGCTTGGCAAAGCTTTGGGTGTGAGTCGATGCATTATCTGCCCCTTTGAAGCTCCGAGTTCGGAAATTGAAGTGGTTGCAGAATATCGTCAAGAATCCTTGGCATCTCTGCTAAAACTAAAGTTTTCTCTCACCGATGACCCAGCACTCGGTCAAGCCGTGACAACCTTAAAACCTCTCAGTGCAGATGTCCCTGTGATCGAGGGCATTGAGACGATCTGTAAAACGACTGAGAACTCAGCCGATTCGCCCCTGCCCCAAACTCGACTGGTGGTGGCGACGTGCTATCAAGAGAAGCCCAATGGGGTAATCGTGCTCTATCAGTGTGATCACACTCGATCGTGGACTCAGGCAGAAATTGAGTTTATGCAAGAGTTAGCCGATCAGGTAGGAACGGCGATCGCTCATGCGTCTTTGTTTGCCCAGAGTCAAAACTTAGCGATCGAGCTTCAGCGAGTCAACGGCAATCTGATGCAAAAGCATCGCGAACTCGAAGAAGCCCGTCACCAGGCAGAAGAAGCGTCTCGCCTCAAAAGTGAATTTCTCGCCAATACCTCCCACGAGTTGCGGACTCCACTCAACGGAATGATTGGCTTTTTGAAGTTGATTTTAGACGACATGGCAGACGACCCCGAAGAACAGCGGGAGTTTACCGAAGAGGCGCACAACTCAGCCCTGCATCTAGGAGCCATTTTGGAAGATGTTTTAGACATCGCCAAGATTGAAGCTGGAAAAATGCAGATCGATCTGAGTCACGTCAAACTCGATGAAATCTTACTGGATGTCGAGAAGTTTGCCAGAACCCAGACCTCGCAAAAAAATCTCACCTTTGAGATTCAAAAGCCGCCCACCTACGACGAAATTATTCTCTACGCCAACTATCAGCGACTCAAGCAAGTGATGTTGAACCTGGTCAACAATGCGATCAAGTTCACTCACGAGGGCAGCATTACGATTACGGCAGAAGTCGTTAAAAAACGAGTCGTGGTTCAAGGCAGGGAACTTCCTGGCATGGTGAAAGTGCGAGTAGTGGACACCGGGATCGGAGTTTCATTAGAGGAGCAAGACAAACTATTTCAATCATTCAGCCAAGTTGATGGCTCTCTAACTCGTCAATATGGAGGCACTGGCTTAGGGTTAGCGATCTCTCAGAGGCTAGTAGAAGCGATGGGCGGCGTAGTCAACTTTTACAGCATGGGTGATGAGTTAGGGTCTACGGTCACGTTCACCGTTCCGCTCGCTCAAGAACCTGTAATGAGGTTGGGCTAACGCTCAATTTCTCCGCAATCGCCCCTAAACTCCCTAAACTAGAGAAGGAGATTAAAGGATATTTCATGACAGAACTAATGGAAGCTCGCGACCTGTTTCGGGCTGCTTATGAAAACCGCTACACCTGGGACAAAAAGTTCCCTGGCTACACAATGGATATCACCTATAAAAAAGGTGACACCATTTACACTGCTAAAGCGCGAATTGACGCAGACATGAAGGCTGAGGTCTCTGATATTGATAACGAAGAAGTCAAGAAAGAGATTCACGGTCAGTTGTGGGAAACCTCCATTCACCGAGTTCGCCGCAGCTTTGAGGAGACCCACAGCAAGAATGTCTTCACGCTAGGGGAGACCGATGAGACGGGCGCTGTCGAGATTATGGTGAAAGGAACGGCGATGGGCGATCGCTACAAAGTTCACAACAACGAAGTGAGCCTGGTGCACCGTCACATTCGCGATATTGTCGTCACGATTAACACCTTTAGCACGCACGACACGGGCGAAGGCTACCTAGCTTATCGCTATGATTCCGTCTACAGCGATCCCCAAACGGGCGCAGTCAAGGGCGGCAAAAGCGAGTTTGAAGACGAGTACGAAAAAGTGGGCAACTACTACATCCTGACTCGGCGGGTGATTTGCACCGAGCAAGACGGTCAGACCGAAACGATCGAGTTTGGTTTCTCGAACGTGAAATTATTAGAGCCTGCGCTGGTATGAGAATCATTGGATTTCCTACTAAAAATCCAAAATTCAGTCCCAGGGGCTAGGATCGAGATCAATCCGCATAAATTACAGTCCTAAAGGTGAACTATGTCTCAAACACTGACCCTGACCTCAGAAAATGTTGAAACCGTATTGGACGAGCTGCGTCCTTACTTGATGGCTGACGGGGGCAACGTCGAGCTAGTCGAGTTAGACGGTCCGATCGTCAAGCTCAGACTTCAAGGGGCGTGTGGTTCTTGCCCCAGTTCGGCAATGACCCTCAGAATGGGGATCGAGCGTCGTCTGCGCGAATTCATTCCCGAAATCGAAGAAGTCGAACAAGTTATGTAACGGATTTGAGTTTTGAGGGGTGAGTTTTGATTTACCCTAGGAACGTGGATTGATTAAGGTGCAGCTTCTCACCCTCACCCTAGCCCTCTCCCCAAGGAGAGGGAACAAGACTCTAACTCCCTTCTCCTTGGGGAGAGGGTTGGCGAGGGCTTGCTCCACTTCGTGAGGAGGGCAGAAGACGCTCATAAGTCTTACAGGTTATTTAATCCACGATCCTTAGAACACATCACTCAAAACTCGCGTTCCAATTCTTATGTCCTATCCTCTGCACGTTGCCTTTATCTGGCACCAACATCAGCCACTTTACAAAAGTAGGGGTGGTGAGGGTTCCAGCGCTTCGGAGGGCAAATATCGTCTGCCTTGGGTGCGTCTACACGGGACAAAAGATTATCTAGACTTGGTGCTATTGCTGGAGAAGTATCCCAAGCTGCACCAGACCGTGAATTTAGTGCCCTCGCTGATTCTTCAGATTGAAGATTATGTGGCGGGAACGGCGATCGACCCCTATCTCGCCTTGACGTTGACTCCGATCGAGCAACTCAACCCCGACCAAAAAGAATTTATCGTCGAGCATTTCTTTGATGCTAATCACCATACCCTGATCGACCCCCATCCTCGCTACGCAGAATTGTATGGGCAACGTCAAGACCGAGGACGCGATTGGTGTCAGCAAAACTGGAACTCGCAGGACTACAGCGACCTATTGGCGTGGCATAATCTGGCGTGGATTGACCCTCTATTTTGGGATGACCCCGCGATCGCGGGGTGGCTAGAGAAAGGGAAAGGATTTAGCTTGAGCGATCGCCAACAAATTATTTCAAAACATCGGGAGATTCTCAGCCGCATCGTGCCGCAGCACCGCAAAATGCAGGAGACGGGACAGCTTGAGGTGATTACGTCGCCTTACACACACCCGATTTTGCCGTTGTTGGCAGACACCAACGCGGGTCGAGTTGCGGTTCCTCAAATGGCGCTGCCTGAGCAACGATTCCAGTTTGAGGAAGATATTCCGCGTCATCTCCGTCGGGCTTGGCAGATGTATGAGGAGCGGTTTGGACAAGCGCCTCGTGGGTTATGGCCCTCTGAGCAGTCAGTGAGTCCGTCGATTTTGCCCTATGTTGCTAAAGAAGGATTTAAGTGGCTCTGCTCGGATGAAGCGGTGTTGGGATGGTCACTTAAGCACTTCTTTAATCGCGATGAGACGGGCACCGTCTACGATCCCGAAATGCTCTATCGTCCCTATCGCTTGCAAACCCCGGCGGGAGATTTGGCGATCGTCTTTCGAGATCACCGCTTGTCTGACTTGATTGGCTTTACCTACAGCGCGATGGAGCCAAAACGAGCCGCATCCGATCTGGTCGGACATCTAGAAGCGATCTCTCGATCGCTCAAACAGCGCAACGGAAATGGGACGACCTTAGAGCAGCCGTGGTTAGTCACGATCGCGTTAGATGGCGAAAACTGCTGGGAGTTCTATCCTCAAGACGGTAAGCCGTTCTTAGAGAATCTCTATCAAACTTTCAGCAATCACCCTGATCTAAAATTAGTCACCGTTTCTGAATTCACGGAGCAATTTCCGCCGACCGAGACGATTCCATCTGATCAGCTTCATAGCGGCTCGTGGGTCGATGGCAGTTTTACGACTTGGATTGGCGACCCCGCCAAAAATCGCGCCTGGGATCTGCTGACCACGGCGCGTCAAGTGTTGGCACAGCATCCTGAAGCCACTGAGGAGACCAATCCAGAGGCGTGGGAAGCGCTCTATGCAGCAGAAGGCTCTGATTGGTTTTGGTGGTTTGGCGAAGGGCATTCCTCAAATCAAGATGCCATGTTTGATCAGCTTTTCCGAGAACATTTAATCGCCCTTTATCAGGCACTTGATGAACCAGTTCCTGACAATGTTCGCCGTCCGGTTGAGAAGCACGCGCAGCAGGGCGACCATGCCCCTCAAGGCTTTATTCATCCAGTTTTAGACGGGCGAGGCGACGAACAAGACTGGGATAAAGCAGGGCGGATCGAAGTTGGAGGTGCACGAGGCACGATGCACCAGAGCAGCGAAATTCAACGGCTTTGGTATGGGTTGGATCACATTAACTTCTATCTCCGTCTCGATTTTCGGGCGGGCGTGCGACCCGGCATCGACTGTCCGCCTGAGTTGAATCTGTTCTGGTTTTACGCAGACAGATCTATGCGAAACAGCCCGATTCCTCTGGTAGACCTGCCCGATGAAGCCCCGCTGAATTATCAATTCCATCACCATTTGGGAGTCAATCTCTTGACTCAAACCGTTTGGCTTCAGGAAGCAGCCGACGATTTCCGCTGGTCATCTCGCGCCACTCGCGCCCAAATCGGACTCGATAAATGTCTGGAAATTAGCATTCCTTGGGTAGATTTGCAGGTGCATCCCGATTATGCGCTGCGGATGGTGGCGGTGCTGTCGGATGGAGGTCGCTATCGGCAATATCTGCCAGAGAATGCCCTGATTCCGATTTCCGTTCCTTAATGAATTAAGGATCGATCGCGGCAAAGACCTCTGATTTTCGGACAGTCGGGGGTCTGGACATAGAGTTTTTCAACTTATCCTCTCATCTGCAAGGTATCCTGATTGATGGGCAAAACCAACTTCAATTGAGAAAGATCTGTGCTTGACCTGAAGCTAATCCGCGAAAACCCCGAATTCGTTCAAAAGAAACTGAACCAGCGTAACGGCAGCTACGACATTCAGCCGATCGTGCAGCTTGACCAGCAGCAGCGAGACTTGGAGAAGACTCGATCGAGCCTGCAAGCGCGCAGTAATGAGATTGGCAAACTGGTTGGGCAAAAGATCAAAGCTGGGAGCGCTCCTAATGGTGAAGAGGTGCAAGCGCTGCGGGATGAAGGCAACCAGATCAAAGCCGAGTTAAGCGAACTAGAGCCGCGAGAAAAAGATCTCAAGACGCAGATTGAGACGCTGTTGCTGACGTTGCCAAATTTGCCGAGTGACTCGACTCCGATCGGTCAAAATGAAACCGAAAATGTAGAAGTCCGGCGCTGGGGCGACGAGTTTAAGCCGCAAAGTGAGAACCTTTTGCCTCACTATGAGATTGGCGAAAAACTTGGCATTTTGAATGCAGAACGGGCAGCCAAAATTGCTCAGACTCGATTTGTCGTGTTGGTGGGTGCGGGTGCGGCGTTAGAGCGGGCGTTGATTCAGTTCATGCTCGATCGTCAAATCGCCGCCGGATATCTCGAAGTGTTGCCTCCTCTACTGGTTAACACTGCATCGCTGACTGCCACGGGTCAGCTTCCAAAATTTGCAGAAGAGAGTTTTAAGTGTGCTGACGACGATTTATGGCTGATTCCGACCGCAGAAGTTCCGGTGACGAATCTCTATCGAGACGAGGTTCTCGCAGCGGATCAGCTTCCGATCCATCACTGCGCCTCTACGCCTTGCTTTCGGCGAGAGGCTGGGAGCTATGGCAGAGACACACGGGGGCTTATTCGCCTGCACCAGTTTAATAAGGTGGAACTGGTTAAACTGGTGAATCCGGGCACGTCTGAACAGGAACATCAATCGCTAGTGCGGGATGCAGAGGCAATTCTTGAAGCGTTGAAATTGCCTTATCGGACGATCGAGCTTTGCACGGGAGATTTAGGCTTTGGTGCCGCTAAATGCTATGACCTGGAAGTCTGGCTTCCTTCAGCAGGAACCTATCGCGAGATTTCAAGCTGCTCAAACTTCCTCGATTTTCAAGCTCGACGCGGCAATATTCGCTTTAAAGAAGCCGGACAAAAGGGAACGCAATTTGTCCACACGCTCAACGGGTCAGGGTTAGCGATCGGTCGCACGATGGCTGCCGTTTTAGAGAATTATCAGCAACCAGACGGCTCAGTGCGATTACCCGACGTGCTGCAACCCTACTTAAGGCGAGAGATTTTGTAAGTGTTCTCTACCTCCTGCGATCGATTTTGCGATGAAGTTTTATGACGACTCAGCTTGCACTCTAGAATAGAGAAATGTCGTCATCGGAGTTTATTGGTCTAGCCTATGTCAGTTTTGGCTGTTGTTGCCCTTCTCGCAGTCCTGATCTTCGTGCATGAGCTAGGTCACTTCCTAGCGGCTCGACTTCAGGGCATTTATGCAAATCGCTTTTCGATCGGGTTTGGTCCCATCCTGTGGAAATATCAGGGATCTCAAACAGAATATGCGCTTCGTGCCTTGCCGCTGGGCGGATTTGTGGGGTTTCCAGATGATGACCCCGATAGCAAAATTCCGCCCAACGACCCTAACCTGCTGAGAAACCGTCCCGTGTTGGATCGAGCGATCGTGATCAGCGCGGGCGTACTTTCCAATCTGTTGTTTGCTTATTTTGTCTTGGTGTCGCAGTTGGCGATCGTCGGGTTGCCCACCAGCTTTAGCTATCAGTCAGGCGTGATTGTGCCGCAGGTCATCTCTAAAGATGCTGTCGCGGCACAGGCAGGCGTTAAAGAAGGCGATTTGATCGTCGCAGTCAATGGTCAGACCCTAGAAGCTTCGGCGAAAGCAACCGATAGTTTGCGGCAAGCGATCGAGACCAACCCTGGCAAACCCATCCAGCTACAGATTCAGCGCAAAGGAGAGCCTGTCTCGCTGACTGTTGTTCCCAAAGCCGACGATCAAGGCAGAGGTCGCATCGGGGTGCAGCTTCGCCCCAATGGGTCAACGGTCTATCAGCGTCCAAGCAACCTTTTTAGCATCTTTGGCATTGCTGCCGAAGAGTTTCAGCGCATTGTTGTATTGACGGTGCAAGGGTTTGGACAACTGATTAGTAACTTTAGCAAGACTGCGGAACAGGTGGCGGGTCCGGTGGCGATCGTGGCAACGGGTGCCAAAATTGCTCAAGCCGATTCTGCTAGCTTGTTTAACTTTGCGGCTCTGATCAGCATTAACCTGGCGGTGATCAACATTTTGCCTCTGCCTGCGTTGGATGGCGGTCAGCTTGCCTTCTTGCTGATTGAAGGACTCCGTGGTAAGCCTTTGCCGATGCGGTTTCAAGACGGGGTGATGCAAACCGGACTGGTGCTGCTGCTGGGTTTAGGGGTGTTCCTGATCATTCGAGATACCGTTAATCTGATTCCTCAATAGTGAGCATCACGCGAAAGATTTCCGCCAAAAAACAGCGTGCACTGGAGATCCTGATTCGCCTCAAGCGTCTCTACCCCGACGCTCCATGCACGTTGGACTATGAAACGCCTGTTCAGCTAATGGTGGCGACGATCTTGTCGGCTCAGTGCACCGATGCGCGGGTAAATTTAGTTACGCCAGAGCTATTTCGGCGATTTCCTGATGCAGCGGCGTTGGCAGGGGCAGACGTGGCGGAGCTTGAAAACTTGGTGCGATCGACCGGATTCTATCGCAACAAGGCAAAGAATATTCAAGCGGCGTGTCAGATGATCATGACGGAGTTTGGCGGTCAGGTTCCGAGAATGATGGAAGACTTGCTGCGGCTTCCGGGCGTGGCGCGCAAAACGGCGAACGTCGTGTCTGCTCACGCCTATGGTGTGAATTTGGGCGTGACGGTCGATACTCACGTCAAACGCCTTACCTATCGACTTGGATTGACCAAAAACACCGATCCCGTCAAAATCGAGCGAGATTTGATGAAACTGATTCCTCAACCCGACTGGGAGAATTGGTCAATTCGGATTATTTATCACGGTCGGGCGATCTGCATGGCTCGAAATCCGCAGTGCGATCGCTGTGAGCTTGCCGATCTCTGCCCCTCTGCCAACTTATCTGAAAAACCGACGTTAGAAGCAGCTAGCTCGGTTTAAGCGTGTCATCCACCAGAATTGCAAATCTATTTCGCCACTCGCTCGATCCATTCGGTAGAATAAGAGACACTATCTTTAAACTAAGGGTCAAAAATCTTCATGGCTAAGAAGAGCATGATTGAGCGGGCTAAAAAGCGCCAAGCAACAGTAGACAAATACGCTGAAGAGCGCGGAGAACTGAAAGAGCAGTTTGCTAAGGCAACAACTCAACAGCAAAAGCTGGCGATCCATCGTCAAATTCAGCAGTTGCCTCGCAACAGTGCTCGTGTACGCGTGCGCAAGATTTGTTGGGTGACGGGTCGTGCTAGAGGCGTGTATAGCGACTTTGGGCTGTCTCGCCACGTTTTTCGCGAAATGGCGCACCAGGGATTGTTGCCCGGTGTAGTTAAGTCAAGCTGGTAAGCTTTTGAGTTTTGAGTTTTGACTGACTCAAAACTCACAGCTTTCTACTGTCCACAGCAGCGATCGATGCCCAGACTATCTAACAAAATGTCACTGACTGCGTTAGCCACGGCAAACTCGCTGTAAAAACTCTGAGAAAAATCAAATGCTTGCATCTCTGAGATGATGGCAAGCACCAGGGAGCCGAGATCATTTTCGTCTTCCATGCGCTGCCGCACGTAAATTTGAGCAGCCCGTTGAGCGATCGTATGATTGACGGCTTCTGGCAGAAACTCTTGATCGAGCCATTGGTGTAAGTTTTGCTGAAGCCACTCCCCCTCCTGAACTGGGTTGGTGGCGGGGGGTAGCGTGATCGATGGGATGGGTTCAACCATTTGTTATGACACCTTCAGCGATCGGCTAAACTATCCAAACTATACACGGATCGGTTTGTGATTCATCCGCTCTCCTTGTCATTTGTAACTATCGTCACTCATCACAAATGACCCTTTATGCAAATTGATGTGCCGTCGATTGTTGAGGGATATGCCCAAGGTTATTTCTTGATGGCAGACGAGTCGGGGAATGATTTGGATTGGTATTCCAGTCGAGAACGAACGCTGATTCCGCTAGATGAACGGTTTCGCTATCCCCGATCGCTGCAACGAGTCTTAAATCAAAATCGCTTTACAATCGCGGTGAATCGAGACTTCAAATCAGTGGTAGATGGATGCGCCGATCGGGAAACGACCTGGATTTCTGAGGAGCTTAAACAAGTCTATTGGGCACTGCATCAAGCGGGATGGGCGCACAGCTTTGAAACATGGCAAGGAAATCAACTCGCAGGGGGAATTCTGGGCATTGTGATTCGAGGTGCTTTTATTGGGGAGTCAATGTTTTTTCAGATTCCAGATGGCTCGAAAGTGGCAATGGTGAAACTGGTAGAACGCCTACGAGAGCGAAATTTTGTGCTATTTGATGCTCAGATGACCAATCCTCATCTAGAGCGGTTTGGCTCGCATGTCATCAATAACCGCAGCTACCGAGATTTGTTGAGACAGGCGCTCGATCGTGACTGCTCACTTGAATAGATGCCGAACTACGGAAATAGCTGACCAGTCGAGAACACTATTCCTTGAAACGTAGAAAGCTCGATCGAGTCATTCTCGCTGAGTACAAACTCCTCGGTGTAGAGATCGCCATTTGATCGACGAAACCCCAAAACCTGTCGTCTGTTGACATCTAGCACCCAATACTCAGAAATATTTGCTTTGGCGTAGAGGCTAGCTTTTCGGGTACGGTCTTCATTTAAAGTTGAATCAGCAACTTCGGCTAAAAACAAAATATCGTCTGGCTGCGGATGTCGATCGAAATACTTTCGCGGATCAAGACGAACGATGGCAATATCGGGTTCGGGTTCAGAATCAGGCGGCAGCGTGATCGGCAGTTGCACTCGCACAATCACCTGTCCCATCAGCCTTTCTCTCAGGTAGTCCGATGCACACTGCGTCGTGGCAGCATGGGGCGATCGTTGAGGATTCAATTGAACAATCACCCCTTCTAGCAACTCCACTTGATCCGCTGGGGTCAAGATCCCAAACTCAATCATGCGGTGATAATCCTCCACACTCCACTTTTTTAACGGTGGATTTGAAGACTCGACGATCGTGTGACTTTGAGACATCTTGCACCTCTCTCTAGGGCTGCTTTTCGATGATGCCGCCGCCAAGCAAGACTTCTCCGTCATACCAAACGGCAGCTTGACCGGGCGTGATGCTGAACTGAGGGTCGTCAAAAATGATTCGCACACGAGAATGCTCGATCGGAATCACCATTGCCTGAACCGCCGCAGACCGATATCGAATTTGAACTTCGGCGTGAATCGGGGTAGTGGGTGGCTCGATCGAGACCCAGTTCACTCGATTCACCGTGCAGTCGGGATCTTGTGCTTCAGAGCGATCGCCAACCACGACCTGATTTCGTCCCGCGTCGAGTTCGAGGACGTAGAGCGGCTCACTGTGGGCGATGCCGAGACCCTTGCGCTGTCCGATCGTGTAGTGATGCACACCTTCATGCTGACCCAAAACATTGCCAGATTTGTCTACAATATTGCCCGTTTGTGGCGTGATGTATTTGTCAAGAAATGCGCGCATAGAGCCGTTTGCTTCGACGAGACAGAGATCTTGACTTTCGGGCTTGTCGGCAGTGTGTAAGCCAAATTCTGCTGCGATGCGACGAGTCTCAGTTTTGGGCTGTTCGCCGAGCGGAAACATCACTTGAGAGAGAATTTCTTGCTCTAAGTCATAGAGAAAGTAGGACTGGTCTTTGGTGCGATCGACCGCCCGAAGTAGCTGATAGCGTCCCGTTTGCTCGTCATATCGGATTCGAGCATAGTGACCCGTGGCGATTTTATTGATGCCCAACTGTCGCGCAAAGTTAAGCATGGGCGTAAATTTGACCGCCTTGTTGCATTGCGAACAGGGCAACGGCGTGACTCCATCGCTGTAGCCTGTTACTAAATAGTCAATAATATTTTCTTGAAAGAGGTCGCGGCTGTCAACAATGTGGTGAGGAATGCCCAAAAATTCGCACAGTTTGGCAGCGTCTACCATGCCTTCTGAGCAACACTGACCTTTGCCCTTCATCAACCAAAGGGTTACGCCAACGACATCATAACCTTGATGATGAAGAGCGGCTGCGGCAACTGAGCTATCGACTCCGCCGGAGAGTCCTACCACAACTTTGTTCATGAACTGAGAATTAATAGAATCAAATTCTCTTATAGGCTAACACCCAAGGGCGGGTGAATAGAGTCATCAATGAGTTTTCGTTACGCCTAGTGTTGGCTTATATGAGATTGAATCAGATCCCCGATCGCTTGTGGCGTTTCAATCGGCAGCAAATGTCCGGCATTGGGAACGACAACTAATTGAGCATCGGCGATCGAGGAAATCACGTCCTGCTCAAGTAATGATTTGGGAATAACCGGATCATCAGCCCCCACAATGACCAGAACGGGAACCGTGATCCTAGACATTACCGACGAAATATCTTGACGACTTCCAACCTCTAGCCAAGCGTTCCACGCCGTTTGAGACGTGCGGAGATTATCTTGAACCACTCGATCGAAAGCGACATCACTCAAGGTTTGAACCGTGATCTTATGAGCGGTTTCTTCAGCCGCCGATCGGTCGCCGTGAGTTTTGAGGAGTCTCGATCGTTCGGATGATTTGATCGGCTCTGGAGTCGGAGGTGAGGGTGCGAGTAAAATCAGCGATCGCAACCCAGAAGGTTGATTGGCTGCAAACGCCAGCGCGACTTTTCCGCCCATCGAATGCCCAATGAGAATGTAATTCTGAAGATCAAGCTTGTGAATTAGTTCCGCAATGATTTTTGCAACTGCTTCTACAGTAGGTTCTTTAATGGGTTGTGAATCACCAAAGCCTGGAAGATCAGGAACGATGCAGTGATTTGTTTTTTGTAGTTGAATAATCAATTCAGACCATGATTCCGACGATCCTGCAAAGTAGTGGAGAAACACCAAAGATGGGTTTCCTTTACCTCGTTCTAGAATATTTAACTGAGCATTCTGAATTGTTTGTTGCACAGATCGACCTTAACTTCTACGACGGCTTATCGTAACAAATTTAGCAACGACATTCAGAAACTTCGATCGCATCATTTAAGTTAGATCTATCAATCAAATCTAAACAGTGCAAGCAGTGACTCACCTTAAACAAAAAATGTTACAGTCTCCTTTCAGAGTGGTAGCCGTTGCGTTGACTGGGCTAATGGTCATGACTAGCGCAGGAATCTCGACGCACGCTGCACTGGCTTCGCAACCCTCTCAGCATTCATTAGAATTAATCGCGGCTGAACCCTCAGTGCCGTTGCTCCGATCGGTCGAACAAGCCGTTCCCC